>ENA-ORRZ01001093-ORRZ01001093.1-human-gut-metagenome-genome-assembly--contig:-NODE-1093-length-19519-cov-7.597719_pt1 | contig 19519 bp, 10 predicted proteins | sample MGYA00242185_ERZ509152 | MGnify/ENA primary metagenome ERZ509152 (study PRJEB26280, sample SAMEA2338668) | human gut metagenome | biome: human gut; feature: human-associated habitat; material: faeces... | reverse complement strand
GATAAATAACTATTTAGAAAGGCAAATTAAGGAAAATTTTCCTTACCAACCAACTTTAGAGCAAGAAATTGCTGTAAAATCTCTTTCAGAGTTCCTGTTGTCTACTCTGGCGGATGAAGTTTTTATCTTGAGAGGTTACGCCGGTACCGGTAAGACATCTCTGGTCGGAGCATTGGTGAAAACGATGGATCAGTTGCAGCAGAAGTCTGTATTGTTGGCTCCTACGGGACGTGCCGCAAAAGTTTTTTCGGCGTATGCAGGTCATCCGGCTTTCACCATTCATAAGAAGATATACCGGCAACGGTCCTATTCCAACGAGCTTACTAATTTCTCCATAAATGACAATCTTGCTACAAACACCTTGTTTATTGTGGACGAAGCCTCCATGATTTCCAATGAAGGTCTGTCCGGCAGCGTGTTCGGTACGGGACGTTTGCTGGATGACTTGATACAATTTGTCTATTCGGGGCAGGGGTGTCGTCTTTTGTTGATGGGGGATACGGCGCAGCTTCCTCCAGTGGGGGAGGAATTGAGCCCGGCGCTTTTTGCCGACGCATTGAAAGGATACGGGCTTGAAGTCCGTGAGATTAGCCTGACTCAGGTAGTCCGCCAGGTGCAAGAGTCCGGTATCTTGTGGAATGCTACGCAGTTGAGGCAATTGATAGCGGAAGACGAATGTTACTCTTTGCCTAAGATAAAGATAGCGGGCTTTCCTGATATCAAGCAAGTGCCAGGCACGGAACTGATAGAAGAATTGACAAGTTGCTATGACCACGACGGGATGGATGAGACCATCGTGATTTGCCGTTCCAATAAACGCGCGAACCTATATAATAATGGGATACGTTCGCAAATCCTATGGCGTGGAGATGAATTGAATACAGGCGATATGCTGATGGTGGCCAAGAATAACTATTATTGGACAGAGAAGTATAAGGAAATGGATTTCATAGCCAATGGTGAGATTGCTGTTGTCCGTCGTGTCCGTCGCACCCGTGAGATGTATGGATTCCGTTTTGCGGAGGTCACCTTGAGATTTCCCGACCAGAATGATTTTGAACTCGATGCGAACTTATTGTTGGATACTCTGCATTCGGATTCGCCCGCGCTGCCGAAAGCGGATAATGACCGTTTGTTCTATGCCGTGCTTGAGGACTATGCCGATATTCCCAATAAGCGCGACCGGATGAAAAAGATGAAAGCCGATCCGCACTATAATGCCTTACAAGTGAAGTATGCATACGCTGTGACTTGTCATAAAGCGCAAGGCGGGCAGTGGCAGAATGTTTTCCTGGATCAGGGATATATGACGGACGAGTATCTGACACCCGATTATTTCCGATGGTTGTACACGGCTTTTACTCGGGCAACGAAAACGTTGTATTTGGTGAATTATCCGAAAGAACAAGTGGAGTGATTCAGACTTTTTATGTGTTTTGGATGATGTCATTCTTCTTGATTATTGGAATGAAATCAGTTGATTTGAAATCAATTGATTTCAAATTTGTGGGTTTCATGCTTTCTTTCTATATTTGTCACAAAACAGTTTGTTATGGATACACCTTTTTTATACGGACGAATTGCTGAAAACGAGAATTTTACCAATCGTAAGAGTGAAACAGAATTCTTGGAAAAGAATTTTAGGGGACTCATTAATACCATTATTATATCTCCTCGTCGTTGGGGAAAGACGTCATTGGTTCATAAGGTTGCCAAATTGGTATCTAAAGAGAACAAAGACATCATTGTCTGTCAGGTTGATATTTTTAATTGCCGTACAGAGGAAGAGTTTTACACTGTATTTGCTAATTCTTTGTTGAAGTCGACGACCACAATCTGGGAGGAGTTTGTGAGTGGAGTGAAAAAATACTTAGGGCGATTGGCTCCGGTAGTTTCAATATCCGATGCTACCCAAACTTATGAACTTTCATTCGGTATTGATTTTAAAGATAGCCGTCTTTCTTATGATGAAATATTGGATTTGCCGCAAGTGATAGCGAATGATACTAAAAAGAAAATAGTGGTTTGTATTGATGAATTTCAGAATATCAATGAGTATGAAGAACCATTGGCTTTTCAACGTAAATTGCGTTCTCATTGGCAAAAACATACCTCCGTTTGCTATTGTTTGTATGGAAGTAAACGCCATATGTTGCTGAATATTTTCAATAATTATGGAATGCCTTTCTATAAATTCGGGGATATTCTTTTCCTTTCAAAGATAGAGCGTGGAGAGTGGGTATCTTTTATCTCACGGCGTTTTTCTTCTACAGGAAAGAAAATCTCGGACGAATTGTCCGGACTTATCGCTGATAAGATGAAAAATCATCCTTACTATACCCAACAACTTAGTCAGCAAGTGTGGTTTCGTACACCGGACAGCGGCTGTACGCAGAAAAATGTTGAAGAGGCTTTCAATAGTCTGATTGATCAATTAAGCCTATTGTTTGCCAATATTATTGATACGTTGACCCCTAAACAGATAAATTTCCTGCTTGCTGTTGCTGATGGAGTTTCTAATTTCTCTTCTAAGGAAGTTTTGACTAAATATAAATTGGGAACTTCCGCTAATATAAAAAACCTGCGGAAGGCGACTTTGGAAAAAGATTTGATTGATGTATTGCCCGGAAACGTGATTGAAATTCAGGATCCTGCATTCGAATACTGGCTGAAGTATGTGTATAAGTAAGTGGTTGGAGACCTCGTTCCCCGGTGCCGGACTTTTTTCGCTAGAATACTGCCTTTACACTGAATCCCATACTTCGCAAAGAAGGTGTCATAAAATAGTCGAGTCCTTGCGCGTAATTATCTGTAGAAAAGATTGTCTCAGGATCAAATGGAGCTTTATTGTATATCATCCAAAGATTCTTTCCGGTCAATGAAACAGTAAGATTTACGATATTGCCCAGCCATTTCTTAGGAATATTGAAAGCGATGTACGCTTCACGCAGACGTATGTTTGTGGCGCTATATGTATAATATTGTGCCAGAAAATCTTTAGGACGCCCCTGTAACTGAAAGTATTTCCGTGCCGGAATGACGATACCTTTATCTACCTCTACACCCCCTATGTCTCTCATGTCGGCTGTTAACTTAGAAACTCCCGAATAGTCCATAGCAGCCTGTGTGCCCGAAACAACGATACCGCCCAGCCGAGCCGACAGCATGAAACCGAAGCTGAGTTGCCTGTAGCTGAAATCATTCTTCCAACTCAAATTAGCTTTAGGCAGAAGGCTTCCGAGCTTTAGATATTCGTTTCGTGGTTTCAAGTCTTGTGATATATCAATGCTGCCATTCATATCTCTTACAAAATCAGTCTTGGCATACACATCCCCCAATGTTCCACCCGGACGAAGGATGATCTGCGCATTGCCAAAGTTGTCTTTCAGCAGTTCGTCTTCCTTGAATAATGGCGTTTCCGGATTTTGAGGATTCCGTACGTTCTTCACCAATTCCTTTATTTTATTTTTGTTACAATCGAAATTCAGGCTACTACTCCACGAGAAAGAGGGAGTAATATCAAATCTGCTTCCCAAAATAATTTCTATGCCTTGATTCTGCACATTTCCGGTTTGTATATATGTGTAGTTATATCCTGACGAAGGCGACATCGGAGCGCGTATCGTTTGGTTTTTGGTTTGAGTATGATAATAGGTGATATCAAAATTCAGTTTGTCCTTCAACCATTTGGTAGTCAGACCTATTTCGAAAGAGTTTGTCCGTTCCGGTTTCAAATCCTTCAAAGGATAGTAGCCTTCTTCCACCCATTTCTTGTCAGTATGGCTGAATGTGTTCATGGGAATAGTCAGTTCCCTCTTGAAAGGAGAGGCCACCTGTGCAAATGCCAGGCGTACTTTGGCAAACGAGAGCGTATTGTAGAGGCTGTTTTTCACACTTTCGGGAAGCATATCGGTGATGATACCCGTCAGACCGACCGAAGGATAGAAAAAGCCCTTATGGTTAGAACCGGCTAATTGAGAAGCCCAATCGTTTCTGCCAGTCATGGTCAGATAGAGCAGGTGCTTCCAATTCACTTCCATACTTCCGAAGACGGATTGCGTCTGTTCATGCCAGCCTTCCTGATAGAATATCGCTTTGTAGGCCTTCTGTTCTATATTCTGAATATTGAATATGTTAGGAAGCCCGTCATCTCGTAGCGGGCCTTGATTGACCAGTCCGTCATTCTTCAAATCAGTCATACTAGCGCCTATATGAGTGGCTATTCCCCAATCTTCTCCAAAGTTCTTGTTGAAATTACTCAATATATCCACATAATTCTGAACTACATGATTATTGTTCAGACCGAAGTAACCGTTTTTTGTACCTCCATCCAGAAGGGTGGTGATTGTTCCCACAAAGCGTTTGTCTTTATACTCTTGCGAAGTGCGGTCTATGCGATAGCGTGCGCAAATGTTCCATTTTTCAGCTTTAGACCATTCTCGGATGTTATATGAAACACCCAGTGAAACAATAAACCTCTTGCGTTCCGAAGTACGGATATTCCGGTAAGCCGCCCAATAAGGATTCTGCATAGTATATTCTCCTTCTGGGAAAGGGCTGGCTGTGAGTATATCCCTTTCTTCATCCCATTGTTCAAAGTAGCGGGCTTCCTCCCAATTCAGTCCTCGCGGATAGAGATACGCCCCTACCAGAGGATTCATGTATTCACCCTGGTTCACCATATTCTGATCACGTTGTACAATGTATTGGATACCGATATCCGCTTTCAATTTACCGTCCGACGTTGTATTTGAGTTGTGCAGTGTCATGTTGTAGCGGTCATATTTATTATTCGGAATCAGACCGTTGGCATTGGTTGCTGCCAACGATGCGTAGGTCTGATTCTTATCATTACCGATGGATAATGTCAATGAATTGGTATAAGTCGCGGAAGTCTTAAAGAAATCTTCCGGAGTGTACCCGCTGGAAATCTGCTTCATTCCCCAACTGACGGCTTCGTTCGCGCCACTGCCGTAAGTGTTTTGGAAGTCGGGCATGACAAAAGCTTTCCCAAATTCCATAGAAGAGGTAAAACCGACTTCCAGTTTACCCTCTTTTCCTCTCTTTGTGGTAATCAAGATGGCGCCGTTGGCTGCGGATGAGCCATATAATGCAGACGCAGAGGCTCCGGTCAATATCGTAATGGATTCAATATCGTCCGGATTCAAATCGGCGATGGCTTCCGTGCTTCCACGTGAACTGTATCCCCCTATCCCTTGAATGCTGACTGTGTTATACATCGGAATACCGTCTATTACATATATCGCATTGTTGTTTCCTTCGATGGACTTTGTTCCACGCATCACTACTTTGGTCGCTCCTCCGATTCCCGAAGAACTGCTTTGTATCTTGACTCCCGCCACTTTTCCGCTCAGGCTGTTGATAAAATTAGCGTCTTTTACTTTCGTCAGTTCTTCCTGTTTGATGCTTTGCGCATTATACGAGAGAGCTTTTTCCTGTCTCTTTATCCCCAGCGCGGTGACTACAACCATATTGAGCGGGTGTAAATCTTCTTGTAGGGTGACCGAAAGAAAGTATCTGCCTTTCAATAGTATTTCTTGTGTTTTATACCCGATATAGGAAAATACCAAAGTCGGATTTTGACGGTCGACCGTAATCAGGAAATTTCCGTCCATGTCGCTGACGCTTCCTTCCGGTGTGTCTTTTATCGAAATATTTACTCCGGTCAAAGGCATATCCTTACTGTCTATGATACGTCCTCGTACAACTTGTTTTTTAGAAGATGGCCTGTTGCTCCCGACAGGGTATTCTAATAGATAAACGATATTTTCTTCAACTTTAAACGATATCCTCTTACCTTTTAATAAAGTTTCCAGAATGCTTTCAATAGAAGCGTTCGAGACAGTCAGCGGTCCTACTTGGGTCGTCGAAAGTCGGTCGTCATAAAAAAACTGATAATGAGACTGCGACCGGATCTGGTTAATAACCTCCTTTAGTTCTGTTTGTGGAATAGATATATGCAATTGGGCGGAGAGCTTCTGTATCGGAATTACTGTAAGAAAAAGCACCAGCAGCCCTTGCAGGAGCTTTGAACTTATGGATGGGTGAGTGCTTTGCATACTTTTCAAGGTGTTATTCTTAGAAATTCTTCCCAAAGATAGTATTATTGGATAACTTGATATGCATAAGTGAATAAAAAAAGGTCGTTAACATGTATTAACTAAGAGGGGCTAAGTGTTCTGTGCAAATGAGTGGTTCTATAAGCAAAGAAGGCCGAATGCCTTTTTATTCCGGTGCGGAATAGGAGAATGTAGAATAAAATAAATACTTTTGTTTAACCTTAAAATGTAGTATATGTGAAAAAGTATTCTGAAGAACCGTCTCAGTATATGAAATCTAAGGCTTTGTTGACTATCCGAATTGTTTTAAAACTAATTTAAGAATCTAATTAACTATTATAACATGAGAAAAATACTCTATTTATTTGAGATACTTACAATGTTTTTGGTCGTGTTCTCTTGTTCCGATGATATAGCGGACACGGTATACCACAAAACCGATCCGGCAAAAGACCCACAGAAATCTTCTCTGACTATTTTACTGAAAGGACTGGAAGAAGGCAAGAACTATGTAGTGGGTGCTTTAGAACAAAATCCATTTAACGAAGAAGGAAAGGCTGATGAAATAAAAGCACAGAATTTATTATTTCAACAGCCGGTAGTAAATGGAAAGGTTGTTTTTGCAGACCTAATGGATTATTATAAAAAGACTCTTTATCTTAATGTGTATGAAAAAGGAGAAGACACTCCGTTATTGGTGACTCATTTGGGGAATCAATTACAATATCAAGTCGCCTTTGGTGGCATTGAAAAATCTATTGATTTGCAGGCTGTTCGTCCGGACGTGATAAAAAAGACAGTGATTGATTTGACTGTAGATGAAAGCTATAATGATAAGGAAATATATCTGGTGAAGTCAGAACAGCAGAAAATGGTAGAAAGTAAGCTGGCAGACGGTGCTGAACTCACCGAAGATATGTATTTGACCAAAGTCATCCCCAACGAAGGTAAAGCACAGATTATACTGAATACTCCGGTTGTTGCAACTGATTATTCAGTGTATCTGGTTGCACCGGAAGAAGGACTTGCTTATTTAAAAAGAGAGCTGAAAGTCGGTGATGACACTAAAAATGTGACGGCAGAATTCTCGAAAGAGATTAAGAAGCAGATTAATGTTTCGGTAGTGCGTGGAAATGAAAAACTGAATGACCACGAGGTATATCTGATCACTGCACAAGACTGGAGGAACAAAGTAAAGAAACAAGTGGAAACGAAGCATGGTAGCCCAGAAGCTGGTACATATGTGGATATGAAACTCACCAAAAAAGGAGTGGTTTCCTTTGAACAGTTCTGTGCAGAAGGTGAGCAGAGATATGTTGTTTATGTACCGAAATGGGAAACTGATTATTATGATAGTTATAAAATGGAGAATGTTTCTCTTACTTCGGACTTAGATATACCGTATGAAGTGGCTATAGGAGACGTTCCGAGTGAAACGAAGATTGTCAACTTGACGGTTAGTGCCGATCCCACTCTTGGGTCTTATCTTCGCGGATATGCAGTATATGTTTTGGGCGATGTGAATAAATTTGATGAAGCTTGGAAGGCAATTACAGGAGGGGGTACGTACAAAGGAGACATTTATCAGTCGACCGAAACTCTATATTATTCTGATGATGTTGCTCATATTAATAATGTAGAGTTTGAAGTGAATAAGGAAATTATAATCTTCACAATAGGAATGAAAGGGTACGGACTAATGCCGCTACTTAAGCGAATAAAAGGAGCTGATATTAATGAAGATAATATGACAGTGGTTTTGGATTCCACAGAAAGGCCGTAGTTGTTAAACTGTAAATAATAATAGTATGAATAAATTCTTGATAATAGCATTCACCCTCCTGTGTACCGGTTGGGCTGTAAATGCGCAAAATATAACGATAAAGGGGCAGGTGCTTGATAACCTGAAAGAACCTGTGCCGATGGCGAATATTTCACAGGTGGGTACGACGAATGGTACTATTTCCGATATAGATGGAAACTATACGATTTCAGTACCGGTAGGAGCTACGCTGGAGTTCTCATTCATTGGGTTTAAGTCCGAAAGGAGAACAGTGGGGAAAGGGATGACAGTACTCAATGTTACTTTGCAGGAAGACTCACAAGTGCTTGATGCGGTAGTAGTAACGGCATTAGGTATTAAAAGACAAGAGAAGGCTCTTTCATATAATGCGCAGAGTATCAAACAAGACGAACTGACGAAAGTGAAAGACGCTAACTTCATCAACAGTTTGAACGGAAAAGTGGCCGGTGTCAATATCCAGAGCAGTTCTTCAGGTGTGGGTGGTGCTACTAAAGTAGTGATGCGTGGAACCAAGTCCATCGAAGGAAGCAATAATGCCTTGTATGTGATAGACGGTGTACCGATGTATAATGCAACAAATACGGAAGGAACCGGCCGTTACGCTTCAAGAGGTACTACGGAAGGCATTGCCGACTTGAACCCGGATGATATAGAATCAATGACAGTGCTGACAGGTGCTTCCGCTGCTGCTTTGTATGGTTCATCCGCAGCCAATGGAGCTATCCTGATTACCACAAAGAAAGGAAAAGAGGGTAAATTGGAAGTCGGTTTCACCTCTTCTATGGAGTTTGCCAAACCGTTTGTGATGCCGGAATTTCAAAATACTTATGGAAGCAATCCTAATGACGCTGTCAGTTGGGGAGCAAAGCAGGCTTCCACCGGATATAATCCGGAAGATTTCTTTAAGACTTCCGCGACTTATACCAATTCATTGACATTATCCATCGGTAATGATAAGAATCAGACCTACGCATCGTTGGCCGCAACCAACGCCAACGGGCTGGTTCCCAATAATGAGTATGACCGCTACAACATGACGTTACGCAATTCGAGCACAGCGCTGGATGGTAAATTGAAATTCGATATCGGTGCCCAATACATTATACAGCGTGACCAGAATATGGTAAACCAGGGCGAATACATGAATCCTCTGGTAGGAGCCTATCTCTACCCGCGTGGATTGAATTGGGGAGACGCCGGTTATTTTGAACAATGGGATGAAGATAGAGGTATTTTGACCTCCAGCCCTTTCCCGGAAGGCGAATATGCCATGCAGAATCCTTATTGGGTAGCTTACCGGAATATCCGTACTTCGGAGCGCAAGAGGTTTATTGTTTCGATGGGTATCTCGTATACTATCAAAGAATGGTCCAAATCAGAAAAATGGGATATCGGTGCACGTTATCGCATAGACCGCACTTCGCAAGAATATAAAGACAAACGTTTTGTAGGAACCATCGCCACCCTTTTGGATGGAGGAACGAAGAATGGCTTTTTCGGTCTGAATACAGGTTCTGATATGCAGAACTATGTCGATGTGCTGACCAACTTTAATAAGAATTTTGGGGAAGATTGGGGATTGGCAGCCAATGTCGGTGCCAGTTTGAGCGATCAAAAAAATGATATATTATACAATCAAGGTCCGCTGCGTGATGACGGGCTTCCTAACATATTCAATATTCAGAATATAGAGCAAGGTGCCCATAAGGCACAATTCTATCAGGAAGGCTGGCACGAACAAACACAATCCATATTCGGAAGTGTGGAAGTAAACTGGAAACGGTTACTTTATCTGACTGTAACCGGACGTAATGACTGGGCTTCCCAGTTGGCAGGCTCAAAGAATAAATCTTTCTTCTATCCTTCAGTGGGTCTGACCGGAATCATCACCGATATGCTTTCCGAAAGTGTGAAGAACAGCCTCTACAATACGCTCTCGTTTGCCAAAGTACGTCTGGCATTTGCACAGGTGGCCTCTCCTTTCAAAAGAGAACTGACCATCCCTATGAATACATTCAACCAGGCTGATAAGAAATGGGTGAAAGAAGGCTACTATCCATTGAAAGATTTGAAGCCGGAGCGGACGAACTCATTTGAAGTGGGATTGACTACCAAATGGCTGAAGAACAAACTGAACTTTGACATCACGTATTATCGTACTAACACAAAGAATCAGACTATTCGTGCTACGATGTCGGCCTCGTCGGGATATAACTACACGTACGTACAAACCGGTAATGTACAGAACCAAGGAGTTGAAATCGCTTTGGGAGGTACAGTAGAGATAGGCAAGAATTTCACCTGGAATACCGGTTTCACTTACGGATATAATAAGAACGAAATAAAGGAACTGGTGAAGAACCTACGGAATCCGCAGAATCCGGCAGAACCATTGTTCAAGGAAGACGAACTGCTGAAAGACAACTTTGGCAATGCGCAGATCATCCTTCGTCCGGGCGGAACATTGGGAGATATATATGCTAAGACCGATTTCGTAAGAGACGCTAATGGCAATATTGATATCTCGCAGGATGTGAAGCCGAGAGATAAGTATATGAAATTGGGTAGTATCTTGCCCGACGCTAATCTGGGTTGGAGAAATGACTTCAGTTACAAGCAGCTTAGTTTCGGTTTCATGCTGTCAGCTCGTCTGGGCGGTATCGTTGTTTCGGGCACACAGGCTGCTATGGACTACTCGGGAGTTTCAAAGGTGACAGCCGACGCCCGTGATGCAGGTGGTGTATTTGTTGGCGGAGGAATGATTATTCCGGCACAGAAATATTATCAGTCGCAAGGTCGTCCTAAAGACTATCTGACACAATATTATACATATAGCGCGACCAATCTTCGTTTGCGTGAAGCGTATGTCGCTTTCAATATTCCAAGAAAATGGTTGGGTAATGTGGTAGATCTCAATATTTCATTGACCGGAAAGAATCTTTGGATGATCTATAATAAGGCTCCGTTTGATCCGGAAACAATTGCCTCTACCGGAAACTATGCTCAAGGACTCGACTATTTCATGCTACCTTCTACCCGTAGCTTCGGTTTCAGTATTAAGGCGAGATTTTAAGGAGTAGAAAGAGAAATGACTTTAAAAAGTAAAATCAGATGAAGAAGAAAGCAATAATAATATTAACAGCGTGTATGGCTCTTGGTAGCTGTACTGCAAACTTTGAGGAATATAACAGCAATCCATACGGAGTTTCCGACGAAGAACTGGCTGCAGGAGGTATAGCGGAAAAAATGGCCAATGATTGTGGCGTGTTGGCGGGAATTGTAATTCCTCTTCAGGAGAACCTGTTTCAGTATGCAATGAGTCTTGGTTGCGAAACTCTTTCGGGATATATGGCACAGACCAAGCATGTGGATTTGGGAAAATACAATTATAATGCGGGCTTTATAAACTATCCGTTTGATGATGAACAGTCATTGCCCAAGGTCATCAAGCAGTACAACGCTATTTCGCTGGCTGCCAACGCATCGCACGAAAATGCCTTTTACGCGTGGGGAACCATTTTGAAAGTAGCTATCATGCATCGGCTGACAGATATGTACGGGCCTATCCCTTATGAATTTGCCGGAACGGAAGCGCAAAAACCTTATCAGACACAGGAGTATATTTACCGGAAGATGATAGAAGAACTGACGTGGGCTTCGCAGACGCTCGCCAAAGTCAATTTGAGCAATGTCGAACGGAATGCTTGGATGACGCAGGATGATGTATATCGGGGTGATTTGACCAAATGGGTGAAGTTTGCTAACTCTTTAAAACTAAGGCTGGCCGTCAGAACTTCCGGAAAATTGCCGGAAGAAGCTCGTGTATGGGCAGAAGAAGCGGTAGCGGCCGGGGTTATTGAAAATAATACGGACAATGCGTTGAAACCGACTAATGACAATCCTTTCTATAAGATGAGCAACAATTGGGGGGATACCCGTTGTGGCGCCGACTTGGTTTCTTATATGAATGCTTTCCAGGATCCGCGTCTAAGTGCTTATTTTGAGAAGACGACACGTGGTGGAAACGATACTTATTTTGGCTTGAGGGCCGGAGTGGATATTCCTGCTAAGGAGGAATTGGTCGGCAAGGATTTATATTCAAAACCGAAAGTCAGCCAGACCGATCCTGTGGTATGGATTTCCGCTTCTGAAGTGGCATTCTTGAGGGCGGAAGGTGCTTTAAAGAATTGGAAGATGGGTGCTACTGCCGAAGTTCTCTACAAAGAAGGTATCGAACTGTCAATGAATATGCACCAAGTGATGCTTGGAGATTATATGGAGCACACAGGAAAAAGAGGAGCGTTTGCGGATAGTAAATATGCCGGTTTCGCCAATCCGGATTTCACATCGGATATCACCGTGAAATGGGGAACGGGCAAGGACGAGCAATTGGGACAGATTATTACCCAGAAATATATTGCTATGTTCCCTTACGGAAGTGCAGAGGCATGGGCGGAATGGCGCAGAACCGGTTATCCGAATCTTTTGCCGGCTGTGAACTATAACCATGATGTGAGCAATATCCTGCGTGATGGGAAAGGAGCCGATATCAAAGGTTACAGAAGATATCCGCTGCCGCAAACCGAACATGCCGTGAATAGCGCTAATGTGGAGAAAGCGATAGCGGATGATTTGGAAGGAGATGATAGCCCGAACACGAATGTTTGGTGGGCGAGAAAATGATAGTAGTTCAACTGATTAAAGAATATACGTATATGAAAAATATGATGAGAATATTCGGGATAGGTTTCTGTATCCTTCTGGCAGCTTGCACGGATATAGAGCCGGTGGGGGTAGAAGTGCCTGCTGTCCCTAAAGACCTAAGTGTGATAAAAGCCTTTAAATCAACGGAGCATCCTTTCTCTTTGGCATGGTTTGGCAATTGGAAAGCGGATGGCAATATGAATACCTATTTGAATGCGTTGCCTGATAGCCTTGACGTGATTGTGCTGGAGTCCGGATACGAGACGATCACTTCTTTGCAGAAAGAAGACTTGTCGGTCGTACAGGCGCAAAAAGGAACGAAAGTTCTTGTTTCCGTTGATCTTGACCTATGGGTGAACGAACTGCGGAATGAGCTGGAAACGGCGGAGAGTGATGCGGAAGCGGACGCGATAGAGGCGGCGAAGGAAGCGGGAAGGGAAGTGACTTCCGAAGAAATAGACGAAGCGGTTAAGGCTGCACAGGAAAAAGTGAGAGAAGCGATGAAAGCAAAGCTTTATGCCCTGCCTGATCGTATTGCCAAAATAATATCGGATAATGGTTACGACGGTATGAGCTTACGTATTTCTGTCATCAAAGATTCTTTCAGCAGAACGTGCATTTACGATGTGGTAGATAAACTGGGAGCACGCTTTGGTAAGAAAGCGGGGAATAAGTATTTGGTGCTCGAAGGTGAATTAACTTATTTCACAACAAAGTTCAGTTACTTTAATTATTTGATTGGTACGAACGTTGCTTCGGATAAGCTGGCGGATATACAGAATTTGTATGAGAGACTGAAGACATTTCCGGATTTTGACTCCAAACAGTTTATGCCCTGTCTTACGCTCGAAGGGAACTCATGGAACGAGCCTTTTACGGATATTATCTCATCTTCTGCTCCTGTCACTCCGAAATATATAACTTTGGCTTTGTGGAACCCGGAGGATGGAACTGCAACCGGAGGAATGGCTTTCAAAGCCGTTGAGAAAGATTATGAACGTAAGTATGGCGTGTTGAGGAGCTCTTTACAATATCTAAATTTAAAATAGTCGAAACTTATGAAGAACAAAATCATAGCAATAGGATTACTCATCTGCCTGGCGACATTTACCGGCTGCAAGGATGAATTTGGCAAAAAGTTATTCGGACCGGATGAGACTGTGGCTCCCGAAAAAGTGACGGACAGGGTGCTTACTTTCTTGAACACGACAGGTAAGACTGCCGTTGAAGAGGGAAGCGCGGTTACCGCTACTCCGGTAGACGTGATTTTTTCACAGGCGCAGCCGATAGGGCAGGTAGCGGAGGTTACGTTGTCTGCCAAGTTGGATGCGAAGAGTTTTAAAGATCAGACGTTCAACGTGGAAGTGATTGAAGACGAAAATCTGCTCTCTCAATACCGCAAGGAAAACGGGACTCGGGTCAAATTCTTGCCTGAATTGGCATATAGTCTGCAAACAAATTTGATTAGTATCGAAAGCCGTTCTGCAGTGGCTATCAATCAAAGTGTTGTTAAGCTGATAAACAGCAATGTGATGGAGGTCAATCAGGATTACCTGTTGGCTGTCAAGTTGGAAACGCAAGAAGGGTTTGTAATGCAGCCCGACAATCAGATTCTTTATCTTCATTTGAAACGTAAAGGTGGTTCGGGTGAAATGGAAGGTGCTGCTGATTTGAGGCCTATGCCGGGTGATGACGCTTTGGATGCGGATGGAGTGGATAAGGGTATCAACCGCAATAACTTGTACTATGAAACGTCCGGGCAACCTTTCAAGAATTTGCAGACATGTACCATTGAAGGATTGGTTTATGTGGATGAATTTAAGCCAGAGGGAGATAGAACCGATGCGACACTTGCCGGAATATCCTCTGTATGGGGATACGAAGCCGGAGGAGAGAATGTTGATTTCTTGTTGCGCTTTGGAGATTCCGGAGTTTCACCGAATCGGTTGCAGCTAGTATTGGGTTCTGATAAATATGTGGTTGATTATGATTTCAGGGCAAAGAACTGGTATCATTTGGCTATGACTTATGATGGAAGTACGGTTAGATTTTATGTTAATGGCAGGGAGAAACTCTCTTTCTCCAAAACCGGTGATATAAGTTTGGCAGGGGCAATGTTCCGTCTGGGACAGTCGTTCAATCAATGGAGAGGCTTTAATGGTATGATGTCGGAAGTGAGGATCTGGAATGCTGCCCGAACTATTATGGAATTGAAAATGAATGCATTGGATATAATAGAATTTGATCAGGCGAAAAGCAGTCTTCTGGCCTATTGGAAAATGAATAAAGTGAAGGAAGATTCCGAAAACCAACAAATAGCCGACATCAGTGGAAAAGGACATGATTTGACTGTGAAACGTCAAGGAGCTTCCAACTCTTCTGCTACTCCTAAGGTCGTGATAAACAATAATATTGATATCAACTTGAAATAAACTTAATGCGATATGAAATACTCGATTATATTTAGCTTATATATTCTGACAGGCCTGTTTCTCTTGACAGGCTGTCAAGAAGAAACATTGGTTGCCGAAGTGCCTCAAGGTCAGGACGGAATAACCGTGTTGACTCCCAAATTTGTATCAGTGAAAGATGCAAGCAGTATGATTCACCGTTGGACAGGTGAGGACTTGACATTCGAACTTCTTCAGGGAAAGAATGCGGATGAAAATATAAAGGCGGCTTTTGATACGGATGAGAGTACTTTGGAAACGATGACTGCCAAGTTCGCTACATTGAAAGGTGTCAATGTGTATAAATTGCTTGAAGATTCCTATTATGATTTACCAGCTTCTATTCAGTTGAAGAAGGGACAAAGGAGCGTTAATTTTCAAGTGAAGCTCAAAGACGTTCCTGATGGTACTTTTGTATTGCCGCTTGTGTTGAAAGATGGGGCAACGGAGATTGGTGTACAATATGTGGAAATCGTGAAAAATGCCCAAGTCACAGACTTTGATATGAATTGGCTGGATCGTGTGCCTTCTGTTGCCGAACCACGTTTTGTGGCTTCTGTTGAGGCTGCGGAAAATGACCTCCGTAATCTGGGAAACTATATGCTTTATCCTGAAGGATTAAGCAGACCGGAATTAAAACGTCCTCTTTTTGATATGACAGTTATTTTTTCTGCCAATATGAACTATGACGAAGGTACGGCGGGTCCTGTTCTCTTTTATAATGAGGATGTCAAGAAGATACTTGATAACCGTGATGTTTTTGTTAAACCTCTTCAGGACAAGGGTATCAAAGTTTTGCTTTCTGTTTTGCCCAACCATCAGGGAATTGGTTTCTCTAATATGGATATAACGGGAGACCGGGCTATGATTAAGAACTTTGCCAAAGAGATTTATAATGCGATTCAGAAGTACGGCCTTGACGGAGTGATGTTGGATGATGAATACGCCAATTATCCGGGAGGACCGGAGGCGGAGCAACCGGGACGTCCGATGATACAGATGGGAAGTTTCCATTTTCTGGTGAAAGAGTTGCGTGATCTGATGCCGGTTGTCGAAGGACAGGCATGGAAAGACCGGCATAATCTGTTGACGTTATATAATATCGGCCCTTGCAGTAATAGCGGAGCCGGTGAGAGAAAATGGGCTTTGTTCAGTAATCGTTTTGAGGATATAAAAGAGGGCGAGAACGGCTGGACTGAGGATAGAATGACTAAGGATCAGATGGCTTTGCAGAGTTGGGCGAAAAATCCTGATAATCAAAGCGTCTTGGATGAAATCGGACAGATTAAGATTGGTGAGATCTTCGATTTTATATGGAATGCAAATTATAGTCGCGGGGATAACTATTTCTACTATATACGTGGAAATTCGTCTGTTAAAACTTGGATTGCCGGGATGGATGAAGCTGTTGCTGCCGAAAAATTCGGTGTGGCTTCCTTTGAAATGAGTTTACAGTTTAGCGAATATGGATATCTGGAACATAAACCGGAATATTGGTTGAAGCAAGAATGGCCTAATCCTAGTCGACTGGAAGCCCTTGAGACAACATTGAAGAAGCAGTTGGATAGCGAACAAAAGACAATGCTTGTATTTAATATGCAGTATGTTCCCGAAAACTGGAAGGGGCGCAAATTAACTAATCCTTATCCTACTGACTTCCCCTACTTTATGAGGAAATTAGGGAATAAGAAGCAGCCGGTAGTTCAATTTGAAGGAACGAACTATGACACACTTATATCTTCCTATTTGAGATAGAGGTTACTGATATCGATTTGTACTTGATAAACAAAGGGTAATCTGCTGTGAGCAAACAGCAGATTACCCTTTGTTTTGCTGTTTGTAAACAGCATGAACTATTACAGACTGCTATTATGTGGGATTAGTATACATTCCTCATTATAACGAGTATTTCTTCTTATCCCTATGAGTATTTTTTCTCATAGGGATAAGTATAGTTGAGAATGTTTACGGAAGTTTTTTTGAATTATAATTGTATGAGTTTACCTCATTTCTGCACCCAAATGAAGCTCTTATTCAGGTAGAATATAAGCTTCTTTAGTGAAGATAAGCGCTTTTATTTTCAGTTATATAATGTATTATAGATAGACATCTGCAACATAAATACAGGGACTTTATTTGCAAAAAACTATTAATAGCAGTATATTTGCCCTCTAAACAAACAATATAATCCCCATGCTACTAAAACATTGGAACCTTATACTCATATTTTTAACATTCTCAATTATATCTTGTGAGAGCAGTAAGAATGAACCTGAAGTAAACAGTACACCGTCATTTCCTGTCGGCAGAGAGTTTAATGTCAGTTTAAATATAGCTCCTTTTCTTGAAGTAGCCGAACAACCTTTAAGCCGTTCCACCTCCACGGTGGCTGACGGAATATATGCAGTTAATGTTTTTTGGAAAGGAAAAGGCCTGACTTCTTTTCAGCCCTATGCTTCAGGCCTTTTCGATAATCCATATCGAGTAGAAATCGGGTTAATCGAAGGATATGTGTATCGCTTTGACTGCAGCTTCCTGGGATATAAAGACCGCCCATATTATACAATACAAAGTGACAGCATACTTTATGGACTTCCTTTTTCATCTACTCTGCAGAAAGAGGTGAACGGGTTAGTCAACAACGATTTAAAGATTTCAATCAATCCCCTGAATATCAATGGGGCATTTCACCAACATATTTACAAAGGAGAAATGCATATAAAATGCGATAGTACTAGTACTCACCCTACCGTCAAACGCTTTTTCGGCAGTGAGCAATTGGACTTTTCAAATCCCAATATGAATACCTCCGTTTCAATGACATTGAAACGTGCTTATTATTCTATACAATTCGTTACAGACGAACTTGCACCGGGTGACTCCATCAAAATTAAAGCAGCGGACGTTGCTCCATTTTATCTACTATATTCCAAAGATGGAACATCCCGGACGGAGGAACGAATTATCTCTATGTACGATATATCCGACTATTATACGGCCAAACTTAAGGAAGAAGAAACAATCGCTTTCACTATTTCCTACCGCCCGGCCAATGAAGAGAAATGGTATTCTCTATATACCAATCAAAGTATTAAAATGAAAAGAAACAAAAAGAACATAGTCAAAATAGTCAAGATAGATGAGCATATAGGGGATGCTACTATCTCTTTTGGTGAAGAAGCAGAAATGGAAGAATCAGAACAAGAAATAGGGAAATAATAATCATACTCAACAACTACTAAAAAAGATTCATATGAAAATCAAACATCTTATGATCGCAGGCTGTCTATTCACAGCTTTTACTCTACAATCATGTATTAAGGAGAAAGATCTGTATCAGGCACCTCCTACTACGTATTCCGAACTTAACTTACAACTGGACGGAGACTACCTCTCAACCGAACTGCCCATGGCACGCGCTACAACTCCAACCAAAATTAATGAAAGTGAAACATTAGTGGGAATCGCCATTACCATGACACCCAAAGAGGGACAGAATCCATCTTCAAAACCATACGCTTATGGTATTTTCCAGTTAGACAAGGCGAAAGATCCCAATAACCTAAAAATAAAAGTTATTGATGGATACACTTACCGCATCTCTTGCTCTATGATTGCAAATGCAAAGGACTCAATCATAAAAGACGAAAAAGGCTTCTTCGGAGCCCCTTTCGATTTGGAACGTAGCGGAAAAATCAAAGGGGAATGCCTGAACAAATTCCTGACTGCCGAACAAGCAGATGGAATCAAATTCTTATACAATATTGAAAACCCGAGAATACAAACGAGAAACGGATCACAAGACGCCTGCAACCGCCCGTTCATCGAACGTTATCATGGATTAAACGATAAAGTGGAAGTGACAGATGGCATGCAAAATCACATCATGCTCTATCGCCGTTTTTTCGGAGTAAAATTCAAACAAACAGGTTTAGAGAAAGGACGTCTTAGAATAAAACTTGAAGACGCACCAAGCATCTATTTGAATGCTAATGCAGATATTCATAAGACTGTTGAATCTGAATTAAAAATGGTCAGCATGAGAAATCTCACTGCCAATATACCTACTGGTGATAATCAACATTTAACAGAGAATGTAAAAGTGGAAGTATTTTGGGAAGAGACTCCAGGAGCAGAAGAAAAGACAATCATCAGTAGCAGTATCACATTCAAGAGAAACTATACCCATTCTATCGCACTAACCAATATCGAACATATAGGAACACCTAGTGACATAGGAATTGAAGTCGAATCAGGAGAAATGGGAGAAGATATTGAACAAGACATTCCATGGCAATGAGATAATGCCAAATAGGAGTTCGAATAACAAGCACTATACCAATATAGTGCATAAATGAAAAATACGAGATTCAGAATTGAGTCTCGTATTTTTTTAGTATTAATCTTGTAAAAAAACCAGTGAATAAGTAAAGAGCAACATTTATTTCTATTTTCAACAAGTTTTATTCACATCATTCACT
>ENA-ORRZ01001090-ORRZ01001090.1-human-gut-metagenome-genome-assembly--contig:-NODE-1090-length-19557-cov-4.171470_pt1 | contig 19557 bp, 13 predicted proteins | sample MGYA00242185_ERZ509152 | MGnify/ENA primary metagenome ERZ509152 (study PRJEB26280, sample SAMEA2338668) | human gut metagenome | biome: human gut; feature: human-associated habitat; material: faeces... | reverse complement strand
CATGCCCTCGATGATACACTCCGTGGGAACCGTCGAGTTCTGAATGGTAGAGTATGTACCCATGCCGTACAGCACGGAACCGCCCTCGGAATTGATAAGTACCCGGATTAGGGAAGGGCGGACTACATTCTCCAGATAATCAAATTCATAATTAAACTGGGTGGTAGAGTCTTCCGTTACTTTGCCAAAAAAGCGGATCGTCGCGATTCCCCCGTTTTTAGCTTCACCGACTATGTTTTTAAATTTTTCCGTATCCATAAATTTACTTTGCGGCAGAATAGGCATTTCAAAACAAAAAAGTTTTTTTGGAAGGCTGAGGAGCGTGGGCACGTGACGCGGGCACGTCAAAAGTGGAAAGGGGTAAGAACAAGACTTTTTTTAGAAGCTGGGAAATAGCTGATTCGAGTAGTAACCTTAACAGTCCTCTGCTTGAAGTGTTATACTGGAAGTGGCTTGAAGCTCGTAATAACAAGAATACTTCAAAAGGAGTCCTTCATAGTTCCCACAAGTGGAAACTATGAAGAAAGAGAAGAGAGGAAGGGGGTATAAAAGTAATAATCTTCACTTCGTTCAGATTATACTTTTATACCCCTAACGACAACCAAATATCCCTTGCGGTCTATTTGGTTGTATTGATTTTATAAGTTCCTTTATAGAGATAATATTATAATATATATAATGAAAATATTATGAATATACGAATCAGTGAAAGAAAGGAGAAGGATCATGACGCTGCGTCATTTAAGGATTTTTGTCACGGTCTGCGAGACGGGAAGCATGACTGCGGCAGCCCAGATACTCTATATTGCCCAGCCCGCTATCAGTCTGGCTGTTTCAGAGATGGAGGAGCATTACAAAGTTCGGCTCTTTGACCGTATTTCACGCCGTTTGTATCTCACAGACAGCGGGCGGCAGGCCCTGGAATATGCCAGACATATTATCGCGCTTTTTGACGAGATGGAGCAGGGGGTGGGAGGCGGCCAGGCGGCGAAAGAATTGCGGATTGGTACCAGCATTACCATCGGCTCCTGCCTGCTTCCCGGATATATCAGGGAGCTGAAGGAACGTTTTTCGTCGCTGACCGTACAGGCGGCGGTGGGAAATTCAGAGGCCATTGAGCAGAAGCTGCTTGAAAACCAGATCGATATTGGTATCATTGAGGGAATGGTTCACAGTCCCTATATCCACTGTAGGACCTTTCCCGGCGATCGGTTGGTATTTATCTGCCCTCCGGGCCATCCGTTTGCAGGGCATACATTAAAATCGGCCGAAGAGCTGGCAGGACAGGATCTGATCTTGCGGGAGCGGGGCAGCGCGGGGCGAGAGGTTCTGGACGGGATTCTGGCAGCAGGGGAAATTTCTGTGAAGCCCTTATGGGAGAGTGTCAGCAATGAGGCGGTGCTGGAAGGGGTAAAAGCCGGTCTGGGCTTGTCGCTTCTTCCTTATTATCTGGTTTGGGACAGCCTTGAGAAGGGGCAGGTTAAGGAGTTCTTTATAAGAGGACTTGCATTATCACGGAAGTTTTCCGTTATTTACCATAAGAATAAATTTTTGACAAAAGAGGCCAGAACGTTGATCGGGCTGGCGGCGGGGGAGGAAGATAGAGTATTTATGCAATAATTAATAACAAGCACGGCAGATTGGATTAGATTTAATTTGCTGTGCTTTTTAATATTAACAAAAAGGTATCATGATATTTGTGAAAAATTAACAAAAATAATGGGAGGTTATTTGTTGAAGGTGAATACTATTAGAGTAAAGAATGCGTAGAACTGAAAGAAAAATAAGAAAACAAAAAACAATAAAAGAAAAAATATAATTAAAACAGCAAAAAAACAAAAAGTATTTTCTTATAAACGGTATAAAAATATTGAAGAGAAAATAGAAAATGTAAAAAAGTTTGATTATAATCAAGAATTTATTTCTGAAATAGAAATTGAAACGCTATAAAATAAAAAGAAAATTTTTCTATAAATTAATATAATAAGACACAAGATACAATATAATGCACAATTAATTGCGGTGTTGACACGATAAATTATATATATTATACTATAAACAACAGAAAACGTTTACTGTTATTTGCAAAGTTGAATGAAAGATGATGGAGGCAAATATGGCTGGAAATGAAAAAAAGCCGACAATCTCAGATATTGCCAGGAAAGCAGGCGTTTCAATTGCTACCGTTTCCCGGGTTTTAAGAGGTTCCGATTATCCTGTAAAGAGTGAGGTGAGGGAACGGGTTACAGAAATTGCCCGGCAAATGGAATATAAGCCCAATATATTCAGTCAGATGCTGCGTGGAAGCAGTAGCCGCGAGATTGGCATTATTGCCCCATCTATTACGAATCCTTTTTATGCGCAGCTTATTTCTGCGGCAGAGCAGGAATGCCTGAAGCGAGGATATATTCCTTTTATATGTTCTTCCATGGGTGAACCTCAGCTCGAAATGAATCATCTGGATATGTTGGAGGATCGATGTGTGGCAGGAATTCTTCTATCCAGCATGGGTCAGGGAGAAGGAATCGTAAAAAGACTGAATGAACTCCGTATTCCGATTATGCTGTTTGATCAGACATTGGATTCATATGAAGGAGATGGGATTCTCTTTGACTTTTATCAGGGGGCTTACCTTTCTACAGAGTATTTGATTCAGTGTGGGCACAGAGATATTGTTTTTTGTTCCGGCCCGATTAACAGGTATAGCCGAAGAGCAATGTATGAGGGATATAAACAGGCTCTTAAGGATTATAATCTGGGAATCAGCAAAAAAAAGCTGATCGGAGCTATTTCGGAACCGGATACATATGGAGAAGGAGAATATCAGCTTGGAAAGGCGCTTGGACAGATGCTGCTGGAAAGAGATTATCTGCCCGATGCAATAGTAACGATTAATGATATAACGGCGATTGGGGTGATTAATCATTTATACAGCGAGGGGGTACAGGTTCCTCATGATATATCAATTATGGGATTTGATGATATTTCTATCTGTGAGATGGTAACTCCTCCTCTTTCAACGATTCATCAGCCGGCGTTTGACACGGGAAAGCTGGCGGCAAAATATCTGCTGGATAAAATTGAAGGGCAGATTACAGAACCTGTGCATATAACTACGAAACCGGTTTTGGTAGAACGGAAATCCGTTAGAAAAATTCACAGAAAGGTAAGAAGATAGACGATGGATTGCAGAAAATATGACAAGGTGAATTTAAAAATATTTGATACCCGTTTGGAAATGGGAAAAGCAGCAGCAGCAGAAGCAGTGGCATATATTTGCGGTTTGTTAGAGAAGAAAGAAGAAATTAACTGTATGTTTGCAGCTGCTCCTTCTCAGAATGAGTTTTTGGAAGCATTAGCAGCAGACGAAAGGATTCCATGGAACAGAATTAATGCATATCATATGGATGATTACATTGGTTTTGGTATTGGAGATCCACGTTCGTTTAATGGTTTTCTGACCAGAGCAATTTTCGGAAAGGTTCCATTCAAATCGGTTAATTTGTTAAATGGAGCGGAAGATCCAGAGTGGGAATGCCTTCGATATGAGAAGCTTTTAAGAGAAAATCCTATGGATGTTGTTTTTATGGGAATCGGTGAAAATGGTCATATTGCATTTAATGATCCTCCAGTGGCAGATTTTAATGATCCCAGACTTGTGAAAATTGTAGAGCTGGAAGAAAGATGCCGTATGCAGCAGGTACATGATGGCTGTTTTCCGGATTTGGATCATGTGCCTACGCATGCATTTACAGTTACAATACCGGCTATGATGGCAGCACAGCATTTATTCTGTATTGTGCCAGGAAAATTAAAGGCAGGTGCAGTAAAGAATACATTGGAAGGGCCTGTTGCAGTGAGCTGTCCGGCCAGTATTTTAAGACAGCATAATAATGCAGAAATGTATATTGACAGGGAGTGTGCATCAGAACTGTAAATCGGATTAAGAGACAGGAGGAAGATTATGAAATTGAAACGTACAAACTGGTATTATATGGCAGGTCTTCTTCCGGGCACGATGTTCAATATATGTTTGGGAATGTATCTTGTACGGAATATACTGTGGCTGAAAACGGTGATTCTTTTGTCAGGAGCAGTTGTTTGTGCAGGTATTGTAAAAAAATTCTGTGCAGTTCCTCACAGTGAAAAGAGCTATGGGCAGATGAAGCCATTTGGAATGGAGCTTCCGGTTTCGTATGAAGTAGATTTGTATCTTTGTGAGGAGATGTCAAGGTATGAATTTTTAAACAGAATGGTAGAAGTAATCTCTCCTGTAAGAATGAAAAAGCAGCGAACTAAGATTGCAGTCAATCCTGCGATTCTGGAAAAATATGGTGAAGGATTTATGAAAATTGCTGTATTGCGTGAAATTAGAAGGTTTGAAATGGGGATAGCCTGGAAGAGCCTGTTATTTTTGGCAGTCCCCTTAGAACTGTTTCTTGCAGCTGTATTGGCTATATTTGCATTTCAGACAGAAATTGCCGCATACATGGGGGATTTTGCGGTAAATGTAGCTTTACCATTTGGCATGGTAGTGCTTTTAGCAGTGGTGCTTTTTTGCTGGAATTGGTATATTTCCGCATCTGATATAGCGTTGGATCGCTATCTTTTGAAGTACTTTTCGGTTAAAGAAGTAGAAACGTATATTCAAAAGGTGGAAGAGATGGAACAGAAACAGGAAACAGAAAACAGCAGGAAATTTAGCCAGCACTATGCACAGGAGAGGATTGAAAAGTTAAATCAATAGGGAGGTAGCTTATGGATACTATGGTAATGCATTGGCTTGATTGGGTTGTAGTTGCCTTGTTTTTTGCCCTGATTTTATGGATTGGTGTTCGGTCAGGTAAAAATATTAATAATTCAGAGGACTTTTTTATTGGAGGCGGAAAAATTCCGTGGTGGTTATCTGGTATTTCACATCATGTATCAGGATACTCGGGCGTTGTTTTTGTAGGATATGCAGGAATTGCCTATACGCAGGGCATGTCAATTTATTTTTGGTGGGCAGTTAATATTGCACTGGCAACTATGCTGGGTGCAGTAACAATTATTCCTCGCTGGCCAAGACTGCGCAGAGCACTTGGAATTCAGTCGCCGACAGAATATCTTAAAATGCGCTATAATCAGTCGGCACAGCTTTTGGTAGCAGTTTCCGGCATTGTAACCAAGCTTTTGGATGTAGCCGCAAAATGGACCTCTATGGGACTTTTGCTTTACGGATTTACCGGAATTCCAATCTGGGTTGGAGTTGTAGTATCAGGTATTATTTCTTTGATCTACATTGCGATCGGAGGTATTCTGGCTGACCTGTGGACCGATTTTGTACAGTTTATGGTGCAGATTGCAGCGGGGCTGGCGTTGTTTATCGGAGTTATCATGCACCTTGGAGACTATGAGCTTAATTTCTTTACTGTATTTCAGTCTTTACCGGAAGGACATTTTGCTGTGTTTAATGCCGGAAGAGGACAGGGCTCTTTAAGCTGGACGCTTCTGTATTTCTTTGTTATTTTCTTCAGTTACAGCGGAGGAACATGGAATCTGGCGGCACGTTTTATTTCTACCAGCGATGGAAAGGAAGCTAAAAAGGCAGCTATGTTTTCAGCAGGGCTGTATTTTATATGGCCGTTTATTCTGTTCTTCCCCATGTGGTGCGGTCCTTTATTATTCCCAGGAATGGATCAGGCAACAGCAGAGGCTACACTGTATGCAACCCTCACCAACACATTCCTTCCAACAGGAATGGTTGGACTGGTACTTGCTTCAATGTTTGCCAATACTATGACGATGTGTAATTCAGATGCCAATACCATATCTGCAGTACTGACAAGGGATATTCTTCCCATTTTTAAGCCGGAAATACTGCAGGCTTCTGAAAAACAGTCCTTATGGTATGCAAGAATTACAACAATTCTGTTTACAGGATGTACAGTCATTGTAGCATTGTTTAGTGACTATTTTGGAGGAGTAACCGGACTTATTCTTACATGGTTTTCAGCGCTCCTTGGTCCTACGGCCATTCCCCTTCTGCTGGGACTGTTCCCTCAGTTCAAACACTGTGATTCCAAATCAGCGATAGCATCTATGATAGCAGGTCTTGGTGTGTTTGTTGCTACAAAACTGGGAGTATCTCTTGAGGCAGATATCGCTCTGATTGCTCCTCTGGCAGTATCTTTTGTGGTATATGCAGGGATTGGATTGTATAATCAGTACTGTGCAAAGCAGCCTGTAAAACCGGAGATTGAAAAACTGATGGCAGCTCTGAGTGATAAAAACGCATAGGAGGCTGACTATGAATCGGGAAGAAATACTTTGTTTTTATAAAAAACAGCTGGAAGACAACTTTTTTCCCTATTGGGCGGTCCATGAGGACCGCCAATGGGGAGGGATTCTTAACTGCCTGAATAATACAGGAGATCAGGTTATGAGTACCAATAAATTCACCTGGTCTCAGGGAAGATGGCTTTGGATATTGGGAAAGCTTTATGAACTTAAAAAGGCAGGCGTTCTGACTCAGCTGGATCAGACTCATCTGGAAGGATGGATGGAACATACCTGGAATTTTATAACATCACATTCCTTATATGATGACAGCAGATGCTGCTTTTTGCTGGAAAGAGATGGAACAAAGATAGCGGATTCGGCGACAGGAAGGTATGATACCAGTATATATGCAGACTGTTTTGCTCTGATAGGGATGGCGCAGTATATAAAGGTAATGAAGCAGCAGGAACGATTCACAGTTGTTCAGGATTTGTATAAAAGCATTGTTAAAAGGATAGAAACGGGGGATTATTTAACAGAACCATATCCTGTGCCCTGCGGTTACACGGTACATGGAATTCCGATGATTCTTGTCAATACGGTTTGGGAGTATTGTCAAATGAAGCGAGAACTGGGGCTGCCATTTGAATCAGAATTCTGTTATGCTTTGGAAAAGGCTCATTTTATTTTGAATGAGATGTATGATCCAAGTGGACTGATACGTGAACACAAATTTTTGGGAAAACGTGATGGCAGCAGAGACGAGTTTATGATTGACCGTCATATAAACCCGGGACATACGCTGGAGGATTTGTGGTTTATAGCAGAAATACTGGAAGCAGCTGGAGAAATAGATTTATATCTTGAAAAGATCTGTCAAATTGCAGAAAATACATTTGAACTGGGATGGGATCAGGAGTATGGCGGATTGCTACGATTTGTTGATCTGGATGGAGGAAAGCCAAAGGGAAAACTGCTTTCAGATGTGCCGGAACCTTATGAAGCTCTTATAATGGATACTTGGGATATGAAGCTGTGGTGGCCACATTCGGAGATTTTGTATTTATTTTTACTGCTTTATGAGAAATCAGGAAAAGAAAAAATGGATGAGCTTTACAAAAAGAGTGCCGAATATGTATTCCGTACCTTTCCGAGTGAAAAGAATGGAGAATGGGTACAGATTCGTTCCAGAAATGGTTTGCCAGAGGAAAAGGTAGTAGCGCTTCCGGTAAAAGATCCGTTTCATATTATGAGGAACTATATTAAAATTGTGGAGCTGTACAGTTTGAGGTAAGATAAATGAAATTAGGAACGGCCAAGAGTATTATTACACCGGCATATCCGATCCGCTTATGCGGCTATGCGTCACGAAACAAACCGTTTGAAATGATCGCAGAAGATATTTATCTCCGGGTTCATATTCAGGAACAAAAAGGTGAACGATTTTTATTTGTATATGGAGATTTACTCTGGTGGAATTCTGATTTTATATCAGAAGTAAGACCGGTTTTGTCAGAAAAATATTTGATCAGGCAGGAGAATATATGGTTTGCTGCATCACATAATCATTCTGGCCCTGGAACCGGAAACAGTTTTACGGCATTGCTGGAAACATATGATAAATCATATGGGGAATGGCTGGCAAAACAGATTGACAAAACCATTGAAAAAGCTCTGGATTCTATGGAAAATGTGTCAATCGTCCGTTATGATGGGAGCTGTGATTTAAATGTGTACAGGCGAAAAACAGACGAAGCAGGCATTGTTCGTATGTGTCCGAATTATTATGTAGCAGCAGACACAACTCTTACTATAATAGGGTATTACAGAGAGAACGGAACCTTAAAAGGAACCTTAATTCATTATCCATGTCATGCAAATCTGTCCGATCAGAATGTATTGCAGCCGGATTATCCAGGGATTGCATTAAGGCTGATGGATGAACAGTATCCCGAAAGTATTTCTATGTTTTTTCAGGGATGTACGGCCGATCTCAGGCCTAACAGTGTGCTGGGAAATCAGTTTATTTCCTGCGATTATTCTAAAGTGCAGTTGTTTGCCGGACGTTTTTTTGAATGTTGCCAGAAGGCTATTGCGGACGGGGGTAAAAAAATAGAACTCAGTTCGGATTGTTATCTGCAAAGCAGAGTAAAACGGAGACAGCTTCCGCTAAAACAGGAGTTTACAGGGGAACAGGTAAGGAAGGCTTTGAAAAGTGAACGTTTGGAAATTCGTCAATGGGCAGAAAAGGTACTTGAAAAGGATGTAAGATCCTGGGAAGAATTGGAAATATCCTCTATTTCTTATGGAAATGAGCTTTCATTCATTTTTATAAATGCAGAAATATCACAGACATATGCAGAGTATGCCAGAACATTATATCCTGGATGTATCTGTACTGCTTATTCGAATGGAATGATCGGCTATCTTGCTTCTGAAACACAAATAAATGAAGGCGGATACGAGCCGGAAGGTTCAGCGCTGTATTTCGCATTAGCCGGAACATATAAACCGGAAATAGAGCGAATAATTAAACGGGCGATAAAGGAACTTCTGGAGGAGACAAATACAGAAAGGGAGGTATGATTCGATGCTGGAAGGCACAGTGATGGATATTTATTATAAGGAAGTAATAGGCATTATTGATGAGATCAGAAAGACAGAACGGGAATCAATTCTGAAAGCAGCACGTATGGTAGCTGATCAGGTGAAGCAGGATAAGCTGGTATATGTGTTTGGACCTGGCGGACATTCTAATTTAGCTGCAATGGAGGTGTTTTTCCGTGCTGGCGGACTGATGCATATCAGTGCTATTTTAAATCAGGAAACCATGCTGAGCAGCGGAGCTTTGAAATCTATGCAGACAGAACGGCTTCCAGGTTATGGAAAAATTGTTGTAGAGGATTATGGAATTGGAGAAGGGGATCTTCTTCTGATATGTAATGCCTATGGAATTAACTCTGCAACGATTGACGCAGCCTTGACTGCGAAAGAGCGGGGCGCTATGGTGATTGGCGTCAGCTCTCACAGCCATGCAGAAAACTGTCCATTGAATCATCCTGCGCGCCATCCTTCTAAGAAAAATCTTCATGATATTGTGGACTGTTCCGTAGACTGCAAGGTGCGTTTAGGTGATGCAACCATTGAACTGCCGGGATTTGAACAGAAGATAGGGGCTCTCAGTACTTATGCTAATGCATATGTTATGAACAGCATTGTAGTGGAAGCAATCAATATGCTTGTAAATGAAGGAATTAATCCTCCGGTTTGGAGAAGCGGGAACTGTCCGGGAGGCGATGAGTGGAATAATCAGTTCATAGAGCGGTTCAGGGGAGCAGTACGCTGTCTGTAATGAACTTACAGAAAGGAGAAGGATATGTCATCTGTATTATTTCGCGGTGGTAAAATTATTACTGCAACAGGAATCTCTGATGGGGAGGTGCTTACAAAAGACGGAGTTATTTGTGAAGTGTCTCTGGGAGGAAAGGTGTCTGGTGAGGCAGAACAGGTGATCAATTTGGAAGGAAAATATTTATCACCTGGTTTTATTGACATCCACACTCACGGAGCTGGCGGAGCTGATTTTATGGATCGCACTGCAGGAAGTATGGAGCAGGCCTGTAAAATGCATTTAAAACATGGAACAACCTCAATTGTTCCCACAACTTTGACCAGTACAAAAGAGGATCTTTTGGATTTTTTGCGATTCTTTAATACAATAGAATTAAAAAGGGATGCAATGCCTGAAATACTGGGACTTCATTTGGAAGGGCCGTATTTTGCTGAATCTCAAAAGGGAGCGCAGGATCCGAAATATTTAAGAAACCCTGACCCTGAGGAATATATGGAGGCACTTTCCTGTACAGATCGTATCATCCGATGGTCTTTTGCGGTAGAATTGCCGGGGGCAGATGAATTTTTAAAAGCTCTTCGTGAACATCATATTATCAGTTCACTGGCGCACTCAGATGCGGACTGCAGTCAGGTGATGAGCGCTTATGAAAATGGTATTTCTGCATTAACCCATTTTTATTCCTGTATGACAGGTGTTGTAAGAAAAAATGCCTATCGCGTAGCAGGCGCTATTGAAGCAGGTTATCTTTTGGATGACCTGTATGTGGAAGCAATTGCAGATGGCTGTCATTTGCCAGATCATCTGTTATCTCTGATTTATAAAATCAAAGGAGCTGACAGAATTTGTCTGGTAACAGACAGTATGAGGGCTGCCGGACTTCCTGATGGAGAGTATCTTTTGGGCTCATTGGATGGGGGACAGAAATGTATTGTTGAGGATGGAGTTGCAAAACTGCCTGACAGAAGTGCTTTTGCAGGAAGTGTAGCAACGATGGATCGTCTGGTGCGAACCTTTAGGAAACTTACAGAGGCTCCTCTTTATGAAGTAGTAAAGATGGCCAGTCTTACGCCTGCAAAGCTTCTTGGGATTGCAGATAGAAAAGGTTCAATCGCTATTGGAAAAGATGCCGATCTGCTGGTATTTGACGAAAATATACAGATTGAAACAATTATGGTGCGGGGAACGCTCGTTTCGTAAGATACAGATTAAATATAAAATTTTTTACCGCTTTAACGGCTTTTCGCTGTTAAGGCGGTTTTTATTCTTTTTACCAGTATAAAAATTTGCCATTGTATGATATACTTATCCAAATGTGTCATAAAACCTCTAGCTTTAGCTATGGGGATATAAGACACCTCCATCGAATTTACGCAAGTAATTGAAGATGGACAAATATATACTTGTATTAATTTTTGAATAGCAGTATCATCCAAATATGAATACAACATATAAATCAAACAAAAATGTCATCTATTCCTGTAAATATCATGTGGTATGGTGTCCAAAGGATAGGCGAAAAGTATGAACCAACGGCGTGGAGATCCGATTAAAGGGATTACTTCTTGAGTATGCTGCAAATAAGTCTTTAAAAGTCTATACCTCCAGGATTTTAAGGCAGGAGTTTCCATATCTTAGGACTAAGATACCTGCTCTTTGGACAAACGGCTATTTTGTATTTACAGTGGGTGGTGCCCCACCGGAAGTCATCAAACAGTATATTGAGAACCAGAAAACCTCACAACGGCAAAAGGATAAACAGGGCTAATGCAAAAAGGTGTTAAATTCAGAATCTATCTAAATATGGAACAGCAAAATTTGATCAATCAGACACTTGGCTGCTGTAGACTCATCTACAACAAATGTCTTGCTATGCGTAATGAAGCATATGAGAATGGTAATAAAATCGGCTATTCCCAGACTTCCGCAATGCTGACGGGACTTAAAAGAATGGAAGAGTTTGCTTTTTTGAAAGAGGTTGATTCGATTGCGTTACAACAGTCTTTGCGTGACCTCGACAGAGGGTTTGTAAACTTTTTTCAGAAACGTGCCGCACATCCGACCTATAAGAGCAAGCATAATCACCATCAGTCATACAGGACTGTAAACCAAGATGATAATATCCACATTGCAGGGAAATATATGAAACTTCCCAAACTTGGATTTGTTAAAATACGCCAATCTATGGAAGTAGGAAAAATCAACCATGTAACGATTGAACGTACTCCTACAAACAAGTATTTTGCGGTTCTGAATGTGGAGTTTGAACCACAGCCAAGACCAAACAATGGGGGGCGTATTGGTATTGATGTAGGTATTAAAGAGTTTTACTCTGACAGTAACGGAACTGTTGTATCAAATCCAAAATATCTTGAAAGATCAATGCGCAAGCTCATTCGTGAACAGCGTAAACTGTCAAGAAAGCCAAAAGGTTCTAATAACCGCACGAAACAGCGTGTTAAGGTAGCTTTAGTCCATGAAAAGATTACAAACCAAAGAAATGATTTTTTACAAAAGGAATCTACAAAACGGATTCGTGAAAACCAAACCATCTGTATTGAAGATTTAAAAGTAAAAAATATGATGCGTAATCACAAGCTGGCACAGCATATCAGTTCAGCATCATGGTCGAAGTTTTTTGGTATGCTTGTCTATAAAGCTGCATGGTATGGGAATGATGTGATAAAGATACCAACCATGTATCCAAGCAGTCAGACCTGCAGCTGTTGTGGGTATAAAAATCCGTTGGTTAAGAATCTGGCAGTATGTATATGGGAATGTCCGGACTGCCATAGCATACACGACAGAGATACCAATGCCGGTATAAACATTCTAAACAAAGGTTTGCAAATGCAGTGGGCATAACGATACAAAACTGCACCGTAGGGCATACGGGAACAGTATAATCTCGCTTGTGGACACTGTGTAAGACATTGAAATACCGTAAGGTATGAACCAATGCAGTAGTGGTTGAAGCAAGAATTCCCCTGCTTTAGCGGTGGGAAGTGTCAACCCTAAAGTGGAAAACTATGCAGTTATGCAACTAGATATGGAGAACGATATGGAAGTAAGAGAACAGGAAAATGCCATCAGCGTCCGGGACGTGACCAAGGTCTACCGGCTGTATGACAAGCCCATTGACCGTTTAAAGGAATCGATGAGCATTTCCCATAAAAATTATCACAGGGACTTTTATGCTTTAAGCGGACTTTCCTTTCAGGTGAAGAAGGGGGAAACCGTAGGGATCATCGGTACAAATGGTTCCGGAAAGTCTACCATTTTAAAGATTATCACCGGAGTGCTGACGCCAACCACCGGGCAGGTGGATGTAAACGGCAAGATTTCCGCCCTTTTGGAGCTGGGAGCCGGTTTTAATATGGATTATACGGGAATTGAAAATATCTACATGAACGGCACCATGATGGGCTATACGAAAAAGGAGATGGATGCAAAGCTTCAGGATATTCTGGATTTTGCTGAAATCGGAGATTTTGTCTATCAGCCGGTAAAGACCTATTCCAGCGGTATGTTTGTCCGTCTGGCCTTTGCTCTTGCGATCAACGTAGATCCTGAAATTCTGATCGTAGATGAGGCTCTGTCGGTAGGAGATGTATTCTTCCAGTCCAAATGCTACCGCCGGATGGAGGAGATCCGCAAAAAGGGCACGACCATCCTGATGGTAACCCATGATATGGGAAGCATTATCAAATACTGTGACCGGGTGGTTCTGCTTCATAAGGGCGAATTTATCGCTGAAGGGCCTGCGGGCAAAGTGGTGGATATGTATAAGAAGATTCTGGCCGGAAAGCTGGAGGAGCTGAAGGCGGAGCTGGCAGCTGGAGTCCATAAAACGGATCAGCAGTCCGGCACAGAGGATGGCCTTTCCGATTTCTCAGGCGGTATGGACGTAGACGGCCTTGTTGATGCACAGCTGGCAAAAAAAACATTTCTTGACAGTCATGAGAGCGCCGGAACAACAAATCAGCATCCCAAGGGGCTGATGCGCGACCAGATGACGATCAATTCAGACCGCACGGAATATGGCGACGGACGGGCGGAAATCTATGATCTGGGTCTTTTAGACGCCAGAGGCAATATTACAAACCTCCTTTTAAAAGGAGAGATGTTTACTATTCGTGAATGCATCCGTTTCCATGCGGATATCCAGTCGCCTATTTTTACCTATACCATTAAGGATAAAAAGGGAACGGAGCTCACTGGCACCAACACCATGTTTGAGGGAGCGGACATTCAGCCGGTGAAAAAGGGCGAGGAATATGTGGTGGAATTTACCCAGAAGATGACCCTTCAGGGCGGTGAGTACCTGTTAAGCATGAGCTGTACCGGCTTCGAGGCCGGAGAGCATACGGTATATCACCGTTTGTATGATGTGACAAATATTACTGTTATTTCCAATAAAAACACTGTGGGCGTTTACGATATGGAATCCCAGGTGAAAGCGGAAAAGAGGAAAGCAGATGAATGATATAAGCTATGAGATTCTGGATCTCTTTAAAAAATACGGCTCTGATCCGGAGGGGATTCAGAAAATCCTTGAAAATGACAGCCGTCCGGAGGTGCTGTATGCTCTTTCTGATATCCGGAAAAATCTTTTTGACTGGATGGAGCTGGAAAAATGTGAAAATGTACTGCAGCTGGATTCCGGCTATGGGGTTCTCACCGGATTGTTTGCAGAGCGCTGCGCCCATGTGACTGTAACGGACCGCAGGGATGAAAATCTGGTGGTGAATGAACAGAGAAACAGCAGTGCGGACAATATTTCCTATATAAAAGAAATCGATTGGAAGAAGGAAGACCACAGAGCAGCTTACGATCTTGTGGTTTTAGAATCTTCCCGCCCGGACATGGACTTAAAGGCCGTTGTAAAGGAGGCTTCTCAGTATGTAAAACAGGGAGGCCGTCTGGTGTTTTCCTGTGAAAATGCCCTGGGACTGTGCTTTTTATCTGGTGCTGTCCATGATGAGGATGAGAGTGCATTTACCAGGGGAGAACTGGAGGCGGCTTTTCGTGAGGCAGGGCTTGAAACCGTAGAATTTTATTATCCCATGCCGGAGTATAAGCGGGCTCAGACGGTGTATTCCGACCGGTATCTTCCCGGAAAGGGCGATATTCCCCATGTGACCGCAGTCTATGACCGCCAGCGCTGGGCCTGCATCCATGAGGATGAGATTTCCGATAAGCTGGTTCAGGAAAAGGCCTTTGGACTTTTCGCCAATGCCTATCTGGCAGTGGCCTCTAAAGAGCAGGAGCCCTTTGATACGATTTTTGCAAAATATAACCGGACCAGAAAACCTCAGTTTCAGATCCGCACCCGCATTTTAGAAGAAAATGGAAAGCGATATGTGGAAAAGGCTGCTCTTACAGAGGCATCCGGAGCACATATTGGTTCTATGGAGGAAAAGCATGAGAAGCTCTCCAAGGTAAATCCTGAAGTTCGTGTGCTGGAACCGTATTTTTCTGAGGATAAGCAGGCGGTACGGTTTGAGTTTCTTACAGGAAAGACGCTGGCAGAGGAGCTTGGCGGGCAGATCCGGGGAAAGAAGGCTCCGGTTGAGGCAATTCAGGCAGCGATGGAGCAGGTCTTCTCAAAGGCAGCCCTGCGCCCGGAGTCCTTTTATGTGACGCCGGAATTTCTGGAGGTGTTTGGAAGGGATCCGGCAGAAGATTCACAGGACAGCGCTCCGGGAGAACTGGAACAGCAGCTGTCTGCCCTGTCGGATGCTTCCTACGCAGTCAGCAATATTGACGGCCTGTTTGAAAATCTGATGGTAAGCGGCGGCAAGCTGTACTGTCTGGATTATGAATGGGTGTTTGATTTCCCTGTTCCGGCAGGTTTTGTACGCTACCGGAATCTGGTTTATTTCTATTATAAATATGAAGGCCTGATGGACTATGAAAATGCAGCTGATTTCCTGAAGGAGTTCGGAATCGGGGAAGAACTGTCCGGGCTGTATGCTGCCATGGAGGAATCCTTCCAGTCCTGGGTACACGGAGACGGCACTCAGGGGTATATGGGCAATTACAAACAGCGTCTGGTGACCTTAGAGGAATTAAAGGCTCAGGAAAAGGAGCTGGATCAGGCCAGAGAACGGATCAATCAGCTTCAGGAAGAGGTAGAGGAGCGCAATATTCAGGTGAAAAAGGATCAGGAGATTCTGCGCCTTACGAATAATCATGTAAAGAACCTGGAAATCATGATTAAGGATCTGCGCCATGAGATTGATGAGCTGGGTAAGCTTGCCACCTATTTAAATGGCCATGAAGCGGCTGTATACAAGCTTCGCAGAAAACTGGGCGTTCAGGTCAATAAGGCATTTCCAAAGGGAACCAGAAAGCGCAAGGTATTGAACTACTGCTTCCATACGGTGCGCCACCCTGCAAAATACATGAAGATGTACGCCACCAAAGAGGGACGCAACCTGATTGAGGGCGATTTTAAGATCGGTGAGGGCTATCTCACCGGAGGCCATCTCTCCTTCCCGCAGTATCCGGGCGAGGGAAAAGAAGGGAAAAATGGCTGGGAAGGGCCCTTAGTCTCCATTGTGATTCCCTGCTATAACCAGATCCACTACACCTACGCCTGCCTGCAGTCCATTCTGGAATATACGAAGGACGTGACCTATGAGGTCATCATTGCAGATGATGTGTCAACAGATGCAACGGCGGAAATCAGCCGTTTTGTGGACGGGCTGGTGATCTGCCGCAATCAGACCAATCAGGGCTTTTTAAGAAACTGCAATCAGGCGGCAAAGGCAGCCAGAGGCAAATATATCATGTTTTTAAATAACGATACCAAGGTGACGGAAGGGTGGCTTTCTTCTCTGGTAAAGCTGATCGAGTCCGACCCGTCTATCGGTATGGTAGGCTCCAAGCTGGTGTATCCGGATGGACGGCTTCAGGAGGCTGGAGGCATCCTGTGGAGCGACGGCTCCGGCTGGAACTATGGACGGCTGGATGACCCGGATAAGGCAGAGTATAACTATGTAAAGGATGTGGATTACATTTCCGGCGCTGCCATCCTTTTGTCTGTTCAGCTCTGGAAGCGGATCGGCGGCTTTGACGAGCGATTTGCTCCTGCCTACTGTGAAGATTCTGATCTGGCCTTTGAGGTGAGAAAAGCGGGATACCGGGTGGTATATCAGCCTCTATCCAAAGTCATTCATTTTGAAGGCGTGTCCAATGGTACGGACGTAAACGGTACAGGCCTGAAGCGGTATCAGGTGGAAAACAGCAAAAAGCTTCGGGAAAAATGGGCGGATGAGTTTAAACGTCAGTCTGTCAATGACGGAAATCCCAATCCATTCAGGGCAAGGGAGAGAAGCCAGGGCAAAAAGGTGATCCTGGTAGTGGACCACTATGTGCCTACCTTTGATAAGGACGCAGGCTCCAAGACCACCTATCAGTATCTGAAAATGTTCCTGAAAAAGGGCTATGTGGTAAAATTCCTGGGAGATAACTTCCTCCATGAGGAGCCATATTCCACGGCCCTCCAGCAGATGGGAATAGAGATCCTCTACGGGGATGACTGGGCCTCCGGCATCTGGGACTGGCTGAAACGGAATAAGGATGAAATTGATTTTGCCTATTTAAACCGGCCTCATATTGCCACAAAATATGTGGACTTTATTAAGGAAAATACGAATATCAAGGTGATTTATTACGGCCATGACCTTCATTTCCTGCGTCTGGGACGGGAATATGCTCTTACAGGCGATATTTCAATCAAGCGTGAGGCGGATTACTGGAAAGCCATTGAACTGTCCATGATGCGGAAGGCGGCCATTTCCTATTATCCGTCCTATGTGGAGGTAGATGCCATCCACAAGATTGACCCGGAAATCCCGGTAAAGGCCATTACAGCCTATGTATACGATGAATTTCTTGCCAATATCCAGGAGGACTTCGCAAAGAGAGAAGGACTGCTCTTTGTAGGCGGATTTGCTCATCCGCCCAATGCGGATGCAGTGCTGTGGTTCGCACAGGAGATCTTCCCGCTGATCCGGGAAAAACTTCCGGAGATAAACTTCTATGTGGTAGGCTCCAAGGTTACGGATGAGATAAAGGCCCTTGAGCAGCCTGGAAACGGAATTATCATAAAGGGCTTTGTAAGTGAAGAAGAGCTGGCTGAGCTGTATGCCTCCTGCCGCATCGTAGTCGTTCCCCTGCGGTACGGGGCCGGCGTAAAGGGCAAGGTGGTAGAAGCCATCTACAACGGAGCGCCCATTGTCACAACCGGCACTGGAGCCGAAGGAATCCCGGAGGTAGAAACCATACTGGAAATCGAGGATGATCCGGCTGCATTTGCAGAAAAATGTGTATCTCTCTACAACGATCCTGCCCGCTGCCGGAGTATGTGTCACGCCACTCAGGACTATATCCGCAGACACTTCAGCCTCGAAGGCGCATGGAAGGTGATAGAGGAGGACTTTCGCGACAGCAGTGAGCAGTGCAGCCATGCAGAATTTCACGTTGAAAAGTAAGCTCGCTTACTTTTCGACGGGGAAAGCTGCATGGCTATAGGGCGAACGCCCGCGACCGAGGAAACGCGCAGCGTTTTCGAGGTCAGCACTGAGGAATTTAAGTATACATTTAAGGAGAACAAAATGCAGGCAATACTTCTCGCCGGCGGTCTGGGCACCCGTTTACGCAGCGTAGTAAGCGACCGTCCCAAGCCAATGGCTCTCATACAGGAAAAACCATTTATGGAGTACGTTACCAGAGAACTGGTGCGAAACGGCGTCAGGGATATTATTTTTGCCGTAGGCTATAAGGGCTCCATGGTGGAAGAATATTTTAAAGACGGCAGCGATTTTGGCTTTCATGCAGCTTACGCCTATGAGAAAACCCTCCTAGGCACCGCAGGGGCCATTAAAAATGCCGGAAAATTCATTACAGAGGATCGTTTTTTCGTTCTCAATGCAGATACCTTTTACCAGATTGACTATACAAGACTGGTAAGGCAGCAGGATGAGCAGCAGCTGGACATGGCGCTGGTGCTGCGCAGAGTGCCGGACGTATCCCGCTATGGTCAGGCTGTTTTAGATGAAAAGGGCATCCTTACAGGCTTTAATGAAAAGACACCGGAGGCAGAATCCGGCACCATAAACGGCGGTATTTACCTTATGAAAAAAAGCCTTTTAGACGAGATTCCGGAGGGAAAGGTATCTCTGGAAAATGACAGGATTCCCTGCTGGCTGTCAGAGGGAAAGCGGCTGGGCGGCTTTGTAAATGACGGTTATTTCATTGATATTGGTATTCCGGAGGCTTATTTCCAGTTCCAGAGGGATGTAGAAACTGGCGTTGTCCGGTAGGTAAGAAACGGAAGGAGAAAAATATGGTAATCAGAGGCAGAGCGCCCCTGCGGGTCAGCTTCGGCGGAGGCGGCACGGATGTAGCCCCTTTCTGCGAGGAGCAGGGCGGCGCAATTATTGGGAGCACCATCAATAAATATGCCTACTGCTCTATCGTACCCAGAGAGGACGATCAGATCATTGTCCATTCTCTGGATTTCGATATGACAGTAAAGTACAATACAAAGGAAAACTACGTCTATGACGGCCGTCTGGATCTGGTAACAGCGGCTCTTAAGGCGATGGAGATCAGCCAGGGCTGCGAGGTATATTTACAGTGCGACGCGCCTCCCGGCTCCGGCCTTGGAACCTCCTCTACTGTGATGGTAGCCATGCTTACGGCTATGGCAAGATGGAAGGGGATCATGATGGACGCCTATGCCATGGCGGATCTGGCCTATCAGGTGGAACGGCTGGATTTAAAGATTGACGGCGGATACCAGGACCAGTATGCGGCTACCTTTGGAGGATTCAACTTTATTGAGTTCCACGGACGCAACAATGTGGTGGTTAATCCTCTGCGCATTAAAAAGGACATCATACATGAGCTCCAGTATAATCTCCTTCTCTGTT
>ENA-ORRZ01001082-ORRZ01001082.1-human-gut-metagenome-genome-assembly--contig:-NODE-1082-length-19810-cov-2.978081_pt1 | contig 19810 bp, 20 predicted proteins | sample MGYA00242185_ERZ509152 | MGnify/ENA primary metagenome ERZ509152 (study PRJEB26280, sample SAMEA2338668) | human gut metagenome | biome: human gut; feature: human-associated habitat; material: faeces... | reverse complement strand
CCCTGCGACTTCGGTGACCTAGATCGCTGGCTGGAGCCTCTCTGGTTTGAAGTCTGCCACGAGAGCGCTAGCTGTTGAAGGGCACTCATGCTCGGACTTGAGTTAGTTGATGGGGTTGATGAGGCCCGCGCAGCCTTGCAGACGGTCGGTTTGGGTCTCGAGCCTCGCTATTTGCATGGTAATATCAGTTCAAAAAATTGTGTAACATACTAATAGAGAGTCGGCTATGAATTTTTCTCGAGCCGGCTCTATTATTTTCACACCCTGTTCTGAAAATTCCAGATTGTTTTAGCAGGTACCTCTCTGCTTTATTACATTAAAGTGACATAGTAGTACTACACTAATACATTAAAGTAACAGTGCACTAAAGGATTAAAGCAGTAAAGTAGTAAAACACTAATGCATTACTCAACAAAATGATAAAATAGATAAAAAGTGTACACTTTCTTTTGGACTATTTGAACAACAAAATTGTAAAAAATAGTTGATTTTTTAGACAAAAGCCATTATAATTATAAATGAAGATAAGGGATGAATAAAAAAAAACACAAAAAAAAGTTGAAAAAAGTTGAAAAAAGGGTTGCACTTTTAATAAAAAGCCATTATAATAAGGATGTAAAGAAAGGAAGGAATTAAAAATGAAAATGAAAGTGTTGTATTTGGATAGCGCAAATTTGGATGTTGAGGTCTGGGATGAGCATGAATTGAGCGAGGATGGATGGGTTGGCTATTGGAATGCTATGCAAGATGGCTGCCTGGATGACATTGAAATCAACTATGATGATATTGATAAGAAGGTGTATGTGGCTAGTGATGGGGGCGAACTCTTTAGGCTCAAGGATGGAAGATGGATGAATATTTGCTGGCGAGGCCCAGCCTGCCACATTTGGGAGGAGCACGACCCTGATACCCTGAAAATCATTAAAAGCCGCTTAGGCTAAACACACAAGGTTCTGAGGGGCGCATCCTCAAAAGCCCCATCCCATCGTGTCCAATGTATAGAACAACAAAAAAAAGTTGCTAGGACATCTAAAAAAAAAATTATAGAAAAATACAAAAAAAGGGTTGATTTTTGAAATGTAATGGTATATAATATAAGTAAAGAAAGGGGGATAAAACAAACCGTTAAAATTATAAAAACAATTTATAAAAATTAAAAATAACGGTTGATTTTTGTAACAAAAGGGTATATAATATAAATATAAAAACAAAACAAACAAAATTGTAAAGGAGTTATCACAATGTACAACAACAACAAAACCGTTACCGTTACCCCCGAACTGTTTAACCTGCTTACCCTCCCGTACACCGACGACGTCGACGAATACACCGCCGAAGATATCCTCCGGCTTATCCAAGCCGCAGCGGAGTCCGTCGGGGTTTAATACCCCGGCGTACACCGCAAGGGTTCTAGGGGGCTCCCTACAAAAGCTCCACCCCATAAAAAGGGCGGTGACCTACCACCATTATGAAAGGAGACTACTATGTCTAAGAAAATGAATGCCACTGAAGCTGCCATCACTGCGACTACCATCGAAGCCGTCAACCACTACTCCCTGCAGGAGTGCTTTGAGATGAACCCCAATGCTTCCCTCCGCAAGCTGGCTGCGGCCACCAACATCAACTATGGCGTCCTGTTGAAGAAGAGCAAGGACCCCATCCCTGGCGAGGCCTACGACCCCGAGGCTACCAACTGGGCGGCTCTGGAAGCTAAGCTGACCTCTAAGGGGGTTGACTGGAACAACCTCAACTGGAGTGAGCTCAACGCTGGCCCCAATCGCAAGGGTACCAGCCTGCAGAAGGACATTGATGCCTTCAAAGTTGGTGACGAAGTGTTCCTGCGGCGGGACAACACCACTCCCTACAAGATCCTGTACAAGACCGAGACTCACGTGGTCATCATGAAGGTCGGCACCAGCGAGCCCCAGGCTTGGTCCAACAACACGTTCCTCATCAATGGCCCCGTGTTCGAGCCCCGCGCTGAGAAGTCCAAGAAGATGGAAGTTGAAGCTGAGCGGCCCGCTGAGACCAGCGAGGTTGATGAAACTGAGGCGGCCCAGTAATGGGCCCCTCTGGGAGGTTGATGGAATATGAAACGAGTCTGTCGAGTAGCGGCCCTGCTGAGCTTTGTGGCTTTAGTGGGCGTAGCGCAATCAAGTGATCTCGGGTATGAACCGAGCATCGCATTACTGACAATCAAAGGATGTACGTGCTTAGGGCTGTTTGCTCTAAGTGCCTGGAAGGGAGGACTATTTGAATGAGTTTCAGAAGCATGTACGAGCGGCCGCATCACTACAACGACCCCGAGCCGCCAGTCGAACCGCCTGAGCGGAAAGTTGATGGGGCCCTGACTTGCTGTGAATGCGAGGAAGTGATCCCCGGGGACGAATGGTACTACGAAGTTGACGGGAACTACTACTGCGAGTCTTGTATGCAGGATCACAGGCACGTAGCACCCTTCAGCGGGGAGTGGTAACACCGAGCAGAAAGGAGGACACCAAACCCAATGCACTTTATCGTAGCAGTCATCGTCGGGTTCATCCGTAGCATTTTTGGCCGGGGCAACAAGTACTAAGTCCTGCGGGGAAGTTGATGGAGACCCAGGCTCTCGCCCCGCGTGAGGTTGACACAGGCCCTCGCCCCTGAAGCTGGGCACCAGGCACGCCTCGCGGGGCGTAGGGGCATAATGCTTTCAGTGTAGGGTACACTTAAGTCTACAATCATTCATTCTAGCATTTAAGAAAGGTGCATAGCGTCTCTATCTGAAAACCTCATTTCTCGTATCGAATGACAGATAGACAAGCAGTTCAGTACCAGTTAGTGTACTCTCTTTCCTCTCTTCTTATTATTTATTTGTTTCTCATTTTTCTTTATTATTAAAAATATGAGAAACAATAATATAAATAGAATAGGTAGAGTGAGAGCACTGGTAACTGATACAAAACAGTTTTTCTTTCTGTCATTCGATGCATCCAAAAATAAAAATTCAGAAAGAGAAAAGATTTGGTATTTACCGGAAGAACGCTGTTTGGCGCTATGCCTCCTAAAGGACAGGAACTGGATGACCACTATCTGGGAACCATCCGCCAGAAGGTTTCCGCTTATATGAAGCAGGTAAACGAGGAACTTTGGAAGCTGGGGGTAACAGCTAAGACACAGCACAACGAAGCGGCCCCGGCCCAGCATGAACTGGCGCCCATTTACGCAGAAGCCAATGTGGAAGTAGACCATAACCAGATTGTGATGCAGACTTTAAAACGTGTGGCTTCTCAGCACGGCATGAAATGTCTTCTCCATGAAAAACCTTTTGCTGGTGTCAATGGTTCCGGAAAGCACAACAACTGGTCTTTAACTACAGATACGGGACATAACCTGCTGGAACCGGGCATTACGCCTCACGAGAACATTCAGTTCCTTCTGGTATTAAGCTGTGTGTTAAAAGCCGTGGATACCCATGCGGATCTGTTAAGAGAATCTGCAGCAGATGTGGGAAATGACCACCGTCTGGGTGCAAACGAAGCACCTCCGGCCATTATTTCCGTATTTTTGGGTGACCAGCTGACCGATGTGATGAATCAGCTGATTACCACCGGTATGGCAGACCACAGTATTGAAAGTGAAAAACTGGAGACAGGGGTAAAGGCAATTCCCGAATTTATGCGGGATACCACAGACCGTAACAGAACTTCACCCTTTGCCTTTACAGGAAATAAATTTGAATTCCGTATGGTGGGGTCCAGAGATTCCATTGCACCGGCTAATGTGGTGCTGAATACTATTGTGGCACAGGCATTTAAAGAAGCCTGCGACATTCTGGAAAAAGCAGAAGACTTTGAAGTAGCAGTTCACGATTTGATGAAGAAAAACTTCACGGAGCACCAGAGAATTGTATTCAACGGAAACGGTTATTCTAAGGAATGGGTGAAAGAGGCAGAGAGAAGGGGACTTCCGAATCTCACCTGTATGGTGGAAACCATTGATACGTTGACTACAGAGAAGGCAGTAAAGCTGTTTGAGGAATTCGGCGTCTTTACAAAAGCGGAACTGGAGTCCAGAAGAGAAATCAAATACGAAGCTTATGCCAAAGCCATTAATATCGAGGCAAGAACTATGCTGGATGTGGCGGGAAAACAGATTATTCCTGCGGTTATCCGTTATGCCAGACAGCTGGCAGATTCCATTAATGCCATTGTAGCAGCGGGAGTTCTGGACGTAGATGTACAGACAGAACTTTTACGGGAAACTTCTGCATTGTTAAAAGAGACAAAAGAGGCACTGGATGCCCTGCATACAGTAGCAGAGCAGGCCTGGGCTATGGAAGATGGAAAAGACAAGGCATTTTTCTACCGCCGTCAGGTGATTCCGGCTATGGAAAAACTGAGAAAACCGGTAGATAAACTGGAAATGATTGTGGATAAAGAAATCTGGCCTATGCCGTCCTACGGTGATTTACTGTTTGAGGTATAGAAAAGAGACAGGAGGGCTGTCGCATTAAATATTCTTAAAAGGTGTTTAGTGCGGCAGCTTTCTTCTTTAAAAGAGAAAATCAGAAAGGGAGAATATGGAACAGACAGTAGCGTTTCTGGAGAACCAGAACATAGACAAGAACCTTATCAGAGGTGTTGAGGAATTTCGCAGCCGGAATTTTGTAGAGGAAGAGGAAAAACGGCGGATTGTAAAGCCGGACATGGCTTTTTATGGAAAAGAAGTGCTGGAGATGGCCATTGCGGCTCTCCTGGAAGGGGAAAATCTGCTGCTTACGGGAGCTAAGGCCACGGGAAAGAACGTGCTGGCAGAGAATCTGGCATGGATTTTCGGACGTCCGGTTTATAATGTATCGTTTCATGTGAATACAGACAGCGGAGATTTAATTGGAACAGACACTTTCCTTGACAATGAAGTAAAGCTTCGCAAGGGAAGTATTTACCGCTGTGCCCAGTATGGTGGATTTGGAATTTTAGATGAAGTCAATATGGCGAAAAATGATGCGGTTTCTGTGCTTCATGCGGCTTTGGATTACCGCCGCTGCATTGATGTTCCCGGTTATGATAAGATTGATATAGACCCGGCAGCCAGATTTATTGGTACCATGAACTACGGCTATGCGGGGACAAAAGAACTAAATGAAGCGTTGGTTTCCCGTTTCCTGGTGATTGATATGCCGGCCCAGGATGAAGAGACCCTGGCCTTTATTTTTCAGTCCCGTTTTCCGAAATTGAAAAATTCTGCCATGAAGCAGTGGATAGGACTGTTCATGGACCTTCAACTGAAGGCGCAGAACGGGGAAATTACCACAAAGGCTCTGGATTTGCGGGGAATGCTGGGAGCATTAAAGACTATACGGCAGGGGCTTTCTCCGGCTCTGGCAGTGAAAATGGGCGTGGTAAACAAATGCTTTGATATATTTGAGAAGGAAATTGTGCAGGATGTGGTGATGACCAGAATTCCGGATACCTGGACACCCCGGGATGTATTTGAAGACTGAGGATAGCTTATGGATGAATTAGAACTGGAACTGGAAAACCGAATAAAAAATCTTATGTGGACTGTGAGCGGGGATTATGCACTGGAGTTTAAGCCGGATTTGGCGGCATTTGCCCGTTCGCGGTATGTGGCTTTATACGATGGCATTAAGCAGGGGGCTTTTGCAAGATATTTCGACAGGGAAGCATTTTCCATGTATCTGGTGAAAAAAATCTATCTCCATGGCATGGAAGCTCCTCTGATGCAGCTGGCACAGCTGTGCATTGAATTTGCCGTTTCCGCAAGAATTACAGCAGAGAGAGAAGGCGTTGCCACTATCCGCAGAAAAGCCTGCGAAGATATCCTGGAAATGGATTTTGCCCGTCTGCAGGAAACCCTTACAGGACGGCTGAAGCTGGCTCTGTTTAAAGAAGTTTTAAACGGAAAAGAACCGGCCACAGCCCGGATGAGAAACTGGATGGACCGGATAGAAGAACTGGAATATGCCGAAAGCACAATGGATATTATTCGGACTACTGATACGCTGTACAATGAGATTGCAGACCCGTATTTTGAACGCAGGCATGGCAGTCTGGAGACGGTACTGGCCGTAACGAATGAGGAGCTGGCGGAGTTTTCCTGGAAGGATTATCTGAAAGAAGAGGAGCTGGAGGATACGCTGGAGACTTATCTGGACCAGGTGGCACAGAATATGACGAATCTGGATATGTTGGAACAGGCGGAAAAAGAAGAAAAGCCAGAGAAGAAAGAAGATAAAAAACGGGTTTTGGTGGTGGATGAAAAGGCACTGGAGCGGATGTATTCTTATGTAGAGCGCAATTATGGAAAAACGTTCTTAACAGAAATGGAAGAGAAACGTGTGAACCAGCTGATGTGCAGAGGAATCCACGGAGACTGCAGTCTGTATTTTACCAGGGGGATTTTGAAGACACCGGTTTTGCGCAATTACCAGTATGAGTATGCCAGAAAGCAGAAAGATAAAAATCTGTATGAGTATTATGATAACCACAGAATTGTAAAGAATAATATCCGGATTTTAACGGATATGTTGAAGAAAACCCTGACTTTGCGGGAGGAGGCAGAAGAGCTTCTTTCGGACAGAGGACGGGTTCTGCCTTCGCGTCTTTGGAGAATTGGACGGTCTGAGGATGCCAGAGTGTTTGAACGCTGCCTGTATCAGGACAGTGGAAGCTTTGTGGTGGACGTTCTCATTGATGCCAGTGGTTCCCAGCGCTCCAGACAGGGACAGGTAGCCATACAGGCCTATATTTTAAGTGAAGCCCTGAGTAATGTGGGAATTGCCCACAGGGTTATGAGCTTCTGCACTTTTTGGGATTATACGATTCTTCATGAATTTCGGGACTATGATGCGGACAGAAGAGAAAACAGCAATATTTTTGAGTATGTGACTTCCTCCAACAACCGGGACGGACTGGCTATAAAGGCAGCGGGATACGGGCTTTCGGCAAGAGAAGAGGAACACAAAATCCTCATTGTGTTAAGCGACGGGCGGCCCTATGATGTCATTTTAAACCGGCCAAATGCCAGAAATCCTCAGCCCTATCACGGGGAATATGCCATAAAGGATACGGGATTTGAAGTGCGGAAGCTGAGAAGCCAGGGCATTTGTGTCTTGGGGGTATTTGCCGGAGAAGAGAAAGATTTGGCAGCGGAAAAGAAAATTTTCGGGAAAGATTTCGCTTATATTCGGGATATTTCAGGATTTTCTCCAGTAGTGGGACGGTACCTCATGAAACAACTAGAAAAAGATACTTGATATTGGATAAAAATTCTGTTATATTGATAGAATATGTGTAGAGCGGAGAATGTGTATGAGTGAAAAAATAGAGATTATGGGGATTTCCGTAGAAAAATGCTATGCCGAGGATATTATGGAAAGCATTAACCAGCACTGGAATGAGGATACGCTGGCTACTTACGGGGTTATTACAATGAAATTGCTGATTGCAGCCCAGAAAGACGAAGAACTCAAGGAATATATTGAGACTCTGGACAAGGCTGTGGCAGATGAACCGGAGATTGTCAAGGCTGCCGGACTTCAGGACGAGGCTTGGGAGAGTGAAATATCCGAGCACGGATTTTTCGGAACTTTGTTCTGGTTGTTGAATTTATATAAAAACCGTATTTTTATTCTGGGTGAAAAGGAAGAAGATACGGAAAAGTTTTGCAATTATCTCAAGGAGCAGTATCCGGATATTGTCATTCTGGGAAAAGACAGCCTGACAGATATGGAGGCAGACCAGACAGACCGGGTGATAAACGAAATTAACAGTTGGAATCCCCAGGCGGTACTGAGTTGTTCCAGGGAATACAACGTAGAACGTTTTGTAAAGCGTTACAGAAAAATGATGAATACAAAGGTATGGTTCAGCCTGGGAAGTTCGCTTCCTGTTTTTCAGGAAACAGGCATAAAGTCCAACTGGCTGAACCGCCTCATGGAAAAAAACAATTTTAAAAAGCTGGTATCCCAGTACCAGGAAGAAACAGAGAAAATGTGAATAAATTGTTACATTTTGAAAAAAATATGTAATATTTTACGTTTTCTCTTTATTTTTTCCCTATTTTGTATTAGTATATATGGTAGGGTTTTTATTTATGGGATTTGTAACAGTGTAAACAGACTATATGATGAAAGAAGGAGAAAGCATGATATCAAACCAGATACTCCAAACAACCCTGGACGGTTTAAAAGGAATATCCAGGACAGATTTTTGTGTAACAGATATGGACGGCAAAGTTTTGGCAAGCACTTTTGCACAGAGCGTATGCGGAGAGGGAGAAGTTTCCGAATTTGCCAATTCTCAGGCGGACAGTCAGGTAGTAAAAGGAAATCAGTATTTTAAGATTTATGATGACCACCAGCTGGAATACATATTGATTGTGGACAGTGCGGGGGACGATGCGTATACCCTTGGAAAGCTGGTTGTGTTCCAGATTCAGGGGCTGCTTACCGCATACAAAGAGCGGTTCAATAAGGATAACTTTATCAAAAATCTTTTGCTGGACAACCTTTTGCTGGTGGATATTCATAACCGGGCTAAGAAGCTTCACATAGAAGTAGATGTCCGCAGGGTAGTATATATACTGGAAAACAGTGAAGACAGAGACTATGGTTCCCTGGAAAATATTAAAAATGTTCTGGGAGGAAAAGCCGGAGACTTTGTAACTGCAGTAGATGAAAAGAGCATTATTATTGTGAAGGAAGTGAGCCCTTCCGATGATTATGCCCAGTTGGAGAAGAGTGCAAATGCTATTTTATCGGCTTTAGGCGTAGAAAGAGATGGAAAGACGCATATTGCGTACGGAACAATTGTAAAGGAACTGAAGGAGGTTTCCCGTTCTTACAAAGAGGCCAAGATGGCTTTAGACGTAGGAAAGATTTTCTTTGGAGAAAGAGATGTGATTGCATACAGTTCTCTGGGAATCGGACGCCTGATTTACCAGCTGCCCATTCCTCTTTGTAAAATGTTTATCCGGGAGATTTTTGACAATCATTCTCCGGATGACTTTGACGAGGAAACACTTACTACCATTAACAAATTCTTTGAAAACAGCCTGAATGTGTCTGAGACTTCCAGACAGCTTTATATCCACAGAAATACCCTGGTATACAGACTGGATAAGCTGCAGAAAAGTACGGGACTGGATTTGCGTGTTTTCGAAGATGCCATTACCTTTAAGATTGCCCTCATGGTAGTAAAATATATGAAGTACATGGAAACACTTGATTACTAAAGAGCGCGGCGCGTCTGTGCTCAATAGGAAAACAGGAGGTTATTATGATTGATTTAAAAGACGTGAGCAAATCATACAGCAAGGGCCAGCCAGCCATTGACCATATGAATCTTCACGTGGAGAAGGGTGAATTTGTGTTTATCGTAGGAAACAGCGGCTCAGGAAAATCAACCTTGATTAAGCTGCTTTTGAAGGAACTGGATCCTACCAGCGGAACCATTACTGTAAACGGACAGGTACTTAATAAGCTGAGACGGAGAAAAGTGGCAAAATACCGCAGGGGAGTAGGTGTTGTGTTCCAGGATTTTCGTCTGTTAAAGGATAGAAATGTGTATGAAAACGTGGCGTTTGCCCAGCGTGTCATACAGCGCCCTACCCGCATTATTAAGAAAAGAGTTCCTGAAATGCTGACTCTGGTCGGTCTGGCAGAAAAATATAAATCAAAACCGGACCAGCTTTCCGGTGGTGAGCAACAGCGAGTTGCTCTTGCAAGAGCGCTGGTAAACCGACCAAGTATTCTTCTGGCAGACGAGCCAACCGGTAATCTGGATCCGAAAAACTCTTTTGAGATTATGAAACTTCTGGAAGAGATTAACGAGCGCGGCACTACCGTTCTTGTCGTTACCCATAACAGAGAAATCGTAAATGCGTTTAAAAAACGTGTGGTTACGATGAAGAAAGGCGTCATTGTAAGCGACGAACAAGAAGGTGAATATCTGAATGAGAATTAGTACAATCGCATATATATTGAAACAGGGATTTAAAAATATCTGGCGTAACCTGCGTTTTTCACTGGCGTCAGTGGCTACTATGGCCGCATGTATCTTTTTGTTCGGACTGTTTTTGTCCATTGTTATGAACTTTAACTATATTGTAGATTCTGCAGAAGAAGGCGTTGCCGTTCTGGTTTATTTTGAAAAGGGTGCAAAGCAGGAACAGATTGACCAGATTGGAGAAGAAATTAAGAGTCGTCCGGAGGTTTCCAAGGTAGAGTATGTTTCCGCAGATGATGCGTGGGCATCTTTCAGTAAGGAGTATCTGGGCGAGGATAATGAAGAACTGGCAGACGGTTTTAAAGAGCAGCAGGATAACCCGTTGGCGAATTCTGCGCGGTACGATGTATATCTGAAGGATGTGGAAAGTCAGAAGGAATTTGTAGACTTTGCAAAAAGCCTGGATGGTGTCCGTCGTGTAGATGAGTCTAAAGAAGCCGCAGATATGCTGACCAATGTGAATAGGCTGATAGGATATGTATCTATTGCTATTATTCTGATTCTTCTGGCCGTTGCATTTTTCCTTATCAGCAACACCATTACTATGGGTATTTCCATTCGTCAGGAGGAAATCGGAATCATGAAACTGATAGGTGCCACTGACTTTTTCGTAAGAGTACCTTTTGTCATAGAAGGTATTCTGCTGGGCGTTATCGGTGCAGCAATTCCTATGGGAATTATTTATGTTGTGTATGAAAAGGCGGTTGCTTATATTATCAGCAGATTCGGTGTTCTTGGAAACTTACTGCAGTTTTTGAATGTGTGGGACGTATTCCGTTATCTTCTGCCAATCGGTATCGGACTTGGCGTGGGAATCGGATTTTTTGGAAGTATGTTCTCTTTGAGAAAACACCTGAGAGTGTAAAGAATACAGGATTTCAGAAGGGGAGGGTGCTGCAGAGGCAGTGCTCTCTCCTTCCTTGCACAAAATGGAAAATTATTTTATAAAAATGAGAATCAGGAGCAGAGAAAATGGGACAGAAAAAATTTGCAAATGGATTTATCCTGGGGATGGCGCTTACTCTTGCTGTGGGGGGAGCGGGAATGAAAGTCTATGATGTAGTGGAAGACCGGCAAAACAGTAAAAATGCGGTGAATGATGAATCTATGGAAAAAGCAAAGCTGATTGAAGAGATTATAGACGAAAAATATACTGGAGAAGTGGATAAGGAACTCATGGAAGCAGACATGTATAAGGGCATGATGGTGAGTCTTGGAGACCCGTATTCCGCTTATTACACGGCAGAGGAATACGAGGAATTGAATACGGAAACTACAGGCTCTTATAAGGGTATTGGTGTGGTAATGCAGATGCAGATGGACACAGGTGCGGTGAAAATTGTCCGCTGCTATGAAGGGGCGCCGGGAGAGAAAGCAGGACTTTTGCCGGAGGATATTCTTTTGCAGGTGAATGGAGAGAATATCAGCGGCCTAGAACTGTCAGAGGTTGTGGATAAGGTGAAAGCTTCCGAAGGCGAGGTGGCACATCTGACTGTGGCCAGAGATGGGGAAGACGATTATCTGGAATTTGATGTGCCTTTGGAAGAAGTAAATATACCGGTAGTAGACCATGAAATGTTGGAGGATAACATCGGTTACATTTCTCTCTATGAATTTACGGAACAGACAGAACCCCAGTATTTGGAAGCCTTCGAAGAGTTACAGAGCCAGGGGATGGAACGTCTGATTATAGATGTGAGAAATAATCCGGGCGGTCTGCTTACTTCCGTGTGCGGTATCTTAAATGATATGCTTCCAGAGGGACTGATTGTGTACACGGAAGATAAAGACGGGAAGAAAGAAGAAATCAATAGTGATGGAAAAAGTGAACTGGAGATTCCGCTGGCAGTGCTGGTTAACGGAAACAGTGCCAGTGCATCGGAAATTTTTGCAGGGGCAATTCAGGATTACGAAAAGGGAACGATTGTAGGAACAACGACCTTCGGAAAGGGAATTGTGCAGAGCATACTGCCTCTTTCAGACGGAAGTGCAGTAAAGACTACCACAGCTAAATATTATACGCCAAAAGGCAGATGTATCCACGGTACGGGGATTGAACCAGATGTGGAAGTAGAGTTGACGGAAGGGCTGGAACAGAAAGCCGAACTGACCCACGAAGAGGATAATCAGCTGCAGAAGGCTATAGAAACAGTAAAAGCTATGCAATAGCAAAATAAAAACAGCAGAAAGTAAAAGAAGAAAGGGGCAGACGGTTTTACGGACTGCCAAAAGGGAGAAGGAAAATGACACAGAAAGAACGTATGGAAAAAGGAATGTTATATGACCCGGGGGATGACGCCATTATGAATGAACAGTTCCCTTATCTGGACAGACTGGGAGAATTTAACAGCTGCAGTTCCAGTGAGACAAAAAAGAGAGAGGAACTGATGAAGGAGATGTTTGCAGAATGTGGGGAAAACTGTTACATTCAGCCCCCCTTTTATGCTAACTGGAGCGGACATCACATACATTTGGGAAAGAATGTGTATGCCAATTTCAATCTTACGGTTGTGGATGACGGAGAGGTGTATATCGGAGACTATGTGATGATTGGACCAAATGTAACTATTGCCACAGCCGGACATCCGGTGCGGCCGGATTTGCGGCGCAGGGGTATCCAGTTTAATCTTCCGGTTCATATCGGGAATAATGTGTGGATTGGCGCAGGTGTTGTGATTCTGCCGGGGGTTACCATTGGGGAGAATTCTGTTATCGGTGCGGGAAGCATTGTGACAAAGGACATTCCGGCTAACGTAGTAGCAGTGGGGAATCCCTGTAAGGTGCTGCGGGAAATCGGGGAGAAAGATGAGAAATACTATTACCGGGACAGAGAAATTGATGTGAGGGCAGAGGAAGAAGGGCTGATATGGGAAAAATAAAGAAGGAAGAATTCTTTTCCATACCCAACTGTATGGGATATTTCAGGATTCTTCTAATCCCTTTCTTTTGCGTGATTTATCTGAAAGCAGACAGCATGAAAGACTATTATCTGGCAGCAGGAATTGTGGCAATCTCAACAATTACTGATTTTCTGGATGGAAAAGTGGCGAGAAAGTTTCACATGATAACGGAGTTCGGAAAATTCCTGGACCCGCTGGCAGATAAACTGACCCACGGAGTCATTGCGCTGTGTCTGGCTTTTCGTTACGAAGCCATGCGGTATCTGGTGGCACTTATGCTTGTAAAGGAAGGTTTCATGGCTGTTATGGGGCTGATAAACCTCCGTCATGGAAAAAAGCTGGATGGAGCAAAATGGTTTGGAAAAGTGTGCACAGCCAGTCTGTTTGTTGTGCTGTGTATGCTGGTGCTGTTTCCGGGAATTTCCCTTGGGGCGGCAGAAACTCTGATTTATCTGGAGATAGGAATTATGGCGGGAACGCTGCTTTTGTACATACCGGAATTTCGGAAAATGAGGAAGAACTGGGAGCAGGAAGAAAGCAGGTGCTGACATGCTTATAGAATTTATTTTTTATATACTTTTGGGGTATTTTTCGGGTGGCCTTATGTTTGGGTATGTGATACCGAAAGTTATCAAAGGAATTGATGTACGCAGTATGAGCAGTGACGGGAATCCGGGGACAGCCAATGCCTTTTTTTACGGCGGGGCTGTCTGTGGAATTGCGGTACTGCTCTGCGACGTTTTAAAGGGACTTTTGCCGGTGCATTGGGCGCTGAAATGTCTGGGACCTGAGAAATTGGGGATGGGAGTTGCTTTGGTTATGGCAGCTCCAGTGGCAGGGCATGCATTCCCGCTTTTTGGGGGACGGAAGAAAGGCGGGAAGGGCATTGCAGTGTCTTTCGGCGTACTTTTAGGGATGTATCCTATGCTGACCGGGTTGTGGCTGCTGGTTTTCTGGTATCTGCTTTTTTCCCTGGTTCTTGTACTGGAGCCTCACGGATACCGAACCATTGTGACCTATCTGTGCTGGCTGGTCAGTGGTTTGGTGTTTCATCTGCAGCCGGCAGTGCTGGCGGGAAATCTGCTGATTTCCTGGGTGGTTATGAATAAACATGCGGCAGAGTGGAAAAACAAGGAAGAAAGGCAGATACGTTTAGGGCTTAGGAGAAGTTAGTGTATGAAGGTTTTGATTTTATCCTGCAAGACAGGAGGAGGGCATGACGCGGCAGGGTTTGCCGTAAAAGAGGCATTGGAGCAAAAGGGACATGAGGCGGTGATGTTCGATTATCTGACTTTAGCAGGACAGAAAGTATCGGATACGGTGGGAGATGTGTATGTAAATACAGTAAAAAAGATGCCCCATGTATTTGGTGCGGTTTACCAGATTGGGATGGCTGCCAGTAAAATTATGCGGAAATCTCCGGTGTATTATGTCAATGCAAAAATGGGAAAATATTTAAAGGACTATTTAGAGACAGAAAATTTTGATGCTATTTTGATGCCTCATCTATATCCTGCGGAAACCATTACTTATATGAAACGGCAGGGAATAAAACTGCCGCTGGCGGTGGCGGTTATGACGGATTATACCTGCATTCCCTTCTGGGAAGAGACGGAATGTGATTATTATGTGGTAGCCCATGAGGAAATGGTGGCAATATGTGTGAAAAGAGGAATACCGGAGGAAAAATTACTGCCTTTGGGAATTCCGGTCAGCGGGAAGTTTTCCAGACGGGCGGATAAAGACAGGGCGAGAGCTTACCTTCACCTGCCTTTAGAAGGCGTAAACTATCTTTTAATGGGCGGCAGCATGGGGGCTGGAGATTTGGAAAAACTGACTCAGCAGTTTTGCAGAACAAGGGAAGAAGGGGAATATCTCACGGTCATCTGCGGCAATAATAAAAAAATGTTTCAGAAAATGAAGAAAAAATACAAGCAGGATTCTTTTATTTTTGTTGTGGGAAAGACCCGGCAGATGGAGGTTTATATGAAAGCCTGCGATATGCTTTATACAAAGCCGGGCGGGCTGACCTCTACAGAAGCGGCAGTATCCGGGATTCCCATTGTGCATACAGCACCCATACCGGGATGTGAGACGGCAAACAAACGGTTTTTTGTAAAGCATGGCCTTTCCATTGCCCCGAGAACTGTGGAGGGACAGGTGAAAAAGGGAAGAGAATTATTAAGAGACCGAGAAAAAGCAGAAGCCATGCAGACAGCGCAGCAGCAGGTGATACCAGGAGATAGTGCGGAGAAGATTGTTGCGTTACTGGAGGAAAAGAGAGAGGTGACAGCGGAAAACAGCAATGAAATGGATATCCTGATTACACGAAACAGCCACAAGCCATCGAACAGCTTTATGGAGAATTCAAAGAAATGAATTGATCAGCAAATTAAATGGAAAAAAGATTTTAGTAAAAGGAAATCATCATAAAAAATATGATTCAGAATTGTTTGAAGAAATTGGAATTAGAAGATATGATGTGGGTGTGGATGCAAATGGCCATTGTCCGATATCGGTGAAGCGGATTATAGAGTTGAAAATGATACCGTATGGCTTTCGATTGATCAAATGGCAGAATTATTTCAACGTGATAAAAGTGTTACAGGGAAGCATGTAAGGAATATTTTCAAAGAAGGAGAATTAAAGAAAGAATCAGTTTGGGCAAAATTTGCCTATACTGCTTCGGATGGAAAAACATATCAAGTGGATTATTACAATCTCGACATAAAACGTTCAGATGTGGGTTACTTTTAAAGAATGAATAGAAAGAGGAGAATTTATGGATCATTTTGAATTAGTATCAGAATATGCCCCTACCGGCGACCAACCACAAGCCATTGCCCAGCTTGTAAAAGGATTCAAAGAAGGTAATCAATGTCAGACTTTACTGGGGGTTACGGGATCTGGAAAGACATTTACCATGGCAAATGTTATAGCAGCCCTGAACAAACCGACATTGATTATAGCGCACAATAAAACCTTGGCTGCTCAGCTCTATGGAGAATTCAAAGAATTCTTCCCGAATAACGCCGTCGAATATTTCGTATCCTACTACGATTACTACCAACCCGAAGCCTATGTCCCATCATCTGACACCTACATCGCCAAAGATTCCGCAGTCAACGATGAAATCGACAAACTTCGTCTTTCTGCCACTTCTTCTTTAAGCGAGAGAAAAGACGTTATCATTATTTCCAGTGTGTCCTGTATCTATGGAATCGGAAGCCCGGACGATTATCAGAACATGATTATTTCCCTGCGTCCCGGCATGGAAAAAGACCGTGACGAGGTTATCCGTCAGTTAATAGACATTCAATATGACAGAAACGAAATGGATTTTCACCGGGGAACTTTCCGGGTGCGAGGAGATGTTTTGGAAATTTTTCCGGCAGATTACAGCGACACAGCTGTGAGAGTAGAGTTTTTCGGCGATGAAATTGACCGCATTACAGAAATTGATACGCTGACAGGAGAAATCAAACGCTCCCTGAGTCATATAGGAATTTTCCCTGCCTCTCATTATGTAGTGCCCATAGAAAAAATACGGAAAGCTGCAGTGGCCATTGAAGAAGAATTAAAAGAGCGGGTGGATTATTTTAAAAGTGAAGACAAGCTCTTGGAGGCCCAGAGAATTTCAGAGAGAACCAACTTTGATATAGAAATGCTGAAAGAAACAGGGTTCTGTTCCGGTGTAGAAAATTATTCCCGTCATCTTTCAGGTCTGAAGCCGGGACAGCCGCCGTTTACCTTGATAGACTATTTCGGAGATGATTTTCTGATTATTATTGATGAGTCTCATAAAACCATACCGCAGATTCGGGGGATGTATGCAGGTGACCAATCCAGAAAGCAGACTTTGGTGGACTATGGGTTCCGTCTGCCTTCCGCGAAGGACAATCGTCCTTTGAACTTTGAAGAGTTCGAGGATAAAATTGACCAGATTCTCTTTGTGTCGGCAACGCCGGGGGAATATGAAGAAAATCATGAATTGCTCCGGGCAGAGCAGATTATCCGCCCTACCGGCCTGTTAGACCCAAAGGTGGAAGTGCGTCCGGTAGAGGGGCAGATTGATGACCTTATCGGAGAAGTGAATAAAGAAGTAGAAAAGGGAAATAAGATTCTGATTACGACACTGACTAAACGCATGGCTGAGGATTTGACAGAGTATATGAAGGATTTGGGAATCCGTGTGAAATATCTGCACTCAGACATTGATACTCTGGAGAGAACCCAGATTATCCGGGATATGCGCTTAAATGTTTTTGATGTGCTGGTGGGAATCAACCTTTTGCGGGAAGGGCTGGATATACCGGAAATTACACTGGTCGCGATTCTGGATGCAGACAAAGAGGGATTTCTGCGCTCCGAGGTATCTCTGATTCAGACTATTGGACGTGCGGCCCGCAATGCGGAGGGAAGAGTAATCATGTATGCAGATGTAATGACAGACTCTATGCGCCTTGCTATGGATGAAACTATGCGCCGCCGGACTCTTCAGGAAAAATATAACGAAGAACACGGCATTACGCCAAAGACCATTAAAAAGGCAGTTCGTGACCTTATCAGCATTTCCAAGGCAGTAGCAGAGACAGAAGACAAGCTGATGAAAGACCCGGAATCCATGAGCCGGAAAGAACTGGAAAAACTCATTGGACAGGTGCAAAAACAGATGCAGACCGCAGCCGCAGACCTGAATTTTGAAATGGCAGCACAGCTGCGTGATAAGATGATAGAACTGAAAAAGAATCTGGAAGAACTGGAAGACTGAAATTCTTTCCGGGAAAATTCTAAAATAATTATAAAGCCCTTGACAAATAAAACCTCTGGTGCTATCTTAAAAACATAGATATTAGCACTCCACTTAAATGAGTGCTAACAACAAAAGAAAGGAGCAAAAGATGGAAGTCATAAGTGAACTGGATGAAAGAAAACGAAAAATTTTAAAAGCGATTATCCAGACTTATTTGGAAACCGGCGAACCGGTAGGCTCCAGGACCATTTCCAAGTACACGGATTTGAATCTTAGCTCCGCAACTATCCGCAATGAAATGTCAGATTTGGAGGAGCTGGGATACATTATTCAACCTTATACCTCCGCCGGAAGGATTCCTTCGGATATGGGTTACCGCCTTTATGTAGACGAACTCATGAAAGAAAAGGAAAAGGAAACCGCAGAAATCAAGGAACTGATGATTGAGAAAACCGACAAAATGGAAAAGGTTTTGAAACAGGTAGTCAAAGTCCTGGCATCTAACACGAATTATGCTACTATGATTACCAGTCCCACTTATCATCGGAATAAGTTGAAATTCCTGCAGCTTTCCAGAGTCGGTGAAAGCCAGCTGCTGGCGGTGGTGGTCGTAGAGGGTAATCTGGTGAAAAATCATATTATTGATTTGACAGAGCCCATGGATGATGAGACCGTTCTCAAGCTGAATCTTCTGTTGAATACGCAGTTAAACGGGCTTTCTATTGAGGAAATTAATCTGGCTATGATTTCCAGATTAAAGGAGCAGGCAGGAATACACAGTGCAGTAATCAGCAGTGTCATTGATGCCGTAGCGCAGGCCATTGCACCGGACGAAGAAGACATGAAGATTTATACCAGCGGAGCAACCAACATTTTCAAATATCCGGAACTGGCAGATACCTCAAAAGCAAGTGAATTGATTTCCGCATTTGAAGAGAAACAGGCGCTGGCAGAGTTTGTAAAGGATACTGCAGAAAGTGAATACGGTAGTGAGAATACGGGGATTCAGGTATACATTGGAAATGAGAGTCCCGTGAAGACCATGAAGGACTGCAGTGTTGTAACCGCTACCTATGATTTGGGCGAAGGCATGCAGGGAACCATTGGAATTATAGGACCGAAGCGGATGGATTATGAAAATGTAATGGATAATCTGAAAACGCTGAAAAATCAGTTGGACAATATATTTAAGAAAACATAGAAAGGCGGTATGAGATTCGTGTCAGAAGAAAAAAAGGAGTATAATACCATGGAAGAAGGAAACATTTCCAGTAAAGAAGCAGAAGAAATTCTGGAAGAGGATGATGTGAATCTGGCAGAAGAGGCAGTTTCCAAGGAAGAGAGCCAGGAAACAGAAGATTCTGCAGCAGAACAGGAAGAGAAAACATCTGAGAAAAAAGGTCTTTTCGGAAAAAAGAAAAAAGATAAAAAAGATGAAAAGATAGAAGAACTTACCGATATGGTCAAACGCCAGATGGCGGAGTTTGACAATTTCCGTAAACGGACAGAAAAAGAAAAAGCTTCCATGTATCAGGTAGGCGCAAAAGAAATTGTAGAAAAAATTCTTCCGGTAGTGGATAATTTCGAAAGAGGCTTAGCAATGATACCGGAGAATGAAAAAGAAAATCCTGTTGCTACAGGAATGACTCAAATTTATAAGCAACTTATGACGGCTTTTGATGAGATGGGCGTAAAGACAATAGAAGCGGTGGGACAGGAGTTTAACCCGGATTTTCACAATGCGGTCATGCATATAGAAGATGAAGAAGCCGGAGAAAATGTGATTGTAGAAGAATTCCAGAAGGGTTATATGTATAAAGATTCTGTGATTCGCCACAGCATGGTGAAGGTGGCAAATTAACTTGAAACATTCGGTTGAAAAATCATGCGATATTCATCTCACAGGAGCAATCCTGGAAGATTTTATCTTATAAATTACAGACAATCCATCATAGAAGAAAAATTCAGGAGGAATTTATCATGGGAAAGATTATAGGTATTGACTTAGGTACGACAAACAGCTGTGTAGGTGTTATGGAAGGCGGACAGCCGGTAGTTATCGCAAACGCAGAAGGAGCAAGAACTACACCTTCCGTAGTAGCATTTACAAAATCAGGAGAAAGACTGGTTGGTGAACCTGCAAA
>ENA-ORRZ01001080-ORRZ01001080.1-human-gut-metagenome-genome-assembly--contig:-NODE-1080-length-19826-cov-3.634970_pt1 | contig 19826 bp, 22 predicted proteins | sample MGYA00242185_ERZ509152 | MGnify/ENA primary metagenome ERZ509152 (study PRJEB26280, sample SAMEA2338668) | human gut metagenome | biome: human gut; feature: human-associated habitat; material: faeces... | reverse complement strand
CCAGCAGACCGCAGGTTCCGGCAATCTTCAGCCAGGTCCGCTGCCACACATATGCGAGGCCTCCGCCTACAATGGCTCCGCAGATCACATGCATCGCTCCTGTTCCGATCCCCCGGAAAAAAATAAAGGAAAAATGTCCGGCTCCATTTTGGATCAGGTAGCAGATATTTTCAAAGGTGGCAAAGGAAAGAGCTGTGATCACAGCGGAGATTTTGATCTGTTCCGTCTTTGGCTCAAATATCAGAAGATAAAAGAGCAGAGGCAGAAGCTTCATGACCTCCTCCACCACCGGGGCGATCTCCGCAGTGGCGGCAAAGGTATCCGCACCATAAAGTGCAGCGAAAAAGGTATTGATATAAGCGGAAAGAAGACACGCCCCCATTCCTGCAAGGCAGAACAGAAAAAATTTTGTCTGCCGTTTTCCCATGCACAGGGCGGCGACCAGTAACGGCGATGCCATACAGATAAAAACATTTTCAATATACGTCATTCCTGCACCGCCTTTCCCATTGCCGGCAGCAAAGCGAGCAAGCAGCCTGCCAGCAGAAGATCAAACCAGCAGTATGGGCTGAAAATGGAATCTCCCGGCCAGAAGCAGCCGGAAGTCCAGAGAGCATATTCTAATGTTGCATAGCACAGTACCCAGGCATGAAAATATTTCATATTATGTGCAGCTCCCCTCTGCCTTCTGGAATAGGCAAGCCCCCGGATAGAAGAATAGGAAACAACGATCATCATACCGCACCAGAACAGATTGGAGAGGATATCTCCAAATGTGCAGTAAAATATACACAGCGGAACACCGATCAGGACAGCACTCAGGGCCTTCCTGCACGGAAATCTCCGTTCTTCTTCCGAAGAAAGCGTGTATTGCAGCATGGAAAGGAAAATGACACTTGCTACCCAGCCGAACTCTGACACATAAAAGACCTGCGGCGTTTTGGAAAATAAGAGCAGATACAGCGTCCAGTAGAGGGATCCAAGGAAAAAACAGCCATAAAAGCAGGTCAGCAGGAAATACTCCTGTTTCCGGCTTTTCAGATACCGGATACCGCCCAGAAAAAAGCCCAACAGGGTAACCGCGGCTTGCAAGAGGTTACTGATGACTTCCATCTGCATTTTCCCCCTTTTGCTCCCCTGTCTGTTCTTCTTCGTTCAGTCTGCGGATGCGGAAACATAACACCGTCACGCACACGCCGAGAACAAAAGCGAGCAGTCCGACCACGATATATCCAAGTGCGGTGCTGCCGCCTAACATCGTCGCCGCTGTTTCAAAGCCAGAGGAAGTTCCCATCTCGATCCGGCTGACAGTATCAGGCATGGAAAGGGAAACACCTGCGATCACTGCAAGACATGCGGCCACGCAGCAAACTGCTGCAGCCCATTCTCTCCGCAGTCTTTTTTTGTATTCTTTTTCCGCAATACGACGTTTTACTTCCGCGATCCGTTCCTCATTACTTCGCATTGGTAATTCCCTCCCGCTCCAGCAATCCGCGCAGACGCGCTTTTCCCCGGTATACCATATTGGTGATCTGCTTCTCACTTTTTCCCATGACCTCAGCAGCCTGCCGATAGCTCATTCCCTCAAAATAGGTCAGATAAAGAGCTTCCCGGTAATCCGCCTTCAGCTCATCCATACAGATATGCAGGATCTGATCCCGTTCCTTTGTCCGAATGACCTCTTCCACCAACGTCTTTCCATCCGGCTCTTCCGTCAAGTCATCGAGGCTGAAGAAAAGCCGATGTCTGCTTTTGTGGCGCAGAGCCATGTGCCGCGCTGCTTTATACAGGTAAGCCTTAAGACCGCCGTCCCGGATGCGTGGCTTTTTTGTGAACAGATAGGAAAAGACTTCGATCATCAAGTCCTCCGCTTCGTGGACATCATGCAGATAGCCATTGATGTATAGGGTCAGCGGGTTACCGTATTTTCTCATTAAAGCCTCAAGTCCTGCTTCATCGCCGCGCAGATACTGTCTGTAAAGTTCTTCATCAATGACCATGCTGTTCATTTCCTTCTGTCTGAAATACTATACACAGTATATGTGGGCATCGGCATAATTTCAAGTTCTATTTTACTTCAAACTTCGCCCCGCGCTCCAGATTCTCACCATCCATATGATAGATCGCGTCGATAATATAATTCCGGTACGTTGCATTCCCATCCTGCGGTGTCAGCCGTTCATGGGCGATCTCCCCTGCGAATCCCATGGCGCAGACTGCCGCTGCTGCCGCCTCAAGCGGATGCTCCTGATTTGCAGTCACAAATGCTGCTGTAAGAGCAGAAAGCTGGCAGCCGGTTCCCGTGATGGAGGACATCATCGGATGGCCATTGTAGATGCAGTACGCTTTTTTTGCGTCCGCCACGATATCAATAGCACCTGTGACCGCGATCACAGCCCCTGTCCTCTCCGCGAATTTCTTCACGAATGCCACCGCCTCATCAAGGTTCTCTTCAGTTACACGGTCTGCGATATCCGCATCCACGCCCTTTGTGGTCCCTGTTCCCACTGCAAGCGTCTTGATCTCAGAGATATTTCCGCGGATCACGGTGAATTTTACCGTTTTTAAGAGTTCGTTTGCCGTCGATGTCCGGAGTGTCGATGCCCCGACGCCCACCGGATCCAGCACTGCCGGGTGTCCCAGCTCATTCGCGCGTGTTCCCGCGATCTTCATGGACTCGATGGTACGGCTGTTCAGCGTACCGATATTGATATTGAGGCCTGCGCAGATCGTCTGGATCTCCGCGACCTCCTCCTTGTCGTCCGCCATGATCGGGGAAGCCCCGCAGGCCAGAACCATATTCGCGCAGTCATTCACCGTCACATAGTTCGTAATATTGTGGATCAGCGGGCTCTTCTCCCGCACCTGATCAAACATCTGTTTTAACATGCTTCTCTCTCCTCTACTGTCCCATTGCTTCCTGCATCCCTGCAAGGATATTGGCTTTCTTTAAGCTGTAGATCAGCACACCGCTGATCACTGCACCTCCGGCAGTTGAAACAAGGAACGGGATCACATATGCGTAAAATGCCAGACCTGCCGCGCTCTTTCCCATAAGGAAGACCGCTACCGGATAGGCCGTGAGTCCGCCAAGAACAGAGGTTCCAAATACCTCACCGATCAGTGTCGCCGGAATATTCTGTGTCTTCTGATACACAAGCCCGCAGATCAGCGCGCCGAACATACTGCCCGGGAATGCCATCAGGCTTCCAAGTCCCAGAAGATTCCGGATCAGTGCCGCCGCGAATGCCGCACCCAGTCCGTATCCCGGTCCTAAGAGGACTGCACAGAGAATATTCACCATATGCTGTACCGGGGAACACTTGCTCCCGAATACCGGGAATGAAAATAAGCTTCCTGCCACTGCGACAGCACAGAAAACAGCTGCCACCGCTAATTTTTTCGTATTTGTCTGTTTCATGTTTTATTCCGCGTGACCGGTCCTTCCTTCGGACCGTCACACATTCCTCCTTTGAAAATTTTCCGCAGCCGCAAAGCTTCCCTGCGCAGCTGCATTTTTAGGAAACGTCTGTACGACAACAGCGCTTCCACAGGCGAAGTACCATGTACTCCACATAAAAATGTACAGTTCCCCTCTCCGGATCACTGTATGGAAGGCGGTCGATGCTTACTGGCATCCTCTCACGCCGGAACACGGCTTCCCATCGCTGATCTCATACATGGCCTAGGGCGCTCCCCCTCGGCCCGCCGCCTGCTGGCGGATCCCGTTTCCTCCTTTCCCAAAGTATGGTTTTTGTTACTGTTTTTTCTTCCACCTGTTTCGGAAACACAATGATCCCGAACTTTTTAAGTCAGATGACATAAAAACAGGAGACACCCATCGCGGCATGTCCCCTGTAAAAATTCATATCATGACTTCCTACGGCGGCATTATCCGCATCAGGTTAAAGGGTCGAAGTTCGATCACTTCCTCTCAGCCCGCCAACGAGCTCCCCTGTTTTTTGTAAGACTTATTATAGCGCATCTTTGAAAATTTGCAAGTAAAGAATTTCCTATTTTTCTTTTTCCTTCTTTATCCGCACGTCCTGATCCATCTGGGCTTTCGCCTTTCTCGCAACCTTCCCGGCCGTGCTCATCGTACTGCCCCGGACGATCATTCCATTTCCAAAACGCCTGCGGATATCGTCGAACGCCTCATCTGCTTTCTTCTGTTTTTCCCGTTCATCAGGATTCTCAAACAGGGAGATCTGTCTGAAATCATCCGTTGTAAGATCCGTCAGCGCCATTCCAATCAGCCGCAGAGGCTCACACTTCCAACATTCATATAATAGTTTTTTCACCTGCGCAAAGATCTCATCCGTCACATCTGTGGGATCCTCAAAAGCTCTCTGATGTGACCTCGTCTTAAAATCCAGTGTCCGATAGGTCACCGCCACACAGCTGCACTTTTTCCCGTCTCTGCGCATCCTTGCAGCCACCACATCACACTGGGCAAGCAGAAGCGCCAGTGCCTGCTCATATGTCACAAGATCCTCTTCCACGGTCGTCTCCGCGCTGTAGCCCTTCGCTTCCTCCCGCTCTGCCCGAACCGGGGAATCGTCGATGCCGTTGGCATACCGGTAAAGCTGATGCCCGGCCTTTTCTCCCAGAATCCGCTTAAGCTCAGCTTCCCCGCTCCGCGCCATATCTCCGATGGTCTTAATTCCTTCCTGTAAAAGTCTCTGCTCCGATGCCTTTCCAAGAAACAGAAGATCCCGCACAGGAAGCGGCCACATTTTTTTCGGGATCTCAGACGGAAATAGCGTATGTACCTTATCCGGCTTTTCAAAATCCGATGCCATCTTCGCCAACAGCTTATTCGTTCCGATCCCGACATTCACCGTAAAGCCCAGCTCATCCCGGATCTTATCCTTGATCTCGTGGGCCACCGCCACCGGATCCGGATAGATCAGATGGGTGCCGGTCATGTCGAGGAACACTTCATCGATTGAAAAGGACTCCATCGCAGGCGCATAGGACGCGCAGATCTCCTTAAACGCCCGGGAACATCTCTGGTACAGCGCAAAATCCCCCGGCACGCACACGAGATCCGGACATTTCCGCAGTGCCAGAGCCACAGGTTCCCCTGTTGTCACCCCGTACTTTTTCGCCGGAATCGATTTCGCCACAACGATGCTGCGCCTTAGCTTTGGGTCCCCGCCGATACAGGACGGGATCTCCCGAAGATCCGGCAGCCCCTCCTTTACACGCTTCGCCGCCTCCCAGGAGAGGAAGGCGCTGTTCACATCCACATGAAATATCAACCGTTCCATACTGTTTTCCTCATACCAGAACTTTCTAAGACTTCTGTCTCCTCATTCGGTCAGACACTTCAAAGGAAACCTTTCTATGATCATGTCTCAGCTCATTCTGCCGCACTGCCTGCTCACGCTCTTTTTTCTCTCATGATCCAGAAAAACGTGCATGTAAATATAATTCCCTTTACGATCGACGTGGACGTAAGCGCCCACCAGATTCCGTCAAGCCCCATGATACCGCTAAGAACGATGGCAAGCGGGATTCTGGCACTCGTAAGCACAATACTGATCACGCTGCAGAGTCTTGTTCTTCCGAGTCCCGACAGTGCTCCGATCGTCGTCAGCTCCACGCACATAAATGCCTCGCTGAATCCGATGATCACGAGATAGCCCACAGCTGTCGCAACCGCCTTCGGCTCATGAAAGAAGATATCCGCGATCGCATTTGGGAAACAGATAAATACGGCAGAGACCAGCACTCCCCAGATTCCGACCGTCCACAGGGATACCTGATATCCTTTCCGGACGCGTTCTCTCTCCCCTGCCCCATAGTTCTGGGCCACAAACGCGTTTAACGCCGCCGCGAAGCCATCAGCCGTATTCCAAGAGATCGATTCGATCTGACCGCCAACTCTCTGCGTTGCCACTGCCTCCGCACCGTATCCGGACACCATTCGCGTCAGGATCATGGAAATCCCGCAGTACGCCATGCCCTGGAGCGCGGTTGGAATTCCGATCCTGCAGATCCCCCTTAAAAATTCAGCAGGGATCTTCGCAAAGAGCCGGGTTCCTTTTAACACATTCTCCTTCTTCCGCGCAATGATCCCAAGGATCATGATACTCATCACGATCGCCTGGGCCGTCACCGTAGCGATCGCCGCCCCGGTTACACCAAGTCTCGGAAATGGTCCCGGTCCGAGGATCAGGACCGGATCCAGGATCATGTTTGTCATGAGTCCGATCAGATTTGCCATAAACGGCGTTTTTGAGTCTCCCTGAGCTGTATAGAGTCCCGTGAGTGTCAATGTCAAAAATGAAAATACGATCAGTCCGCAGGCGATCTTTGTGTAGGCCAGCGCTGCAGCCTGAGCCTCCACATCCTCAAGTCTGAAAAATCCCACCATCTGATTGACAAATATAAGACAGAGGACCGCATACGCGATTCCCATTGCCGCTGAAAGCTGCACTGCAGCCTGGGCAAATCCGTGGGCTTTTTCCCGGTCCCCGCGCCCGATACATTGTGCCACCTGAACCTGTCCGCCCATTCTCGCCATGGATGCCAGCCCCTGCGAAAGCCAGGTAAACATTCCCCCGACGCCGACTCCCGCTACTGCCTTTGATCCCAGAAGGCCGATCCACGCCATGTCCGTAATGTTGTAAAGCGTCCCCAGAAATGCCGATGCCATGATCGGGACAGCGAGCTTCACCAGGGTCTTCATAATAGGCCCCTTTGTTAAATTTCCTTCCATACCCCAAATTCCTCATATATTTTTTTGATTGTCCAGTATTTCTATTATAGCTGTTTTCTTCTACGATGCAAATATATCTTTTCCCTGTTTACATTCTACCATATCTGCCAACACACAGCAAACACTAGTTCTGTATCTTGATAAAAATTTTGACACACCTGACTCATCAAAGTAACGAGAACGCGGTGTGCCATATTTCCTTAAGCAGTATACGTTTTCCTCTGAAAGCATTGTATTCAGTACCTTCATTGCTTTCTTACGGCGCGTTTCATCCCGTGTCAGATCACGGTTTAAGGCCACCTAGAAATATGGCGTAATCATCAGCCACTTCTCGCCGGTATCCTGGATAAACTGCTCCATATGCTCAAACGCCTCCGTCCAGACCTTCTCTCTTTGTATTATCCGGATCCATGCCTCATCAAATGCCTGACAGGCAGAGACGAAGCTTTCATAATCGGTTGAATGGTTTCTGCATCTTCTTTTTCATTACGAATCCCCCTTCTGGGATTGTTTTCCATTAGTGTGCCAATTCACAAATTATCTTTACCAATCGTTTCGTATCAACAGGTTTTGCAATATGTTCATTCATTCCTGCTTCTTTTGCTCTTAGTTTGTCCTCCGTGAATGCATTTGCTGTCATCGCAATGATCGGTATTACTTTTGCATCCTCTCTGTCCATGGATCTGATCATCCTCGCTGCTTCATAACCATTCATGACCGGCATCATAATATCCATAAGGATGACATCAAATTCGTCAGGTCTGCTTTTTTCAAATATCTCGACAGCTTTCTGGCCATTCCATGCCTTTGTCACATCGGCGCCTTCATTCCGGAGCATAAATTCAGCGATTTCCATGTTCAGCTCATTGTCTTCCACCAGAAGGATATGCAGTCCCTCTATAGATTTTTCCGGTATATCTTTCTGTACTTTATGCTCATCCACGTCCGGATCTATTTTAAATGGAACCCGGATCACAAAGGTAGTCCCTGCGCCTTCTTTGCATTCAAAGGAAATGGTTCCACCCATTTTTTCGACAAGTTTCTTTGTGATCGGCATTCCCAGTCCGGTTCCGGCAAATTTTGTACGGCTTCCGGTATGCTCCTGCGAAAAAGGTTCAAAAATTTGTTTCTGGAATGCTTCTGTCATCCCGATTCCGGTATCCCGGCAGGTAAATTCTATCGTCGTCATTTCCAGCTGTTCTGATGGAAGCTCTCTACAGCTGATATAGATATGTCCGTTTGCTCTGTTATATTTCACCGCATTCGACAGAATATTCATCATCACACGTTTCACATACCCCGGACTTCCAATAAGATCCCGATGTGTGATTTCTTTTTTCTCCCACACAATCCGGATATTCTGTTCTGCGGCAATCTGTTCGATCACAACAAGCACTTCCTCAAAGATTTTTCTCAAATTAAATGGGATCTCTTCCAGGATGATCTCACCAGACTCAAGCTTACTCATATCCAGAACATCATTTACCAGTTCCAGCAACATGTTAGATGCCTCTTTCACCTTTGTCCTGTATTCCGTCTGCTTCTCCATATCATCTGCATAGTGTTCTGCCATATTAACCATGCCGCAGATTCCATTGATCGGGGTCCGGATATCATGGCTCATCCGCTGGAGAAACTCTGTTTTTGCCTCATTGGCGGCTTCTGCCTTTTTTGCGGCTATCAGAAGTTCTGATTTATATTTTTCATCCTTTTCCTGTTCCATTTTCTGATGCGTCAGATTAGTTCTGTATGCCCAGAACCAGAATATACTGAATATCAGGAAATAAAGAAAAATAACACCTGTTACACTTAATGGAAGGTTATGAAATACTTCTGTATCCGGAAGATATGCGTAGATATAATAATCCCGCTGCTTCAGCATGATTCCGTAACATCCGGTTCCTTCATTCTTCAAATGATAAATGTGCTGACTGTCTGTATGCTTTTTCATTTCCTGAACAACCTCGTTGTCGGCTGTATTCTGCCCTAGCAGACTCTCATCATTACTGGCAACAACGATCCCATCGTCCGCAACAATGATCGTTCCATCTTTCTGAACACTATAACCATTTAAAAGCCCTTGTATCGTCAGGGTATAATTTCTGGTAAATTCAGGAGATGTGTAATAATAAATCGCAACGATACCTGGCGCATCTTTTCTGGCACAGGCTGCAATGTCAATACGTGATCCGTCTTCCCTGGTAAACCGTTCTGAATAGCTTCTTTCTTCATATCCGGTAAAATCCATGATAATGTCTTTTTGCAGATACTCCGTGATCTCATTAGTCAGAGACTCATCCATACTGTATTCACAGTCCGTCTTCCCTTCTATATCCAGCACAATGATGCCATCCACCCAGAGAGTCTGCAGGTTTTCTTTCAGGAAATCTTTGCTTAGCTGCCCGCCGTTTTCTCTTTCCATATTAATATTGGTACTCATCTGTCTGGCACTTTCAATGGCACGGAGGAGACTTTTGGATTCCGAAGATTCATTATAATGTGTGTAGGTGGAGCACTGCACTTTCACATAGTTTACAATCTCCACCATTCTTTTCTCTGCTTCTGCTTTTTCCGCGTAGAAGAAGTAAACCAGAGAGACTACAGCCACACAGATCCCAATCAGACCACCAAGCAGCTGGATTCGCTTTTCTTTTGTCTTTCTCTCAATATCCAAGATCATCCACCTCCAGATACTTCTCCGGATCATCCAGATATTTTTCAATGATTTTCAGGGATGTGCCATCCTGACGCATCTCCTCCAGCGTCTGGCTCATCTTCTCACAGATTCCCCTGTCATCATCTTTTGCAAAAGCGACACCTATTCCGGTGATCATCAGCGGCTCTTCCAGGATACGGAAGCTTGTATCATAATCCTTCATATACTGGACAATAGATTCCTCATGTGCAGCAACTGCATCTACATATCCTTTTCCCAGAAACGTATAGATCAGTTCTCTGTGGCCAAGGCTGATCAGATTCCCCAGCTTTGGGATTCTCTCATCCGTCCGGTTCAGAAAGATGCCTTCCGGTTTGGTTGTGGACTGGACAGCCAGGTTCTTTCCCTCCAGGTCACTCAGCTTATAGATATCACTGTTCTCATTTACAGCGACCACCTGACGGCTTGCTATGTACGGTCCTGCCCAGCGGTAATCGTCAAGACGTCCTTCCATGGAAAAGCAGCTCATGATACAGTCAATCTCTCCGCTCTCCACCAGTCCTTTTTTCTTCTCCCAGTTAATCTGGACAACGTCCACCTGATAGCCCATTCTTCTGAAAGCTTCTGTAGCCAGTTCTACATCGATTCCTGTCGGCACACCATCCTCGTTCAGATAAGTGTATGGTGGATAGTTGTCACTGCCGAGGGTAATAACAGGCTTTTCTGTTTCTTCTTTCGTGTTATTTGTGTTTTTACACCCTGCCAGGGTAACTGCTAAAATTCCCACAAACAGAATGCCTGCGATTATTCTTTTTCCTTTCATTTTCTTCTATCCCTGCTGTTCTGTTGTATTTTCTTTTTTTACAATATCAAAGTATCCGACAATTCCTATAAATCCGTCTGCTTTCAGAGGAGACCATAGAGTATGAAGCTTCAGATCATACATCTGCTTTTCGTTTTCCACCTTTGCCATTATCCGCAATGAGACTTCTTTATTTTGTGCGGATGCCTGAACCAGCAAATCTCTGACATGCCCTATATCTTCGCCGCTTACTTCGAACATATTGAATACATCGTATTTCGGATCATCTCTTTGACATATTATCTGCTGTTTTTCGTTCATGATAGTCAGCTGGTCTGAAATTGCATTATACTCAATAGAATTTTTGCCGCTATTCATTTTAAAAAACTCTATTTTTTCCTGCATAAGCTTAATGGCATACTGGGAATAATTTTTACGGGGCAAAGACTTTTCCCGTAATATTTCATTAGAGAGCCTCTGCGCTTCATAATACTGTTTATCATCATCTATTTTGTCAGCAACCATTTTGGAAAACTGAAGACTGAGTTCTTTTAAACATTTAAGAAGAACTGGATTGAACTGTCCACACTGTCCTTCCAAGATCATTTTAACCGCTGTATCATGATCGAATGCTTTCTTATAGCATCTTTCACTGGTAAGTGCATCATAAACATCGACTATCGATACGACCTGTGCTGAAATTGGTATCTCTTCACCCTTCAGTCCATCCGGATAGCCTTTTCCATCCCATCTTTCATGATGCCATCTGCAGATTTCCCATGCGGTATGCACCAATGGTTCATCCTTTGGCAAACGCATATCCTGGATCAGGGACGCACCTATTTCACTGTGCGTTTTCATGATCCTGAATTCTTCATCGGTCAGCCTTCCCGGTTTATTCAGTATTTCCTCTGGTATACCGACTTTACCGATATCATGAAGGGCGGATGCTGTTGTGATCAGCGCAATATCTGTCTCTGTCAGATGATAGGCATCCGTTGTTTTCACCAGTGTTCTCAGCATCATTTCTGTTGCGGTACGAATATGCAGAATATGCTCTCTGCTCTCACTATTACGAAATCCCAGTACGTTACTCAGGATCCCGATCATAATATTATTGTTTTCTTCTTTTTCATAAACCTGGTCTACAACCACATCGACCAGACGCTTTTGCTTGGCATAAAGTGCCAGCGTGTTCTGAACTCTTTTCTTTACGATAATGGAGTCAAAAGGTCGTGTAATATAATCGGTAATCCCCATCTCATAGACTTTACGCATAGTATCAACAGATTCTTCAGAGGAGATCATAATAACGGGAGTTTCATCAATCCATTGGAACCTGTTCATCCATTCCAGGACTTCAAAACCGTTCATCTGCGGCATATTGATATCCAACAGCATCAGGTCGATCTCCGGATTTTCTTCCATAATCTGGATTGCCTGATTTCCATTTTCCGATTCTAAATAACTATAAGTTTCTCCCAGAATTTCCTTCAGGATATCTCTGTTGAATCCTGCATCGTCCACAATAAGTATTTTTTGCCTTTTGTCCATATTCTTCCTCGCCAAAATCATTACGGTTATGTCTGAGAAATAAAAAATGCACTGCCCAGAGGCAGTGTACATCATCATTTCATGCAACTGGCTACCATTTTACAGGCCCTCTAGCTTTGCGTCACAGGCTTTCGTCTGCTTTGCCAACAGATATTTTTTTCATTATAACACTTCATATTTTCCTGCGTCTATGCTTTTATGTATTAAAATAAAAAATGAAAAAATCATGAACTTATTTTGACGCAAATATATATGCAAGACTAAATTCAAGACATATGGAATTTACTCTTGCATTCTGGAATTTAGTATTGCATTTAACTATTTAACTTTGACCTTGTTTTGCGCTACATATTCTTTTTCAGCGCAAACATTCGTTTGTTTTTTGCGAAAAATATTTTACCATTATTTTACACACTGCAGCCCCTGATTTTACACCGCCTCAATATCATAAATATGGGGATTTCTATCCACCGAAGACTCTATGATAAAAAGAAATGAGGAATAAAAAATGACTTACAAAGGTGATCCGAAGCGTTCAGCAAAATACCGCTGATGGCATTGACGAAAGACTGCAGGAGCTCCAGAAAGTGCTTCTCAAAAAGTCCAATAACAAAGAGGCCTACGACGAGATTGCCGATGAGATTTTCAAGCTCCGAGAGCAGCGCGAGAAATGCACGGTTGACACTGCCGCCAGAGACGCGCAGATTGCCCGCATCAACGAGCTGCAGGATTTCATCAAGCAGCAGCCCACACACCTGGAAGCACTGGTGCAGTTATTCTGTGATTTCTGTACTTTCATCAGCTTTTAACCTTTTTTTATCTGCATACATCCGCAAATCGGCTTCATGGCATACTTCCTCAAAGGAAAACTCTTTGCTCTGTACGGTATAGCTGCCCATTGCCAGACTTAACGGGATCTTTTCTTTGCTTTTTCGTTTCAGACTTTCCTGGATATTTGCCATCAGCTCGGAGGCTTTTTCTTCTGTGATCCCATTACACAGAATCATGAATTCGTCTCCACCCATTCGGATAACCGGAGAATCATCCGGCATTTCTTCCTTCAAGGTATCTGCTACGATTTTAAGCAGAATATCACCATATTCATGACCGTACTGGTCGTTTACCTTCTTCAGATAATTACAGTCGGACATAATCACTGTAAACGGAAAAATCAGCTTCTTTTTCTTTTCCTCTACTCTGTATTTCAGATAGTTACGATTATACACACCTGTCAGGCCATCTATGATGGAAAGCTCTTCCACCTTCTTCTCCAAACGAACACGTTCGGTAACATTGTCAACAATTCCTACTATTCCGATGATATTACCGTTTTCATCCCGTACTGCACTCTTTTTTATCTCAAAATACAGTGATTCTCCATCTTCCATCGGAAATTCATTGATATACTGGCTGTCTTCCCCCGTAGCCAGTATTTTTTTATCATCCTCATAATACTTTTTTCCCATTTCTGGAAACTTCTGAACCTCTAGATCTGTTTTTCCTACGATACTTCCATTTTCCCCAACAGAAACCAGGTTACAGATTTCTGAAGCAAAACAATATCTGCATTCCGTATCCTTAAAAAATATATTAACAGGCGCACTATGCATAAAACGTTTCATCATTTCACTATCCAAAAATTCCATTATTTTCCTCCGAGCGTTAAATTCCGATTGAGATTTCACCTGTTTTAAGAGATTTAATAACTGTTATATTTAGTTATTAAATTCACTGTAATCCTTGAAAACACTGGATTTATCGCAGGTGAGCTTTCTGGTGATGATTGTTTCCAGCTTTTCAGCCAGAACGGTTTCCAGATTGTATGCCCAAATGTCAATGGAGCGATCTTCCAGCATCAGCTTGAAAGAGTAGCGTACCTCCCTGGGGGTAATGGCATCCCCTGTGGAAATGTCAATCTTCAAAGGTGTCACCACACCGTCAAAGGTTGTAGTCATGCTGACCCGAATCCCAGGATACTCCGCTTCATCCATAATCTCTGAAATGCTTTTCAGCTGAAATTTGACGCCATCATCAATCGGCACACTCACAATAGCAGAAATCAGGTTCTCGATCTCCTCTACATTAACATTGGCTCCTTTTACAGTAGCGTCCAAGTCCATCGTGGAACGGGCATCCAGTCCAACCATTGCCGCTACCAGCATCCCGCCTTTCAGAATAAATTTATCACGATATTCAGAAAGGGAAATACGCTCCAGAAAACGCTCCATCATATAGTTTCGCATTAAAAGCTGTGCATCCGCAGATTTTTCTCTGGAAAGATTGCGAATCAAATCTTTTAGCTGCCTTGCTGTCTTTATCATAAAAGCACCTCCAAATACTGCCGTAAAATTTTTTCAACCCGGAACATACCGGCATACCGCATCAAAGTCCGCAGATCCTTGTCCTTTCTTCTGGCATACATCTTCAGCGCACCTTGAAAAGTCTGTATTTCCATGCTGCTTCGGCTGCGGAGCAGATCGCAGATGGTGCGCTCCATATCATAGACAGGAACCGTATGCCCAAAAGGTGTTTGGCCAGTTGTCAGCCCTACCTCATATAGTTCTGGTTTGATGGTGTAAACAGAAAGGCCCTCTGCCTTTAAGCGAGTGGTGCTGTACCCTCTGCGCACCGTGATAACGTATGGAGATGGTTCCCGGTCTGTCAAGTCATGGAAAAATAGCGCTGATTCATGGGAAAATACTGCCTGACCACATCGCAGATGTAACAGAAACATCGCATCAATCCAGGTGTCCTCGGAGACATAAATTCCGTGAGCAACCTGCTGAAGATTTTTCTCTTTGACATATTCATAAAAAATGGGTTTTACAATTCCGCTGGCGATTACCTGTGCGGTTTGCAGCATCCCATCATGCTCGGTCAGAAGTCTGTCTAATTGCTCAAACCGTTCTGATTTGGTCACATCCATCACTTCCTTTCGTGCTACTATTATACACGGATGTAGCACAGAAGTAAATATAGCAATTTAACAGACACTGTCTGGCATTTTTGTGACCGCGCATTTTATCCATAAACCAAATCCTGAATGGCAAACTTCAAGTCCTGCACCTTGCCCAGCAGCCAGATGGCAGCCATCGGCAGACCATAGGGACTAATAAGGAATACGGCGCATTTCTTCGCATTCAGCCGGTGGAACAGCGCCGTTTCCAGTTCCTTATCCTGCGGCAATACCGCCGCCCGAAACCACCTGCACAACAGGGAGTAGGAAATAGACTGGACACAGACACATTCCTCCCCATCGTCCAGGGCGATACAGTTTCCGTCGATGTAGTTACAGCACTCATGCACCAGCCTCCGCACTCTGCGGTACTGGCGGTAATCCATGACGGGGATAGGTTCAGACTTATTGTTCTTCATAAATGATTTCTTTCATAAAGCCGGTAACCTCCTTGAATGAATTTATTGTTAAATATTCGTGCAAAGTATTGTTTTCTTCGTGCAAATGGCATATACTATAATTGCCAGCAGAAAGGGGTTGATCGTATGGCTGGAAATACCACAAACATCAGTATCCGCATGGACGCAGATTTGAAAGCGCAGGCGGACGCACTGTTTACTGAACTTGGCATGAACCTGACTACGGCGTTTAACATCTTTGTGCGCCAGTCGCTTCGTGAAGGCGGCATTCCCTTTGAAGTAAGGCTGGAACAGCCGAACAAAGAAACGGTTGCTGCCATGCTGGAAGCGGAAAGGATTGCAAAAGACCCGTCTGTAAAGGGCTACAATGACCTTGACGAGTTATTTGCTGACCTGAAAAGATGAAAGAAACCAAATATACCGTCAAGTACACGACCAGTTTCAAAAAAGACTACAAACGAGCCATCAAGCGTGGCTTGAAGATCGAGGTGCTGGAGCAGGTCGTAGCGTTGCTGGCGATGGGCGAACCGCTGCCGGATAAGAACCGTGACCATGACCTGTCCGGCGATTGGGCAGGTCATCGGGAATGTCATATTCTCCCGGACTGGCTGCTTGTCTACCGCATAGAAGATGATGTTCTGGTGCTGACGCTGGCCCGCACCGGCACACACAGCGACTTGTTCGGCAAATAAACAGTCTGCCGCCGTATGGGGAAACCTGTACGGCGGTTTTTCTGTGTGCAAAAGTATGTCGTGAAACGCGGTAGCCCTTACCGCTCCGGCTCCCGGTCGTGAGACTTGTCCCGTTCCTGTCTGGACAGCTGCTCGGCGGTTTTGCGGAGCCGTTCCACTGCTTTCAAATCCTCCCGCATGGATTTCATGGCAAGCGTGTCCGTCTGCTTTCCGGCGGCCAGCTGGTCGATCTCCCGCTGCCATGCCTTCGGGGTTATCCCCTTGCCACTGTCTTTCAAGTCTTTCAGATACCGGACTGCTGCGTCATACAGGATCAGTTCCCGGCTGTGGCGCTGCTCAAACTGTTCCCGCTTTTCCGGCTTTACTTTGGCAAGCTGTTTGTGGATGGACTTGTACTGTTCCCACATCTCCCCGCGCTCGGTAAGGGTAGTGATCCGACGCTCGGCCTTGACGATCTTTCCGCGCAGGTCATAGTAACGGCTGTTCATATCAGCGATTTTTTCATGAAGCTGCTGCATAGACTGGATGCCGTTTGCCTGCAAAAAGCTGAATAGTGCAGCGCTTTCCTGCAAAGCCCGGATTTTCCGGTGCAGGTGCGGGGAGCGTTCAACTGCTGCTGGGCCTCCCACAAGACGGTCAAGCTGCTTTGCTGCGTTTGTGGTTTTTCTGCTTCGGCTTTCGACCAACGATAAAGCCGGGTAATGCGGGCTTTGATTTCTTTCAGCAGCTTGTTGTCGGCAGCGATCTGCCGGTTTACTTCGCCCTTGTCGGTGCGGATGCCGCGCTTTTCCATTTGGCTGGCGGCTGGTCCCAGATGGACAGAGGGAATCTTATCAATGCCCTGCCGCTTGTAGCTACGATGGTCAATGCGCTCCGGTCTGCCGGCAGATTCCAACGCCCGATTGGTGTAGGCCGCCCACGCTGCCCGCCAAATCTCCACATTTTCTTTATCGTTCCAGTCGGTCGTATCCTCTCTGTGATTTTTCCAACCGCCTTTCCCATCCGGGATACGCTGTCCATTCTCGTCCAGATCGTATGCCTTGCGGCACTTTGCGCCCCACTGTCCATTTTCTTTCAGAGGCCGGAGCGTCAGCATGATATGGACATGAGGATTGCCGGTTCCCTTGTCATGGATAGCAAAGTCGGCACACATTCCTTTGTCTACAAAGTTGTCCTTCACATAGGCACGCACAAGGGCAAGCTGTTGTTCGCCGGACAGTTCACGGGGCAGGGCTGCTTCAATCTCGCGGGCAAGCTGGCTGTCCCTTGCTTTCTCGATTTGCTCCACGCTGTTCCAGAGGATAGATCGGTCTGCAAATTCCGGCGGGGCGTGGGCAGGCAGTATGATCTCCGCATGGACAATGCCGCCTTTCCGGGTGTAGTCGTGGGTCATGCCGTCCCATTCATTTGTCAGCTTGGTTCCGCTGCGGTAAGCAGCTGCGGCAACGGCAGAACGGCCCACGCTGCGCTTGATGATACTGACGGGGATATGACAGAAATCTATGGGGAACACCTCCTTTCAGTGAGGGCATAACAGGATCTGTGGAGCCGGACAAACGCAAAGCGGGTGTTTGGCTGTGCAGAGCGCACAAGGGGTTTGGGGAGCGTAGCTTCCCATCGCGGACGAAGTACGCAACGCCCCCGGCAGGGCGCACAGCACCGGCAACGGTGTATAAGTGCGCCCTTGTAAACAAGGGACTTATGGCGTGTCCCCGGATTTTGGCAGGTTTGCAGTCAATTCCGCAGCCCCCGGAAGATGGGACAGGGTAATCAGAAATGCTTTAACCTCTGCGCCGGAAAGGTCGGGAGCCAACGGGAAAATCCCCTCCAAAACGGCTCCACGCTCAATCAGGCAGCGGGTGCGAACCCTGCGTTCTTCGTTCCGCTGCTTGTTCTCCAAAATCTTCTTTCGGTTTTCAAGCTGCCGAATCTCCTTCAGGACTTTCTCCCGTTCTTCTTTTTGGGGGTGGGCTGTAATTTTTTCGTTCATGTCAGGCACCTCTTTTCTTTGGAAATACTCATAGATTGACCGTCCATTTCTGTCGAGCAAAGTACCGGCGCAGCCTCCGCAGTGCGGCATGGATGGATTTTCCCGCCTGTGATGGCGTGATACCCTCCATTGCGGCAATATCTTTCACTTTCATACCCAGCATATAGCGGGCGTGGACACGGCGAGCCTGCATAGGCGGCAGGGAAGAAATGGCTTCGTACAATCGCCGTATCAGTTCTTCGTATTCGGCTAATTCTTCTTTTTCTATCAGGTAGTCCTCCGGCGATGGCTGCGCCCAGCCGATGGCGGCATTTTCGATTCCATCGTTACAATCGAGGGAATAAAACGCCTTATACTGGAACATCTTGCGATCTCTGGAGGCCTCGGCTCTCTTGTCCAGAAGAAACGCTTCGACGATCTCATCGGACACCTCCACAAAAATGTCCTCTTTGCAAAATGGATAATATTGTTTGAGATTGATGGTCTGCATAGGCACGCCCTCACTCTGTTTGAAAAAGGTCATCATAGCAACGGCGCATATTCCGCAGCCCCCGGTGGATGGCAACGCTGACCTTACTGCTATGGATACCCTCTCTCCGGGCGATTTCCGGCTGCTTGATACCAGCAATGTAGTAGGCGTGAACACGGCGGGCCTGTGTCGGAGTGGCATGAGCCAGAGCCACCGGAAGAGCTGCAATCAGGTATAGGCGGGTGGTCATTTCTTCTCGTTCCAGCAAAATATCTTCCGGCGATCTGCTGTGTTCCAGTGCGTAATTTTCCAGCCAGCTGTATGCGTCCAGAGAGTAGTAGGCGCGGTGGTAGACTTTCCGACGCTCATAGTTCTCCATCTCCCGCTTGGCCTGATACATCGCTGCCCATACCTCGTCCGTAACATCCACAAACTCGTCATGCCGGTAGTGGGGATACATCCACCGCAGATTGATTGTTTTCATAGGCTTACCTCCTGAAAATCGGAGAGGCGGACAGCTCGTCCGCTGTCCGCCCCTCGCTGAGATAAGGGAAATGATCCCTTTCACTTGGTAGCCAGAAAACAGGTCATTCGTTAAGCCTGTTCTCAAAGAAATTTATAAATTTTTTTCTGACCGCCTCCACACTTTGATAAACAGCCACTTTGGAGCAGCCGCACAGCACACCGATCTCTGCAAGGCTCAGCCCGTCAAGCGCATAGAGCAGGAACCGGCGGCGCTGGGCCTCGGTACAGGTGTCCAGAACAGCCATCAGCTCATGCAGCGTTTCCATGCGGCAAAGGTATTCCTCCGGCGTTTCGCCGTAGACCCCTACACCCTCGGTGGTAATGATGTACTCGTCAAACTCCCGGCCATCCCAATGCCGCCGCTGTTCATGGAACAGGTTCTCCGTTTTATGATCGGCCCGGTCAAGAAATTCATAGACTTCCAGCGTAACCTCCACGGCCACAGCTTGTCCGTTATAATTGATGGTAACTTCCATCTGCCTTTCCTCCATTCAGATTTTTTTGGTAAATCTGAATGGGGCGGCGGGGAGCGACATCGGGGATAAAGTTCGGGCCATGCTGGCCCGATGTTACGGCCCCACAGGTATGAAAAAACGCCCGGACAGCAGAAAGCTATTCGAGCGCAAAAACTCCAATATTCACTTACAGAATGACAATTTTCGCACCGGCTGCCAGACGGGGCCTGTTCGTTGACTGGGCTTTTTTTGACGGTAGTGAAATATCGTCTGAATTTGTCGGCGGTCAATGTGCTTCATGGCGGTTCCCTCCTAAAGCCGCCGTGTCAGCGTGTAGTCGTCACTCCTTTGTCGAGGGCATAAGGAACGGCGGCCTTGATGTTACTCAAAACCGCCGCAGTACCCGGAAAATCCATTTTGGGCGCACAAAGCTGCCTGCCCTGCAACGGTTTTTTTCTTTCCCCCGTTGGTCGGGGCAGGATCGCTTGGCTTATTCGATTTATTCTTGCTCTTGTGCGGCTGCCTCTTTCAGCCGGTCAAAGCTCTCATCGCTGATGATGTGTTCAATCCGGCAGGCGTCG
>ENA-ORRZ01001074-ORRZ01001074.1-human-gut-metagenome-genome-assembly--contig:-NODE-1074-length-19924-cov-2.511903_pt1 | contig 19924 bp, 30 predicted proteins | sample MGYA00242185_ERZ509152 | MGnify/ENA primary metagenome ERZ509152 (study PRJEB26280, sample SAMEA2338668) | human gut metagenome | biome: human gut; feature: human-associated habitat; material: faeces... | reverse complement strand
CGTTTCGTATGGGACAGCATGGGACGTACAATGGATGCACTTACACGCCTTTGCCTGATTTATGCTCATGACAGTCCCCAAACGACTATGATTTATCTGGGTATCCGACAGGAAGAGATCCAATCTCTTTATGAGACTATCCAATTGGAATACTAACTTAAAAAACATACTTATGCGAATATCCAAAATCTCTAAAATCACAAACAACATCATCACTGTTCCGACAAGTCCGATGTTAGCAACCCAAGCCATGATGGATAACTTTGATATCCCCCGTAACCAATTAAGGGCTGTTTATCGAATACTATTCGATGATGAACGAATGCTGAACGAACCGGATGGTTCCCATGAGATTGCTTCAAATGATTGTTTGATTGCAATTATCGAGGGAGGTATGAAACTGTTTTTCATTGATAGAGGTGATAGTGGGCTCCCGGTATTTATAGTCGATGGTGATGATATTACTGAATGTCCGCTCTACGAAAAACACAATTTCCTTCTTCGACCGGACAAGACACAATTAATCGACGCTATCAAACAGCTCCCGATAGAAGATGAAGTATAAATAATACAGCTACTAAACATCTTTCTTCCAGTTTCAACTCTATTCTTTTTCATAAAATACATTCATTATGGAATATACTGTAAATTCTGCATCAGTTGCCCATTTATGGGCACACCAGTTACAAAACAGTGCCAGAAATGCACAAGGTAACTTTTATTTTGAAGGAAAGTGTATCTATTCCTATGGTTCTCACTTCAAGTGCGCTTCCATCGTCACAAATCAGCAAGGCAATTCGGTCTATTTGGTTACTACCCGCACTTACTCACCCACGACATCCGAGCACATGAGCATGGTCAAAGGCGCAATTCCATGCAGTTCACAAATTTTCAATACATCTCGTGAAATAAGTTGTCGTAACGGCAAACTTTCATCGAAGGACTATTCGCAAGCTGCTTACTACATCGTTGATAACATTGCACTCATAGAAGAGTGTATTAATAAGCAGAAGAAGTCTCGTGCACAAGATTATTCCGAACAGGTAGAAGATGCCCTTTTGACCATAGCCCGTTGGATAAATTTCTGGGAGTTGGATAAGAAGCACAAGACAACGAATGGGGTATGGTTAATGCCAGTTCTGGGCAAATTACTTAGCCATAAACGTATCGACGTTAAAAAGTATTGGAATATAGAAGGAATACCTACCCGAAAATCTACTAATTCCTCGCGTGAAGATAAATCCCACCTTCAGTCGCTATTGGAATTGATAGTGAGCAAGTCCTTGATACAACCGACGGCTATAAATGGCTTCGAATCACGGGTTGCAGATTTGTTCAAGGAATATAGCGCAGACCCGGCTATCTGGTCTAAATTTAAAAAACGTCAGGACAAGCAGGAAGAAACTAATCTCCGGCAAGCAGAGATGCGAGAACGCCGGAAGGCTGAAGTTCAGGAGCGTAACCGCGTTGAAAACGAAGAACGGGAACAAATCAAACGCATGACACCGGAAGAACGCATCGCCAAATGGAAGTCTGGCGAACTTTTATCTCACTGGATAAATATACCTTCACAATACGATTATAACGCCATTCTTCGGATTAAAAACCAAAAGATAGAAACTTCAATGGGAATCACAGTTCAAATTGACGAAGCTAAACGTCTGTGGGCACTCGTTGAACGTTTTCATGCCAACACCACCAACTTCCGCCATGATTTGGTACATGATGCGAATGACCATAATTGGAGCATCAATTCATACGAGAACGATATCCTTACCGCCGGTTGCCATCGCATAGCCTATCCAGAAATGGAAGGGATTGCCCGTCAACTCGGACTTATTGCATAACCTTTAAAAGCAAAAAATAGTATGACAAAAGAACAAAAAATTGACATGTTGGTTGCAATGCTTTCACCGCTTGTTTTTGATAGTAAAAGCACAAACGACGATACTGCCCCGCAAATTACTTTTTTATCATCCACTGAAGTGCAATTGGAAGAATCCCCAGGGATACAACTTCCGATAATAAAAGAATACACCGACAATCCATTAAAGATATTGCTGAAGAAGATAACAGATTATTATTACGAAGACGAAGAAAAAAACTGGCAGGAATGTTGTGGAGACGAAGGTCTGGATGAAGAAGTTGATTTGGACGAAACGTATGTTCCGACTTTTTGTCCTGACCATATTTTCCATACCATCCATTTGTTAAAGGAACTGGCTGAAAATATTCCGGAAGAGACAAACGGTTTAAATATTAATTACTTCGATTATTTGGCAAGTCAAGATTTTCTTCAATTTATCCAGCATCAATACGATTTAAAAGAATGTCATCCGTCTCCGATGGAAATTGCTATAGCTGCCTTTGGTAATATAGACAATGCTATATGCGAGTTTAATAAAACCAACCAATAAGCATCGTTCGCCATAATGATGATTGAAGCCGCTGCGATAGCCTTAAACAGGTATCAAGGCGGCTTTTTTACTTCTCCAAACTACAAAGTAATTAAATCAACAGGATATGGAACAATTAACCCCTGCACAAATCAAAAAATCATTGGGAATCAGTTACCTCGGTGGCTGTAATTCCCCCAAGCTCATCAAAAGCTTGAAACGAAACGTAATGACTTACGGCGTCTATCTTGCTCCCGGCAATTTGAGTGGATATCAAGTATGCCCTAATTCCGACAACTGTTGCAAGTATTGCTTGAATGGTTCGGGCAGAAATAAAATAGAACTGCTGACTTATAAAGATGGCGGTCCGATTCAACAATCCCGCATCAAGAAAACGAAACTTTTCTTTCAGGATCGTCCGGCATTTATGCGCTTACTTATCCACGAAATCAACCAGGCACGAAAAAAAGCGGAACAGGCTGGCATGACACTGACCGTACGTCTTAATTGTACGTCTGACATCCACCCCGAAGAATTTAATCTGGACGGAAAGAACATTTTCCAGTTATATCCAGATGTCCAGTTCTATGACTACACCAAAGTATTCCAGCACGCTGAACTTCTCGAAAAGTACGGCAACTACGATCTAACCTTTTCCTTCAATGGCGAAAATTGGGTAGACTGCGAGGAAATGTTGAAAAAAGGATACCGGGTAGCCGTCGTCTTTGAAGATGCGCTTCCCGAAAAGTTCAGAGGTTACCCGGTGATTGATGCCAACGGATACGATGCCCGCTTTTTAGACGCCGGAGGCATCATCTGTGGCTTGACATACAAGAAAGTGGCCAATGACTATGCCAGCGGAAAATACCAACGCCCCGAAACCACGTTTGTCAATAGATACGGTCCGGCTTCACAATAATTAAAATACGGATATACCCATCTTTCCAAAAGGGTGGAGATTTCTTCACCCCTTTGGATTTTTATTCCCTAATCTTTATAAAACATAGAAAAATGAAAGAAACATCTATTCAAGAACTCGCCCGAAAGGTGTGCGACCTTCCGGTAAACGGTAATATCTACGTTCAACAATACGCAGACAGTGAACTCTTCGGTATCACATGTTTAAATCTGTTTGAAAGCGATCTAATCATAATCTCCCATTTTGGAGGTGGTTTTTCTTCAATGTTTGATACTTCTATAAACAATGAAGAAAAAGAAATATGTTCATGGTTGCAACATGCTCTTGGGGCAGACAACAAAGAAAAGATAGTTTTTGTGTTGACTGAAAAGGAAGTACAGGACGAGCGGCCTCTCAGAAAGGAGCTCTGGGGTGTTACTTTTCGCGTGAGTCAACCGGGTTCCCCCTCTTACCGGACACTGGCTATTTCCGAATGTCCGATATTCACTGCACGTGAAGATACCGAAACCTGGATAAACGACCACCGAGGCATGAGGTACGATACCGCCTTCTATGCGGAAGATTGCAGTGACCCCAAACCGGTTCTCATCGACAGTTGGGTAAATGACAACGATGATGATGTAACAACCGACAAGCCATCAGCCCACAATTTAAAAGCACGTATCGCAAACCTTCGTGATGACATTATTTCTAATATTGCCTCTATACTGAAAAAAAACAACCTTTCAGAAATAGAACTTGACAGGATGGTAAAAGAACCCGCATTTGTGCTCTGGTGTGACGATGATGGAAACTGGTACGACTCCCCGGTCAAAAACGTATCGCTTGAATCCCAAGGCATAAGTATTGATGTTGAGGATGAAGTCGAAAACGTATCAGCTACGCTTTACAGTAAAGACATGGATGTGGCTTTCAAAAACCCTGATTGGCTTGAAAATATCCGTTGTAATATACGTGAAGCTGTTCAAGCAAAAAAACTGCTAAAGAATGACACCCAACTTTCTATCTTCAAAGCATGGAACTGTTATCTGAATGACAATGACGGTGAAGCGCCTTGCTATGCCAGTGTCCATATCCGTTTCAAAGACGACGGCAGCGAAGGCGAAGTAATAATTTCCTTGACAGACCATTCCGAAGAAACAGCCGACCGGGTATTCCATTATGCACGCTCCTTGCAGGAGCTGACCGAACTGGCAGATACCAATCCGGAAGCCACTGTGCAGAATTTTATCATCCTCAGTCTGAATAGCTACTCGGACACAATCGAGAATATATAGAAACTTCAATCTTAGAAACGAATAACGTAATTATGAAATACAAAGAATATAATGTCGAGACAACACCAGCGGGCAATACTAATATCGACCATGCCAATGATATCTGTTGTACAGTTTACAAACAGACTTCGAATGCCGATCAGAAAAATGTAGAAATTGGGAACTTTACTATTACAACTAACGAAATAGGAGACTATGGGTCACTTGAAGCAGCCATCATTGGCTATATGCATCGCGATTATCCCGACAACAGTCCGGCAGACGAGGAACGATACAGCAAAATAAAGAAGCTGGAAAAACAACTACAAGCCGAACAGAAGTCATTACTCATTGATATTCTAAACCGTAACGGAAGGCACATCACCTCACATCCTGTTCCCGACGAGGAAGGGGGTGTCGAATATCCTATCACAATGCCTTTTTATGGAAAGCACGGCAATCCCAACATCAGTATTACGGACGCATATCTGAATGAATGTGGAGTACCTTATGTGGATGGGATTAATGAAGCAACCGGTTCTATCGAACGTGGATTCAGAGTCTATTCCGAACAATGTTCGTGGGTACTTGACTTTGTTACGATTGCCCTCAGTTTCCAAGACACAGAAGCTTGAACAATAAATCAATTTAATAATTAATTAAAACGAACAGATTTATGGACTTACACAAGTATTACAAAGAAAAAAAGGACGATATCAATTCATCTATCATGGAAATAGCCGGCAATTTGGCTACTGCTCGTCTGAAAGACGCACACGACCTGCCTTCCGAAGATTTTATCGAACCGGAAGACCCCGACGATCCTGACAATGATTGCACTCGTTTTAAAGACAAATACCAAGATGAATTCAATCGCTATTACGACGAAGAATATAATCGCATAGCCCGTCTGATGAAATTCGATTATGCCGAAAACGACGGCATCACAAAAGAATAATCTATGTCAACTAAAGTAATATTCAGAAAATATAAAGACGGACAGATTATAGCATTGTTCCCGGAAATACCATGGGACACTTGTACACATACTGTCAGTTCCTACATGCACCTTGGTCAACATGGAGGTGCTGACTATGCAGAGACAATCCCAATTACTCAACCAGCTTGTAAAAACGAATATCAAGGATTACTCACCGAACTGGAAACCATAGGTTATACGGAACTTCGCATTGCAAAACGGTCAAAATCCAAGTTTCACTAACATTTTAATCATTATGAGAAAATTTAAAGAAGGACAACGGGTATGGTGGAATGACCCTGCCGATGAAACGTCTGGTGAATATAAAGTGCTGGACCCTAGAGATGAATACAACTCCGATATTACTGAAGAGGATATAGTAGATTTCGATGATCGGATAATCCTGGTAGGTAACGGAGTTAGTGAAGCGGAAGTGTATGCTGAAGAACTTGACATACTTAATCCGCTATCACTTCCTGAAATGGAACAAGTTGAGGCTTTAAAGAAGCGAAGTCAGAATTTTCGTCAAGAGTTGATAAAAAAAATGGAAGGGGCCATAGCCCAGTGCGATAATCAGACACTATCAGTAAAAGGGTATTCATGCAAAGCTTGTGATGAAGACTACAATCCTTGTTGTGTCACTGAATTTAGTTTGCAGAATGGGGTATTATATGCTGCTTTGGAATATAATGACGAACAGAAAAGTCTGGTTCCCGTTGCAAATCTCTGTATTGAAGAGATGTTTGATGCTTTTTATTTGTTACTAAGCAACACTTAAAGACTTCAAATCTGTGTCTATAAATATTGCATTGAGGCAACGTGCTCCATTTGTATCATCCTATCAATATTAAAAATCACTCAAATATAAAATGATAAAAGCAACAGTAATATTCGGCGAAGATGCCGTTCGAAGGTACGAAGAAACCGGTAAACTTCCGTCAGCAAAATGGCTGAATAAAAACGGAGGTGTAGTTGATGAAGTCGAATTTAAAACAAAGGCTGAGTTTGACGCCTATTCAAAAGCACTTAACGATGTATGGTTGGTATAATTCATCAATTCTTCCTTCTGAAGAAACCGAGGAAGATTGTCCTTATTGCAAAGAGTGGCGTTCTTTCTTCTCAAATAAAAAAAGTACAACGTACTGTCCCGACTGCGGGCAGAAAATTCTCAATTAATTATGCCGTACAAAAGTGAAAAAATAAAGATCAGCGGAACCAAACATGACCGCAGACAAAAACTTACTCCCGAACAGAAAGATGAAATTCGACATCTTTACTACACCACCGATACCAGTCAACGCAAGCTGGCAAAACAGTTCGGTGTCAGCCGCAGGTTAATCACCTTTGTCCTTGAACCTGAACGCTACGAGCGCAGCTGTGAACGCCTGAAAGAGAAAAAATCCAAAGGTTTCTATCGGCAAAGTAAAGAACAATGGGCAGCCACGACACGTGAACATCGTCGGTACAAACAACAACTCTTTCTACAGGGGGAAATTATTCTGAATACTAACTCTTAAAATCTTTTATCTATGTCTGTTATATGTACAAAATGCGGGGGTACAAATGTGACCTGCGAAGCTATTATTAATCCTAACACCAAAGAAGCCCATGGCTTTGTAGAAGATGCGTTCTCCGACGGTTATTGTCAAGACTGTGGTGCAGGGGTTATTCTCACCAATCCTGTAGAAGTTCTGGAAGAGATTGAACAAAAATATAAAGAATTCATCGACTGCAATCGCCGAAAGCCAAAGCATGTCTGGTGCCATATCGTCTGGAAAGATGATAATAACAATTATGATGTAAAAATCCAGCTATCCAAAGATTTACATCCTCAAAAAGAAGATGATATATTCTATTATTGTTCATTAGTGGATTTCAAATCGTTTACACAAGCAAACAAGGAAGACTTTATCGTCACACGATGTCACTATTTTGAATAATTCGTGAGATAGCCATATTCTTACAAAAACAAATTAAATATGAAAGCGCAAGAAGAAATTAAAGTAATAGAAACCGAACTTATCAACCGCCTGTGTTGGATAGCAGACCCGGAAATCATCCTTCCACACATGGTTTTCATCGAAGATGTCAATGAAAAAGGGGAACCTGAATACTATCATTGCACTCTCGAAGCAATCAATCAAGAGGAACAAACTTGTACACTTCTAAATCATTCCAACGGCGAACGTTCTGCCGACTGGGGCCTGACTGCTATTAATATAGATTGGCTGGTCACCCTCTGGGATTGGTACAAAGAGAAACATGCAGAAGATGAAGACGACACGGAACTACTCTATTTGGCCGAAAGCGGAGAATGGCACGAACGGGCTATTTCACTCATGTCTGAATATACTGAAGCAGACGATGAAGCTATCCGTGATTACGCCGCCGAGCATTGGCAAAATCTTCGCTCGGACAAGGATAATCTAGCTGAGTTCCGGGAATACCTCAAAGACATAGAACCGACAAACGACTATCGCTCGGTTGAAGAAATATTCCATCCAGGGGATATCGTATGCCTGACTGAAAGTGCAACAACCATGATAAAGAATACTTTCGATAGTGAAGCTGCCGATTATCGCAAAGAGATGGTGCTGGAAATCCAAAGTATGCGCCAGGACCCAAATACGCATTTGTGGCATATTACAGTCCGTGACATCTTCGAAGACGACGATCAAGAATTCCTAAGCTGCTACCTTCGTCCCATCATACAAAAAGAGAACCGGGCATTATTAGCAGATACTTCTTCCAAGCCGTCTGAAAAAGAACTTTTTGCCTATGTCTTCCCGTCATCCCGTCTTGAACGAAACGCAACCGATGCTGAAATCCTTGCCGATTACAACAGCCGCCATGAGAAAGACGAACTGACAATCAAGCTTACCCCTGATGAATTTGCTGCATACTGTAATGATGGTTTCTTTAACGACCTGAATCAATATGTACGATTTATATAATTAAGGATACCACAAAATCATAACAAATCAAAAGTAATGATACTCAATATCGTAAAAAACAAATTAGACACCTCTTGTATTGCAAAATACGTAAAAAATGTCTTTGACAAATCCGAGGTGAATATAAAAAAGGACTATTCAATATCTGTAGATATTGAAGTGACCGGTGGGAATAAACTATATAGCTTAGAAGGGTTAAAAGAATTGGAATACTATTTCAAAGATTGTGACATAAGAATATGGTAATATTCCATATAGATAATGTGTGTAAGAATAGTGCTAAAATAAATATCCCAAAACAATAATCATATAAACTGTAATCATGGATAAACTTAAATCAACATCAGAAGGATCAGTAAAAGTTGTGGATAACGGAGAGGAAATCTACCTTATCCCCTCAGTACTGGATAAAAACTTAGTGTACTATTGTGATGACTGCCACCTATACCATCTGAACCCGTCTGTTGACCTAAATGACGTGTTACCATACGAAGCAAAGAAGAATGGCATGGAACTACCTTCCAAATCTGGTCTCCAGCTAATTATCGAAGGTTATCGTAATCTGATTGGTGAAGAATGCATAGAAGAAAATAATAGTCGGGGAGAATTAGCACAGGCCGCTTCCTGTTATGCCATGCCACAGGGCTTACGCTTGTTGTACGATAAAAAGGGACCCGCTGAACGGGTTCCGGAACAATGGCCCGATAGCTGGTACACATCTTGGTGGAAACCGTTACCTGACAACCGCATTGAAGAACTGGTAAAAGCCGGAGCTTTAATCGTCATGGAAATTGACAGATTGTTGAACACACAGGAAAACAAAAGGTTTCCCGAAATAGACCTGCAATCTCTCCGTAATAATCAGGCAAAACTTTTAGACTGCATAACAGCAGGCATTGACTATGTAGAAGAAGACCTCGCTAATATGGGAGATTATGCACGGGACACCTGGCATGATTTGAAAAAAGCAGCACAAATCGTCAGAACATATACAAAAAGAAATGAAAATGAACAGAACAATTAAATTCAGAGAATAGAAGTTGAAGTAATCGGGAATATACATAACAACCCCGAATTTATTAAACTATAACAAGGATATCAACATAGAACAATACATATATGGAAACTATTGAAGTCCACACATTCCATTCAAATGGTAATGATGTCGTGTGCAAAAGAATGCACGTTGAAAGAGTTAATGACAACATCCTGTATGTTTCAAATAGCGAGAACTACTGTGGCTCGAATGAAACATACTACTATTTAATCGTAGGTTACAATAACACCTTTGCCCTCCTGCACAGAACTAAAAATCTGGAAGTTATTACCGATATGACATTCGATAAAATATTGGAAATCTTTAAAAATAGAGTGGAAAGTAAACTCTATTTTAATAAGGTTGAACTTATCCTATGTAAGGCTATCTCGAACGAATTATACGAAAGTGCATTGTCTTCCCGTGCTTATGTTCTGGAACGGAGAGCAGAGGAAGATCGTAAAATGGAGGAAAAACGTAAAAAAGAAGAAGAGGAAGAAAAAGCTCTGAAAGAACAGGAAAAAATCCAAAAACAAAAAGAACGGGAAGAAAAGAAAAAGAAAAACGAACAATTCTTCCGGGACAATAGCGACATATTAAAAGATAACTTGTCTAATTTCGAAAGACTGACAGCAATCAAAGAACTGAACAAACTATATCGTTTTCATCTACCAGAGACTAACGCCGAAGTAGTATGCTCAATATTGGATTTAATAAGAAAGCATAGTTATTGCAAAGTCAGTTCTCAGACCGAAGAATATGCAAAGTTCGGGGTGCCCTTAAAAGTCCCTAAAACCTACTATTACATAGGAACAGAAAAAGACAGTTTAGGATTCCAAATACCAGCCAAACTAGGCAAAATAATGACATTGTAAATAGAAACGCCAAAGTTATGGAAAAGGATTATCTCATATCCATATCCCTCTCCAGTTCTTTTTCCCACCAGTATTCGTCGTCATATATCCGTTTATTCCAAGATTCCACCTCTTTTACGGTTTTCATGACATCCAAACAACCTTCATAACGGATAACCTTCATGTTCAATTCGTGAATGGTCTTCCCTTGGGTATATACAAGATATGACAAACAACCGGTAAGGCATACAAGAGCAATAAATCCGGCGATAACCCAGCAAGGTAAGTCCCAGATACCATAACTTAAATAACTCCGTCCCATATTTTTTATTCATTAAGGACCGGGTATAAAAAACGTGCCCAATCCAGAAATAAGGCACTTTTGAGGTGCGGCTAACAACCCATACATAACCATATAACTGAACGGGCACGCATATCGTCGTTTGACAACATACGAACTTCCTTTCAGTTCGGTTATGTATTTGAATTTTAGCCGCTTTCAAAAGTACCAAACTGATTACTAAATGATACTCTTCCAGAGTATCGTTACAAAGATACTAAAAGTTAATAAATAGAATATAGTTATGAAAAAAGAAACTCAAAAATTACTTCCCATGCCTCCCAGGAGCGCAACGGAATGCTATCCTTATGAATCTATCTACAATTTACCTCCGACCTATAAGGAAGGGGCTAAAAAGGTGATTCTCGTCCGTGACCTTTTCCACGGGGATGGTCGTCCTTCATGGAAGGCCGGTACAAAAGGGGTAATTATCCCAATTCAACGTCGAGCCTTAGCCGAATTGTTTGAGTATGTCCGGATGTTCCATGAACACTATGCTGATTGGAAAAAGCATGGTGGATATTACCCGTGTCGGCTGGATTGTACCTACGACTTCTTTCCCTTATATACCAATAAACAAGGCAAGATTCGTCCTTCTCAGTATCATACTCACATCAGTTTCTCGGATTTTCAATATTTGTAATATGAAAACGAATAAAACAATAATCATTTTCTCTGGAACATTCCAGGAAATGCAAGCAAGCTATCTCAATCGAAAGAAACAATATAGTATTATAAAAAAAGAGATTGAGAATAAACTGGAGAAGTTGAAAAAGAAAGAAGCTGAAAATGTATACCCGCATTGGACGGAGTATCTTGTTCGCCCTCTTATGCACGAAATTGCACGGCTAACTCCCGATATTGAATGGGAACTGGATGAAACGCTTCTTTGTTTCGGATTACGAGCCGAGTGTCCTGTTTTTGGCCAAAACAGCGAAGGAATAACAGTTACCCTGAATTTTACTTTTCGTGGTAGCTGCCTTCATTATGACACTGGTAAAACCAAAGGGAACTTAGTTTCTGATCCAAATGGATTCAATAACTCAACTGCTCCGGTTGAAAGCGTCGACCAGCTTGTCGCAATTCTACGATGTCAAATAGAAAACGAGAAGAAAGCATTGGATAAAAACTCATCATCCCAATAAATATTCCAGCTTGTTTATGAGCTACGAAATTGACTTACTCAGTTACGATAAATATATCGTCAGTTTTTCGGGGGGTAAGGATAGTACCGCTTCCTTCCTCTATCTGCTCGATCACGGAGTCCCTATCGACCGCATCGAATTGTGGCATCAGGAAGTGGATGGTCGCGAAAATACCTTCTTTGACTGGGAAGTTACTCCCGATTACTGTCGTCAATTTGCAGAAGCCTTCAATGTTCCTATCTACTACCAATGGAAAGAAGGGGGCTTTTACCGTGAAATGATGCGTAACAACTCCCGGACGGCTCCAAACTGTTTTGAATGTCCGGACGGGAAAATAAATAAGGTCGGAGGAAAACGGGGAAAACTGAGCACCCGCCTTAGATTCCCCCAATGTTCACCTGACCTTAGAGTACGTTGGTGTTCATCCTATCTGAAAATTGATGTCTGCTCCACGGCAATTGTCAACCAGTCACGTTTCAGGGGTATCCGGACACTGCTGATAAGCGGAGAACGGGGCGAAGAATCCGCAGCCCGTGCTAACTACGCCATCTTTGAACCGGACAGGGCGGATCTTCGGGCTGGTAAGCAATTCACCCGTCATGTAGACCGCTTTCGTCCGCTTCGTGACTGGAAGGAGCAACAGGTCTGGGAAATCATCAAACGTTACCGCGTGAGAGTTCATCCCTGCTATTACATGGGATGGTCCCGCTGCTCTTGTAAATTCTGTGTTTTCGGCAACAAGAACCAGTTTGCCAGTGCAAACTATATCAGCCCCCTGCAAATGGAAAAGGTCGTTTCTCTGGAAAAACAGTTCTGCTGGACAATGAAACACAATACCAGTTTACCGTCTTTGATTACAACTGGTACTCCCTATAAAACTATTACCGAAGAATTAAAACAGCTTGCTACCGGCTACAACTACGGTCAACCGGTTATCCTGCCTGCTGGCGAGAAATGGATATTACCTGCCGGTGCATACGGAGAGTTGTGCTGCGGAGCCGCATAATCAATCATTAATAAACAACAATATGAATATCCAAAAAGCAATGCAAGACTACCGAAAACGTTTCGACGAATATTACAGTCAATTTGGTAGTAAATCACCTGCAAAACAGAAAAAACTGGAACGTCCCAATTTCCTTAAAGAAGTAATTCTTCCTATACTTAATGCTCTACCAGAGGCAATGCCTGGATATAACTTCGCGCCTCCGCCTGCCGATTATTCCATGTATGGCGAATACTATCGTGTAAAGGGAGGAATCATACTCTATGGAGGTTTTTCAATCGGGGAAAACTTCGAATTGTATTTCACTCCCTTATTTCATGGACAACACAGTGGGGAGAGTATCGAAATTTATACACTCGATCAATTAGTAAAAGTCCTTCAAAACATTTATAAACAACGTAAAGAACAAGAATAATATATTATGGGAAAAATTAGAGATCAACAGCCTTCAACTAACGCCTTATGGAGGTGTGTCCTGCGAAGCCCAAACTATGGGGCTCCCTTATATCATCCACCATAAGGATGTTGAAAATAAACAAAATCAAGTAATTTCTGAACCGATTATTGTATATTTGCCGAAAGACTTTCACTCGTATGGCATTTTAAAGATAAAACTCCGTCACTTAGCCACTTACAACAGAAAGCCTATATGGTTCATTTACAGTAAAGTTATATACATTTATCAGCATGAAAAAAGAAGAAAGAATCAACGAGGCTTACAATAAAGAAAAAGAAAAACATGGAAAAGATACTATCATTTTATTTCATGTCGGCGATTGTTACGAAGCCTATCACTCGGATGCCGATGTCCTTGTCGAATTGGCTCAACTGAAACAATACACCACATCCGGAACTGTTCCTTTCATTCGTTTTCCTGCAGACCGATTAGAACTATACATGAACAAGCTGGTCGATGCGAACCGTTCCGTATGTATCTCGGAAGTCCGGGGAACATCCGGCCGCCATATTTTAGAAAGTCTATGAGTCTTGGACAAAAAGCTGACGATTTTGTATTTCTAACGATTATCATCGGACCTACCACCTGCATTGTCCTTCTGATTATTATTATCGGACTGGTTAAAGCTTGTGCAGGAGAAGATATAGACCCGATGGATAATTCCATTAACAAAGCGAGGGAAGTCGTCACCCATCTGCATGTAATGGATAGTACACACAACGGTTTCAGGGTAGTGTATGCCACGACCAAAGCCGTTACCGAAGAACGCCTTGAAGAAATACGTTCCCGTAAACCGATTCTCGATGCGTTCGAACGCCTCCAGCACGATGCGCCTATACATTGGGGCGGAAGTCTGATGGATGCCGATATATGCGATTTCGCGCTCTTTGCCCGCGAATACAATGTGGATAAAGATATCGTAATCCACAACATCTTCGTGGACGGCGTGGAGAAGATGGAACTCTATATCCAGCCCAACCCGAATCTGCCCGGATGCGCCAAATGGATGAATCACGAAACAATGCAAGGCGTTCAGTACCTCAAAGCCGACGATATAAATTACCGTATACCTGCCGGCAAAAAAATATATAGGTATTGGAAATGCTACAACCTTCACGATTACTCTGATACTGACGAGCGTTTCAGCCATTTTACAGAGAAAGAACGACTCTGGTAAATCACACATCCTCCTATATATTTCGCATGTAAACGTCTGAAAATTAACGTGTAGAATATTTGGCTATCCCAAACTATTGCTATAAATTTGCCGTATTGCAATAAATTTTGAGCGAGTTTTTAGATTATTAATTGACTGAAAATACAGATTGAAGATGAAAAAGTAATTTATGGCATCAGAAGCATCGCAATTAAAATTTGCGAAATCGGAGCGGACGGGAGAATTAATCGGTTTTGTATCCCGTAACTCCGTAACTCATAAGTTGAAAGGAGTTCGCGAGGACTCAGTTTACGGGAAACAAATTTGTGTACTTTCAGAGGATTTGAAAGACAAAATTGAACCCAACGTTCTCTATGACGTAGAGCTGAAAAAAATGCATAAGGCAAATGGCTACGTGGTTGTTGCGGCAACCCCGGCTCTTTTTAGAGCGCAAGTAGAGACGGTTCTTGTTCCAAAGTCACTTTATCAGGTGACTGTCAAATTTGGATACAAGGTATTTTTCTTTGACCCGAAGGACGGTAAAAGCCCTCAAAGCCGGACGATGGAAGGACTGCTTTCTATTCTTAATGAACGAAAGGACATTGAGAACAAAGAAGGCGTTATCCGGGACTACCTCCGGCAAGCGGAAACATTAGTCCGCAGAATGGAAACGGATGGTTTCATCTATACAGGGAAACGAATTTCGGAACTTCGATGACCCCACCGCAAAAGGGTATAGCAACCGATGCAGCTCACTCCACGAAAGAAAAATTAACCCGCTATCGTGCGGTTGACCTTTCCTCTGGAGAAGAGCTGTTCTCGGAAGCAATCGGGAACCAAACGGCTAATATCGGTGAATTTTTAGGCATTGTAGCCGCCGTCCGATACATACTTGAGAATGACTTCACCCCAGCGGTTATCTATTCGGATAGCTTTACAGCGATTACATGGTTTCAAAACAAAACCACGGCCTCTTCACGCCGTTGTCCTGCACTTCATAAAGCAGAGGTCTTTCTCCGGGCTATGTCAGCCCGTATAGACGCAATAGAAGTCCGCCATTGGGATAATCGGAAATGGGGAGAGACCCCCGCGGATTATGGCAATAAATAATAAAAGTATGAATAGAACTAAGTGTATCACATTTGACAGGGAAGCGCAGGATACGCTACCTGAAGGTCTCAAAACGAGAATGAAAGCAGACAGAGCCGTAGAACATGAGAAGTATAGAAAAGAACAATCCCTGCTACATATTATCAGAAGTGGGGACAAGACCTACTTTGTGAAGTTCTACGATCAGGATAACAGGCTGCTTGTTCATGCTGACAATTTTATTAAGGCCGGAATATTAGCCATGGCTTATATCATCCTTAGAGACGGAGTTGGATACGACATTGAATATGTCGAGGATTTAGATGGTACAAAAGTACCGGTTTATTTAAAATAACGAAAACAGATAAAATGGAAAAGATAGATTTTAATATTCTTCGTGACAAAATATATAAAGACGCTTGTGAACATGGACTCCACGAGAATGAATTAAGTAACAAGCATTTCTTATGTCTCGTAATATCTCAACTGATGAAGGCAGTAGAAAGCTATAGAGGGAATGGCCACAATAAGCGTGCTAATGTGGAATGGTTCAATAAAAGAATTAGTACAAGCCGTATCTATAAAGGCTTAGACCCTGAAATTTCCAAAGAACGTGGCTATGAAGTGATATACAATGAAACTATAAAGGATTCCATTGAGGAAAAATTAGCAGACTCGGTTATTCGCTTACTTGATCTGGCAGGGCTTAGAAACATAAATATAGGTCTTGCAACGAAAGATATAAATATCCACATTGACGAGATGGCAGAAGCTTGCAAAGACGAAACGTTCACAGAAACAGTATACGCCATCTCCACTATTCCCGCAAGATACGATGGTTTATATGACTTCTCCACTATTATCAACGATATGGTAATATCAATCTTTGGATTTGCGAAGTATCTTGGTATAGACGTCGTTTGGCATATTGAACGTAAGATGGAATACAACCAGTCTCGGGAGAAGATAGAAAAGAAGTAATGGTAAAAACAAACGTATATAGGAACAGCTATGGCAAAATTAAAATCTAAATCACAAAAATATATTGAACTTAAGGAAGAAGATTATCTTCGCCTTATAGAAAATACGATGGCCATTGAAGCCTTAAAAATAGCAGGCATTGAGAATATGGACATTTGGAAAGCTGTACAACATATTCTCCAAAACGAGCATATTGATATTCTTATCCGCCCCGTATCCAGAAAATACTCCTAAATATAAGATATTGGACAATACTACACTCCCTTAAAATATGTCAAGACGCTATCTAATACACCAGAGGAATATATAGCTCAATTAATACGAACTAATACTATATACTATCAATCAATACAAACCAATGATAACCAACGACTTAAAAAGAAAGCGTATGTATATCTTTATGTTCAGACTACATACGCTATTCTTCTCTATACATTTAAAATCTGCTTTTTATCGCAGAAAAACCTTATTCAAAGCGCTTTAAATACCCGCAAATATGTATACCTTTGCAAAGGTATTAGAGACATCGAATTCTGCCTTCATGTAGGCTTTTATGTCACTTTGGGTGTTCTTAACTCAAACTAACGCTTGAAAATCAGCCACTTCCATAAAAAGAGGGAATGTCAAAATCTGATACGTCCTCTTTGTTTATAAACACACTCCTTTCTAATAATTTAGAAAGCGCTGCCCTACAAATTATTAGCATATTTTTTGCTTATGTTCTATTTTTTAGCGAATATTGCAGAAAAGTTCAGGAACTTAATACTCCTGACAAATAATTACGAGGGGAACACTTTTAAATTATGAGGGGAACACTTTTCTTATGTCTATTCGTATATTTCTCTTTTACTGCCTCCATCTGTGCAGCAAAAGACGAACTGCCTCCCTGGGTATTCGAAAATCAGGAAGGTCTTTATTTAGGCGTATCCGAAGTCATGGATGATGCCGGACTGGCCTTGCTACAAGCCCAGACACGTGCCGTACTGAACTACTGCCTGACCGAAGGACTGCCTTTCGAAACCATAACTACTTCGGAGATCAATGCAGAAGGAGAAAAAGAGTCTATCCAACGCCTGGAAGCGACCCGATTGGAATTATCGGGTTTTGAATGTGCGCTGGAAAAATTATATGCCCATCCATCCGGAGAATACTTTGTGTTATGCCGGGTGAAGCAGGGCAAATCCAATAATAAAATCAACTTTAGCAGAGACGTTAATAAGAAAAGCCATTCCCGAACTGACTCCTGTATGGTGAAAAGCCAGATTACAACTACTTTGGAGCAGCACTCCTACAGTGAATCTATCGTATATGATCAAAATAACGGCAAAGAAGAGATAACAGTAAAAGTGGGAAAAGACATATTATCCGACAAAGCCAATTACCGCTATGCAGAATATACGCCACGGGCAAACAAGGAGAAAACAGCTCTGAAGTTTACCTATAACCTGCAACACTCTTTCGGACGGGCATGGATAGGAGCCCTCACGCAAATTCCGCTCTGCAATAAGGAGGTGATTGTGAAAAACCTCTTATCAAGTTTCACCAAAACGAATGAAAAAGGACAGCTTGAATCGACCATAAATGCGACCTCGAAACTTCTTGGGAAAGCGGAAGGCCTCCCCTTTCCCCTGTGCTGCACAGGCATCACCAAAGGACAGTTGATCATGGAAGCCGGAATTTATGGTACGGTCGAAGAGATTAGTAAAGAACAAATTTGCTCCACCAGCATGGGAGAATACAAGGATGGCATCTCGGCTTGTTCCGACGCATTGGCCGCTGTTCTGGTAGAAACCGCTTCGATGATTCAGACAGAGGTCAGTTCGACTGTCGAATCCAGCGTGAGCAACGACAGCCAGTCGGGAGGCAATAAGTCGGTGGATACTCTGATCGACACCTTCACCTCCAAGACCAACCTTTCACTGAAAAATTTCCGGATCGGATGGCAACAATTACCCACAGGGATTGCCTGCATCTGTGTCTGCCCGATGCCTGAAATCGGGGTAAAGAAGGAGGTACTGCCATGAAATACAACTTCTGGAGTTTTCGCTTCTGGCTACACCGAAGCCACCTCTACATTACATTGGGGATTTTCCTTTTCTCATTTTTGGTGATCTATATTCCGCTGAACACCTCTTTCTTCGATCCGGTAACCCGTGCATTCGAAGATTTCCGTCTGTCCGACCTTTTTCTCCGCTTGTCCGACCGCAAGTCGGTGCCGGAAAGTAATGAGATTTTTGTGGTAGACGTCACCACCATCCATAACCGAAGAGCGATAGCAGAGGTAATCGCAAAGGTAGCAGATACCTCGCCCAAAGTGATTGCAGTGGATATCATGTTTCCGGACGATGACCGTTCCGAAGACAATTTAACCCTGATGGAAACACTCGATACCATTCCGGTCGCCATCGTTACCGCCTCTGAAGTATCAGACGACAACAGCGTGCTGTCTTCTTTCTTCACACCCGCTCTGCCGCAACTTCGTGAAGGATACACCAATACAACGATGAACAACACATACAGCAAATGCCTGCGAACCTATACCACTACCATCACCAACGGAGATAATACACTCCGTTCGTTCCCCCTGCAAATCGCACTTGCTTATCAACCGGGACTCCGCTATGAAACGGATGCCGAAAAACTGATCAATTATTCGGACGTACAGATCTGCAAAGTACTTCCTGCCAATATACCCTTTTTTGCCGACCGCTTTAAGGGTAAAATAGTAGTGATAGGCATTGCTTCGGGCAAGGAAGATTTGCATCTGACCCCGGTGGGCGATCTTAGCGGGCCGGAAATAGTGGCACTCTCCACCCATACTCTTATCCACCATCGGGAAATTATCGAGATGCCGGTCTGGATGGGAGTGGTGTTGGGAATTCTGCTGACTTATTGTTTTGTGGTAATATGCAGTTACCTCCATATTAAACATGAAAAGACAGATAATATCCGTATCACTCTTGCCGCTATTCTGGTAACCACGCTATTGGTATTTATCAATTTGATAATCAACCACTTTTTCCATTACAGCATCAGCCTTATATATGCATTCACCGGCATCGTACTGACAGGCAACGCCCTTTCGTTCTATGTGGGATGGCTGCTATGGCTACAAGAGAAAAAGAAGTTGAAAAGTTCTGGGAAGATGAACACATTTTTGAAAAGAGTATTAAGATGCGTGAAGGCTGCCAGCCATATGTATTCTATGATGGACCGCCAACCGCAAACGGCAAGCCGCATATTGGTCATGTTGAGACCCGTGTAATTAAGGATATGATCCCAAGATTCCGTGCTATGAAGGGCTATATGGTTCCAAGAAAGGCCGGATGGGATACCCACGGACTTCCAGTAGAACT
>ENA-ORRZ01001071-ORRZ01001071.1-human-gut-metagenome-genome-assembly--contig:-NODE-1071-length-19973-cov-7.853349_pt1 | contig 19973 bp, 19 predicted proteins | sample MGYA00242185_ERZ509152 | MGnify/ENA primary metagenome ERZ509152 (study PRJEB26280, sample SAMEA2338668) | human gut metagenome | biome: human gut; feature: human-associated habitat; material: faeces... | reverse complement strand
CGGTAGAAGGAGTTTTTCAAGTGAAAAGTGAGGTATGTATATGGCATGGGGTGGATCTAGACGCGGTGCCGGGCGCCCACGTAATCCTATTAAACGTATTGGTAGAACCTTTCGACTTAGTGATGAAGAGTTTCTTTCGCTAAAGCCATTGATCATGGCTATTAAGGCAAATAATGATAAACGATATAGGCAACAATATAGCCGAGAAGTATAAATAATCAGGCATTGTCACAGCATATACAATTTAATACATTTTAAATCTATTTTACAATAATTCATTATTTCTAAATCTTTCAACTACAACACATCTTTACTCTCTAAAACAATATGCTGTGTGCAATACAAGCAGTACGAAAAGGTCCCAATTCATTTGAATTGGGACCTTCTTCGTTATATATAATATACAATACATATTACATATTACTCTATATTTTGTTATATTAAATTAGTCTACTTTGATGCCGTGAATTTCTTCAGCTAAACGTTTTAGAGCATCAACGGTACGTACCCCAGGAGTGATTTCAGAAAGTTTTACACGAATGAAGTGACCTTCTTTAACGGCTGTGATATCTTGAAGTTGAGGGTTAGCCTTAATCTTTTCAATTTTTTGTTGGAAATCATCATCGTTGCGAATAGAATTGCCATAGTCAGCGATAATAATATAGTCAGGGTTTTGCGCAATTACTGTTTCCCAAGAACCTTTAGCCCATGTTTTATCAACGCCTAAGCCGCTCATTACATTATCAGCACCGATAAGTTTTAAGATGTTAGTAGTATAACCTTCGAATGCTGTGAATGGTTGACCGTCTTCAGAGTCATAAATAAAAACGCGTTTACGAGGTAAGTCTTTTAGTTTATTCTGGATAGCTGCCAAGGTTTTTCGTTGGTCAGCAACCCATTCTTCAGCTTTAGGTTTTACGCCAAAAATCTCACCCAATTTAATCATGTCGCTGAAGTTGGTTTCTAGGTCAGCTTTAGTAGATAACATGGATTCAGGGATCCAAATATTAACCTTTTGGGAAATCATTTTGTCAGCAGGTATAGCTCGTTTGCTGAAAGAATCAGGCCATCCCGTAGCGAAGTCAGGCTTTACGGACATGAATACTTCATAGGAAGGCCATTTATCAGATAATACTTTTACTTTGTCGTAAGCCGCTTGTAAAGGTGGGTAGATTTCTTCTTCTTTGAAAGCGGTTCCAGCCATTTTGTCGTCAAGGCCTAATTGTAACATCATTTCCGTTGTTGCTTGCGACATGGACACTGCATGAGTAGGGGCGGATTTTACGGCAAAGTCTGTTTTTGTACCGTCAAATGTTTCACTCCATGTTACAGAGGTTCCATTATCCGCTGTAGTTTTTGTAGTATCAGAACCACAACCAGCAATAGCGAATGTAGCACATGTCATAGCGATTAATAATAATTTTTTTGACTTTCTTAAATTCTGAAACATAGTAAGTCCTTTCTTTACTAATTAATAATATAAATGATAGCGCCCTTCATCCCAAGAGGTTTTAAAAGGAACTTCAAAAATTGGTTCAAGAATTTCAGGTGTGAGCACCTCGGTAGGGGAACCTTCTTTTAGGATAGTTCCATTGTTCATGATGACTATATGATCGCAATATTGAGCCGCTAGATTTAAGTCGTGAAGGACTACGATCGTAGTGCCTTTAAAAGCACGCAATTGCTTCATAAGTGCCACTTTATACTTCATATCTAAATGATTAGTAGGTTCATCTAAAAGAAGTATTTGAGGTTTCTGGGTTAAGGCTTTAGCAATAAATACGCGTTGCTTCTCACCACCTGATAAATGATGAATTTCTTCATTTGCTAAATGGGTGATTCCTACTTCATTCATATAATGCTCTGCAATTTTAACATCCTCAGAACTATAGGTGCCAAAGTGTTGTTTGTACGGATACCGTCCCATGAGAACGATATCTTTTACGAGAAAATCATCAATCATAGCGTCTCTAGATTGTGTTAAGACTGCTACCAATTGAGCAAATTCGCGACCTTTATAAGACTCTAAAGGTTTTCCGTTTAATGTGATTTTGTTTTTTGTTGGATGAAGTCGATATAGATGGCTAAGTAGGGTAGACTTACCACATCCATTCGGTCCAATTATGGCTGTTATTTTATTGGTAGGAAATGTTACAGAAATATTCTTTAACACTTCTTTTGTTTCATAAGAAAAAGACAGCTGATTAATTTGATACATAGTATCTCCTATAGATATGATATACACTAACCATTGTGTTTATAACGATTCATGATAATCCAAATGAAGAGAGGCGCCCCCAATAAAGATGTAAGCACACCAATAGGGATTTCTTCTGGACTGTAGAGTGCTCTCGATAATACGTCTGACCAAATCATAACGATGCTACCGATGAGTGCACTGAATAGTAATGTGTATTTATGCTTAGGTCCGCCTACAATCCGAGCAAGGTGAGGGATGATAAGGCCGATAAAGCCAACTACACCAACCTTTGATACTAGTGTGGCAATCACAATAGAGGATATGATAACGATGCTTAATTGTAACTGCTTAACGGAAAGGCCCATTTGTGCTGCTTCATGATTACCGAGTAGCAACACATCAAGGTCTTGGTTGAACATATAGATATATAGCATAAACAAGGTTACAATAATTGCTGTTAATGGTAAATCGCCCCATTGTATGCCTGCAAAGCTGCCAAGTAGCCAGAACATGGCACTTCGTACTTGTGCTTCGTGTTTGGCTCCGTAAATAATCATCATCGTTAAGGCTGAAAATACACCGGTCATGCCCATGCCTATGAGGATAAGCTTTACTGGACTGTTACTTTTACCAACACATAGTAGTACTAATATAATTGAAAGTACTGCGCCTAGAGCCGCAAAAATAGGTGTATTGTATTGCCCTAAGAATGGAAGCCCACCCATGATAATAGCGAAAACCGCACCTGTGCTTGCACCAGAAGAAACACCTAATACATAGGGATCTGCGAGGGCATTGCGCGTGACCGTTTGCATTAATAGACCCACAAGTGATAGGCCTATACCTGTTAGAACAGAGTAAATAAGTCGTGGTAAGCGGATATCTGTAATAATCGTATCAGTCATAGATGCTGTAGCATTTACATCAATCATAGACATAAGTGCTGAAATAATTTGGTCTAGTGGTACAAATTTAGATCCAAACTGTAACGCTGTTACCAATGAAATACAGAGGATTAGACAGAGTATAAATACTTTTACCGAAGTCTGCATAAAATCTCCTTATTCTATTTTTATTTAGGTAGTCTAAGTCTTATCTAAGTATAGAGAATTTTCAATATATATACAATATTAATACCTGTATAGGTATTATAAGTATGAGGATTCATTAAATTATAAATAGCAAAATCTTATGTTAGCTTTATTCATTTTTATAAGTTCATTGTTATTTTGATATATGAAAAATTTATCAGAATAGCTATAATAGAATTATATGTACAGATGTAAGCTTAGGAGGTGTTAGTTTGATACAAGATTTATTATCTGAGGATAATGTATCCTTTCATTATCCCGCCGAAACGTGGGAAGATGTAATTCGTCATGGTGGTCAACTGATGGTTGATGCGGGCTTTACGGATCCATCTTATACAGAGGCTATGGTCGAGGTTGTACGTGAAATGGGGCCATATATTGTATTGGCACCAGGTCTTGCTATGCCACATGCTCGCCCGGAAAATGGGGCAAAACGTGTAGGTACTGCTTTAGTAACCTTAGAAAAACCATTAAACTTTGGTAGCCCTGATAATGATCCGGTTTCTGTTGCATTATTCTTATGTGCTCCTAACAAGGATGAACATATTCAATTGTTGACTGATATTGCTACGTTATTTGAAGATGACGAGTTTTTAGATGCAGCAGCTGATTTTGAAAGTATTGAAGATGTACAAGAATTCTTGGCAGAGCGTTTAGAAGATCAAGAATACGTTTAGGAGGAGGCAAGTATGATTTCTGTATTAACTGTATGCGGTAATGGCATTGGTTCTAGCTTGATGCTAAAAATGAAAATTGAAGAGATTTGTGCTGAAAATGGTATTGATGCACAAGTTGAATCTATTGATTTTAATGCCGCACAAGGCCGTAAAGCAGACCTTATTGTAACCGTAAAAGAGTTAGCGGAACAATTTGAAGATAAGAATGTCGCTATTGTTCGCAGCTATATCAATAAAAAGAAAATCACTGAAGATATTCTTGATGCATTGAAACAAGCAGCTCAATAAAATGTAACAACTATATATAGGAGGTAGTGCCATGGAAATGGTATTAGAGTTCTTACGCGATGTGCTGTCTCAACCAGCACTTTTGATTGGTATTATGTCATGTATAGGTTTAATTGCCTTAAAACGTCCGTTTCATAAGGTAATGACCGGTACATTAAAACCTATTCTTGGCTACTTGATGCTCGCAGCCGGTGCAGGTGTTATCGTTAATAACCTTGATCCACTAGGTAAGATGATTGAGCATGGCTTCCACATTACTGGCGTTGTACCAAATAACGAAGCTATCGTAGCTGTAGCGCAAAAGGTACTTGGTGTTGAAACGATGTCTATTCTCGTTGTAGGCTTATTGATGAACTTATGTATTGCTCGTTTCACCAAGTTCAAATATGTGTTCTTAACAGGTCATCATAGCTTGTTTATGGCATGTCTTATGTCTGCTGTACTTGGTACAGCAGGTTTATCTGGTATGGAACTCATCCTTGTAGGTGGTTTCTTAATGGGCGCTTGGTCTGCTATCTCTCCAGCAATCGGTCAAAGTTATACATCCAAAGTTACAGACGGTGATGAAATTGCTATCGGTCACTTTGGTAGTTTAGGTTACTATTTATCTGCTTGGGTTGCTCAATATGTAGGTAAAGCTGAAGATAGCACAGAAGATATTGAGATTCCAGAAAAATGGGGTTTCTTGCGTGACTCCACATTATCTACTGCATTGACTATGATCGTATTCTATTTAATTGCAGCTATTGCAGCAGGCTCTGAATTCGTATCTACTTTATCTGGTGATATGAGTCCTTACTTATATGCTGTTATGAGCGCTATGAACTTTGCCGTAGGTGTAACAATCGTATATTCTGGTGTACGTATGATCTTAGGTGACTTGATTCCTGCTTTCCAAGGTATTGCTACAAAAATTATCCCTAATGCAATTCCAGCAGTAGACTGTGCAGTATTCTTTACATATGCTCCAACGGCTGTAGTATTGGGCTTCATTAGCTCCTTTATCGGCGGTATCATCGGCATGCTTATCCTTGGTGCTGTAGGTGGTGTATTGATCATTCCTGGTCTTGTACCTCATTTCTTCTGTGGTGCAACAGCAGGCATTTATGGTAATGCGACAGGTGGTCGTCGTGGTGCAGCAGTAGGTGCATTCCTTAATGGTTTGGCTATTACCTTCTTACCAGCATTGGCATTGCCAGTTCTTGGTCAATTAGGGTTCCAAAATACAACATTTGGTGATGCAGACTTTGCAGTAATGGGTCTTGTATTAGGTCATGCATTCGAATGGATCGGTATGGCTGGTATCTATGGTATTGTAGCCATTGCAGCTCTTGTACTTATTATTCCAAACTTTATTAAAACAAAAGGTAAAGTTATTAACTACGTAGAAGAGGAGTAATGAAAACAACTGAGCAACATAGTAATGTGGTTGTGCGATACATATTCTTGACTGTTGGAGCAATCAGTTTTGTTCTCGGTACAGCAGGAATTGTAATACCACTATTGCCAACAGTTCCTTTTTATATGCTTACTTTATTTTGTTTAGCTCGAGGATCTGAACGTTTTCATAACATGTTCTTAGAATCTAGTTTATATCAAAAGACTGTTGGTGCTTATGAGCGCGATAAAGCGTTGACGTTGCGGACAAAGTTGTCCATTCTCTTATCGGTTAGTACAATAATGGCAATTGGTGCCTATTTTAGTCAAGATATGCCCATTGCACTTATCGTTATGGCCTTTGTATGGATTAGTCATGTTATAGCATTAGTCTTTATTGTAAAAACAAAAAAATAAAGAATTATCTCTGATAATTCTGAATATAGCCTTGTAAGTTAGACTGCATTGGTTTAACTTGCAAGGCTTATTTTATTGTAAAATCAATAATACATAGGTAGGCGGTGTAATGCATAGAGTCTAATGAACAAAGTCTTATATATTACTGAAAATATCTTATATGGATTACAAATAGGAAAACTTATATTATTAAAGAAAAATGAATTATTACTATTTATAATTTGACAATGGATATCAATAAGTATACTATAATAGTTATGTATATAGTAATTTTTATAGTATTTGTGTATATGGTGATCGTATGAATCCACATAATCATGCAGTTTCACATGCAGGAAATTCTATGTCGAGACATACAGTGTTTGACGGTATCGATTTGATGTTCCTTGATGTGAAACAAGAAACGATTCAATTTTATGCTAAATCACATACTAAGACATTTGCCATAAATCATTGTGAAGAGGGGCGTATAGAGTGTAAGTTTACCTCTGGTGAATATTTATATATGGGACCAGGGGATATGTCTTTAGGCTGGCATATTAGCTCTAATTATCAACATGAAAATTATTTCCCTACTAAGCTTTTTAAAGGAGTTGTATTATTAGTAGATGTTGAAAAAGCTCAGCCTATTTTAGATACTCTTGTTACTGAGACCCGTATTGATTTAACTCAGCTAGCAAATCGATTTTGTGAGCAATCTGAATTTGGTATGATGATGGAAGAGACGGAATCTGTTCGTCAGATTTTTTCTAGTTTATATAAAGTGCCTGATCAAATTAAAGGGCACTATTTTAAATTAAAAGTTATTGAAATTTTCTTATTATTATCTATTATTTCTACAACTAATCATGAAAAGAGAAGCTCCTATCGTAAACAACAAGTAGATATTGTAAAAGCTGTTAATGAATATATATCTACACAGTTTATGAAACGGATAACCATAGATTCCTTGTCTGACCAATTTGATATTCCTACATCAACATTAAAGCGTTGTTTTAAAGGGGTATATGGTACGACAATCCATCACTATTTAAAGGAATGTCGTATTAATGCAGCTAAGCACTTGCTTCAAGAGTCAGATCAATCTATTTTAGAAATTGCTAATGCCGTAGGCTACGAGAATGGTAGTAAATTTACTAGTGCATTCAAAGAGGCCACAGGTGTAACGCCTAGTGATTATCGTAAAGTATAAATACCTTAAGCCCAACTAAACCAAGGCATGCATTATAGTGTTAGTAATATTTAAAATATAAGTGTTTAAGGCTTAGAACGAGTAGGTTATAAAACTTAATATTGTCCGAAATGTATATTTTTGGTCTTTTCGGAGTAGATATGCAAGATACACTTTGCTAACATTAAAATGTAAATGATATTCAATGTCATTATATGTTGGTAGAGTGTATCTTTTTTATTTTGTGTATGAGATACAAAACATATGGTTAGTTAGAAATTGAGGAGGGCACAATGAACCGGTGGGGACATGTAAAACGCAGCATTATTCTGTCTAGTGCAGTTGCCTTGTGGCTTAGTGCACCGCTTGTAGTGTGGGCGGGGAATGCGACTGTTACTACGGATGTTGTTCATGTTAAAGGAACATGGGCAGAAGAAGAAGCAAAATTGAACTCACAGCAAGTGCAAATCATTACTAAGAAAGAGATTGAAAAGAAACAGGCGAAGTCCGTCGAAGATATTATATTTACTCAAACAGGTGTATCTAGAACCGTTGATGCTATGGGCCGTGTTGGTGTATCCATCCGCGGTGCCGAAGCGCGTCACACACTGATCCTTGTAGATGGTCAACCCGTACTCGGCGATTTTGATAAGTACTCTGGTGCAGCAGACGAAGTCCAACGGCTAGGTACAGAAAATGTTGAACGTATAGAAGTTATTCAAGGTGCTGCCAGTGCTAAATACGGCTCTGATGCTATAGGTGGTGTCGTTAATATCATCACCAAAAAAAGCACAAAAGAAACCAACCTTACAATTGAATGCAGAAGGTATGCGCCGTAAAAGCGATGGTGATGCGTTCCCATACCAAAACTTTTTCATTCGTGCCGACTCTGGTCAAATGGGGAAATTAAAGGTTGGTTTATCTGGTAGTAAACGTGATCTTATGCCTGTTTTAGCATCCGTTAAACGTCGTGACTCCGGTATGGCTTTTGATTATGCTAAGCATAACTTCAAACCAAATGTACTTCGTTACTATGGTGATGCGGCCGATATCGGTCTTGTAGCAACTTATGATGCAAACGATAAAAATAAATTTGAAATGCGTCTCAACCGTTATACAGAAGATCTTGTACGCGATGTTAAACACTCTGACTCCGACTTAGAGCCTCAACAACACTTTAAACGTACTGCAGATCGTAATACGGCAAACTTGCAGTGGTCCTCTCGAGCTGGTAAAAGCGACTGGACGGTTGAAACTAACTACTCCCGCATCAAAGAAAATGACGTAGCTCTCATTAGTTATACTGGTCGTTCTGCTTATGAAGGCTCCAATGAGTTGCGCTATATCGATAATATCGATCACCGTCAATTAGATATTCGAGCTAATGCGAATACACAGCTTAATAAAAATCACTTGCTTAGCTACGGCGTAAGCTATGCTCGCGAAGAAGGTTCTGGTAGCCGATTGAAGAGCTCTCCTAATACAAGCACTATGTACATCGATCCATGGGACTATGATAAGAGCTTGCTAGTGGATAAACTCGATCGTCTTGTAAGACGTAAAGGCGATAACAGTATTAAAGTATATTCCCACATCCATGACTACAAGTTCATCAATTCCGGTGGTGGCATGCCCCAATGGGATATGGATTATGAATACTATGGTGCTGAAACAGATGCTCAAAAACCAGGTATTACATACGATGACTATATAAATTATGGTTTATCTGAAAGTCGATTAAGTGATTGGTCTAGTACATCCCCTAATAATCAACCTGTAACGGATGAGTTTAAAGCTCGTTATAAAGCTTTGGAAGATCGTTTAAAAGCAGAAAATCCTGTATTATCTGCTACACGTGCCAATATCGTAGGTGACTACTTTAAATATGGCGAGTCTAACGATCCAGAAATGCGTAAAAAAGCACCTAAGCTAAATGGTAAAGCCTTCTTAGAAGAATATCGTAGCCGTGATCAACGCTTAACAACTGGTAGTGGTACGATTCGCAAGTTAAATGCTTATGTTTCTGATACTTGGCAGGTGAATAAGAATTTAACCTTATCTCCAATTCTTCGTTTTGATAATAGTAGTCTATTTGGTTCCAATTTGTCTGCGTCCTTGGGGATGACCTATAACGTAAAGGGCAATACACACCGTAGATTTAAAGCCAATGTAGGCACTGGTTATACTGAACCTGGCATGGGCGAATTATGGTATAACTGGGAAATGTACGCGTCTAACCCTGTAGGGATTGGGGTAGCGAAACTTGGTTGGTACTGGGCTGGTAACCCTAATTTAAAACCTGAAAAGTCTGTCAATTTTGACATGAGCTTAGAAGGGGAAAATAAGAATACTTATGCTCGCGTAGGCGTATTCCATAACCGCATCAAAAACTATATGTCTGTGTATTTCACAGGGGACTTTATGGACTTTGCGCCATACCTCAAAGGCGATGCGAAGTACCAACGGGCCCCAGATATGATTTACAGCTTTAAAAATATTGGTAAAGCAGAAATCACAGGTGTTCAAGCGGAAGTACAACAAAAGTTCGGCAAATATTGGTCCGGTAAGCTAGGTTATACATACTTGCATGCCATCAACAAGAGCGATCCAAGTATGCCTCGTCAATTGCTTGATAAACCAATGCACAAAGTTGACATCGGCATTACTTATGACAATCCTAAATCCGGTTGGAATGGATCCATCTGGGGTGATTACTATATCAACATGCTTGATAGTAATACCCTTAACAATGGCGGTAACTACTGGCCAGATATCTTATCCGGTGATGCAGGTGTTTATAATAAACAAACCTATGAAAAGAAAACATTTGGCATTTGGAACGTAATGGTTCAAAAACGATTCAATAAAAATGCCATGATGTACTTTGGTATCAACAACATCTTTAACCATCGCGATGATGACCGCGCTACACAAGAACGGGTATACCGCGTGGGGGTTAATCTTAAATTTGGTGGCGGAGACAGCAGCAAAACTACAGCAATCGGCAAATCCAAGGATGGCAAAACTGTTAATGCAGTAGGGGCCAATACACCTAATGGCGCTAATGGCGAAGTAGTAAATGTTGAATCTGGTGTACAAAATGTAGCAGATGTAGTTCGTTTAACTGACTTTATTCGTTCTGATTTTGATACCACAAAAGAACGTGGTGTTACATTAGTTGGCGACTACAGAGCGCGTTGGATGGCGCATGATGGTTCTAACAGACCGCAATCTCCATTTAGAGAGAACTCTGCTATTGGTTCTGCGAAAGCGAATATGTACGATGCTAATCGTCATAGCTTTGAACAACGCTTACGACTTGGCTTCGATGCACGTCTTAATGAGTTTACAAACCTCAAAGTTATCGGTAGTGCGACTGGTATGAGTGGTGTAGATACAAGCTGGACTCAATCTGATTCTAAAGGCTTTAATCATCAACGACTCGATACAGTGGATCTCACGAGACGCGTTAAAAAATGGGACGTATCTGTGGGCCGCTTAACAGAGCCTATGGGTGTGAGTGGCTATTGGTTCGGTCAATCTTATGACGGTGTTCGTGCCGTTTGGAATGGTCATGACTCTCAAGTTCGTATCGGTGTTGGTACTTTCAAACATAGTACCGGTATCACTGATTCTGCCTATACTCACGCAGTACATGAAGTTATCTACAGACCGCCAACAGCGGCTGAGTTAATCGGCATTAATCGCGATGAGTTCCCATACGATATTGAAAGTGCTACTAAAACCGGTTCTGATGGTGAGAAAAAATCTAGTGAAGATACAGCTGCACCAGATAGCCCTAATGGTATTTATGATTCTACTTATAAAGGTAAGACAGATAGCATTTACTTCTATCAACAACTTAAAGAATTGCAAGCTGAATATGAAGCTTATAAAGAAACCTTGGATTTAAGATGGAGTAATCCAAATCGCGATCAAGAGCTTGAAAAGGCAAATGCTAAGCTTGTGGAAACACAACAAAAACAAGCTCAAGTGATGAGCCGCTTACAAGATATTCTTGCTAAGGCATACCCTACAGATATGGCTGAGAAGAAATTCTCCCTCGATATACAATCTGGTGGTTATGCAATGTATGAAATCACTAATAAGAATACAGGGGAAAAACTCTATAAGACCGGGGACATTATGTATAATGTGAACTCTTCTTTATACCCTGAATACTTAAAAGAAAAGGCTAAAGGTCTTATCGTATCTGCTGATAATAAAGATGCTTTAGTAAATCCTAAAGCCTATGTTGAAAAACATGGTGACGAGATTAATCAATCCGTAGCAGAAATTGCTAAATATAATGCTACAGATAACTGGAGCAACTATAACAATAGTGAGCTTGATGTGGTTTGGGTTAAACAACCAGATGGCACGTTCAAACAATCTTATGATTACTATGGACAACCAGCTAGTGATTATGAATTCACTGGTTACTTAGGTGCTAAAACATATAAATACGATAGTGGTAGTTATGTATTTAGTGATTATGATGCTAAAGATGCGATTTACAAAAAGAACTTTACAATGTCCTCTAATGACTGGGGTGAAGGTAGTTCTTACTATGGTTGGGGCATGCCAAATGCATTGTTCAACTATATGTATAATCTTGAAAAGGTTGTACATGATGCAGAGTCTGAAAATAAATTACCACGTGAAGCGATTGGTAAGATCATTGGCAACTTGATTCAAACAGAAGGGGTAGTTCTTGAAAAAGATACTGTACCAGCTATTGATAAAGCCGCCTTTGTTCAATACAAGAAACAAATAGGCTCTCGTCTTGGGTTACAAGCGTGGTATTTACGCTCCTTTGGCGGTAAAACACATACATACCTAAATGCAAATGGCAACGGCAATGACGAACATAGCTTCTCCAATGTAGCTCATGTATTTGGTATCGGCGCTAAATATCAATTAGGTGCTAATGCATCTGTTACCGTTGATTACGGACAAAACCGTTCCAACTTGGGCCGTTATTTAAATGGTAACACTGTATACCAACATGAACGTGGCACAGCAGACTTTGCTCTTAAAGGTCATCAAATGGGTGGTACACCACACTTCTGGATGGCTCGTCTAGATATTGGTCGTGCCGACCTAGATATTCCTAAATCTTGGAATGCATTCATCGATTACAAATACTTTGAACATGGCTCTTTCTTTGGTAGCAATGGTACTGGCGCAGTACCGGATCGTTATCTCGACGGTATACGCAGCTTTACATTTGGTGCTGGCTATGTACCTCGCAAGGATTTACTTCTTGAGGCATTCTACACATTCGATGCGAAGGGCACTAATAAACGAGATACTTTATATGGTAGTGAAAGCTTTAAGTTAGGCGATTATACAAGAATTCAAGGGACCTACAGGTTCTAATGTTCAGTCTGTAAACAGGCAGAAAGGTTACTAATATGGAAAACTTAAATTATGTCATTCACTTGTTTCATAGCGGCGGGTATGTAATGTATCCATTATTACTCTTGTCTTTTATGGTTATCGCTATCGCTACAGAACGAGCTTTCTACTATCGCAAATATGCCGGTAAAACTTTCGTTGTTACCCATGCAGTCAATGAACTAGCAAAATTACAAAATTGGGCAGAAATTGATAAAGTAATCAAAGAAAACCCATCTATTGCGAGCCGTATTGCAGAAGCAGGTTTACATAATGCTTCTAGCGAGGAAGCTATGAAAACAGCCTTTGCTGACCAAATGGGTGTAGACGCAGTAGGCTTCCGTAAATATATGGACTACCTCAGTGCTACCGTTACAATCTCTCCATTATTGGGCCTATTAGGTACAGTAACAGGTATGATTGGTTCTTTCAGTATCCTCGACTCCGGTGCGGGCGCATCTGCTATCACTGGTGGTGTAGGTGAGGCCCTTATCGCTACAGCGTCCGGTTTGTGTGTAGCCATCATGGCATTCATTGTGTACACATTCTTTAGCCATCGTTTAGATTCTATTATTAATCAAATTGAAGGTATGTGCGTAAGCATCGTTAGTGCTAAACGAGAAGGGTGGAAATGATTATGAACTTACAAAGCTTTCGTATGAAAACAAAGCCTGAATTCATGATTATCCCAATGATTGATATTATCTTCTTCTTGTTGGTATTCTTCATGATGAATAGCTTACAAACAGTGGCTCAAAAAGCATTATCTGTACAATTACCACAAGCTACTAATGCATCTGCACCGGCTCAGTTACCAGTTGTATTTACACTTGATGCGGAAGGGCATATTACAATTGATAACAATCCAATGAGTATTGATGAAGCAGAAGCTATGATTAAACAACGGATTCAAGAAAATCCTAACGCTAGTGTTATCTTACAAGCCGACAAACGTGCAGCTCATGGTCAAGTAGTAGCGATTATGGATATGCTAAAACAATCTGGTGTTAAACGCTTGGCTATTGCAGCTGAACAGAAAGGATAGCTATGGGACTAGGCATATCATGGAAAAAAGCAGCCATTATATCCGCCATAGTTCATCTTATTGCTCTATTTATTGCCGTAATCTTTTTCGTAGTGGTTCCAGCAATTCAAGACATGGAAACTTATGAAATCGACCTCACACAAAGTGTGCTCGATGATGGCGGTAGTGGTCATGCCGGCGGTGGAGGAGGTAATAGATCTGACCTATTCCCTAAACCATTGTCAGCAGATGAAGTGGCGGCAAGAACAAAGGCTGTTGTAGCGAATATAGATCCATCTCTTGCAACAGATATTCCTGATGCAGTAGATGTAGCCAAAAAAGGTGGCGAACATAAAGGTAATACCTCTGGCGATAATTCCGCAGGGGGTTCCGGCCCCGGACATGGTGGCGGCTCTGGCGGTGGTAACGGTACAGGCGTTGGCACTGGTAATGGTGATGGCCAAGGTCAGGGAAATGGCAACGGTAATGGTAATGGTAATGGTCATGGTACAGTGAAAGCTGCCTTTGATACGGAGGGATTCCGTGCAAGAGTGCAAGACAATGCACAAATGCCTTCCATGGCTTTAAAAAGAAAGTTACAAGGCGATGTGACTGTACAAGTAACACTTGATACAAATGGTAATCTTATTGGACAAAGTATTGTATCCTCTACAAATGAAATATTCAATGATGCGGCAATGTCTGCCGTAGTGGCCGCAACACCATATAAAAATCCAACAGGCGAAGATATCGATATCAAGGTACCAGTTGAGTTTAGAGGTCACGAATCCTCTGATGATGAGGAAGAATAAAAGTATCTATGTAATAGATCTATTTTAGTAATATACTCATCCAAGAATTAAAGGAGCTAATTATGAAATCAATTATTTTATATTCTTCCCTCACGGGAAATACAAAAAGCGTAGCGGAAGCAATGGCTTCCGTAATGCCTGAAGGTACACCTTGCGTTCCTGTAAAAGAAGCGCCTGAGAATTTAGCTGATTATGACACAGTATTTGTAGGCTTCTGGGTAGACCGCGGTACAGCAAATAAAGAGGCCGCAAAATTGATTGAAACCTTAACAAATCCTAACATCGTATTCTTTGCTACATTAGGTATGTATGCAGATTCTGATCATGCTCGTGAAAGTATTGAAAAAGCATCTGAATTACTACAAAATAAAGAGTCCCTTGTAGATGGCTTCGTATGCCAAGGTAAAATTGATCCGAAAGTCATCGAAATGATGTATAAAATGTTCCCACCTGGATCTGCTCATGGTCAAAGCCCTGAACGCGATGCCTTACATAAAGCGGCTGAAACGCATCCAGACGAACAAGACTTTGCAAATGCAAAAGAATTTACAAAATCTGTACTTGCAAAGTTGCAAGCCTAAACTGAAAGGGGATTGGAGTATGAGTTTAGCAAGTTTCTTTGAATCCATTCCGGAGAAACAACGCAATCTACAATTAGGTTTAGAATGCGATAATCCGATGAGTGGTGCATTCCCTCATAAACGGGTTGTTCATGCAGGGCTAAATGGTACCTTAGTTTCTCCAAAGGAAACACAAGCCGTTTGGGATACCTTAATGAATGGCACTCCTAAAACGGGTGAAATGCAATGCGCCTATATTCACATTCCGTTTTGTAAGACTAAATGCACATATTGTGGTTTCTTCCAAAACGGTACGAGTCAAAACGTAGAGGACCAATATATTGATGGTCTTGTTAGTGAGTTAAAACTAGCTAGTGAGCGTCCAAGATTAAAAGATGGATTAATCCACGCCGTATTTATCGGCGGTGGTACACCAACATCGTTATCTCCCGCAAACTCCGAAAGATTGCTGAAAGCCATTAAAGAGTATTTGCTACTAGCTAATGACTACGAGCTTACCTTAGAAGGTCGTATTCACGATTTGATTCCTGAAAATCTCGATGTTTGGATGGCAAACGGCGTAAACCGCATGTCTATCGGTGTACAATCTTTCAACACAGAAGTTCGTCAAATGGTAGGCCGTCTAGATACGAAAGAAACCGTATTAGAACGTCTAGCAGCATTAAAGGCCTATGGTCAATGCTCTGTTGTTATCGACTTAATCTATGGTTTGCCTGGTCAAAGTATGGAGGTTTGGGAACAAGATTTAGCTGATTTAGTAAGCTCTGGCGTAGATGGTGCTGACCTCTATCAATTAAATGTATTTGATGGCAGTGATCTTAATAAAGATATTGCAAACGGTAAGGTGCCAGCGGCTGCGACAACGGCTATGCAAGGGGATATGTTCAAATTCGGTCGCAAGTACCTTGATGAGCGCTCCTATCGTCGATTAAGCGCTGCTCACTGGAGCGCTAATAATCGTGAACGTAGCTTGTATAATATCTTGGCTAAAGCGGGCGTGCCTATGTTCCCATTTGGCAGCGGTGCCGGTGGTAACGTTGATGGATACGGCATGATGTTGCATCGTGCATTAAAGCCATACGAAGATATGGTTAGCCGCGGTGAAAAACCATTCATGGCTCTTATGAAACAAAGTGAGTTACAATCCGTCGTAAATCAAGTGGTAAGCCAACTTGAACAAGGGTTCCTCAATATTATGAGTTTGGTAACACTAGATCAAAGACTAGAAGAATTAAATTGGCTCTATAAATTATGGGAAGAACGTGGTCTTGTAGCTTACAATGGGTTACTTTATAAATTGACTGCAGCTGGTGAATTCTGGACGGTAAATCTTACACAAAGTACCTTGGAGGCTGTGGAGTATATCATGACTGGTAAAAACTCCTTCGCTATGGAAGCGGTGGCCGCCCAAGATACGAAAACAACGTCTAAAGATAATCCTAACCAAGAGGTACGTGGTATTGGTCAAGGTAAAGCTAATATTTCCGTACCAACAGATGAAGATTCCGAAGCACAACGCAAGGAAGCCCTTATAGCTAAGGCAAAAGCAGAAATTGCGAAAAGCGGTGCATCTGGTGAGTCAGCAGAGCGAATGGTACAGGCTATGTACAATTTGAGTGCTGATGAAATTGAATATATGATGGAGCGTATGATGTCTTAACCTGTTATAGTACACCTTATATCTAACAACCTTTCTCACACACAACATATACTAAATAAGACAAACTACGTGACATACAGTACACTTTGTACTACAAAGTAGCCCCAGACCATGGTCTGGGGTTTACTTTTTATAAGGTGAAAGGTATTCTGTAACTATAAGAAGTAATATTGTTGTATGAATAGTTATGTTTTCGGAGTTAGGAGATTAGTATGAGTACATTTCCTCAAAAACATATAGATATTGTTGGTATAGGTGCCAGTACGCTAGATCGATTTATCGTCGTCGATCATTATCCTACAGGCCGTGAGGTACAACAAGTCGTATCGTCTACTACAGATGGTGGTGGGCCAGTGGCTACAGCACTAGCGGTGGCAGGAAAATATGGTGCCCGTACCGCTATGATTGATAGCATTGGTGATGACATGGTAGGTCGTCATATATTAGATGACTTTGAAAAATACAATGTTAATACAGAGGCAGTTCAAGTTGAAAGCGGTGCTAAGAGTGGTGTGGCAACAATCCTCGTAAAACAGAGTACTGGTGAGCGTGCTGTATTTTTTGAACGGTCTACTGCAACTGAGCCTGAGTTTTTAGATACCCATAAGCAGATGATAGGATCTGCCTATATTCTGCATATCAATGGTCGACATCGCCAACTCATGCGCTCTGCTATGGCCGTTGCAAAAGAGGTAGGCACTATCATTTCTTTAGATGGTGGTGCTCAGCGTTACGATGAAGACATAAAGCCTATTACTGAAGCCAGTCACATCGTTATCGTAGCTCGTGATTATGCTGAAAAATATACGGGCACAACTAATCTAAAAGAGGCTTGTCGTATCATTCATGAACGAGGTGCATTTATTGCAGGTGTTACGGATGGTGCAAATGGTAGTTATTTTGTTTGGCCTGATGGAACATTTTATCGATGTGAACCATTTACTCAATCTACCGTAGTAGATACAACGGGGGCTGGGGATAGCTTCCATGGGGCTTTTCTAGCTAATTTAGTATATACAATTAATCATATGAAGGGGCAAGACACAACTTCGACGACTAAGCATGACCGTGCATCTATACATGCTGTAGAGTTGCTCAAAGCTTGTGCACATTCTGATTTAGAGAAGGCCGCTATTTTTGCATCTGCAGTAGCTTCTTTAAATACACAAGGCATAGGCGGGCGCAGTCCACTACCAACGTTAAAGTCAGTGCAGGAACTAATAGGATAGGACTACAGTTATGTGGAAAAATACTTCAAAAAATCAAGTTCAGCAATATATGCAACAAAATCCTTATCGCCTATTAGCCCTTAGCTTTTTTGCTACCATGACTATAGGGACGATATTACTCATGTTGCCCATATCACATGCTCAAGGCCATAGTACAACGCTTGTAGATGCAGCTTTTACCGCAGTATCTTGTGTTTCTGTAACAGGATTGTCAACAGTAGATACCTATCATCATTGGTCCTTGTTTGGCAAAATTATCATGGTAATCCTTATCCAATTAGGTGGTTTAGGGATTGTTTCTTTTACCACTATTATTGCTCTAGTATTAGGGCGACGGGTAGGTCTGAAAAATCGCGTGCTTTTGTCAGAGGATGTAGGGCAAGATGGTATGAAAGGGCTTTTACACATTACGAAGAAGCTAACCATTTATACCTTTTGTGTCGAAATAATTGGTGGTATTATCTATACCATTCAGCTATATCCCTATATTGGTGATGCTGCTTTATATACGGGGATTATGCAATCTATTTCCAGCTTTTGTAATGCAGGATTTATATTCTTTGATAATGATCTACCTTATGCTATGGTGGGTGATGTATTATTTAATATGAATACAATGGCCCTTATTGTAATAGGTGGTTTTGGTTATCTTGCAACTTTTGATATTTGGTCGCATCGCAAGCTACGACGATTTGTAGATTTAAAACTACATACAAAAATAATGTTAGTTGGTACAACGGCGCTCATCCTTTTAGGAACTATTATTTTCTTGGGGGTTGAGTGGGCGAATCCCAAAACGTTTGGCCCTTTACCTATATGGAACAAGGTCATGGCATCCCTGTTTCAATCGATTACACCTCGTACAGCGGGTATTGCAACTGTAGATTATAATGATTTACATCCAATTACACTGTTTATTACCATCATTTTTATGTTTATTGGGGCAGGTCCTAACTCTACAGGGGGCGGTGTTAAGATTAGTACTATTGCCGTCGCTTTTCTAGCAGCGCGTACATTATTTAATAACCGTCCTGATACAGAGGTTTTTGAACGTCGTATTTCGTTAATTACTGTACTTAAGGCAAATGGGATAATCTTTTTATCTATCCTTTTTGTTTTATTTGCTACTTGTTATTTGGCTTGGGATGAGCCATATGACTTTATTCGACTGCTTTTTGAGGTAACTTCTGCCTTTGGGACCGTAGGTCTTACAACGGGTATTACACCTGATTTATCTGAAAGTAGTAAATGGGTGTTGATGCTTGTTATGTTTGCGGGGCGTGTAGGGGTTATGACTGTTATTGGTACTTGGGCGCTAAGAACGGCACCGACTAAACCAATTAGCTATGCAGAAGAGCGTGTATTGTTATAAAAATAGATTAGATTGAATATAAAAGGGGGCATATATGAAACATAAAACGATAGCAGTAATAGGTCTTGGTCAATTTGGTGGCACTGTTGCCAAGATGTTAGCTTCCATGAAGCATGAGGTATTAGGTGTAGATATTGATCCAGAAGTTGTACAGAAAATTTCGCCATTTATAACACATGCTATAGTTGCAGATACAACCGATGAAGAGGCAATCAAAGAATTGGCCCTAAGCCAGTTTGATATGGTTATTGTAGCTATAGGTGGAAATCTTCAAGCTAATTTAATGACAGCTATGCTTCTTAAAGAATTAAATGCACCTAAAATTGTGGCCAAGGCTGAAAATAATATACAAGGCAAAATGCTTCATAAAATAGGTGTAGATCAAGTGATTTACCCTGAATACGATATGGCATTACGCCTTGTACAGTTTTTAACTAGAGACCATGTGATGGATTATTTACAACTATCTAAAAATATTAGTCTCATAGAAATTAAGGTGCCAACATTCTTGGTAGGGTCTAACTTAAAGGATTCTAATTTGCGTGAGAAATATAATCTTAATGCAGTAGGCATAAGACGCGGTGAAGATTTAGAAGTTCCACCAAACCCAATTACTATTCTCGGTGAAGATGATAAATTATTAGTAATTGGGAATAATTCTGATTTAGATGCAT
>ENA-ORRZ01001063-ORRZ01001063.1-human-gut-metagenome-genome-assembly--contig:-NODE-1063-length-20044-cov-3.787483_pt1 | contig 20044 bp, 22 predicted proteins | sample MGYA00242185_ERZ509152 | MGnify/ENA primary metagenome ERZ509152 (study PRJEB26280, sample SAMEA2338668) | human gut metagenome | biome: human gut; feature: human-associated habitat; material: faeces... | reverse complement strand
CCACAGAGGAAAAGACAAAAGAACCGGAAACACAGCGTCCGGCAGAAGAAAAAACAACACCGGAAGCAACGGAGGGCACAACACAGAATAATACAAAAGCAACAATAAAAAAAATCCAGTAAATGGAATATAAAAATGGGAAGCCGCAGTCAGGAGCTTCCCATTTTTGTTCATTATTGCATAAATGGCAAAACTGTGCTATATTTACCAATATATGATTTTAATGTGGGGAAATATGTGGATATCGATACAGTAAAATCAGTTAAATTTTTTAAAATATACGGAGGTTGTGATGAAAGTAGTATTACTTGCAGGTGGATTTGGGACAAGAATTAGTGAGGAGAGCCATCTGAAACCAAAGCCGATGATTGAAATCGGAGGAAAGCCGATTTTATGGCACATTATGAAATACTATTCTGAGTTCGGATTTCACGAATTTGTGATCTGCCTTGGATACAAGCAGTATGTGGTAAAAGAATATTTTGCAGATTATTTTCTTCACACATCAGATGTGACCTTTGATTTGGCCAACAACCAGATGGAGGTGCTGAACAATTATTCGGAGCCGTGGAAGGTAACTCTGGTGGATACGGGACTGTATACCATGACAGGAGGAAGGGTGAAGCGGATTCAGCAGTATATCGGAGACGAGCCCTTTATGCTGACCTACGGAGACGGGGTATGTAATGTGGATTTAAACGGTCTGGTGGAGTTTCACAAGAGTCATGGAAAGATTGCGACCATTACCACGGTTAATATCGGACAGCAGAAGGGAGTCCTTGATATTGGCTCTGACAATGTGATTCATGCTTTCCGGGAAAAATCTGCCAATGACGGCGCGGTGATTAACGGCGGCTTTATGGTGCTGAATCCCGAAATTTTTGGATACCTGAAGGACGATACTACTATTTTTGAACAGGGTCCCATGCAGACGCTGGCAGAGGAGGGACAGCTGATGTCCTATTATCATGACGGGTTCTGGCAGTGTATGGATACTCAAAGAGAAATGAAGAAGCTGGAGGCGCTCTGGCAGTCAGGAAATGCGCCCTGGAAAATCTGGAAATAAAAAACGGACGGGAAGAAGGCGAAAAAAAGATGAGGTATAATCTGGAAGAATGCAGAAAGTTTTATGCCGGAAAAAGGGTGCTGGTAACAGGCCATACGGGATTTAAGGGAACATGGCTTTGCAGGATTCTCATGCTGGCTGGGGCGAAGGTTACGGGATATTCCCTGAATCCGCCGACAGAACCGTCAGTGTACGGGCTTCTTGATATGGAGGCATCAGGAATGACATCAGTGATTGGCGATGTACGGGATCTGGCGCAGCTGCGTAAGGTTTTTGAGGAGACAGAGCCGGAGATCGTGCTTCATCTGGCAGCTCAGCCGATTGTGCGGGATTCCTACAGAGAGCCTGTGTATACTTATGAAACCAATGTAATGGGAACAGTGAATCTGCTGGAGTGTGTGCGTCTGACTCCCTCTGTGAAGTCAGTTCTTAACGTAACGACAGATAAGGTTTATGAAAACAGAGAGTGGGAGTATGGCTACCGGGAGTGTGATCCCTTAGACGGATATGATCCCTATTCTAACAGTAAATCCTGCTCGGAGCTGGTGACACACAGCTACCAGAAGTCCTTTTTCCAGGAACGGGACTGCGCCATCTCAACAGCCAGAGCAGGCAATGTGATTGGCGGCGGTGATTTTGCCAATGACCGGATTATTCCGGACTGTGTTCGGGCGATGGAAGCGGGAAAACAGATTGGGGTGCGCAATCCTTATTCTACCCGCCCCTTCCAGCATGTTTTAGAGCCTCTGTTTGTATACCTGCAGATTGCCCAGAAGCAGTATGAGGATCCTGCATTCCAGGGATATTATAATGTGGGACCGGATGACTGTGACTGTGTAACCACAGGCCAGCTGGTGACTATGTTCTGTGAACTTTGGGGAGACGGGGCAGCGTGGGAGAATCAGTCGGAGAACGGTCCCCACGAAGCGAATTTCCTGAAGCTGGACTGCTCAAAGATCAAGAATACCTTTGGCTGGACGCCCAGATATGGCGTAAAGGAAGCAGTGGAGAAAACTGTGGAATGGTCAAAGGAGTATCTGGAGGGAGCGGATATGACAGAGGTGATGGACCGCCAGATCCGCGAATTTTTCATTTCATAGGAAAGGGCGTCCTATGGAATAAAAACGCTCCGCGGGGATCGTCCTGCGGCGTTCCTATGAAATAGAATCAAGGAGGAAAACATATCATGTTTGAACATATGACTGAAGAACAGGCAAGAGCGCAGATTCTGGAGCAGGTAGCCGGATACTGCGATACCTTCCACAAAAAGGCGCCATACAGAGAAGGCGACCGGATTCCCTATGCGTCCCGCGTTTATGACCATGATGAGATGGTAAATCTGGTGGACAGTGCTCTGGAATTCTGGCTGACCTCCGGACGTTATACGGATGAATTTGAGAAAAAGCTGGCAGGATATCTGGGAGTAAAATACTGCTCACTGGTAAATTCCGGCTCCTCTGCCAATCTTCTTGCCTTTATGACCCTGACCTCTCCGCTGCTTGGAGAGCGCCGCATCAAACGTGGGGATGAGATCATCACCGTAGCCTGCGGCTTTCCTACCACCGTGGCTCCGGCTATTCAGTACGGCGCCGTTCCTGTATTCGTGGATGTAACCATTCCTCAGTATAATATTGATGTAACCATGCTGGAAGCGGCCCGGTCTGAAAAGACAAAGGCAGTGATGATCGCCCACACTCTGGGAAATCCATTTAACCTGAGGGCGGTAAAGGCCTTCTGCGACAAATATGATCTGTGGCTTGTAGAGGATAACTGTGATGCTCTGGGAACCCAGTATACCATGGAGGAGGATGGAAGCGAGGTTACAAGATTTACGGGAACCATCGGAGATATCGGAACCTCCAGTTTTTATCCGCCCCATCACATGACTATGGGTGAAGGCGGAGCTGTGTATACAGACAACGGACTTTTAAACCGCATTATGCGCTCCTTCCGTGACTGGGGACGGGACTGCGTATGTCCTTCCGGCCGCGACAATATGTGCGGACACCGTTTTGACCGCCAGTACGGCGAGCTGCCTTTAGGCTATGACCACAAATATGTATATTCTCATTTAGGCTACAATTTAAAGGCAACCGATATGCAGGCTGCCATCGGCTGCGCCCAGTTAGACAAGTTCCCGTCCTTTGTAGAGCGCCGCCGCCACAATTTTGACCGCTTAAAGGCTGCTCTGGCAGGCACGGAGGACAAGCTGATCCTTCCTGAGGCCTGCGAGCACGCAAGACCCAGCTGGTTTGGCTTCCTCATCACCTGTAAGGAAGGCACAGACCGCAATCAGGTGGTTCAGTATATTGAGAAAAAGGGCGTACAGACCCGTATGCTCTTTGCAGGAAACCTGGTAAAGCATCCCTGCTTTGACGAGATGCGAAAGAACGGGGAGGGCTTCCGCGTTGTGGGAAGTCTGGAGCATACGGACCGGATCTTAAAGGATACCTTCTGGGTAGGCGTATATCCCGGTATGACGGACGAGATGATCGACTATATGGCAAAGACCATCCGTGAAGCCATTGCCTGACAGGAACGGAGGTCGAGGACAGTATGGCACAGACATACGATATGACAAAGGTTCATGAGGCCAATTTAAAGATATTAAAGGAGCTGGACCGGATCTGCAGAAAGTATAAGATCCGGTATGCCCTGGATGCGGGAACCCTGATCGGCGCAGTGCGCCACAAGGGCTTTATTCCATGGGATGATGATGCAGATGTGGTTCTGATCCGGAGCCAGTACGAGGCGTTAAAAAAGGTTATAAAAAGGGAGCTTCCCGATACCATGGAGCTTTTGGAGCCGGACAGCTACCGGGGCGGCCGGGCATTTTATGACTTTACTCCCCGTATTATTTATAAAAACAGCCAGGTTCATCCGGACAGCGACCGGATGGACTATTATGAGGGAAAGTTAAACCATCTCTGGGTAGACCTCTTTATTCTGGATAAGCTGCCCGAGGGAAAGCTGGCGTCTGAGATGACCCGCTTTATCCACAAGGCCATCTACGGCCTGGCTATGGGTCACCGCCATGATCTGGATTATAGCAGATACAGCCTGCTTCACAAAATTTTTGTAGGAGGACTTGCCACAGCAGGGAAGCTGATTCCCCTAAAGTGGATCATTTCCATGCAGAAATGGGCTGCCTTAAAAGACAGAAAGAGCAAAGGAAGCCGGTGGTATTACAGTAATTACCAGCCGGATTACCTCTATGTAACTCTGGAGGATGACTGGTGCACCAAGACGGAGGATGCGCCTTTTGAAGATACGCAGCTGATGATCCCAAAGGGGTATCATCAGGTACTTACAGAGGTTTACGGCGACTATATGCAGCTGCCTCCTGAGGACAAGCGGGTTCCAACCCATTCCAGCCAGCAGATCCGGGTATTTGACTGAATATGATAAAGGAGAACCATCCTTTGAGTGAAGATAGAAGCAATCTGAAAAAAAAGATTCTTTCCGTGGTCGTGTCTGTTTACAATGAGGAACAGGCGCTGAAGGAATGTTATACAGAGATGAAGAGAGTGCTGGATACTCTTTCCTGGGATCATGAGCTGATTTTTGTAAATGACGGAAGCTCAGATGGCAGCCTGGAGGTGCTTAAAGCCCTGGCTTCAGAGGATCAGAAGGTAAAGCTTATCAGCTTTTCCAGAAATTTCGGACATGAGGCAGCCATGATCGCGGGTCTGGATTACAGCACAGGCGACGGAGTGGTCTGCATGGATGCAGATCTGCAGCATCCCCCGGAATGTCTTCCCCGGATCATCAGGGCCTTTGAGGAGGGAAACGAGGTAATCAGTATGGTGCGTACTCGAAACAAAAGCGCAGGCCTGATCAAAAATATCACCAGCTCAGGATTTTACTGGCTGATCAACCGCATTTCGGATGTTCACTTTGAGCCTAATGCCTCTGACTTTTTTGCGGTCAGCCGTTCGGTGGCAGAGGTTTTAAAAGGGAATTACCGGGAAAAGGTGCGTTTCCTGCGGGGCTATGTCCAGAACGTGGGCTTTCAGAAAACTACTCTGGAATATGAGGCAGGCGTGAGGGTGGCAGGAGAGAGCAAGTACAGCTTAAAAAAGCTGTTTATCTTTTCGGTTAATACCATCCTCTGCTTTTCCAATATGCCCTTAAAGCTGGGAATTTACGCTGGAATCTTATCGGGAGCAGCCGGGATGGCAGTTCTGGTCTATACGCTCTTTACCCGTCAGGGAGCTCCCAGTGGATATGCTACCATTGTGGTGCTGATCTGCTTTATGTTCGCCATGATGTTTCTGCTCATCGGCATCATCGGAGAGTATATCGCCATCCTTTTTACGGAACTGAAGGATCGTCCGGTATATATTGTGAGGGAGACGGCGAATATAGAACACAAGCACAGATAGTCTCAGGCGAAAAATTCGTTTTTAAATTTCAGTTCTGCAGTTTTCAGATATTCCTCTGCTGGAACGGAAAGGGGTCTTCCCCGGCACCAGGCCGCGATACAGCTGCAGGATTGAGGTGGATTGAGGGAAAAGGTTCTGTCTCTGGGAAGATCAGCGGCTTTTGACGGGAGAATTACATTTCCGTATCCCAGTTTTACCAGATCGGTGAGAACCTTTATGGTTCCGCGGGCACAGCTGTCAGGCTGGTTGATGCTGTTTTCCGTAAAAATTTGATTCTGTTTCCGGCTGAGAAACGTATCTTCCAGATGAGCCATGACGGGTTCTCCTGCAAAAAAGCTTAACTGAAAACTAGAGTTCCGGCAGCGTTTTAGTCCGGGAGATTTGGAAGCGGCAATAAAAACCAGCTCTGAGTCCAGGAGAGATTTCTGAAAAAAATAGGGAGTTTCACAGGGTTCTCCCAGAAAAAAACCAAGATCGATGGAGCCGTTGCTTGTCTGTTCGCGGATCGTTCTGTCATTCCCCTCCTGGGTATAAACTGCAAAATGAGGAAAGGCGGATGAAAAAGCAGGGGATATCTCTGCCTGAAAAAAGGGTATCAGAAAGCTCTGGACAGAAATCCTGACGGAAGTATCCCTATTTTGTTTTTCGGATTGGATTTTTCGAAGGGTTTCCTGTTCCAGATGAACCATGCTCCTGGCCCCGTTGATAAAAACTTTTCCGGCAGGGGTCAGCGCCAGTCCCTGATGCCTGCGAAAAAAAATAGGGGTTCCAAGGGAGGTTTCTACTGCTTTTAAATAACGGGAAAGAGCAGGCTGTGATAAATAAAGAGCTTCCGCAGCCTTTGAAAGTCCTCCCTCATCGGCAATGGCAATTATGAAATCTAAAATTTTCGTATCAAAATCAATGTCTTCCGGTTTGAATAAACCGGTCTTTTTTTTATTCAAAACGATTCCTCCTGATCATAAAAATTATTTAAAAAGACGGTCTGGCATCATGGGCTGCAGAAAGAAATTCATGGATCTTGGGATCCGGGATCAACTCCTGTCCATTCGTTTTCAGTCGTTCGTCAATCAAAAGACCCAAAAGACATGTTTCCGCATAGCTGAGAATCCTCTTTTTAAGAAAACGAATATAGGAAATCTCAAAACAGGGGGGATCCAGACGAAAGCAGGACAATTCTGTTTCCGAATCCAGGTAACGTTTGGGGATAAAACCGGCTCCGGCGCCCTTGCGGATCATGGCGTCAACAGTCATTCCATTGTCAGATTCAAAAGAAATGACTGGCATGAAGCCCGCCTGAGCAAAGATTTGATCCGCCATAATGCGGATGTTATTTTTAGGACCCGGAAGGACAAAAGGGATATCCTGAAAGGACTGGATCGAAACAGAAACCAGCTGATTCTTTCCTGCCAGCTGTGCCATAGGGTGAAAAGGCGGAACTGCAAGAAGAAGTTCCTCACGGCAGACCGGAAGGCTGCAGACATCAGGAAAGGCTGAGTGAAGATTCACGCCAAAGGCAAAGTCTGCATTTTCACGATGGATTTCTTCTTCCTGAGCAGAAGAATAGATTTCCTTTAAAGACAGATCTACAGTAGGAAAAAGAACGGAAAAACGGCTGAATACGCGGCTGAACAGTTCTGCTCCCCGATAGGGCGTGGATGCGATGACGATCGGCGGAGAAACGTTTCTGGTAAGGCGGTTAATGGTCTGAAGCGTGCTGTTTTTTATAGCCAGTATGTTTCTGGCTGCTTCCAGCATAGTTTCTCCGGCCGGAGTGGGGTACATTTTTTTCTGATGGCGAAGAAAAAGCTTTACGCCCAGAAGACGCTCCTGTTCTGCCAGAAATTTACTCAGAGCTGCCTGAGTAACACCCAGTTTTTTGGCAGCTGCGGAAAGCCCCTCGCAGGAGGCGATGGTTAAAAGATAATTGTACTGTCTGGTATTCATATTAAAATTCTCCCGGATGATGATATGGTTATGGTATCATTCTTAAAAACCCCTGTCAAGGAAGATGGTTAACTAAAATGATATATTGCAGAAGAATAAGTGGATATTGTTGTAGTGGTTTTAATGTGATATTTTAGTATTATAAAAAGAAAAAAACATAAAAAATAGTGAAAATGCCATGATTTACAGGAAGATTCAATCAATTTCTATATTTTGACCATAACTAAAATAGGGGGTACTGCGATGAAATTTGATTTCATGGATCAAATAAAATTTACAAAGGCTGTGTATTACCATTTTCATCAGATTCCTCTTCCGAAACCTTTTAAAGATGGAACTGGAGGAATGGGAAAATTTGCACCGGAAAAAGGGTGTATTGAATTGTACGATCAGGAAGGCTGCTGCGCTCATTTGAGCGTAGGGCCAGCTTTTACAGCAGATATCCTTCCGATGATCCTGACTGGCGAGACAAAGAGCTACAATGAATGGAGGGAAAGTCTTTATTGGAGGATACGCAATGCCGGATTTCAAAGTGAAAAAGCAGTAGAAGTGGGTCAGCTGGATCTGATGATGCTGGATCTTCTGGCGCAGCGGGCCCAAAAGCCCCTTCACCGTTTTCTGGGAGCAGAAAAGGACTGGACGGCTGCATATAAGGGCGGAGGTTCTCTTCTGCTAGAGGATGATGAGCTGGTTGCTGATATGACCCGTTATGTGGAAGAAGGCTATAAGACAGTTAAATTTAAGGTGGGAAGCGGAGAGGGAACAGATATGGAACGTGATATCCGCCGTCTGAAGAAAGTCCGGGAAGCAGTAGGATCTTCTGTGGGAATTGCCGTAGATGCGAATCAGAGATGGAGTGTGGAGGAGGCATACCGTTTTTCACAGCTGGCTGCGCCCTATCATCTGGAGTGGCTGGAAGAGCCGATTCATTCCAATGATTTTAACGGTATCCGCCGTTTAAAGGAAATGGGAGTCCCTATGCCTCTGGCATTTGGAGAATCCATGAGAATTTCTTATATGTATGAGATTTATCTTGAAAAAGGTGTTGATCATCTTCAGCCTTCGATAGGAAGAATGACCAGAATGGACGATCTTCTTACGATACGGGATATGGCAAGAGAATGCCATGCGGTATTTTCGTCCGGAGGCCGTATTTATCTGAATGCAATCTTCGGCTGTCTTTATGATGAGAGTGAGAGAGTTGAATTTCATGAGCCGATCACTGTACCAGTGGGAGAATATACGCTGTATAAACCGCAGGAGAAGGGGGGACGAATCATTTGTAATCAGGGAATTTCGGGGATCGCACCCAGAATGGATGTAGAAAAACTGGAGAAGGACGGCTTGATGGAAAGCAGGCAGGTATTTTATGCGCCAAAGGTGTAAGAAAGGGGTAAGCGTTATGAAAATGAAAAAAATTTTACAGGTGATGACAGGAGTTTCGGCCGCATTGGCGTTAGCCGGATGCGGGGCAGCGGGGGGAAATGCATCAGAAAGCGGATCAGAAGCTTCAGATGGGACAGTAACGATCAGCTTTTCCTGGTGGGGAGGCGACAGCCGTCATGAGGCTACGGAAAAAGCAATTGCTGCTTTTGAAAAGAAATATCCTAATATTAAAGTAAATGCAGAATACGGAGCATGGAATGGTTGGGAGCAGAAACAGTCGCTGAATTTAAGCGGAGGAAACGGAGCAGATGTGATGCAGATCAACTGGGCCTGGCTGGATTCCTATGGTCAGGGAGGCAGATCCTTTACAGATTTGAATGAATACGGGGACGTACTGGATCTTACACAGTTCCCGGAAGAAAGCCTTTCCTCCTGCACAATGGATGGAAGACTTCTGGCAATACCGATTTCTTTGACCGGACGTCTGTTTTACTGGAATAAGACGACATTTGACGAGGTGGGATGCCAGATTCCTACAGATCGGGAATCGCTTTTTGAAGCAGGCGCGGCCTTTAAGGCATATGATGAGGATGCTTATCCTCTGGTACTGCAGGAATATGACAGAATGCTTTTTATGGTTTATTATCTGGAATCTGTTTATAACAAGCCCTGGGTAGAAAATGGACAGATTCAATATACTCAGGAAGAAATTGCAGAAGGGCTCGATTTTATGAATCAGCTGGAGGATGCCCATGTAATTCCTACCCTTGCGGTACTGGACGGCGACATGGCTGATTCTGTAGATAAAAATGCCAAGTGGATCAATGGAAAATATGCAGGAATCTATACCTGGGACAGTTCAGCAAAGAAAATGGCGGATGCTCTGGTGGAGAGCGTAGACAAGCCGGGACAGGAAATGGTAATTGGTGATTTTATCAAATTCGGTGATTATAATGGAGGCTTTACTAAAATCGCACAGGCGTTTGCAGTTCCCTCTACATGTGAGCACCCAAAGGAAGCGGCGATGCTGATCAATTTCCTTTTAAATGATCCGGAAGGCGTGGAAATCTGTGGCACAGAACGTGGAATTCCCTGTTCAAAAACAGCGGTAACTCTTTTGAATGATAAAAATATTGGGGATGAACTGGCAAAGAAATCAAATGAGGCAGTGATTTCCTACTGTAAATTTTCTGTAGACAGCAAGTTTGAAAATCCGGATCTTCAGGCAAATCCGGACGGGGTATATTATAAGGTGTTCGGAAAGCTGAGTGCCAGAGAGAAGACACCGGCAGAGGCGGCAGATGAGTTAATAAAAGGTGTAAATGAATGTCTGGGAAATTGAAATATTCCGAGATTGTAATTTATGGCGATAAAAAGAAAGATGAGGCGATTAAAATGAAAATTGGGTTTATTGGACTGGGAATTATGGGAAAGCCGATGGCAAAGAATCTGATTCGGGCAGGCTATGAGCTGATTGTGTATGATTTTAATCAGGATGCGGTAGAAGAACTGGTATCCTGCGGCGCAAAGGTGGCGGTTAATGGCAGAGATGCGGCGTCTCAGGCAGAGGCTGTTATTACAATGCTTCCCAATTCTCCCCATGTGCGGGCGGCGGTGCTTGGTGAAAACGGTATTGCAGAAGGGGCAAGACCAGGAACTGTTTTGATTGATATGAGTTCGATCGACCCAACGGAAAGTAAAAAGATTGGGGAAGAATGTGCAAAGCGTGGAATTGAAATGTTGGATGCTCCTGTTTCCGGAGGTGAGCCAAAAGCGATTGACGGTACGATGTCTGTAATGGTTGGCGGAAAGAAGGAGATATTTGAACGGTATTATGATATGCTTATGTCTATGGCAGGTTCTGTGGTCTATGTGGGAGAGCTGGGTTCTGGAAATGTGGCAAAGCTTGCAAATCAGATGGTGGTAGCGATTAATATTGCGGCTGTGGCCGAGGCCTTGTCCTTTGCCAAAAAAGCCGGTACGGATCCTGAGCTTGTTTATCGGGCAATCCGCGGCGGTTTGGCCGGATCTACCGTTATGGATGCCAAGGCTCCTATGATGCTTTCCCGCAATTTTAATCCGGGTTTCCGCATCGAACTGCACATAAAGGATCTGAATAATGCTTTAAATGCGGCCCATGCGATCAGTTCTCCGGCACCTCTGACGGCTCAGATGATGGAAATCATGCAGTTCTTGAGATCAGAGGGATGCGACAGGGAAGACCATGCCAGCGTTGTAAAATACTATGAAAAAATATCCGGCGTAACTGTAACACCGGACAAGTAAACGATAAAGTTCAGGAGTTAAAAAATGATCAATACAGATTTTATGAAGGGCGTAGTAGTGCCAATCCTTACACCGATCGATGAAGATGAGAAAATTGATGAGAAAAAGCTTAGAAAACAGGTGGATTATGTCATAGAGGGAGGCGTGCTGGGGATTCTGGCATTTGGCAGCAACGGCGAATTTTACATGGTAGAAGAGGATGAAATGGAGCGCGGGCTGCAGATCATAATAGATCAGACCGCAGGACGCGTACCTGTATATTTCGGAATTGGTGCGATCAGCACGAAAAAATGCTGCCGCCTTGCAAAAATGGCCCGAAAATATGGAGCAGCCGGTATTTCTATTTTGCAGCCTATGTTTTTAAAACCTATGGAAAAGGAACTGTTCCTTCATTTTAAAACGATTGCGGACTGTGTTCCCGGACTTCCGGTGCTGCTTTATAATAATCCGGGGCGGGTAGGATACACCATGTCGGGCAGTCTGGTAGAACGTCTGGCCCATGAAGTAGAAAATATTGTGGGAATGAAGGACACCAGCGGCGACATTACCCAGACTGCGGAATTTATCCGAAGAACAAGGGATGTGGATTTTAAGGTTTTTGGCGGTAAAGATACTTTTTTGTATGCCTCTTTGTGTCACGGGGCAGTAGGGGGAGTATGTACGGCAGCCAATTTTATGCCAGAGCTGATTACAGATGTTTATAATAAGTTTGCCGCCGGAGATATGAAAGGTTCACTGGAAGCACAGTTTAAATTAAATCCGGTTCGTTTGTCTATGGACGGCGCAAGCTTTCCGGTTGCTGCAAAGGATATGGCCAATCTTCGGGGAAGAAATATAGGGCTTCCCTATAAGCCCAATCTGGCAACTCCTGACGGACCGGTTCTGGAAACAATTAAAAAAGAGATGAAGACGGCGGGACTGCTTTAAGGACTGCGTCTGCTTACAGGAGAGCAGAAATGATGAAGCGAATGGTTATGTTGCCGGATGGTACGCCTGTTCCTGCGCTTGGGCAGGGAACCTGGTTCCTGGGTGAAAATCTGTCCCTGGCCGGTCAGGAAAAGGAAGCGTTAAAAGCCGGAATTAAGGCAGGCATGATCCTGATCGATACAGCAGAAATGTATGGAGAGGGTGCATCCGAATGCCTGATTGGAGAAACGATCAGAGACATAGATCGGAAGAAGCTGTTTCTTGTATCAAAAGTTTATCCGCACAACGCAGGCCGTGAAGCAATATTTAAAAGCTGTACGGAAAGTCTGAAACGGTTGGGAACCGATTATCTGGATCTGTATTTGCTGCATTGGCGTGGAAGGATCCGTCTTGAGGAAACGGTAGACTGTATGGAACAACTGAAAGCAGCAGGAAAAATACGAAATTGGGGCGTTTCTAATTTTGATACAGAGGATATGAAGGAACTGTGGTCTGTTCCGGGCGGAACAAACTGTGCAGTGAATCAGGTTTTATATCATGTGGCAGCCAGAGGGATTGAGTATGATCTTCTTCCGTGGATGCGGGAACGAGGAATTCCTCTTATGGCATATTGCCCTTTGGCTCAGGGAGGAAAGCTGAACAGAGGGATGTATAAAAATCCCACATTAAACTGTATTGCCGATCGTCACAGAGTATCTGTTTCACAAATTCTCCTTGCTTTTGTTTTAAGGTATCCGAATGTCATTGCGATTCCCCGTTCTTCCCGTAAAGACCATACTCTGGATAATGCTGGGGCAGATACAATTGTCCTTACAGAAGAAGAATTGACAGCGTTAGATCGGGCTTTTCCGGCTCCGGACAGAAAGATTCGTTTGGGAATGGTATAAAAATATTTGTAAATATAGCAGAAATACCCTGGGGACTGCCGTTCAGCCCTTCAGGGTATTTTGCCGTACGGGCCAGTGAGCAGGACGCCCGGTCTACAGCTACATCCTTCGTGAAAGGATCATTCTCCAGATGATAAGGAGACCGGCAAAGGCTGCCATGATGCAGAGCAGAAGCTTTACCATCAGGACGCTTACAAAGCCGGACAGGAGGATCATCACATACAGAAGGATAAACAGGGAGTATCCCGCATAGGCCCAGCTTTTAGTACCGATGGCCTGGCTGCGTTCGTCAAACTCCCGGATTTCCTGCTGCCTTCTGCGCTCAGGATCCTTCAGATAGGAACGGTTTCTTAAAATCAATAAAACTCCGGCAATGATCAGCCCCAGGCCGGTGCTGTAATAGAAGCTTGTCATGAAGCTGCGGCTTTCCGGTTCCAGATAGAGAATGGGAGACGCTCCGGCCGAAGAAGCCAGAGCCGCTGTGAGAGCGGCCGCACCTAAAATCAAAGCAGCTGCTCCAAGAAAGATCCGAAGCCTGCATCTGCGTACCAAACGGGTCTGACCGTTGTTTTTCATAGATTCTCTCATATGTCGTCCTCCTCTTCAAAAATAAAAATTTCTTCGATGGTCCGTCCGAAATACCGGGCGATCTTGTGCGCCAGTCCCAGAGAAGCGTTGTATCTTCCGTTTTCTAAAGAAATGATCGTCTGACGGGTAACGCCGACTGCTTCTGCCAGATCCTCCTGACGGATCCGTCCGGTCCGGCGCAGTTCCTGGATCCTGTTTTTCATCTGTGATCGATTCCACCCTTCTTTTTACTGACAGTATCTTTCATTAATGGTTCTACTTTTACGGATAGAGTGAAATGTAAAGCCAACTGTACAAAATAAGTATAGGAAACTTTACATAAAAAGTCAAGTTTATTTTACATTTTGTGCTTTTTTCAGATACAGTATACAAAATGTTTGGAGAAATTTTATAATTGGGTCATTGACTTTCCGACCTGTAAGTGTTTATAATTTGAAAAGTGACAATATGTCATGTTTACCATTGACTCAAGGAGGCCTTGATTTCTATGCCAACCCAGCGGTTTTTTAAATTAAAGGAAGAAAAAAGACGGCTGATTTTAGAAGCGGCGGCCCACGAATTTTCCCGTGTGCCCTATTCGGCGGCTTCGATCAATCAGATCATAAAGGAGGCGGATATTTCCCGGGGAAGCTTTTATACATATTTTGAAGATAAGGATGATCTGATGCGTTATATGCTCCGGGGAATGCGGGAGCATTTCAGAGAACGGGTGATGCTGCTCCTGAAAGAAATGGGGAGTCCTTTTGCGGTCTGTTTACAGATGGTGCGGGAGTGGATGGATAAGGGAAATGACCATATCTTTTACAAAATCCATAAAAATCTCCTGTCGGATCTGAGCGTTTCCAATCAAAATCAGATCTTTGGCTTCAGAGGATTTACATTAAAGGATGACCCTTATGAGGGTTTTATCAAAGATATTTATGAACACATGGATCGAGAGCATTATCCTATGAGCCTGGAGGCTCTTATTTACGGGGCGGATGTAGCCGCTATGGTATGTATTCGGGCGATGAGCCTTTACTGCCAGAAGCCGCAGGAAAAGGAATCTATTTTACAGGCAACCGAAACAGAGATGAGGATTTTGGAAAAAGGCGTCTGCAGTCTGCAGGCGGCAAAATAGGATGAAACGGATATAAAATCGTATTAGAGGAGAATGAATCATGAAAAATCAGAAAAGAAAGACAGCCGGCCGTCATATGGCCGCGATCACAGCTGCTATTTTGACTATGTCATTTCCCATGAACATCCTGGCGGCATCTAACCGTCCGGATGACAATACCTATCAGGCTCCGGAGGCACCGGCCCCCAATTATAATAAGGATATGAGCCCTGAATTTGCCTACACGGAGGAAAAATGGGCTTCTCTCAGGGATAACGTGATGGAGTATGGGGAGCTGAAGGATCTGATCCATGAGTATAACCCTACAGTCCGCAGCAACCGTTCTGCCTATAAGGATCAGAAGGGAAAGGACTTAAATGACGTATATGAGCAGTATATGAACGATATCGATGATATCTGGGATCAGGCAGATGCGGCTGAGGATGATGTTACCTGGGCGTCCATGCGGTTTTCCGCAGGCCTTCTCACCAAGCAGGCAGACAACAATTACCAGGATGCAGATATGGAAAAGATCCAGTATGACCAGCAGGAGGCTGCTCTGGTATATCAGGCCCAGCAGATGATGGTATCCTTACAGCAGGCAGAAGACAATATAAAGAATCTGGAAAATACAAAGGCTCTTCTTCAGAGTCAGTATGAATTTACCAGGGCTCAGGCTGCCGCAGGCATGGCGACCCAGATAGATGTGCTTACTGCTCAGAAAAGCGTCCAGGATCAGGATACAGCCATCCTTGCTGCCCAGAAGAATAAGGAAAATGTCCACAGAAATCTCTGTCTGATGCTCGGATGGGACGCAGACGCCCAGCCGGAGATCCTTGCAGTACCGGAGCCGGATATGTCCCGTATTGATACCTTAAACCCGGATGGGGATGCCGAGGCAGCGCTTGCCAATAACTATGATGTAAGATATTACGAAAAAAAGGCAGGAAATCTTTCCAGCCAGGATCTGATCGAATCCAATCAGGCTTCCATTCAGAATGCAAAGGATACGGCTGTGCGATCCTTAAAAACGCAGTATAATACTGTACTTACGGCAAGAGATGCCCTGAATGCCGCTCAGTCTCAGCTTGCTGCTGAGCAATCCAAATTAAACAAGGCTTCTGCCAGTCTGGCAGCAGGACAGATTACAAATCTTGAGTATCAGACCACGCTGAATGCTGTAATGACAGCGGAAAGCGATGTAAATACGAAAAAGCTTCAGCTGTTAGTGGCATTAGAAGGCTATGACTGGAATGTGAAGGGCCTTACCACCTCCAATTAAGCAGGATGAAAAGGAGACGATGAAATGAAAACCACATTTTTAAAACGAACGGCAGCAGCGTCCTTAAGCGTGGTTCTGGCAGCATCTGTGCCCTTTACTGTGCTGGCAGATCAGACAGATCCAAATGTGGCCTATGAACAGGAGCAGCAGCTTCTCTCAGACGGACATCTGGATTACGGTGAGATTGAGGGACGTGTAAAAAATTATTACGGACCGATGAAAAGCGCCTATGATATGGCAAAGGGCATGGTAGAGGATCAGGCTGATATTGCTGTAAATGAGCGTATTATGGCAAATGACCTTCTGTCCCAGGCCGATGTGGCAGAGGATATGGCAGAGGAACAGACTGGTATGGATCAGGCGATTTCTGCGGCAACCGCCAAGGCGCTGCGCCAGTCTGCCAGACAGATGAGAAATGCGGCATCCATGATGGGCCAGTCCTTAAAAAAGACCTCATCTACGGAACGTCAGGTAGACCGCCAGGCCAATTCCCTGATCATGAATGTCCAGTCCATGATGAATCAGTATGAGCAGCTGGTCTCCCAGCGTGCCATGGCTGCAAAGGGAGTGGAACTGGCCCGGACAGCCAGAGCGCTTCAGGATACCATGCAGTCTCAGGGGATGGCGGTGGACAGCGATGTTTTATCCGCAGCGGCTTCTCTTTCCTCTGCGCAGTCCCAGCTGGCCAGTCTGGATGCGGGAATGGAGCAGATCTATAAGCTTCTCTGCAGCTTTACAGGATATGACCCTGCCTCCGGCGTTACCTTTGGAGCAATCCCCTCTGCAGATCTGGCGGCCATTGACGCCATTGACGTAAATGCAGATAAGGAAAAGGCAGTAAATAACAACTATAACCTGATCAGTTTAAGAAGCTCTACCGGAGGCGGTATGACCGATTTTCAGGCTCGCACTACAAAGACGACTACACAGACTGAAAACCGTTTAAGAAATGTAGAGTATTCAGAAAATACAGTCCGTTCCGATATTCAGGCACTGTACGATCAGATCCTGGAAAAACGCGCTGCCTATGATGCTGCAAAAACCGCTTATGAAAGCGGAAAAATGGTCTGGGATGCGGCTCAGATCCAGAAGCAGAACGGAAGTTTAAGCCAGATCCAATACCTTCAGCAGGAACTTGCATGGCTGACCGCAGAATCAGGATACCACTGTGCAGGTCTGGAACTTCAGCAGGCAATCCAGAATTACAGATGGGCTGTAGCCGGCGTAGCTGTGAGCGTTTCATAAATACAGTTAATAATTAAAAAATCCCTTCGGGGACCGCACTGCGGCGGAGTGGGATTATGCCGCTGATGCGGCCCGCCGCAGGCGGAGAATCCCGCTTGTGGGATTCTTTTGTGTAAACAGAGAAAAAAGAATGAAAGTTATTAAGACTGCATAAAAATATAAATGACGTCATTGATTTTGTTGTGAAAAGATGCTATTATGTTTTATAAGGGGAATATATTTTAAGTTAAAGGAGGAAGGTAACCTGCACGTTTTGTTTCTTGTGAATTGAGGTGAGTCTATGGTAACACGGCGTATGGACATAAGGAAAGGAGGATTTAATCCGATTCCGATTTCTTATCTGATTCAGACAGCGAATCAGTTTGACTGCGACATCTTTGTAACCAATGAAAGTACGACAGCAAATATGAAACATTACGATGAAATGAAGAGATTAAATATGTGTGGTTTTCTTACATTCTGCTTTAAGGGAAGCGACGAGAATGCGGCAGAAAACAGGATACATACCATTTTATGGCAAAATACTAACGGATAAGTAAGGAAGTGTAGCATTTCATGCACAAGACAGAATGACAGGAGGCTGTGTGACCAGGCCTCCTGTTTTTGTGTGGTGGTGCGCCTGGCGGCACATAAAATAAAAGAAAGAGCAGGTGATATGTCAGTTTTTCCTGCTCTTTTTTGCTGCTTATTTTTTTGTTTCATTCAGATAGGATCCCGCATCTTTAAAGAAGCTCCATATAATAAGAAGGATGATAAAGCTGATGGGAAAGGCTGCAATGATGGACACGGTCTGCAGGCTGTTCATGGAGTTTTCGGAAAAGATCAGCGCAATGGGAAGAAGCATCAGCGTTACAGCCCAGAAAAGCTTGATGAAGCGGTCCGGTTCCTGTGTCCCATCCAGGGAACGGTAGGAATAGGAGGAAGCGACCATGGTTAAGGCATCAAAGCTGGTGGCATAAAAAGCGATCATGGTAAGGGCCAGAAGAAGAAGGCCTGCCTTGGCCAATGGCATGGTTTCAAAAATCGCCATAATTGCTTCATAGAGGTTCTGGGACTGGTTATAAATTGCCATCAGATCCAGCCTGCCATGCATCTGAAGGGACAGCCCGTAATTTCCAAGAATGATAAAAGAAGTAAAGGTGCCGGACAGTCCGAAGAAATATCCGCCCAAAACGGTCTGCCGTATGGTGCGTCCCTGGCTGATGCTGCCGATAAAAAACGGAGTCGCCACGCACCATACCATCCAGTAGGCCCAGTAAAAGATGGTCCAGGTCTGGGGGAAGGAGGTGGTCCGCTGGGGATCGGTGAAGGTGGCCAGGCTAAAGAAGTTCTGGGCCAGATTTCCGATGGCAGAGAAGCCGGTCTCCAGGATGTAGCGGGTCTCGCCTCCGGCCAGGAGCACATAGGCCAGAAGGGCAAAAAACAGATACATACAGGCAGCAGACAGCCGGGAGATCCCCTTCATGCCGTGGACCAGGGCGTAGGTGTAAATGATGCAGGTGACCACCAGGATCCCGATGGTGACCCATTTGGAGGACGGGAGCCCTGTGAGCCTGGAAAGCACCTGGGCCATCAGCGGCGTAGCCAGGGAAAAGGTCGTGGCGGTCCCGGCCAGAAGAGCGAACAGGGCCAGAAGGTCAATACATTTTCCAGGAAGCTTATCCACCCGGTTTCCCAGGATGGGACGGCAGGCCTCAGAATATTTCTGCTTGTGGCAGCCCCGTACATGGAGCATGAAGCCGAAGGCTACGGCCAGCACCAGATAAAAGCTCCAGGGGATGGGGCCCCAGTGGAAGATGGGATAGGTGCTGGACCAGATCTGCATGGATCCCATTTCCGCGATATGGGGATCGTTGGCGTAAAGGATCCATTCGCAGAAGGAGTAAAACAGGATGTCAGCGGCCAGCCCGGCGGTGAACATCATGCTGCTCCAGGCAAAATCTGAGTATTTTGGTTTTTCATTGGGGCCGCCCAGACGGATGGAGCCGTACCGGGAAAAGGCCAGATAAATGGAGAGCAGGAACACGCCCAGGCCGATGACAAGATAATAAAGGCCGAAGGTGTCTCCCAGAAGCACCCGGATCTTGTCCAGGATCTGTCTGGAGCCGTCCGGAGCGGCCATGAAGCTGATGCATAAAAAGGCGATCAGCACGAAGGGAATGACGGCGGTGGACCAGTCGATCTTTCCCTTTAGGGATTCTGTATGGGGATTCTGTTTGTTCATATGCGTTCCTCTTGTTCAATTTTATAAAATTATTTGTGATATTGAACATTATAGCATCGTCATGGAGGAAATGCAAGGGGAAAATACAGAGAATCCATATGAGAATGGAACCGTCCAGCCGTGCCGCTTCCTGTCTGCCCGCAGCGGGCAGGAGGCGCCGGGCATCTGCCTTATGGAGATCCGGACAGAACTGCTGCATGGGGATAAAACGGAGAGACAAAAAGGGCCGCGCCAGGCTCCGGCAGGATACAGGAGGTCTGTACGCGGCCTTTTAAAAAGGTCCCGCTATATGATTGGGAAGGCGCCCGCGGATGGGATCACAGGAGGTTTAAGAAGCTGGTGATGATGATCGTGTTCATGAAGTCGATGAACAGGCTTCCCACCAGGGGAACCACGAAGTAGGCGGTGGGGGCTGGGCCGTATTTCTGGGTGATGGCCTGCATATTGGCCATGGCGTTGGGAGTGGCTCCCATGCCGAAGCCACAGAAGCCGGAGGTCATGACGGCCGCATCGTAGTTCTTTCCCAGCAGATTAAATACCACGAAGTAGGCATAGACCATCATCAGCACTGTCTGGGCCACCAGCATCACTACCATGGGAATGGCCAGGTCGGCCAGCTCCCAGAGCTTTAAGCCCATCATGGCCAGGCCCAGAAACAGGGAAAGGCTGAAGCTTCCGATGGTACTGATCTCCTCCATGGGGATCTCCTTCCCGGCCATATC
>ENA-ORRZ01001022-ORRZ01001022.1-human-gut-metagenome-genome-assembly--contig:-NODE-1022-length-20799-cov-3.154695_pt1 | contig 20799 bp, 10 predicted proteins | sample MGYA00242185_ERZ509152 | MGnify/ENA primary metagenome ERZ509152 (study PRJEB26280, sample SAMEA2338668) | human gut metagenome | biome: human gut; feature: human-associated habitat; material: faeces... | reverse complement strand
CCGAAGAAGAAGTACTGAATCACCTGTTCGCGAATGAAGATTTCGATCGCTATTACCGCCAGACGCTTTTAGCGGTCAAAAACAATACGCTCTCACCGCGCACCGGCCTGCGGCAGCTCAGTGAATTTATCCAGACGCAATATTTTGATTAAAGGAATTTTTATGTCTTATCAGTATGTTAACGTTGTCACTATCAACAAAGTGGCGGTCATTGAGTTTAACTATGGCCGCAAACTTAATGCCTTAAGTAAAGTCTTTATTGATGATCTTATGCAGGCATTAAGCGATCTCAACCGGCCGGAAATTCGCTGTATCATTTTGCGCGCGCCGAGTGGATCCAAAGTCTTCTCCGCAGGCCACGATATTCACGAACTGCCGTCTGGCGGTCGCGATCCGCTCTCCTATGATGATCCATTGCGTCAAATCACCCGCATGATCCAAAAATTCCCGAAACCGATCATTTCGATGGTGGAAGGTAGTGTTTGGGGTGGCGCATTTGAAATGATCATGAGTTCCGATCTGATTATCGCCGCCAGTACCTCAACCTTCTCAATGACGCCTGTAAACCTCGGCGTCCCGTATAACCTGGTCGGCATTCACAACCTGACCCGCGACGCGGGCTTCCACATTGTCAAAGAACTGATTTTTACCGCTTCGCCAATCACCGCCCAGCGCGCGTTGGCTGTCGGCATCCTCAACCATGTTGTGGAAGTGGAAGAACTGGACGGACTGTCCATGGACGCGTTTCATATCGATACGCTGAAACCGGAAATTGAGGTGGAAGAGAGCCGGTCTGGCCGCGTCCTTGTCACGGTACGGGTGATGGATGGAAAAAAGGACCTGTATGAGAGGAATGGCAGTGTGCAGACCGGAGATGGCGCTGGATACAATCCCCGGCAGCCGCGGATCCGAAGTACAGACAGCAACTCACGAACCGTCTGCGTCAGCGAGAGAGGAATGAGTTATAATAGAAAGAGGAAAATGGGATGTTGGGCATATTAGGCGGAGAAGGAAAACAGGAAAATAAGAATGAGGTCCAGGAGATGGAGAGCTATGGGGCAGAGGCCGGATCTGCGGTGCAGCTCCTTGAGGAACTTTTAAATCTGGGATACCGGAAAAATGCCAGTGACATCCATCTGGAACCGCAGGAAGACCGGATGGTCGTCCGGATGAGGCTGGACGGGATGCTGCTCCATGTGCGGGAATATGACAAGGAAATGCATCAGCCGTTGGTGACGAGGGCGAAGGTCCTCAGCGGAATGGACATTGCGAAAAAGAGAGTGCCGCAGGACGGGCATTTTAAGGAGATGATCGACGGGATCTGCCTGGATGTGAGGACCAGCGTGGTCCCGACGATCTTTGGCGAGAAGATGGTGCTGAGATTCCTGAATATGAAAACGGAGATCGATCATGGCAAAACCTTTGGAATGCGTGAGGAAAATTATGAGAAGATGAAGAGGATCCTCAGAAGTCCGGGCGGGATCCTGTACCTTACAGGACCGACAGGATGCGGAAAGACTACCACATTATATATGATCCTGGAATATCTCGCGAAACAGCCGGTGAATATCGTGACCATCGAGGATCCTGTGGAGCGATATCTTCCGGGAATCAGCCAGATGCAGGTAAATGAACAGTCGGGGCTTACCTTTGAAGCAGGACTCCGTGCCGTTTTGAGACAGGATCCTGATATTATCATGGTCGGCGAGACGAGGGATCCGGAGACAGCGAAAACCAGTGTCCGCGCGGCAATCACCGGTCATCTGGTGCTCTCGACTCTGCACACGAAAAGTGCAGTGGGCGGGATCACGAGAATGGCAGATATGGGTGTCGAGCCGTATCTCACGGCGGACAGTTTATGCGGCATGGCGGCACAGAGACTGGTGAGAAAGGTATGTCCGCACTGTGCGGAGACGGTGGAACTTACGGATGAGGAGCAGAAGCTGTTTGGAAGAAAGATCCGGAGCGCAAGGCGCGGACGCGGATGTGAATTCTGTCGGAATACAGGATACAAAGGGAGAACTGCGGTTCATGAGATATTTGTGATGGACCGGGAACTGAAGAAGATGACTGCGGAAAACCGGCCGGAGTGGGAGATCGAGGATTATGTGGTGAAGACACAGGGGATGCGGACCATGCGGGAAGAGCTGGCGGATCTTGTGTGCGCCGGCGTGATTTCGATGGAGGAATTTTTACGGACGGTGGAGACGTGGTAAGACAGGTGAAAGGCAGGACATGCGCGGCATGTCCTGTCTTTTTTGACATCGAAAAATGCTTATAAATAATGCTTTTATTGGCATCGGTGAAAAAATGGTATGGTAAAAGTGACGAAAATGCAAAAATATTTTCGTGAAACTGGCTAAATAATGGGGCTTTGGTTTTACGGATCCGATATGGATTCCAGGGATGGCCTGTGATATAGTTATGGACAAGCGGAGGAACGAACCGGTTGGGGAGTTCCAGTCAAATCATAATAGATCTTTTGGAAGTCTTAAAAATCTTTGGAGGCAGATATTATCTGCTTTATCGAAAAGCCGCCGGCGGCTTTAGCCGGAATATCCAGGAGGAAAAATGAATCGAAAGAAAGTGGCGAAGTGGCTTGCTGCGGCCGGTTCTTTTGCTGTACTCACAAGCTGCCGGGGAGAACTCGTTCCCTACGCGGCGGAGAGAACGGCAGAATTTCTGACAGCAGAACCTGTGATCCTGAGGGATCGGGAAGCGGGCAGACGGTTTCTGATGGAGACGGTATCTGCCGCAGAACGGGAAGGGCGGCAGGAAATTGTGGTAACGGGAAAAGACAGCTCGTTCGATACGCTGGTGATCGCGCAGATGTTTCCCGGAGTGGTAAATATTTCAAAGCTGGATCTGGGGACCAGGAATGTGAACGGTGAGACGGTTACGGACTGCCGGATCGGCTTTGAATGGCGGGGGCGGGCGCCGGATTCCGGGGAAAATACCGTTCCAGGAACGGGAGACAAGTTCGGGGAGGAGGAAGACCGGGCCGCATGGAGGACCGGGGATGTGGTCTCGCGGGAGATTGCGGGAAAAGTATGCCGGTTTCGATGTATCGATGATGATTACCAGGACGGCAGAGGCAGTTATGGGAAACGTGCGCTGTTTCTGGCGGAAAATGTGATTCGGTCCGATGTGGACAGTACTTATGAGGAGCGGATCTTACTTCCGTTTGGAGAAAACAATAACTATAAGAAATCCCGAGTGAGAGAATGGCTGGGGGAACAGACAGAGACTGCGGTTCCAGATGCATCTTTTGTATACACGGGAGCATTGACGGCATTTACAGGGAAAACAGGGGATGGTGATTTTGCTGATAGCCGTCTGGATGGTCTTGAGAGCCATTTGCTGCCATACCAGGACTGCAGGGACAGATTCTTTCTGCTGTCTTTGGAGGAAGCATACCGGTATCGGGATGAGATCTGGAATCCGGAAGGAAAGGGAAGTTCTTACAGCCGGGGGTTCTGGCTTCGGACACCGGCTTATGAGGTGGATGAAAGAGGCAGTTTTGTATATGGAAACAGGGAGTATGTTGTAGATCTTGAAAATGGATGCTTCAGACAGGCGGATGTGTCAGATGTTGGGATCGGGATCTGCCCGGCATTCTGTCTGCCGCAGGCATAGAGGGGAGAAAAGAAATGAAGAAGAGCAGAAAAAACAGAGGCAGAAAGAGCCAGATGATGTTAGCAGGGTTAGGACTCTGCATGGCGCTTGGAACACCGGTAAGAGGAATGGCAGTTTTGAGAAGTGTGGAAACAGAGGCGGAGAGAACGGCGACGGCATCGGATGCCGTGGAAAATATTGCTGTGCTCGCTGCGGATGAGGAGATCTGGGGCGCTGATGTGGGCGATATGAGCTTTTTAAGTGGAAGAACTGGGGATGGAACAAAGGAAAAGCCGTACCAGATCACAACGAAGGAGCACCTCATTGGTCTCGCTGCCCTTGCGTCCATGGGAATGGAGGTTGGAAGTGGAGAGGGCACTTATCCGGGAAATTATAAAGGTGCTTGGTTTGAGTTAGGGAAAAATATTGATCTCGGTGGAATGAACTGGATCCCTATCGGATTCTATCACACTGGGGCGGATATGCGGGCCGGAAGAGTATCACCGTTTGAGGGGCATTTTAGCGGAAACGGAAAAACTGTGTCCAATTTCCGCATGTACCAGCCGTCCTGGGACTTTGGGGGACTGTTCGGCGCAGTGGAGAACGCGGAGATCACAGAGCTCAAGGTAAAGCCGGGGCATGTGATCACGGTAAAGGAGAATGGGGGAATTCTCGCGGGCCGTGCGAAACATTCAGTGATCCGGAACGTGACAGTAAACGGTACATTGAGGACTACCGGTACAGCCGGTGGAGTTATTGCGGATGTCCTGGAAGACTCTGTGGTGGAAAACTGTATTTCCGACCATGTGGCTATCGATACGGGAAGCGGAAAGGAGATCTTTGCCGGGGGAATTGCCGGACGGGCGGCAGAGTCTTTGATCGCGGATTGTGAGGTGAACACAGGGGACAGTCTGAGTGCCAGGATCCAGGGCGGCGGCTATGTGGGCGGAATCGTGGGATTCCAGAATTCCGCGGATATTTTCAATACGCATGTGATGGGAACCATCGGCGGAAGCGGCTCTCAGTCCATCGGCGGTATCACGGGAAAATACGCTTCCGGAAAGATGAAGGTGGCACGGTTTGAGGGAACCATCGCATCTTCCGGGCTTGGAAGTGCGGCGCGCGAGGGAACTTTTATTGGAACTCATGATACTGGCTTCCACTTCCGTTATGGGGTTGAGGACGGAGCGGATGTGGCGTACCTGTTCGCGGATACAGAGGAGAAGATTGCAGCCGGTGTCTGCGGCTCAGGTGTCTCGGATGACAATCGGTTCACCTACGATGCCCATATTGGCTTCTGGAACAAAGGAGATAATTTCTACACATTGGTGCAGGGACAGAACACGAAGAAAGAGGACGAACTCTATTTCTATGAGGAACTCGAGAACGGCGTTCTCCATGTAGTGGATACCGAGGCTGCGGTGAGACAGGATCTCTATACTCCAGATCATTTCGCACCGAATTCCGTGGGACGACCGATGCGGGGATATCTGCTGTCGGTCCTTCAGGTGGATACAGCGGCAAATTCAGGGAATTTCTATGATGTGGCGGTGTTGACGGCGAGAGGTCCGTCTGCCTACAGCAAGGAATTCCACAAAGCATACCGGGGCGCGGTGGCTGCCGGAGACACCGTTACAGTCCTCACGGCTCCGAAGAACACAGAGACAGAGAAATTCCAGATGGATGGTGTGCCGACCTATACAGATTCTCTTGGGCGCAGAAGGAAGACGACCTATCAGACAGGAGGTTCCTACCAGTTTGTGATGCCGGAACATGATACGGAGGTCTCTGCGGTCTATAAGAAAGTGGCAGCAGGTGTGCGGTAGAGCCTCGGGAATTTGGTTTCCGGGTCATCGAGGAGCGCACCGGGGACCGGATGAACCCGTCGATCACCACGGAAGTGAGGGATACCGCGGGGAAATTGCTGGCGAGATATTTAAACGGAAAGCTGGAGTCGGGAACGAAGGTCCAGGACGTGAAGATCCAGGCTGTGGTCGATAAGAACAACGATGTCGCCGATGAGGCGGTGAGATGGAGTGTGGATGACGATGAGTTGATCATCTTAAAGAAAAATGATGATGAGGACGAGTCCGGATATACGAAAAAGAGCGCATCCATCGAGTTGAACCTGAATGCAGGATTCTTTAAGGATATTGTGGAGAAAGCGGAGACAGAACAGGCGAAGAAACAGTATCGGTACCCCATTGAGGATACGGTCTACGGAAACGGTACCCAGGGCGGACTTGCGGTTCTGACAGCAAAGACGAGACCGGCATCCAGCTTTGAGGAGAAGTTTGTGACCGCAAACTGCAGGATCCCGGTGACATTCCAGATCAAGGACCGGACGAAGATCGCAGCGGAAGGCGCGACTCTCGACAAAGCGGCATTGAATTTTATGGTGACAAGAACATTGACTGGTGACAGGAAAAAGCCGCAGGAAACGATCACGGTATCCGCACCGCAGATCCTGTCAGGATCCTTTGCACCGGACTATTTCGATAAAAAAGATATCAGCTGGACCGTCGGCGATAATGCCATTATCCAGGTGGACGCCGGTTTTGTGGAAGAGGGAATTGCGGACGGAGATTACCGGAACGCAAAGGTGATGGCGAAAAAGGATACGAGATGGATCTTGGATCTCATAGAGGCGGATGAAGCGGCTCATAAGGAACATATCTATGAGAAACGTACTGGGGGTGGAACAAGAAGCACGGAGGTAGTGATGGCGGCAAAGGATGCCCTTGGAAATATCCAGTCGGCAGTCTGCAGCGTGAAGGTGGATTTTGTGACAGATGACAGGACTGTGGTGATGCCGGAGGAGATCAAGGTGGATCAGGGAGAGCTGGTGTTTGACCTGATACTCACGAAAACGGGATCGAGATATAACCCGGCGGTCATATGGCAGGGCGCGGATGTACAGAAGATTACGGCAAAGCTGATACCGCAGGAAGCGTTAAAAGGAAATGGGGACGGTAGCTTCGAATTTAACTGGAACGTAAAAAATGGTGCTGTAAAGGTAGAAAACGGTGCGGTATCAGTAAATACGGAGGCATTCTGGATCGCGGAGGGGATGAAGAAATATCCGTATACGGCGGAATATGAGGACGAGATCACGGTCAGTGCTGGGGCTTTGGAGAAAAAGATTCCTGTGAAATTAAAGTTTAAGCTTGTGGATATGACCTGGTCCGGCAGCTCAGGAGGACGTTCTTCCGGCGGCGGAAGAACGGGAAGTGTGCTGAAAAAGGCCCAGAACACAGGGGAACAGCCAAAGGGCAGTGTCCCCGGTGAGTGGAGAAAGCAGGAGGATGGAAGCTGGAAATTTGTTTCCGGCGGAAGAACGTATGCCAATGAGTGGGCCTGGATCTACAACCCATATGCGAAAGAAGGACAGGAAAAGACTTCCTGGTTCCATTTTGCGGCTGACGGTAGGATGCAGACAGGGTGGTTTCTCGATGAAAAAGATGGAAGCTGGTATTATCTCCAGAAGACAAATGACGGAAGCCAGGGGAAAATGCAGACTGGCTGGATAAAAGAAGGAGAAGCGTGGTATTACCTGGGACCGACCGGGCGGATGACGAAAGGCTGGAACTGGATCAATGGAAAATGCTACTATATGGACCAGAAAAATGGACATATGCTGGCGGCCTGTGTGACGCCGGACGGCTACACTGTGGATGAGACAGGCGCATGGTGTGTCAGAGGTGCGGTACAGACGATTGGAAAGAAATAATGGCGGGGGATCAGTATGGAAGAGAAAAAAAGAAGGCGATGGTTGGCTGGATTTCTGGCAGTCATTATGACGATCACGGGAGTGGGGATTCCACTCCCGTTCCCGTCCGAGGCATCGGATGTGTGGCCGCAGAAATCGACGGCCCCGTATTACTGCCTCGATGGGGGAAAAGGCTGGAAGAAGGTCGACCGGTATGATATGTATAAGTTTGATACGATGCCGTCTCCGCTTACGGAAACGCAGGCGAAACGGTTATTCTGGGCATATCCGGACAACTGGTCGGCACTGAAGGACGCGGCAAAAAAGTTTGATCCGGGTCTTTATGCGGAGATCGCGTCTACGACGTCCAGTGCCAATATCGTAAAGTATGTGAAAGACGATGCCGGGACAAAATTTGCCTGGGTGGCTGACAATCCGGAAATTGAAGACCGCGCGATCGCTGTTATGGAGCAGGCGTCCTCCGTCGGGCTGGCGGCGGGAAAAGAAGCTCCGGATGCGATCAGGGGAGCAACTTCGGAAGATATGGCAGTGCCATTTCAGGTACTGCCTTTTTCTGACGGACCTGGCGCTCTGGATACGGAGTTTGTTCTCGGAAAAGAGTTTATCCGGGATATCGCGAAGATCGAGCCCCAGAGTGTGTGGGACAATGGATCCACAGGGGGAAACGTAGGATGGCTTGACGCATCCCAGGATAAAAATATCGCGAAATCGGTGATGGGACAAAATCTGTATGAGGTGACCTGGAGCGGGGATGCGATCCGGATCCACAATAATGGTTCAGTGACTGCAAATGAGAATGCTGTCGGAAGCAATATGACAGATGAAGAGAAGTACAATAAGACGACAGTGCGGTATAAGATCACCATGAGAGGCAATTCGGGCTGGTATACGGAAGGCAGCTGGAATCCGGAATATCTCAGGGAGTGGATGGACTTTAAGGTCTGCATCAACGCGCCGGAACATCAGAGACTCTATAAGGCGGATATGAGGATCATTCCCTCTGATATGGTGTTTTATCTGGTGATCAGCCAGGATGGGGAAAGCGGAGAACCAGGAGGCGCGGGAGACGGGGAAATACCGGAATACGGCGTGGAAACCCCGACTCTCGAATTTCAGATCTATCGTCACAAGGAGACCTTTTCGTCGGATTACAATGTCAGGCTTGTAAAACATGACGATGAGACTGGAATGCCGCTCAAGGGAAGCCAGTTCTATCTGTATGAGAGATTTGAGGACGGAGGAAAGATCTCAAAGACAGACGGCGAGGGAAGACTTGCGGAAAAGAACCTGAGCTTTCGCCCATGGAGCGGCTTTCAGGTGTTTTCGGAAGGAACCACGGACGAAAAAGGGGAGATAACCTACAAAGATGCCAGAAAGTATGCGTATGAAAAGACATACTGTGACGGACATGCCGCGCCGTCATGGGCAAATATGCCGGAGGACCAGGAAGATGGGGATTCCGGCGATGAGGACGGGAAAAAGAGCGATGCCTATGAGGAGGCCGCAGAACAGACCAGGGATAATAACAGGGCTGCGGCAAAGCAGTGGATGGAACTGGTGGAAGCCTGTGAGACAGAGGCGGAAGGAGGCTGCCATTTTCACTGGCTGGTGGATGAGAGTGTCTACGATGAGGTACAGGAAGTATTGGAAAGCGGAGAACCGGATGGGGGAAGCCGAAAAAATGCTGGAAATGAGCGAAAGCTCCGGGCTGCATCCGAAGCCGCATTTGAGGAATCCGGCTGCAAGGCGGATTGTGAGGAGACATACCAGAAGTTTATCGGACTGCGGTTTACCTATACATGGAAGGAGATCCAGGCAAGAAACGGGTATATCCTCCACGATCTGCACCTGGATGATATCCCTGTGGAGATGATCACGACGGATTCTTCCCAGGCGGGAGCAGACGCGGAAAAGCGATCCGAAAGCAGCCGTGAGATCACGGAAAACATCTGGTATTCGGGAAATGGAATGACAGGCGGGAGTACTGTTTCGGAGAGAAAAATACCGGTGGTAAAAAGCTGCGCGGAAACAATTATGAAGAGAACGGCGTCTAACGCGGAAGCGGATACGAAAGAAGCTGCGGTTAAAGCAACGGCGTCCAATTCAGAAAAGAAAAGTATTTTTGATCGGTTTTATGGCTGGTTTATGGGAAGAAGCCGGGAAGAAGCTGATGATGGTGAAGAATCTGATGACTGGGGAGAGTTTGAAGGCGTCGGGGACTTTGAGGATATTCTGGCGGATGCAGAGGAGGACAGAATCCGGCATCTGGATCCCGGGGATTCCGAAAAGTATTCGCACTGTAATTGCGCTGAGGACTGCGGGGATGCCTGGCATGTGTATGACCATCGAACTGAGGGGCGGATCCATATCACGAAAAAAGACAGAGATCTCTTTCGGGGAGAATCGGATGATTATTCGTCCTACGGGGATACGGAAGGAGACGGAACACTTGAAGGGGCCGTTTATGGCCTTTTTGCGGCGGAAGACATCGTTCATCCGGATGCGGAGGTGACAGGAAACGGAATTCTGACCAATACTGGCGTTGTCTATAAGAAAAATGATCTTGTGGCAGCGGCAGCAACAGATCAGGATGGAAATGCGGATTTTCTGTGTTATACGGAAGCACCGGGGATGGAGTACGATTATACGGCCGGAAAGCTCAGAAAAAGGACGGATGTCTCCTGGAACGGACCGGGAAACCTGTATCAGGAGAACCTGGAGAAGAACGGAAACTGGTGGATCGGGAGACCGCTGATTCTGGGAAAATATTATATAAAAGAACTTTCCAGAAGTGAGGGATATGAGCTTTCGGTAAACGGAATGGATCAGGAAATCACCAACCGGGGAGCAGGTTTTGAAACTCCAGGATCTGTGACGGACGCAAATGGAACGGCTGTGGTCACGATGCCGGAACTCGCAGCGGCAATGGAAGGCGATGACGGAAGTGGAAAAGGATATGATGAACTTCCATTTGCGGTCACATCAGCGGGGACAGCAGGGGAAAATGGAGATGAAGGTTATGAGATCTTTGCCTATGGTTTTCCGGAAGGAACGAAATTCTACCGCGTTGATACAGGGGAGGAGCTGGTGACAGGACCTCATGTGACGGGAACAGAAGAGGTGATTGTAAAAGACGAGGCGGGGAGAACCGTATGGAAACGGGCAGAGAGTGATTCCAGTGATCTCCTCTATCAGCCGGAGCGGGATGCGGCAGGAAATATTACCGGACAGGAACCGGTGAGCCGGATAGAACCGCAGATCTTAAAGGCAGAACAGATTCCGGAAAAGATATCGATGAGCCTTTCAAATCTGTCTGTCAATGAGGAAGATGAGCGGTTTCAGGTGAAACTGGAAGACTGTGACCTTTCAGACGAAACGTCGGAGAGCTTTCTCTTCTTAAAGGCTCAGACAGAGGAGATCCTTGGAAGAAACGGGTACGAAGTTCCGGTTACGGCCGGAGGTGTCCGCTCACTGGAGGATGTGCCAGTCTATAGCCGGGGAGTAAAAAAAGGACAGAAAGATCTCTGGGGAATGACAACAGATCCGGGAGAACCGGCAAAAAAGACCGTGTATGGTGCGGCGGTGCAGGAAATCACAGTGCCTGTCGAAAAGAATTCCAGTGTTCTGGATTTTATGAGAAGTATTTTCACCTGGTATCAGGAACATCCCCAGTGGAACTTTTGCGGAATCGATGGGATCAGAAAAGAGGATGCTGGTTACCAGGTAACACTGTACGCAGGGGCATCTTCTATTGGAAACCGCAGATTTTTTACCTCAAAGGTGGAAAATGGGAAAAAGACGCCGGACAGTGTCTATGCGGTGTACGAGGATCCGGTAAATCTCCGTTGGGTGTATCAGGAATATAAAAATAGCGGAAAATTCCGGTTCCAGACCGACAGACAGTATGTGATGGGGTCCGCCGGAAACAGAAGATATTATCTCGATGCAACTCTGACACCGGCTCTGATGCCGGGAACAGATGGAAAGCTGACAGAGATCATGCATCAGGTCATGGTTTATCATAAAGAGGGAGAAGAGGTGATCGATTACCTGTCGGGAGATCCGGCACATGGATACCGTGTTCCGCTGACGAGAACGGAAGATAAGATCGAGGTCACAACAGAAAAAGAGCTCGTGGAAAAAGAAGTGGAGCTTCAAAGCGTGGTGAGGGAGAAGTCTGGTGTATACAGAATTCAGGTTCGGACTTCCGGAAAAGATTCGTTCGGAAAGGACTTTAACGATGGAAAGACGAGTCTCACCTTAAACTTTATCGTAAAACTTCCGGAAAAAGATCATGTCCTGACGGAAAAGGAGATCCAGACGATCGGAAACGCGAATGTCTGGGGATATCAGGAAGGAGACCGGATCGGTTATGCGGAATATCTTGTAAAATTCTCAGGGGCAGCTCTTGCTGTGTCAGTCTCAAAAAATCAGGACTCTTCAGACACTTACATCACTGCGAAGCGGTTGGTATACCGCGGTCAGGATAAGATCAGCGAGGATGGAGATACGGGGCCCACGCCTGCTCTTGTACTGGAGCGGCCGGTAAAGCAGAAGATACGGGTAGAAAAAAAGACGGATGACGGGAAAAACATCGGAAATTTCCGGTTTAAGATCTATCTGAAGTCCAATCTGGAACGGATCTTCTGCACAAGAGACGGAGAGATCTTCTGGGTGGATAAAAACGGGAAAACGGTGCAGATCGAAGAATACCAGAAAAATTTCCCAGAGCTGGTCCAGAAGATCTACACGAAAAAGGCGGACCGCCAGGTACTGGAGACAGTGGGGCGGAAGATAGATCCGGATCATGGGAAAGCCGGGACGGATAAAGGGTATAACTATGAGAAATTCTTTGCAGCTGTCCGGACAGCAGACACGGATCGCTGGAAGAGAAGGGGACTCCTGTGGAATACATCATTTAAATCGTTTGTGGCCAGTCTTATTACCGGGGAGCAAAATGAGATCAATACCTCGGAATACGCAAAGGAGAATGCGAAACGCTCGGACGCAGTCCGGCAGTTTGCCATCGACTGGTATCTGAAAGCGGAGCAGGAACAGATGAAACAGGGAGAAAATGCATATTCGGATGAGCAGTATGATCATGCGCTCTATCTTGCGATCCAGAAAGCGGAGGACTATCTGCAGCCGTTTTTCAAGTATGATCTGGGAAAAATCTATGCGATTGCCTGGGACAGCGAAGAGAATGGCGGACTAGACGGGGATAGGACGACTCTGGCGGTCCGGAAGGAAAATGGACAGGCACAGGAAGAGGCAGCCTCAGCAGTATCGAAGTATCTTCCTTACGGAGAATATGTAATCGTGGAGGAACAGCCCCATGCGCCGGAGCTTCTTGACTTTAAGAATAGGCATTATGAGATCGATGCGCCGAAGGAGATATTTCTTCCAGTGGCAGGCGGACAGACTGAGGCTGGAGATGACTGGAAGGAGAAGTATGTATACAGGACTGCAGATTCTCCGTGGGATCTTGCAAAAAAATATCTGATACGCTTTAACGAGGAGCCGGCGGAAAACCAGAAACAGGAACTTCGGGAGTATGCGATATGTGCCCACAGCAATGATGGGGATTTTGAAGTCTATCCGTATGGACTTTCTGAGAAAAAGAGAGCAGGGCATTACGAGCCTTACGGGAATGAGAAGGTAAAGCAGTACTATCATTACCGGTTGGACAGTGAAAATGGAGCGAAGAAAGATGGAAAGGAGATGATGACAGGCGTAAAGACTGCCTATGACGGGGAATATGCGCCGATGCTTGTTCCATGGAGCATTGTGGATCCGAATGAGGAGAAAGAGGATACAGTCTGGGCCGGTTATGGGGAAAAGACATTTTTGAATCGAAAGTATTTCTCAAATCTGAGAATTGAGAAGCTTGATGCGGAAACTGGCGAGCCGATCCTTCATGATGACGCGGTATTTGGGGTCTATCGGGCGGAAAGAAATGAGGCGGATAACGGGGATGGTGCCGTGCGATGTTATACGGCGGATACGATGATCCTTGGAAGCCAGTATTTTCTTGAGGCGATGGGGGCAAAGGAGATCCGGCCATTTGCGAGAAAGGCAGCTGGGGCCGGAGAACTTTTTTATGGAACGGTTCCTGCCGGAACACCGATCTGCCAGGAGAGTGATCTGGTAAGCTTTACGGATAGAAATGGGCTGCAGACAGGAACACTCATGGCGATCCCGACGATCCGGGATATCGCGGAAAAGGGGATTCTCCAAGCAGTGGGATACGCAAAAACACCGAATCCGCTTCCTGCGGGGGTCTATGTGCTGGCGGAGGTGAAGCCGCCGTCCGGGTATGTGCGCTCAGGACCTGTAGCATTAGAGATTTACAGTGACCGGATCCTGTATTCCGGCGGCTGGACAGAAGGAAAAACGGCGGCAGCAGTTTACGGGTACGAGCAGGATCCAGATGGAATCCACCCGGAAAATGTAACGGATACTGCCAGGATATATGCGGAAAATACCGCAACAATTCTGGAAATTTCAAAAACAAAGACAATAGACTCAACTCGTGGAATGAAAGTATCAGGGCGAGTGGAAGGAACGATATCGGAACTTCGTGCACAGTACGGGCTCGAGAATCTTGATCTTGCCTACAATCATGCAGGTACATACCAGGGATTTGGCTGGAAAAAGGGGACTCTGGAGATGCTGGAGCAGAGGAAACGCAACGGAGAATGGGTGGAGATTGTCTATGAGAATGGAATCTTTCAGGGTTACGGTTATGTGACGAGAAAATTGGAGACGGCAGATCATCAGAATCCGTATGTAACAGGAGCGAAGCTTGCACTTTATGACGCGATCCGGATCAAGCAGACCGGGGATTCACAGGATCATGCATTTGAAGGTGTTGAGGTCACAAGGGACAGAAACGGAAATGTGACAGATATTGTCGTAAAAGAGGGATATGCCGGAGAAAAGCTGGAATTTTCCCGAGACAGAGCGTCAGTAGATGAGATGCGGGGAGAAGGTACCTGGGAAATCAAGACAGTGAAGCGAAGGGATACATCGGTCTTATTCTATGATCTTGGAAATCTTGATGTGATAAAAAAGGGAAAAGATGGGACTTTCTACGGCTATGACCGGGAAGGACGGCAGCAGAAGATCACCTTTGATACGGAATCGATCTATGTGTTGAAAAACGGACAGCCGGTATTTGAAATATCGGGAGGCGATTTTACAAAACTTGTGTATGACCGGAAATCGAAGGTATTTACTGCAACGGATCCGGAGACCACACTGTTTCATCTCGATGGATCTTTGTGCAGGGATGCGGAGGTCGATGCCTACACAGGCCTGGCATATGTGAAGAAGACAGAAATCGGATCGAATGGAAGAGAACAGCAGGTATTCTATGTATGGCCCGTGGTAAAGGAAACAGACACCGCGGGAAATCTGACTGGAAGAAGAAAAATACTGACGGGAAGACCGGCGGAGATCATGGAAGGAAGTGAAAATGCCTATATTACGGGAACGTGGAACACGGAAACAGGGGGGTTTGAAAAATGGATGGAACCGGTTCTCGATGAGTTTGGCTTGGTGAAATATTATCCGGAGAGCGGAGCTCTGTATAAAAAGGGTGAGCCGGTCTATGACCGGGATGGGGACTATGTGACATACCGGTATGAGAATCTTCTGGAGATGGAAAACCGGGGTGCGTATCATTTAAATGAGAGAGAACAGCTGCTTGATGTGGGAGATCCGGAGAATGAGGCGGATGACGTGCCGCTAAAGCACAGGAAAGGAGAGTCATATCTGATTCCAAATGTGTGGATCAGCGGCGAAAAAACGATTCAGGATGGACGGATGGATGAAAGTATGGACGGACAGCCGGACCTTTTAAGGCGGGTGATCCCGGGCAGCTATATCCTGGAAGAACTGGAAGCGCCGGATGGTTATGTCCGCACATTTCCGTCAGCAGTGGAAGTGAAGGAGACGAATGAGGTCCAGAGAGTACTCCTGTCGGATGAAAAAACAAAGGTGGAGATCGCAAAAATCGACGGAACAGAAGATTACCGTCAGAAGGTAGAAAACCGCACAGATATGGAGACAAGTGAAACAAGCACAGAGATCCGGGGCACATACAGCCAGACCTTTGTAACAGGGGCGAAGCTTGCGCTGTTTAAGGCAAAGCGGGTAAATACTGCCGATCATGATAAATATCCTAAAGGATATTATCTCGTGAAGACAGAGGAGACACCGGCTGTGTGGAACTCGGAAGATCCTGTGGATAACCGTAAAGTTTCAGTCACTGCAATGTGGATAACGGATGGAAAACCGAAATATTTTGAAGGGATTCCTGTGGGTGATTATATTCTGGAGGAACTAGAAACACCGGATGGTTACCTTCCTGCATCCATGGAGATTACAGTGGAGGAAACGGGAAATCTGCAGAGCTTTGTTTTGAAAGACGATCATACGAAGCTAGAGGTCTTTAAGCTTGAGAGAAATGCATCCGGGGAGAAAGAGCCGTTATCCTGGCCTGCCGCAGCAGAGTTTGTCCTCTGTGAGGCAGTTCTGGATGAGAATGGGGGAGCAAAGACGGAAAACGGCGCTTATCTGTACCGGAAAGACCGAATCGTGGACAGTTGGAAGGCGGATGATCTGTCGGAATATGTTCCGGCGATTCCAGAGGCGTATGAAAAGATGTTTGGACAGTATGGAAATGAATTCCGGCAGTTCTCGTGGAAAAAGGAATCTCAGGGAAGAGTCGCTTCAGGAGATGCCAGACTTCTGGAGGATATGGCGACGGAAAACAGAGAAATCATCACACAGATCTGGGAATTATCGGATGGAAGCAGAATGCAGGTCTCAGTCACGGTTGATGGCGATCCGCAAAGATTAACATCCGACGGTCAGCTGTCACCGCGGTTTGAATACCAGTTCCGCTATCATGACAGATCATCCGAGAGGTATCCGGGAATGACCAGTTATGATGTGAGAGCCGGTCTGCACCGAATTGACCGGATTCCGGAAGGAAAATATGTACTTCTTGAGACGAGAGTTCCGGACGGTTATCAGGGTGCGGAACCGATCCTTATCACGGTAGACCAGACGGAGAATATCGTCCGTTATGAGGTGGAAAACAGACGGGAACCGGAAGAAAAGACGGCCCTTGGCAGGTTCAGGATCCGAAAGACAGATGCGGAAGATAAAGAATTGAAACTTTCCGGGGCATGGTTTGAGGCGGTCTGTGTACAGACGGGAGAAAAGACGGTATTTATGACCGGTGCAGATGGAATTGCGCTGTCACCGGAGCTCCCGATCGGTTATCTGAAAAATGGTGCCTGGGTCATGTACGAGTATGAGGTTCAGGAGATCCAGTCTCCACCCGGATATGGGTGTTCGGAAGAGACGTTTTCTATCGTATTTGACAGGGAAAAAGAAGCGGTGGTCCAGTTGTATGAACTTTCGATTACGAATAAAAAGACGAGAGCACAGTTCAGCAAGTTAGATATGGCGACGGGAGAAGAACTGCCTGGAGCGTCCCTGGAGTTAAAAACGGTGGATGGAACGGTCATCGATTCCTGGATATCAGGAAAAACTCCGCATTTTGTGGATGGAACGCTGACAGCAGGAGAGACGTATATCCTGACGGAAATATCTGCGCCGGATGGGTATGAGATCGCTGAATCCATCAAATTTACAGTGCCAATAGATGGAAGCTTTATAAAAATCGAGATGACAGACCGCAGAAAAACACTGGACGAACCGGAAAGACCTACTGAACCGGAACTGCCGACAGAGCCGGCCGAATCTGAGACAACGGCGTCAGCGGAGACTCCGACAGCGCCGAAGGAACCGGAGACGTCTGAGAGACCGGCAGAGCCGGAACAGCCAACAGCGCCCACTCCGCATGACAAACCGAAGAAACCGGTGGAGGCAGAGTGGACAGAACCGGAATCAGAGGAGGAATCGAAACAAGAACGGGACCGAGAAAAGACGTATGGCAGGATTACGGTACGCTATGAGCGGGAATTTTCCGGCAGCACAGAGGGGCGAGTCCGTCAGAAGGACAGGACAAGTCTCAGCCCCCCGGAGACTGGCGATACCCGGAGACCGGAAATAGCGGCATTTGGTCTGTTTATCGGATTCCTTGGTCTTTGGTATCTGCATATAAAGAAGGAGGAAAATGAGAGAAAAGAAGAACGTAAGGATAAAAAATGAGGGGAGCCGAATATTCCGGCTTCCTGTCAAAAAAATTTCCGGTTTTTTAGGAAGTGTGATGTTTCTGTCATGTCTGGCATTTCCGCTGCCTACGTTTGCAGAGAGAATGTCGCAGGATGAAACTATACTAGAGAAGGAAATATCATCGGAAGAAATATCGCAGACGGAGGAAACGAAGTTGGAAGAAGAAAAAGCATTTGCAGAGGAAACACTTTTCACGGAAGAGGCAGCATCTGGAAATAAAAAATCAGAAGAAAAAGAGACTTTGATCTATGAAAGCCCCATATTTACGGATGGAGGTGAGGCATTCATACCGGAAGAGACAAGGATCGAGGGGGAAAAGGAATACCGGTTGGTATCAAAACGAATCAGAAATGCGAAAAAAACCGGAGAAATAACATATGCCCAGGTGACAATTCCCTATGACCTGGAAGGTGATGATACGGTGCCGGAGACGGCAGACGTTCCGCTTATCGATGAGGAGTCCGGCACAGAGTTTGAGCGGGAACTTTCTCTTGTAGATGTGGAAGAGACGTCGAGAAGCTGGTCGGATACCTTTTCCTTTTCTGTGACGGTATCTGGATACGGGGCAGATTCGTTCTATTTGGGAGATATGGAGATTCCTGGCGATGCAGATCTTGCTGATTATGGAGAAAAACTTTTAGAACTTGCAGGGTTGTCCCGGGTATATTATCGGGTGGACCGGGTGGAATGGGACGGAGAACCTTATATGGATGGGGAGGTGATGTTCAGAAATGCGACTGCAGGCGGAAGTAAGCTGATTCGAAATGTAAAAGCAAAATATGGAGGTCAGATCCGAACACCGGATCTGAAAGGAAAACAGTATATTGGAATTTATGAGGAAGTTCTTCCAGAAACGGAAAATAAGACAGAAAACGCACCCGAGACAGAGATCGTAAGTCGGGCAGAAGAAGAAACGGATCCCTCAGATCTTTTGAGAACCAGTCTGGCGGAGCGGATCATAGAATGGCTGGAGAGCCATGTCACAACGATAACGGTCAGTATCGGGATCCTGTTCTTTTTAGCAGCGGGAATCTGGTTATTCGTGAAGACAGGAAAAAAGCCAGGGCGTCAGTCACCCTAGCTTTTCCTGCCAGTCTTTTTCCTTAAATCCGGTGAGAACAAAGGAATCGCCGATAACTAACGGACGCTTTACAAGCATTCCGTCTGTTGCGAGCAAGGCAATCTGCTCTTCTTCGTTCATTGTCGGGAGTTTATCCTTCAATCCCATGGATTTATAGATAAGTCCGCTGGTGTTAAAGAATTTTTTTAACGGAAGTCCGCTCTTTTTATACCATTCTGTCAGTTCCTCCGCAGTGGGATTGTTCTCCTTGATGTGGCGGCTGGTATAGGATACATGATGCTCATCAAGCCAGCGCTTTGCTTTCTGACAGGTAGAACAGGGTGGATACTCTAGAAAAAGAATACTCATAGTGAAAAACACCTCCATGGGCTTAGTATAATGGATTTTTGCGGAGAATACAATGAGAAGGAAAAGAATTGAAGGGAGATTGCTGTGGTTCCCAGGATAGGACTGACGGGAAGAAGACATTCTGTAGAGTATGTGTTAATGTCGGGAAGTTCTAAAGAAACGGCAATCGCAGGGCATAGAAGAAAAACATGGATATATTGATTTTCCTCTCAGAATTCATGGTTCCGCTCACGGTATTTTATATCGTTGGTTCCGGAATCCTCGCAAAACGGCCGGTATTCGACGATTTCCTGGATGGTGCAAAAGAAGGAATGCGGACAGTGGCGGATGTACTTCCAACCTTGATCGGACTGATGACTGCGGTGGGAGTATTGAGAGCTTCCGGGATTCTGGAGGTATTATCAGAGCTTCTGAAATTCCCAGCTGCACTCTGCCATATCCCGGTTCCGGTAATTCCGATCATCCTGGTGAGGATCATATCCAGTTCCGCGGCTGTCGGTCTGATCCTTGATATTTTTAAAGAATACGGTCCAGATTCCTTGGTGGGAAATATGGTCTCGATCATGATGGGGTGTACGGAGACAGTATTTTACACCATGAGTGTATATTTTATGTCTGCCCATATCCGAAAGACCCGTTGGACACTGCCGGGAGCTCTAGTCGCGACGGCGGCCGGGATAGCTGCAAGTATCTTTCTGGCGGATTTATTGTAAGACCGCCAGAATGCCAGGCAAAAAGCCAGGCGTTCTCAGCGGCGGAACAGCAGCAGAACAGCAACGGGGACATAGCAGGAGAAGAGGCTGTAAGTCTTGAAATTTCCCGGAAAAAGGTCGGAAACACTTGGAAATCAGTTGTGCCGTCAGTTGGAATCGGTTATAATAAAACCCATAAAAGACAAAAGATCCGGGCTGCCAGAAGAGATCAGACAGCCCAGGGAGAAAGAGGATTCCGCTGTTGGACGATTATAAGGAACTGAATGAGATCCTGGTGAGATTATTCCGCAGCATCATGGATGTTGAGGAGAAAGCGATCATTACCCGGGAATTCCAGGATATAACAAATAACGATATGCATGTGATCGAGGCCATCGGCATAGGAACACCGAAAAATATGTCCTCGATCGCGAAAAAGCTTTCCGTCACGGTGGGAACCCTGACGATCGCAATGAACAGCCTGGTTAAAAAAGGCTATGTGAAGAGAGAACGCGGTGAGGAAGACCGCCGGGTCGTATATATTTCGCTTTCAGATAAGGGCAAGAAGGCGTTTGTTCATCATGCAAGATTCCACAAAGAGATGATCACATCCATCATGGATGAATTTGATGATGATGAGAAGAAGATCTTGATCCGGGGTCTCACGAAACTGGATAATTGGTTTAAGAATAAGGAAGAAGAGAATAAAAAGAATCGAGAGTAGAAACGATAGACTACCAGCTCTTGATAAGATGTGTAAAAGGCAGATGTTCTTTAAAAGGATGTCTGCCTTTTTGAGTATGCGCGCCATGGGCGCACTCTAACGGTGAAGGTTCCGAACACGCCCAGATAGTGGGAAAGGCAGCATGGGAAGACTTACAGGCATACTCCTGGGAGTACCTGCCACTCATCAATGCCGGACATTATATCGCAAACTATGCATGGAACGCTGATGTTGAAGGCTTAAATGATTACAGCGGTCTGTATTTCTGGAACGCGGGAATTAAGGAAAAATAAAGGGATTCAAGGAGGAGTACCCCGGAACAGTTACCGGGACTCCTCCATTTTATTTACGCGAACAACGAGCAGAGCGTGTTTCTAATAGTTTAGGAGAAGATGAG
>ENA-ORRZ01001013-ORRZ01001013.1-human-gut-metagenome-genome-assembly--contig:-NODE-1013-length-20965-cov-3.950789_pt1 | contig 20965 bp, 9 predicted proteins | sample MGYA00242185_ERZ509152 | MGnify/ENA primary metagenome ERZ509152 (study PRJEB26280, sample SAMEA2338668) | human gut metagenome | biome: human gut; feature: human-associated habitat; material: faeces... | reverse complement strand
TAAGATATGTGAGTAAGGTCTGTTTAGATGAATCCCCAGGTAAAGTTACACTATCAAACTAAGGAAAAATTTTGACATATGATGAAAAGCTGATATAATAGCTTTGACCCGTACACGGCCCTGTTTACATACCGTTTTAAGGTTGTAAACAGGGCTGCTGTTATATATGGCAGTGCCTGAAAAGGCCTGACAGGGAAGCCGGACCTAGAAGAAGCAGAGCCGACAGCTTCTTAAAAAACGGCGCAGCCCCCGCTACTGTACTGAAGGACGAAGTCTTTAGATATGTCACTGGCATAAAAGCTGGGAAGGCAAAGACGGAGGATGAATTTAAGCCAGGAGACCTGCTGCCATGAGAGGATGCATAAAATGCATACGGGATCATATACTTTCGGAGGGAAAGAACATGAAACAGAAAAAACTGGTAAAAACAGTGATCCTTGTCCTGAGTGCTGCCATGATAGGCGGCTGTAGTGCACAGGGAAGCAATCAGGGTGATTCTCAGGCAGTACAGGAAACGAGTGCAGCCGTTTCAGAATCCCAGAGCAGCTCTGACGGAGCTTATGAGCCTGTAACCATTGTAAATGGAGAACGGGAAATCACATTTACAAAGATGCCGCAAAAGGTACTTTGTGCGAATCTTTATGCAGCAGAAAATATGGTTATGCTGGGGTTGGGAGACCGTGTAGTTGGACGTATTGCTCCGGCGAATCCGGCAGAGCGCCCTATTCCGGAGTTGGAGGACGAATTTGCTGCGATTCCGGAGGTGGAGAAATCCCATGAAAATGCAGTGGCTTTAGGAACGGATCTTGTGATTGGTCAGGTAAGTGCTTTTAAGGAATCTGCCTGGGGAAGCTATGACCAGTTAGAAAGCAAGGGAATCCAGTGTCTTACAATTACAGGTACGATTGTACCGGATGAAACGGTAGAACATATTTATACAGATATAGAAAATCTGGGAAAAATATTTAAGGTAGAGGACCGGGCGGAAGAACTGATAGAGGATATCCGTTCTCAGATTGAAGAGACACAAAAAGCAGTTTCTTCTGTACCGGAGAATGAAAAACCGAAGGTATTTGTTCTTGATACATTTAAGGGAAATGAAATTTACACAACCTCAAAGGGACTGCAGAGCAACCTGATTGAGCTGGCGGGAGGGATCAACTGTACCCGTAATATGGATGAAGCCAGATGGTTCAATACAAGTGTGGAAACGCTGGTGGAAACGAATCCCGACTGGATTATCATCAATGATTATGGCGCTCAAACGGTAGATGAGAAGAAAGAATTTTTAAATACGAATCCGGCTTTATCTGAGATTCCGGCAGTAAAAAATAAAAAGTATCTTGTGATTCCGCTGGTGGAAGTAATGCAGGATGTACGGGCTGCCAAAGCCTGCCGTACATTTGCTGAAACCTTCCATCCGGAATGTTTCCAGTAGGACGGCAGGGAAAGAGGGGGAGACAGGTCCTCCTCTTTCCCGTGCTGACAATGGTTCTTTTAGGATCTGTTCTGTGGACGATTCATATCGGATCTACAGAGATTCCGATAAAGGAAGTTTTTGAGATCTGTATGGATCAGTTTTTTTACGGAGGAGAAGGTTTAAAGGCAGGAAAATGGTTCGTACCTCATTTTCAGATTGTATGGAATATCCGGCTGCCCAGAGTTCTGTTCGGTCTTCTTTGCGGAGCAGGTCTTTCTGTCTGCGGAGCGGCTATGCAGGCTCTGGTGCTGAATCCTGTTGGCGATCCTTATATTCTGGGGATTTCATCAGGAGCATCTGCAGGAGCTGCCTGTGCGCTTTTGCTTCCGATTTCACTACTTTCCGGTCCCTTTCAGACGACTGCGGCGGCTTTTTTGGGCGCGCTTTTATCTGCCGGCACTGTTTATTTTATGGCGAAAACGGCAGGGGGAGGAATGATACGGCCTGTGCCCCTTATTTTGTCGGGAACGGCTGTCAATGCGGTGATGAGCGCAGTAACCAGTTTTGTTATTTTTCTGGCAAAAAGCCCGGAGAGTATTGCAGCTGTATATAACTGGCAGATGGGAAGCATCGCGGCGGCACAGTGGAAAAATCTTGCTCTTCCGGCAGCTGGCGTTTTATCTGGAACAGTGATATTTACTGTTTGCAGCCGTTATTTTGATATGATGATGATGGGAGATGAGGATGCGGCCGCTCTGGGATTATCTGTAAAGCATTTCCGTTCTCTGATGTTTGGGTTCTGCTCGATTGTAGTGGCATCGCTGGTGTCTGTTACGGGAATTATCGGTTTTGTGGGACTCGTGGTACCTCATATGGCCCGTATTCTTTCCGGAACCAGCACGAACCGGGTGATTATACCTTTAAGTGCTCTGGGAGGAGGGATTTATCTGATCTGGGCAGATGCTCTGGCCAGAAGTCTTTTTGGCGCTGCTGAACTGCCCCTTGGTATTGTAACAGCTTTTGCAGGAGCGCCTTTCTTTTTATACCTTATGATACGAAATGGATATGGGGGTGGAAATACATGATACTTCGTTTTGATGGAATCCATGTGCGTATTGGTGGAAAAGAGATTGTAAAAGGGGCAGATCTGTGTACAGAGGAAGGAAGGGTCACAGGAATTATAGGACCCAACGGATGCGGAAAGTCCACCCTGATAAAAACAGCGATGGGACTGATAAAGCCGGCGGAGGGTAAGGTTTTTATCGGAGAATGGGAAGCGGCATCTCTTTCTCACAGGAAACTGGCGTCTCTGATCGGCTATGTAGGTCAGGAAGCAGGCTGCGTATTTGATTTTTCTGTGTGGGATGTGGTATATATGGCAATGTATGCCAGATCTGAAAACAGAGACAGAAAGCGGCCAGCAGAATCGAAAACTGCACAGACAGTGGTTTCAGAGGCATTAGATGAGCTGGGAATTCTGCATTTAAAGGACAGAAGTATCCTTTCGCTGTCTGGCGGGGAGCGGAAAATGGTATTTATTGCCAGAGCCATTGCACAGGGAGCAGAGACGCTGATCCTGGATGAACCGACCAATCATCTGGATATCTGTCATCAACTGTTTCTTATGGAATACCTCAGACAGTGCAAAAGGACGGTTCTGATAGTACTTCATGATCTGCGTCTGGCCTCCCACTATTGTCAGAAGGTATGTCTGATGAAGGATGGGAGAATTCTGGAGGCTGGCGATCCTCTGAATGTGCTGAATTCTGCTCGGACCCGTGAGGTCTTTGGAATAGAAGGAGAAGCCCATATGACAGCGAACGGTGAGAGGGATTTCAGGCTGTTTGATGGGAGCGCTCTGTTAATAAGGCGCTAAAATTGCAGTAAGGTTCCTTTTTGACCGCTGGAACATTTGACGGCTTTTTTTCCGGCTGTTATAATAAAACCCATTATACTGCTGGGAAAGGATTCTGATTTCTATGAATGAACTTTTACTTCTCACGGGAATTGTGATCATGCTCTGTATCCTGACGGACCGGTTTACGGACCGTCTTGGCATACCGTCCCTTCTGGCATTTATTGCCCTTGGCATGTGCTTTGGAGTGGACGGTATTTTTAAAATTCCTTTTGATGATTATGAGGCATCAGAGATGATCTGTTCCGTCAGCCTGGTGTTCATTATGTTTTACGGAGGCTTTGGAACCAACATTAAGGAGGCAAAGCCGGTGATTGCCCGGTCTGTGGTATTGTCTACCGCAGGCGTAGTTCTTACTGCAGGGCTTACGGGTCTTTTTATTCATTTCGTTTTAGGGCTTTCTCTGCTGGAAAGCCTTTTGACCGCGTCTGTCATCGGCTCCACGGATGCAGCCTCCGTGTTCGGCATTCTGCGTTCTAAAAATCTGAACTTAAAGGAGCATACGGCCTCCTTACTGGAAATGGAATCCGGTTCCAATGATCCTATTTCCTATATGCTCACAGTGATCTTGACAGGGCTTCTCACGGGCGCGTCCATCCGTGTTCCGGTTATGCTGTTTCAGCAGCTTTTTTTCGGTCTGATTTTTGGGGCTCTCTTCGGAAAGGGAGCGGTCTGGGCCTTAAACCGCCTGCAGTTTCAGATTGCAGAGGGAAAGACCATTTTTGTATTTGCCGCGGCTGTTCTTGCCTATGCCGTTCCTGTGCTTTTGGGAGGAAACGGGTATTTAAGCGTGTATCTTTGCGGAATCATTATGGGAAATTCTTCCATGCCTCATAAAAGGAATATGGTACAATTTTTTGATGCGCTTACAGGAATTGCACAGATGATGATCTTCTTTTTGCTGGGTCTGTTAGTGACTCCATCCAGACTGGGCGTGGTGCTGCTGCCTTCGGCAGTGATCATGGTATTTCTGACATTAGTCGGACGTCCTCTGGCTGTGACAGCGCTTCTGGGCGGTTTTAAAGCATCCTGGGGTCAGATTGGAATTGTTTCCTGGGCCGGGCTTCGGGGCGTGGCATCCATTGTATTTGCCATTTACGCTGTGCTGCGCGGAGTACCGATGAAATACGACCTGTTTAATCTGGTATTTTGTATTGTTTTGTTATCCATTTCCATTCAGGGAAGCCTGCTGCCATGGGTTTCCAGGCGTCTGAACATGATAGATGAAAAGGCGGATGTGCGCCGTACTTTTACAGATTATCAGGAAGAGGGCAGCATCAGTTTTGTGAAATTCCATCTGGATAAAAGCCACCCCTTTATAGGAAAGACGTTAAAGGAGATCGTTCTTCCTCCGGAACTCTTAGTAGTTTTGATTATCCGCGGGAAAGAACTTCTGGTTCCAAACGGAGGTACTATATTGGAGCAGGGGGATCTTCTGATCGCCGCGGCGGAGGAATTTGAAGACCGGAGAAATATGACCCTTCAGGAAGTAACGGTGGATAAAAATTATAAATGGAACGGAAAATATCTTCACGAAATTACAGTTCCCGGGGGGACGCTGATCGTTATGATCCGAAGGGGCACTTCTACCATTATCCCGGCAGGAGATACAAAGGTCTGCGAGGGAGATGTGCTTGTGCTGGCAAAGTTTTGAGGCAGGATATCCTGCCTTTTTGCGTGTTTAGAAATTCTTTCATTTTCATTTAGAAAGAATTGGAAGTTATCAGAGGTAAATATTCGGGAGGCTTTGGTATGATATGAGACAGGAACGGCAGTGAAAAGGACAGGGCTGCCGACAGAGCGGGTGAGGAGGAGTTATGGAACAAAGAGACGAAGAAATGGGGAGACGGGAAGAAAACAGGGGGTCGGAGCGGGCATCTGAAAGTGAGGAAATTGACCGCACACTGGAACAGATGATGGCCAATCAGAAACAGGAGAAAAAGAAACGGCCCGGAAAGAAAAAATGGATCCTGGCAGCGGGGATTCTCGGTTTGGGGATTTTAGGTATAAAAATGGTTTCCACGGGAGGCAGCCAGACTCCCGTGGTAGCTGTGATTCCTCTGGAAAAGCAGGATATACAGGAAAAGCTTTCCATCAGCGGGCCTGTATCCGGTACGGACAGCGTGGATGTTGTGTCGAATATCCATGCAGAGATTCTTCAGATGAACGTAAAGGAAGGGGATAAGGTTGCAAAGGGGCAGGTTCTGGCCGTGCTTGACCGCACAGAGCTGGAACGGGAGGTAAATATTGCCCGCAATGCCTATGAGCAGGCAGTGGCCAATAAGGAAGCCCAGGATAAGGAAGCGGCGCTTGGATATGAGAAGGCGGTGCAGGATTTTCAAAAAGCAAGTACGGATCATGACAGAAACAGCCAGCTGTTTGCAGCCGGAGACATTTCACAGGCAGATATGGAGCAGAGCGCAAATGCCTTAAATGACGCCAGACGGGCGATGGAGAAGTATACGGTGGAAAACGGCCGGGGCGTTTCGAACCGTTCCTACGGCCTTCAGGTGGAAAATGCGGCTTATGAGCTGGAAAAGAAACAGGAGGAGCTGGAAAAGACAGAAATTAAAAGCGAGATTGACGGTACAGTGGTTCGGGTCAATTCCAAGGTAGGCCAGTTTGCCGACAAGGTGGAGGATGATAAGCCCATATTCAGCATTGAAAATCTGGATCAGCTGGAGCTGGAGGTTAAGATCAGCGAGTTTTCCATCGGAAAGGTAAAGGAAGGCCAGAAGGCGCTGATTGGAGCGGATATATTAAACGGCAAAAAAGAGGAGGGAGAGGTGATAAAAATCTCTCCTACCGGTGAAGAAAAGGGAGGCGGTTCCACAGAACGGGTCATTCCCACGATTATCCGCGTCAATACGCCGGATACAAAGCTGATGGCAGGGATTACGGCCCGTGCAGAGCTGCTTGTCAGGGAATCAAAGGACGCGTTTGCAGTTCCTGTATCAGCGGTATTTGACAGCGGAGAAGTTTCTTATATAGAGATTGTTGAGAATGGAAAGATCTGCTGGATTCCCGTAACCATTGGAGCGGACGGGGAAACAAAGGTGGAGGTACTCCCGGCAGATGGAACGGTTTTGCAGGAAGGAATGGCTGTGGTAACATCTCCGGACCCCGGCTTGACGGAGGGGATAGAGGTTATGGTTTCCGGGAGTCAGGAGGGCAGATAAGAATGAAATATGAGGAAAGAGAATCTGCACAAAGGCCCCTTATCCGACTGGAAAATCTTGTAAAAGTATACGATACGGGAGCACTTAAGGTTTTGGGATTAAAAAAGATCAACCTGACGATTCACCGGGGAGAATTTGTGGCTGTCATGGGACATTCCGGTTCAGGAAAGTCCACGCTGATGAATATTTTAGGCTGCCTGGACCGGCCTACCCTGGGACATTATTATCTGGATGGAGTGGATACGGCGGACATGACGCCGGATCAGCTCTCTGAAATCCGCAACCGGAAGATCGGCTTTGTGTTTCAGTCCTTTAATCTGATCTCCCGTACGTCGGCTCTTAAAAATGTAGAGCTTCCCATGACCTATGCGCGGATTCCCAGAGCTGCACGAATCAGGCGGGCCAGAGAGCTGTTAGTCCGGGTGGGCTTAGAAGGGCGCATGGATCATTTCCCCAATGAGCTTTCCGGAGGACAGCGCCAGAGAGTGGCCATTGCCAGGGCTCTTGCAAATGAACCGCCGCTGATCCTGGCAGATGAGCCCACAGGCAATCTGGATACGGCTTCCTCCATCGAGATTATGGAGCTTTTTACAAAGCTTCATCAGGAGGGGGCTACGGTGGTTTTGGTTACTCACGAGGAGGATATTGCTGCCTTTGCCAGACGGATCATCTGTTTTGGAGACGGGAAAATCTTAAGCGACCGGATCAATCATCCGGTGTGGGAGAAAGGAGACGTCCATGTTAGCGGAAAACATGATGATGGCTTTTAATGCGATCCGGGCCAATAAGCTCCGTTCGGTTCTTACCATGCTGGGGATCATTATCGGCATCGGTTCTGTGATTGCCATTGTTTCCATTGGAGATACCATGCGGGGAATGTTTGCTGAGCTCTATAAGGATGTGGGTATTACTCAGGCTTATGTGGGGATCGGATACTGGGTAGAGGATGTAAGGGACAGCGATTATTTCAATCTGGATGAAATGGAGCGGGCAAAGGAGGCATTTTCGGATGAAATTGCCTATATTGACAGCAATGCCTATACGACGGCAGATGCGGAATATAAGCGCACCTCCATCAGCTTTGATTTTCAGGGGATTGATTCCAATTATAAAGAGGTACAGCCGGTGAATATGGTTTACGGACGGTATCTCAATGAGGGGGATGTGCTTGGAAGAAGGAAAAATGTGGTTATGGATACGGACAGCGCCATGCTTTTGTTTGGTACGGAAAATGCAGTGGGAAAGACCTTCAGGACCACCATTTACGGCAATACGGATGAATACACCGTGGTAGGGATCTACCGGAAGGAAGTGAATGCATTTCAGGCTCTGATGATGGGAGGAACGAAAGATACAGGCTCTGCCTTTCTTCCCTATACCCTTCTTACCTGGCCCAATGACCGGTTTTATATGCTCCATGTATTTGCAAAAGAGGATGTGGATCTGGACCGCTTTTTTGAAGAATTTAAGACTTATACCGCAGGGCTTCACGGCAGGGAGCCGGAGGATATGTATATCCAGACAGCCATGGATGAGATGAACAGCGTGGATTCTGTTATGGGAGGGCTGTCTGCAGCAGTAGGCGGGATTGCGGCTATTTCACTGCTGGTAGGCGGCATCGGCATTATGAATATCATGCTGGTGTCGGTGACGGAGCGCACCCGTGAGATCGGCATCCGAAAGGCCCTGGGAGCAAGGACAAGGGATGTGCTGATCCAGTTTCTGACCGAATCGGCCATCCTGTCTGCCTGCGGAGGAATTGCCGGAGTGATCTTGGGAACGGGCGTTGTGGCGTTGGGAGGAGCGGTTCTGGGCTTAAAAACAGTGATAAAGCCTTCCGTGATCCTTATTGCGGTTACATTTTCAGCGGTTGTTGGAATTTTCTTTGGATTGTATCCGGCCTTAAAGGCTGCAAAGGCAGATCCGATTGACGCTCTCAGGTATGAATAACAGAAGGGAGAGAAGGAAGATGAAAACACAGGGGCTATGCTGCGGCCGGAGGGGCTGCATGAAGATCATCGGCCTGACATTTCTCTTTGGCTTTGCTGCGGCTCAGACTGTTTTAGCCAGCCCTGAATTTGCCTATCCGCCGGAAAAATGGGCGTCCCTGCGGGATGATGTGCTGGAATATGAGGAACTGGCAGATCTGATCCACGAATACAATGCAGAGGTGATCAACAGCCGTCTGGAATATGATGATTACCGGGGAAAGTCCAATGACGATTTCCGCAATACATATTCTGAAATGGCGGATCGTTTAGAGGACTCCAGTGACCGGATGATGGACGGGATAAATGAAGATGAGCCCGGATATGGAGCCGCAGAGGCATCGGCCATGAGTATACGGCTTCAGGCAGAGCAGGCCAGAGATCAGGCAGATATGGAAAATGAAGACGGCAGGGTAAAAAAACTGGAGTACGACAGGCAGGAGGCTCTTTTAATCCAGAAGGCCCAGGGGCTGATGATTGAATACTGGAAAAAGGAAAAGGAGCGTCCGGCTCTGGAGAGAGCCCTGCAGCAGGCGGAAGCAGCAGTTCAGGCAGCCAGACGGAAGGCAGCCCTTGGAATGCTTTCACAGCCGGAGCTTTTAGAGGCAGAGGCAGCCGTCTGTACGGCTCAGGCAGCAGAAGTCTCAGGGAAGACTAAGCAGGAGGAGCTGCGCCGCCAGTTGATTGTTATGACCGGATGGCAATATGATGATCTGCCTCGTCTGGGAGAAATTCCCATTCCTGAGGAGGCATTGCTTGAAGAAGACCCTGAGTCAGACCGAACACAGGCATTAATTACGAATTTCAGTCTGGCAGCAGACCGCCGCAGACTGGAAAATACAGATTCCGGCACAGCAAAGGATGTGCTTAATCAGAAGGTGGAAGCCGGGCAGCAGAAAATAGAAGCAGATATAGAGGCGAAATATAACAGCCTGATGCAGGCTCAGGCGGATTACGGTCAGGCAAAAGAAGAATACCGCCTGGCAGAGGAAAAGCTAGAGGCTGATGAACGAAGATATCAGCTGGGGCTGTTGTCGACCAATGACCGGATGGCGGCTCAGGCAGAGCTGTCATCTAAAAAGGCAGCCTGGGAGATAAGCGGCCTGTCTTTTCGGCAGGTGTACGAGGACTACCATTGGGCAGTCGAAGGGCTGGCAGCGTATGAGGGTTGAGGAAAGCAGGGGATTTGGATGAAAAAAGAAGCGGGAAGGCGGACGGTTATCAAGGTGATGGCTGTGCTTTTTGTGGGAATAATGGCCGGTACAGTGGCAGCTTCCGGCGTGAGCAGAGGGGAAGAAACGGAAATGGCGCTGTGTTATGAGAATCTGGAGAATCTGGTAAAGGAGTTCTGTCCGCAGGTGGAAATGGAGCGAAGGCAGTTTGAAGAGCGTCTGGGCCGTCTGGAAGATGCAAGGGAAGAACTCTTAGAGAGCCGGAGGGCTTTGAGAGAAGAGGCCTCTGATCGGGAAAAGGACGGCGATGCGGCAGGAGCAGAACATTACAGATGGCAGGCGGAGGCCCTTTTGGATGGTGCAGACAGCCTGAAAGAGCAGATCCGTCAGGCGGGAAATGCCGCAGGACGGATGGAACTGCGCAGGATGGAGGATACCATGCTCTGGACGGCTCAGAACCTGATGGGAACGTATCACAGTCTGGAAGCGGAGCAGGCTGCGGCCAGCGCCAGGGCAGAGGCACAAAAGCATTTATCTGAGAAAGTTAAAGATCAGGAAATGCTGGGAAGCAGCACCTCTTACCATTCACAGGAGGCTTATCAGAAATGGCAGTCCGCCCTAAATGAATATGAACGGCTTAAAAAGGAGCAGGAGCGGGTCCGTCAGGAGCTTTTGCTGCTCACAGGCTTTTCGCCGGACAGCCCGATTGTTTTAGAAAAAATGCCCCTGCCCGATGTATCAAGAGCTGCTCTTGTGAATCCGCAGGAGGACAGGCAGCAGGCTTTGGGAAATAATTATGAGCTTCGCAGCGGACGCATGGGAAATGCAGGAAGCAATCAGGAGCTTCACAAAAAACAGAGACAGACAGAGCTGGATGAAAACCAGAAGTTCGCTTCCCTTGAGACTCTGGGGGATCAGATCCGTTCCTGTGAGGCAGAATGGGAGGCAGCCTGTGCGAAGGAACAGGCGCAAAGGGCAGTGTGGCAGTCTGCGGTCAGAAAAAGGGAACTGGGGACAATGGCTGAGGGAGAATATCTGGAGATTTACAGCCAGTATATGGAAGAAAAAGGAAATCAGGCACAGGCATCCATTCGTTTCCTTCTCGCAATGGAGGAATATGACTGGGCGAAAAAGGGATTGATGGATTAGGACAATCAGGAAAATCGGTTACAAAATTTCTGTAAAAACAGGACAGGAGAGTTGACTTGTCCTGTTTCTTATGCTATTCTGTAAGAACCGATACGGAATTCTCTGTATCATTTATCTAAATTTCATTTTATTGGCTGTTTCAGCCGCATTTCAGAACAAAAACAGAAAAATTGAATCAGAACAGAGCCTGGAAAGACGAGGCGTATTTTGCGCACCCGTAATTGCGGATCGTATATCCGGGGACTGTATGAAAAGGGGGAATGTCCATATATGGCCTGGTAGGATTATTTTATAAAACAAATGTAACTGTTCAGGAGAAACCAAGGGGGACATAACAAGTGAATAAAAGACATTGGAGGCGTTTTTGCGCCCTTTTTCTGGCAGCCGCTATTCTCATTACGGGGATTCCCTTCCAGTCGGCGGCAAAGGAGAACACGGTGGAAATGATCATCCGGGGAGATGCATTTCAGAACCGTCCCATCAATATTTTCGGACACAGCCACCGTTCGATTACATGTTACTATGTAAATCCGGTGGAAGGCCATGTGCCGGCTTTCTGCCTGCAGCCGGGAAAGAAGCTGCCCAATCATACGGTGTCATCCTATACCCGGTATGACGCAGAGCCGGGAGCATCTGTGCCTGTCATCGGAAGCTTTGACCGGTATCTTCCTATGACGTTAGCTTATGAGTGGATGGTGTCCGGGAATTATTATGATAAGACCCGATATGCTATGGTGCAGACCTATCTCTGGGGGTGCCTTGCAGGCTATGAGGAGGCCTGGGATGTGCAGGAGGAGATGATGCACAAATTAGAGAGCGTGATCCGGGATGGAAAGGTGCTCCCATTTTTCCATGAGATGCGGGAATATGTGGAAAATGGTCTGGCGGAATACGAAAATCAGGGAAATTCGGACCTTCCGGAGTGGAACGGACGCCAGCAGAGAATGGAGCTCAAGGATGGGAGATATGAGCTTACTCTGGATATCAGCAGCTGCCCCCAGCTTAAGAATGCAGTGTGGCAGTTTCCGGACGGGAACTGGATCTATGAAATAGGAGCAGACGGAACTTCTGTTACCTTTATCTATCAGGGAGAAACACCTTCTGGACGGATTTCTTCCGGGCCTTTAAGCGGAATTAAAACACGGTATTACGCTTATATTTTTCAGCCGGAGGAGAAATACCAGATGCAGATGGGATGGCTGGATATGGCGGATACGGATGCAGAGGTCTGGTTTGAAGCAGGCCTGTCTTTGGACTCTCAGGAAGGTCCGGGACTGGAACTTTACAGGCATAAAGAGGTATTTGAGTCCAATTATAAGGTGCAGGTGGAAAAATACTGCGCAGAAACAGGAAAGCCCTTAGAGGAGGCTGAGTTTAACGTATGGGAAACCTTTGATTTCGGTCAGGTCAATGAACACGGCTATGAGGAGGGAAATCCGGACGGAAGCACAGGAGAGGTTTATGTAAACTGCATGTCTCCAAAACCGGAGGAACGTATTCTCTGTGATGTGATTTCCACAGATGAAAACGGAACGGCTTCCCACAGCGATATCCGTAGTTATCATTACAGCAAAACCTACTGTATGGGCCATCCTGCGCCGGAATGGGTTGAATGCGACCATGAGGGAGAGGGGGAAGGAGATGAGGCAGAGGACTGCAGCTGTGAGGAGGAAAATGAAAGACTGCGCAGCCAGTGGCTGGCAGAGCAGGAACTTTGCAGCAGAACCTGTGACTTTCATGTGGGAAATGAGGACGAAGACAACCATAGCCAGAGCACAGAAGCCATGGAAGCAATGCTGGAGGACAGGGATGAGACGTATGAAAATTTTATCCGTCTGGAGTATGGGTACACCGCAGAGGAGAAAAAGGCCAGAAACGGGTATACCATTCACGGAACGCACCGCGATGACCCCATGATTGAAACCGTAGTTCTTATGTCTGCCCAGGCAGAAAGCAATGTACGGCAGGGTGAGATGGAGGTTTCCGGTGAAATGGGGCTTCCAGCTTTAAAAACGTATGGAGAGAGCTTAGAAGCGCTGGGAGAGGAGCGGGGATACCGCTGTCTGCTCCCGGAAGGGGAGAAAATAGATCTGGAAGAGCTTCGGAGCATCCTTGAAATCCGGGAACAGGAACGTACAGAACCGGCAAAGAAGGAAAGTGCCGGGGAAACGACTGGTGTTCAGGAGACCCAGAGTGCGTCAGGTCAGGAGCAGGCCGGCGCACAGGAACCGGATAAGGAGGGACTGGAAAGTTGGCCAGACAGTCAGCAGACTGGTGGAGAAGCCGGGAATAAGGAAGAGGCGGGAGGACAGTCAGGATGGAATGAGACGGAAGGAGAAGGGGTCGAAAATCCGTCGGAAGATGAGAAAATGGAAGGAACAGAGGCCGGAAATCCGTCAGATAAGCAGGAAACCGGCGGAGAAGTAAACGGAAATTCGCCGGAAGGGCAGGAAAGTAGTAGAGAAAGTTCGGGAAATCCGTCAGACAAGCAGGACAATGTCGGAGAAGAAGCTGGAAATCAATCGGGCGGTCAGGAAGTCGGTGGAGAAGTCTCAGAAAATCCGCCAGACAGTCAGAAAACTGGCGGACAAGAAGCCGGGAACCAGCCGGGCAGCCAGGAATCCGGCAGCGTAGCAGAGGAAAGGGATCCGGATATTGCCGAAATTGCCATAAGTCCTCATTTGCGCAGCCGTCTTTTAAGCCCATTTTCCTCTGCTCCGATACACTTTTTGGCTACATCCAATGATGCACAACGGGAGGAAGAGCTGCCAGAGAAGGGGGAACAGGAGGAAGGACTGCTGCCGGAGGAGGAAGATATGCCGGTTACGGAGCAGTTTGAATACATAAAACATCCCGTTGCCCCATTTCCTCTATCCGAACCGGAATATACCTCTGCTCCCAGAGAAAAAATCAGAGAGGATCAGAAGAAACACCCATTCAGCTTAAAAGCACTTTTTTCATTTCTGTCAGAGGATGAGGAGGAAGGGGACAGTCTTTATGCTGTACTTCCGGATTTTATAGATGATGATCTGGAGCCAATGGATCCTTCCGATTATGGGGATCCTCTTCGCTGTCTTTATCGTTTCAAAATCTGGGATCACCGGACAGAGGGACGGATTCATATCAATAAGCGGGATCTGGAGCTTTATAAAGGAAATCCCGAAGGAAGTTATGGAAAAACTCAGGGAAATGCCACGTTAGAGGGAGCGGTATACGGTCTTTTTGCTGCTCAGGACATTATTCATCCGGATGGGAAAAGCGGTGTCGTATATGGCAGGGATCAGCTGACAGCTATCGCTGCCACAGACAAAGATGGGAACGCCTCATTTTTAGCATACACTGAATGTCCGGGTACGTTGTGGAATGGCAGCGGTACAGAGGTTTCTGCGTTTACGGGGCCTGAAAATCTGTATCAGGGCAGTCAGATTACCTCATCCGATCATGGCTTTGGAACGAAAATCTATCCGGATTATAAGTCAGAAAACGGCTCGGTCTGGATTGGACGTCCCCTTCTCATGGGCAGCTATTACGTTATGGAATTGAGCCGGTCGGAGGGATATGAGCTTTCTGTGCAGGGCCTTAATAAGGCAGAGACAAACCGGGAGGCAGATGAGAGCGTTACAGTGATTTCTTCCGGTTCAGCCTGGGTGAAAAATGGCCTTTCTGATCACAACAGTATGGAAGCGGACGGCTCCTGGAATGACTTTACCATCGAATCGTATGATGCAGAAAATGGCTATGATATTACAATTACAGGCTATCCGGAGCATACGCGGTTTTACCGTTTGAGTTCGGAGAAACGCAGGGAAAATGTAAAACAGATTGTAAATACAGTACCGCAGCAAAAGATGGATGAACATGGAACGCCTGTTTATAAAAAGGCTGCAGGCGGTGAACTGAAAACAGACGAGCATGGAAATCCTATATTAAAAGAAGATAGTTCAGAAGAGGAAAAGCTTCCTTTAAAAGAGACGCTTCCCTACCGTTTCCGCACAGCTCCCTATCCTTTTGGCACAGCAGAGCCGGAGGATCTCTCCTTATGGGATCAGCCTGTGGAAGAGGATTATTTAAAGGAGCAGGCAGAGGCCATGCTGGCTCAGCTTGGCTATCATCTGACAGCGGAAGAAATGGGTGCTCCCTGGGTCAATATCCCGTTGAAAAAAGAAAATTCTTTTCTGGATAATTCCACAGCGGCCAGTCAGATACTGGACTGGTATACAGAGCATGGGTTTTATGACTGCGCCGGAGTGGGAGCGGTCTATGAAAAAGAGGGAGAGTGGTTTGCCCGTCTGCATTACGATCATTCGGGAAACATTCCTCCTATGAGCGGTATTTATGACCGGGCAGATCAGCGGATGTATGTAAAAAAGGAAGCGGAGCAGGGAAGTTACTGGCTGGAATACGAAAAGGGAACCTACAGCCTCAAAAGCCGTACAGTGACGCTGAAAGAAAAGAGAGAGCTTGAAGGCGAGGTACTTTTAGAGGAAAACACCCTGGATCATGCTGCAGTCTGCTGTCAGCCGGTTTATGAGCGTTATAAGGAGGGGGAAATCCTGCTTGACGTTCAGGGAAATCCGATTCCTGAGATGGAGCAGGTGCCTGTTTATGAAGAAAAAGAGGTCGTATACCAGACTCTGGCAAAGGAGCCTGTAGAGGCCGTGTGGGATGCATCCGCAGGCAGCTATACGATCCATTTTATTCCGAAATCGGTCAAAGGACAGAACGTACAGGATGTATTTCGGGCGGTTACGGATAAAAAGACCATCGAGCTTCACGGAACAGCAATCCCGTATAATCAGTATCTGATCCATGAAATGGGAGCGGCTGTGGATGTGGCTTCTTCGATCATAAAACAGGATCCGGGAAGCTATATAAAGCCGGTGCTGCTGTCTTATCCGGGCCAGAATCAGCCGGTACAGGATGGTGGGACGCAAAAAGAACCGGTTCAGGTGTTGGAACGGGCGATTAAACAGTCTGTGAGGGTTTCCAAAGACATTTCACAGGAATCCTATGAAAATGTAAACACATACGGTTCGGTCCACAATGATCCCATGACGGCGCTTTTGGGACTTTTCGGCGGTTCCGGAAAGGGAACAAAGCTTTTGGATCAGTTTAAATTCCGGTTATATTTAAAGAGCGATCTTGTAAATCTCTATGCAGATGAGGCAGGAAATCTTTTGTCAGAGGATATCAGCAGCAAAGATTTTACAGAGGCAGTTCAGGCTCATTTTCTGCCGCCAAAGGATGGCGGCGGGCAGAAGCTTTTAGAGAAAAAAGCAGACGGAAGCTGGAATTATAAAAAGTTTTTTGATGCATTGTATGCGGCAGATCAAAGGCCGGGAACTGAGGCAGCGGAACAGAAGCTGACAGAATTTGCATTGTCTTATGTGGATGTAAAAGCATATAAGGAGGAGATTTTAAAGCAACAGACAGATCTGAACGAAGACAGGGCCTACAGGCAGGCTCTTGCACAGGCCAAAGAGGAGGCGAAAGCTTATACAGAGCGGTTTAAGGGACTGGATGAGAAGCTTTCGATTGCCTGGGACCGGGATCCGTCAGGGGGTGCAGACCGGGATAAAAAGACCCTTCAGTGCAGCATACGAAACGGGAAAGATGATTATTTTGATACCTCCATCATGCTCCCTTACGGGGAATATGTGATGGTTGAGCAGCAGCCTTCTGCTCTTGAAGGGGAGCTGGCAAACCGTCATTATCGGATTGAGGAACCAAAAGAAATTACGCTTCCTTTTGTGCCTGAAATTGTGGAAAATGAGCAGACCGGGGAAGAAAATGTTCTGGATGAAACAGGAAGTTCTTATTTTCGTTATAACAGCACAGATTCTGCCGAGGAACTGGTCCGCAAGTATAAGATCCGTTTTAACGGAGAAAGCCATGTGATCCGGGCGAACGGTCAGGATGGGGAGTTTGAGGTATATAAATACGGTCTGGATCTAAACAGCCGTCCCGGTCACAGCCTTACTTCCTCACAACCTTATGAAGAAGAATATATGAACGGAGCCAATCCGGCGGTAAAGGCTTATTACAGGGGCTATACCAGTGAAAGTGAGAATAAGGGAATCATGGATGGGGTTGTCTATGATGGAAATGAAACGGAAAACGGACAGGTGCAGATCCGGGATCAGGTTCCTGTAATGGAAGGGGAAGGCACTGCAATTCACGGTAAATTTGCTCCCATGCTTGTACCCTGGACGGTTCTTGCCCCTGCCACAGACCGGGTCAATTCGGATACGGGAAGCATTGAAACGCTTTATCCGTCAGGAAGCGGAGCCGATTTTAACTATGTTTCCTTTGCTCAGGAGGATGTTGAAAATACCTATTTCAGCTCCAGGCTGCGGATTGAAAAGATGGATGCAGAAACGGGAGATACGATTTTCCATGATGGGGCTCTTTTTCGTATCTATGCTGCCAAGCGGGATGTAAAAAAGACAGGAACAGGCACGGCAGGAGGAAGCGGACAGGTCCTCTTCGGTCCGGCTGTGGATGCAGAGGGAAAACTGGTGAAAGATGAAAACGGGAAGCAGATTCTTTACCCAAGAGTGGGAGCAGACAATAGTTCTGAAAGTGATGTTCCCATCCGGCTGGATGAGGATGGGATTCCCCTTTATGATGAAAGCCAGAGGATCAGCCAGCTAGATGAAAATGGGATAAAAAAGGGAATTTTCAGATCCTATTCTACCTTAAAGGAGCTGGTGATTGACGGACGACTGTGTGAGGTACCTGTGGGCTATATCGAAACGGCGCGTCCTCTGGGAGCGGGAGCCTATGTGCTGGTAGAGGTTCAGGCACCAAAAGGGTATGCAAAGAGCCGGCCCGTAGCCTTTGAGATTTACGGAGACCAGGTCGTTTACTATGAGGAAAACACCTTAAAGGAAGGGAATGGCTGGGAGAGAAAAACGGCCAGACAGTACGAGTATGCCATTCCTGTAACCGGGGAGGAAAACCGCAGAGGCACTGAGAAGGTAAGTGCAGTACCTGTACAGGATTACCCATCAGAGCTTTGGATCTACAAGACGGAGGACGGCGATTCTCTGGTTGGAAATGGGAACGGCCTAAAAAAGACAGATGCTCAGGGAAAAGAAGAAGCAAGCGGAGGCTTTACAGGAAATCAGGAGGAAATTTATGTAAATGACAGGGGCGATCTTCTCCTCTATAAAGTAAGCGGGCGAAAGGAAAAGCTGGAGGCCAGAGGGGATGTTAGGGAAATTACCTTTGATCAGGAAAAGCAAATATGGACCGGCTATGTAACAAAGGCCTTTGACTCATATTCCGAACACATAATAGAGGGAACCGAGCAGGAATTAAAAGCTATGGACCGGGTGAAGCTTCTGTATGAGCTGGATGGTACATTTACGGGAAAAGGCATCCGTTTTGACCGGCCGGTTTCCGGGGCAGAGCTGGTGCTTTATGAAGGAAGCTGTCTGGAACCAAAGAAAGACGGCGGGTATGAGGGTGTTACAGTCCTGAGCCGTGAGGGAAGAACAGAAAAAATAGTAAATACGCATACAGGTACCCACAGGGAGCTGCTAAAAAGCGGTACAGATCCGGGGCCGGGCAAGCTGGATCTCTGGGAGGATCAAAAACAGCCCAATGAACCCATAGAGCTGTATTTTTACGATTTAGAGAAGGAGAAGAGCCAGGGACGGCTGCGGGAGGATATCCACACAGGAGAACTGCAGGTACTGGATGAGAGAGGAAATGTTATATGCTTTGCAGATAAAGCCTCCGGTATGGCCTATGTCAGGGATGATTATGGAAGGATCATTGCATATCGGGCAGATGAAAAGGGAGAAAAAATCCCGGTGCGTTCGATCTGCGTGGGAGAAAACGGAGGAGCGCCTTCTATTTATAAGGACAAGCAGAGCGCAGATGATGAAAACGGACTTCCGGTATATTATAAAAACGGAGAGCCGGTATGGAAAGAAGAACGCTGGGTTACAGGAGAAAGCACAGGCCCGGATGGAAAGGAAGAAGGGATGGATGAAGCTCATGTGATCGCCCGCCTTCCCTTTGGAGCGTACATTTTACAGGAGGAAGGCGTTCCGTTTGAGCAGGGATATGTCCAGGCTCCGTATCAGGGATTGATCCTTGAGGACAGGAAAGGACCTCAGAAATATTTCCATCAGGATGAATTTACAAAAGCTGCCTTTGCAAAAATTGATATCCGCACACAAAAGGAGATCAAAGGGGCAGAGATGACCCTTTACAGAGCTCTTTTGGATAAAAATGGGAGACCGGAAACAGAAGAAACCGGTATTTACAAAAAGGGGGAGCCCTGGGCCGCCTGGATCAGCGGATATGCATATGATGATAAAGGCGTGATGAAAAAGGATTCACAGGGAAATCCCATCCCTACGGATGAACCTCACTGGATCGACCACATTCCCGTTGGATTTTATGTGCTGGAGGAAACGCTTTGTCCTTATGACCAGGGCTATGTACAGTCGGAGTCTGTCAATGTGGAAATACAGGAAACAGGCCATGTTCAGAGCTTTGAAATGGAGGACGATTTTACAGCCATTGAGGTTTGGAAACTGGATGGAAAGCGGGACGAGGTGCTCTGCGGTGATACAGAAACAGGACTTACCCTTTACAGAGCCCTTCTGGATGCAGAGGGAAGGCCGGTGATGGAAGAGGGCCATCCGGCCATTCGGGAGGATCTGGCTGTATTTACCTTCCGGGCAGCTACATGGGAGGATGGACAGAAAGTGGCAGCTACCGGACGGGTGGAAACGGATGCAGCAGGACTTCACCCCATTATGAAATATGATTATCAGTATAATGATATCCCTGGAACCTTTCAGGGAAGGTATTATTATACAGAGAATGCATCGATCCGGATGGAATATCTGCCAGTGGGAAGCTATGTACTGGCGGAGACTCAGACGCCGGAAGGGTATGCCACAACAGATCCGATTCTGATTGAGATTCCCGATAAGGGGCATATGGTATCCGTAGGACAGTGGTCTATGAAGGATGAGCCATTAAAGCTTTCTGTGTCCAAACGTGTGATTTCCGGCGGGAAGGAGGTGGCCGGAGCGGAGCTTTCCATTTATCCGGTATCAGAAGATGGAACGATATCCAGTGAAGCGCTGATCCTCCATATCCCGGAAAAGGATGGAAGCTGCCGTGAGGAAGAAGCGCGGTGGATTTCCGGAAATGATGGGAAATATACACAGAAAGAGGCAGAGGCGGGAACCATCCCGGAGGGTTTTGAAGAAGGGGATTTAAAGCCTCATTTGATTGAGTATATTCCGGACGGGGATTATATTCTCAGAGAAGAAATGACGCCCTACGGTTTTTTGCAGTCCGTGGATCTGCCGTTTTCCGTTATAGATTCCCATGTGATCCAGAAAATGGAAATGAAGGATGAAATCCCCGATGGGGTGCTGCAGGTTATCAAGCATGATGGAGACAACTATGAGCTTTTACTGGAAGGAGCAGAATTTGAGCTCTTTAACAAAACGCTGGGAATTTCCTGTCAGAAGGCAGTCACCGATTCCAAAGGAAGGGCTGTGTTTGAAAAGCAGCCTGCCGGGTATCTGGCCTCTAACGGAAGCTTTGCCCCCTATACTTATGTGTGCAGAGAAATAAAGGCAGCTCCCGGCCATATGCTTTCAGCTCCGGACTTTGAATTTCAGTTTGAATATAAGGATGAAAGGACGAAGATCCTGAACGTGCAGCATGATCCGGAAAACGACAGTAATCGGGTGAAGGTGGAAAAACAGCTGGGAGATACGGGAGAACGGTTAAAAGGCGCCCTGCTTCGGTTAGAAAGAAAGATATCTGCGGAGGACGGAGGCCATACGGGGAAAATCCGCTGGGAAACAGCGGCAGAGTGGATCAGCGGAGATCAGCCTCATTTAGAAAAGGGGCTTAAAGAAGGAGAATACCGCCTTACAGAGCAGAAGGCACCGGAGGGCTGCAATGTTTTGGCAGAGCCTGTTTATTTTACCATTGCAGACGGTATGAAAGAGGCTTTGCAGCTGGTGATGAAAAATTATACAGTCATTGTACAGATTGCCAAGACGGATCGTAGTTCCGGAGCTTTTCTGGCAGGAGCCAGGCTGCAGCTGATCCGAACGGATATAGGGGAAGTGATAGAGGAGTGGACCTCTGAAGAG
>ENA-ORRZ01001002-ORRZ01001002.1-human-gut-metagenome-genome-assembly--contig:-NODE-1002-length-21141-cov-8.016077_pt1 | contig 21141 bp, 9 predicted proteins | sample MGYA00242185_ERZ509152 | MGnify/ENA primary metagenome ERZ509152 (study PRJEB26280, sample SAMEA2338668) | human gut metagenome | biome: human gut; feature: human-associated habitat; material: faeces... | reverse complement strand
AAGGACTAGAAGAAGAATGGAATGAAGCAGATAATAACCGTTCCGCTAGCTACATCAACTTACCTGCAGGCAAATATCAGTTGCAGATAAAGTCAACAAACAGTGACGGGGTTTGGGTGGACAATGTACGGACTCTATCTATACATGTACTCCCCACCTTTTGGGAAACCTACTGGGCATGGCTGCTCTATTTTATTCTATTCATACTCTTCACGGCAAGTATCGTATATGTATTATTTTACATCTACCGGTTACGCCATAGAGTGGATATGGAACAACAATTAGCTAATATAAAACTGCGATTCTTTACTGACATATCTCATGAGTTACGTACTCCGCTGACTCTAATCAGTAGCCCTGTGACAGAGGTATTAGAGAATGAACCTCTTTCCCCTTCTGCCCGTGAGCACTTGACTTTAGTACATCAGAATACAGAGCGTATGCTCCGGCTGATGAATCAGATTCTGGATTTCCGTAAGATTCAGAATCAGAAAATGAAACTATTGATTGAAAAGATTGATTTGATCCCACTTTTACAAAAGGTGATGAGTAGTTTCAAACTGATAGCCGAAGAAAAGAACATAAACTATCAGCTGACTTCTACAATCCAGTCGGTATACAGCTGGGTAGACAGAGACAAATTTGAAAAGATATTCTTCAACCTGCTTTCCAATGCATTCAAATATACACCTGCCGACAAATCGATCACAGTCAACATCACAACGAAAGAGAATACGGTAGAGATAGAAGTAGCAGACGAAGGAATAGGAATTGCAGTAGAAAAGCAGCATTCCTTATTCCAACGTTTCGAGTCATTGGTAAAACAGAATATTCTGCAACCATCTTCCGGCATAGGATTATCTTTGGTGAAAGAAATGGTGGAAATGCATCATGGTACTATTACAGTAAACAGCCAACCCGGAGCGGGCAGCCGTTTCACAGTTAGCTTACCTTTGCAACGGAACGTTTTCGAAGAAGATGTACAGGTCGAATTCATTCTGAACGACAGCCAGACTTCAACACCCCATCCCGTCGATAGTATGAAAGCCCCGGAAGAGGTAGAGGAAAAAGAATACATCGAAAGTCATTCGGAAAGCTTCTCCATATTGGTGGTAGAAGATAATGAAGAATTAAAGGCTTTCCTGAAAAACATTCTATCTGAGAACTATACGGTAATCACAGCTTCCAATGGTGAAGAGGGATTGCAACATGCCGTTGACGATCTGCCCGATCTTATTATCAGCGATGTCATGATGCCGGTGATGGATGGTCTGGAGATGATCAGACAAATCAAAGAGAACAACAATATTTGCCATATCCCTATCATCGTATTATCAGCCAAAGCCTCTCTGGACGACCGCATCGCCGGATTGGAACAAGGCATTGATGATTATATCACCAAACCTTTCAGCGCTACATATCTAAAAGCCCGTATAGCCTCCCTGCTACGGCAACGCAAGGCATTGCAGGAACTCTATATGAATAGACTAATGGAAGGAAAAAGCGCCTCTTCTCCCGATCCTCTCACTCCTTCACAACCACAGATTACCCCATACGACGAACAGTTTATGGAGAAAGTTATGGCATATATGGAAGAACAAATGGACAATGCCGAACTGACTATTGATGAGTTTGCAGAACAGCTAATGCTTAGTCGTACGATTTTCTACCGGAAATTAAAATCAATCGTCGGACTGACACCAGTTGACTTTATACGGGAAATACGCATCAAACGTGCCGTACAACTGATCGACAGTAATGAATATAATTTTTCCCAAGTAGCATACATGACCGGATTCAACGATCCGAAGTATTTCAGTAAATGTTTCAAGAAAGTGATAGGAATTACGCCATCGGAATATAAAGAGAGGAAAAGATAAAGAAATCCTCCTTTTCTACCGGATATTCCCCACAAAAAGATTGAAAAGCGCGTACTATTGCAGTCTCAAATCTAAAAACCAAAAAAACTAGAAAATGAAAAAGCAATGGATCATTGCCTGTCTTATCGGAATTCAAGGGGTAAATGTACAGGCACAACAACCCAGCAAGTATCCCTATCAGGACACGAAGCTGACTGCGGAACAACGGGCAGACGATTTACTTCAACGCCTCACATTAGAAGAAAAAGTAGCGTTGATGCAAAACAATTCACCGGCTATTCCCCGACTTGGCATCAAGCCATATGAATGGTGGAACGAAGCTCTTCACGGCGTTGCCCGTGCCGGACTAGCTACTGTTTTTCCGCAAGCCATAGGTATGGCCGCTTCTTTCAACGACGAACTATTATACGAAGTCTTTGATGCCGTATCCGACGAAGCACGCGCCAAGAACCGCCAATTCAATGAAAAAGGACAATATAAACGTTATCAGGGACTGACCATGTGGACTCCCAACGTCAATATCTTCCGCGACCCCCGCTGGGGACGGGGACAGGAAACATACGGCGAAGACCCTTATTTAAGCGGACGTATGGGAATGGCGGCAGTCAGAGGTCTGCAAGGACCGGAAGATGCCGAATATGACAAACTTCATGCCTGCGCCAAACACTTTGCCGTACACTCGGGTCCCGAATGGAACCGTCACAGCTTCAACGCAGAAAACATTGCACCCAGAGACTTATGGGAAACCTACCTTCCTGCTTTCAAGGAACTGGTACAAAAAGCAGGAGTTAAAGAAGTGATGTGCGCTTACAACCGTTTCGAAGGCGATCCCTGCTGCGGCAGCAACCGTCTGTTAACCCAAATTCTCCGCAACGACTGGGGATTCAAAGGAATCGTAGTCACCGACTGCGGAGCAATCGGAGACTTCTTCCAACGCAAGAAACATGGAACACATCCCGATGCAGCCCATGCCTCTGCCGACGCTGTTTTAAGCGGAACAGATCTCGAATGTGGCGGTAACTTCAAAAGCATCACCGATGCTGTGAAAAAAGGCCTGATTTCGGAAGAGAAAATCAACACATCAGTCAAAAGACTACTGAAAGCCCGCTTTGAACTGGGAGAAATGAATCCGACTCATCCCTGGAGTAACATTCCATTTTCTGTTATCGACTGTCTCAAACACAAAGAACTGGCACTGAAAATGGCACATGAAAGTCTGGTATTACTCCAAAACAATAACAACATCCTTCCATTAAACCGTCAGATGAAAGTCGCAGTCATCGGCCCCAACGCCAACGACTCGGTAATGCAATGGGGTAACTACAACGGCTTCCCTTCACATACCGTTACTCTACTGGAAGGAATACGCGCCAAACTACCTGACGCACAAATCATCTACGAACCTGTATGCGGATATACAAACGACACCACCCTGCACAGCCTATTCAATCAGTGCAGCATCGACGGAGAAGCCGGATTCAACGCCACCTACTGGAATAACCGCGAATATAAAGGCAAAATTGCCGCAACCGACCGTCTGACCACTCCTTTCCATTTCAGTGCAGAAGGTGCTATCGTATTTGCTCCCGGCGTAGGATTGAAAAACTTCACCGCCATCTATCGTTCCACTTTCCGCCCGACAGATTCCGGTGCCGCCACTTTCCGCGTGATGACTAACGGAGGAGTTACTTTATTCCTCAACGGCAAGCAAATAGCAGAAGCCACCAACATCAAGAATCATACCAATCTGTATTCTTTCAACTACGAAGCAGGAAAGAGTTACGACATCGAGTTGCGTTTTATTCAGGTTAAAGATAACCCTACGCTGCACTTCGACTTGGCAAAACAAACTCCAATGGATGCCCGTGAAATCCTGAACAAGTTGCAAAGCGCAGATGTAGTTATCTTTGCCGGAGGCATCTCCCCCCTATTGGAAGGAGAATCCATGCGGGTATCCGACCCCGGATTCAAAGGCGGCGACCGTACAGAAATCGAATTGCCCGCCATCCAGCGCAAAGTTCTTGCTCTTCTAAAGAAGAATGGAAAGAAAACAGTATTCGTCAACTTCTCCGGTTCGGCAATGGCCATCGTGCCTGAAACGCAGAATTGCGATGCTATCCTGCAAGCATGGTATCCCGGACAGGCAGGTGGAACAGCCGTTGCCGATGTTCTTTTCGGAGATTACAATCCTGCCGGACGTCTGCCTATCACTTTCTATAAAAGCATGCAACAATTACCGGATTATGAAGATTATTCGATGAAGGGACGTACCTACCGTTTCATGACAGAAACACCTCTTTATCCATTCGGCTACGGTTTAAGTTATACTCGTTTTTCTTATGGAAAAGCTACCCTGAACCAATCGAAGCTGACCAAAGGAGAAAAAGCAATCCTCACTATCGCGGTAAGTAACGTCGGACAGAGAGACGGTGAAGAAGTGGTTCAAGTGTACATCTGCCGTCCTGACGACAAAGAAGGTCCGCAAAAAACTCTTCGTGGTTTCCAACGGGTTAACATTGCTAAAGGTAAGACACAGAACGTCCAGATAGAGCTTCCGTACGATTCTTTCGAATGGTTTGATGCAGCGACCAATACCGTACGTCCTTTAAACGGAACATATAAGATACTTTACGGAAACAGTTCTGATTCGAGCAACTTACAGTCCGCCAACATTCAGATTCAATAAATTATCAGATATATAAATCATTCACTTTAACAGGGATTGGAGATAACAAAGTTATTCCAATCCCTGTTTCTACTTGTTGTATCATTACTTACTATCTGTTGTCCAAACTATTAATAGAAAAGTTCCATTGCATTAGAGACAAACTTCCCTTTCACCCTTAGCAAACTCTATCTTTATTAAACCTAAACTATAAATGAAAGCTTCAATTATATAATTGCAAGTTCTGATTATATAAATGCAAGCTTTGTTTTTATAATCAAAGCTTGCATTTATAGATTAGTCTCTGATAAAAGGAACTTTGTGAGTAAGGGAAAGGAAGTTTGCAATAGAAAGAAAGGAAGTTTTCTATTAAATAATCTATCATCTTTCGCAGAAGCGTCATAAAGATGTGATAAATGATTGGAGAAGCTGAAGAACTTTCTTATCTTTGTATTCGTTAGATATTTAATAATGAAAGGAAAATAATTATGGATACAGCAATGAATCAAGATGTTTTTTTAAGCATACCGAAATCCGACATAAAGTTCTTTAAAGAACTTGCAAAAAAAATGGGTTGGAATATTGATATAAGAGAAGATTTCCTAAAAGATTATATAGCCTCTCGTCCAAAAAAAGTTAATCTTTCAGAGGAAGAAATTCTTGCAGAATTAAATGCCATAAGATACGGAGAATGAAAATAATCATAGACACAAACCTATGGATCTCATTCATGTTAGGACGCAAGATTACAACTATGCGCTCATTACTTACATATCCTACATTGGAAATATATGTATGCCGTGAGTTGTTAGATGAATTCTACGATGTTTCTTCACGGGAGAAAATACAAAAATATATTCATCCTGAGGATTTAGATGACACACTCAAACTTATCCATTTATATGGAAAATACGTCGTCATTAGGACTCAAAGTAAATCAGAGATTAGAGATAAAAAAGACCTTTATCTACTCTCTCTAGCAGATACTATCAAAGCAAACTATATTGTTACCGGTGACAAAGATCTATTAGTATTAGAGAAACATAATCATACAAAGATTGTAACTATAACAGAATTCATGAAATTATTATAATTACGGGGGATCTTAAGTATCACACTTAAAATCCCCCGTAATTATCCGATTAGTTATTAGTTCTTGGTCAGCAACCGTTTCTCTGAAATCGTTCCCAGATCTTTTCCGTTAATGGTGATATCCGTTGTATTTTCGATCTGTATCATAGATTGGTCAGGAGTGTCAATCTCAACATTCTCGATGTTGAGCTTTGCCACTTTATTCACTACAATCCCCTCTTTAGCACCAGTAACCACCATATTCTTGATGGAAATATTCTCAATCGGCATTTCGGGAAGTCCGTTCAGATACGCCGCCCGTCCTGCTCCCCTGCAAAACACATCCGAGATATAGATGTTCCTGAAAGCAGGAGTCTCTTCACTCACACTCGGAATCGGTTCACCGGGAGCACTTTTGGCCGCATAATATAAATCGGCAATCAAAGCATCATTAGGAATATCAATCATATTTATATTATTGATATAAATATTCTCCACGACGCCACCACGTCCACGGGCACTTTTAAACCGCAACCCGACATCCGTACCGATAAAAGAACATTCGGACACATATACATTCTTCACTCCTCCGGACATCTCACTACCAATTACGAATCCGCCATGACCATGCAAAACGGTATTGTTTCTCACAATCACATTCTCACAAGGTTCACCTCTGCGACGGCCATCTTCGTCTTTACCAGACTTCAGGCAGATTGCATCATCTCCCGCATCAAAGAAACAGTTGGCAATCAACACATTCTTGCATGATTCCACATCGAGCGCGTCTCCGTTCTGCGAATACCAGGGATTGAACACCTTTACATCATTCAATATCAAAGATTCGCACGAAAGCGGATGAAGACACCAGCTCGGAGAGTTTTTGAAGGTCACGCCTTCCAGAAGCACCTTTTTACTCTTCACAATACTTAGCAGTACAGGGCGCAGCCAACTTTTCATCTCCTCCCATTCTTCACTCGTGATTTCAGCCTGTTGATCCCCCTGGCCAGACATGAGAACGGATGCTTTCAATGCCCCTTCATTGGGATACCACACCTTGCCGTTCTCATCCACATTACCACCGGAGTTCACCAGATTCTTCCACTGTCTGTCCGTCATTTTATCCTTCTTCACAGGACGCCATCTGTCTCCCGCTCCATCAAAAACGCCATAACCGGTAATAGCTATGTTTTCTGCATTCATTGCCGAGATAGGCGACTGGCAGCGCCGTGTATCCAATCCTTCAAATGAAGTCGTAATAATCGGATACAACGAGGTGTCACCGCTAAACACAATCAAAGCATTCTTTTCTGCATGCAAATTGACGTTACTTTGCAAAACAATGGGGCCTGTGAGCCACAAACCTTCCGGAATGATTACTTTACCCCCTCCTTTGTCGTGCACTGCTTTGATAGCCTTATTAATAGCCTCCGTGTTCAGCGTCACCCCATCGCTTTTTGCTCCGAAATCACAGATATTTACCTGATAATCGGGAAAAACGGGACGCTCTATGGCGGGCATGGAGAAAGGAAGGTCTGCATACATCGCCTTCAAATCTGTCTCCACATCCACCTGTTTGGCAGTACCCTGACAAGCACAAAATAGTCCTATGATGACCGGTACCAGGCCAGTCATTCGATTCAATCTATTCATCGTATCTTTTTACCTAAACATTTTATTATTTGAACCAAGCCGCATCGGTATAGCCATCCCAACTCATGATGGTTTCGCGTGTACCGAAGTATTGATCGTATTGTTCCTTACTAAGTTGCAGCACTGTATTGCGCACCGTTGCCGGAATGGATTGATAAATATCAGAACCCGATTCAGTCTTGCAGTTGTAAAGTTTGCAGCCGGTGGCAACAGTAGGTACAGCCGGTGTCAGCGGTTTATTCTCGCCTACAAAGTTAGGACCGTACACATCCGCAAACGTACAGTTTAAGAAGGTCAGGTTGTCCGGTTCAAACTGATAAATCAAAGTGGAGTTAGTAACGCCTTCGCCTACCGTGAAACGGCTGTTCAAGAATACATAACCCAAGTAACCCGCCCTGACGCGTGCTTGCATTACAGCACGTGTACCGCTAGGTGCATGGATCTGACAATCTTCAAACAGTACCACCTTACCCGATCCCCAGATAAAGTCGGTAGCTCCGGCTATGAAACAATCTTTGAACCAGTTGTAACCTCCACCGGGAAGCAAAGTATCCTGGAAACTCAAGACACGGCAATTGATAAAAGCAGCCGATTTGTTGTTAATATAAAGTGCCTCGGCCTGGCCATTCTTACCCAGTGTCCAGCCATACGCATTCTCTATCGTCACATTTTCAAAACGGATTTTATCACTGTTACCATCGAGTATCACCACCGAACGACCTCCGGAAGAAGGTACAATAGTACCAATAGGGGCAAACTGATCGATATTGGTTCCGCCGCCTATACCACCGTTAATATCATTGCTGTTATCATATTGAATATTGACAGCCGTATTATCACTGGCATTTCCTTTTACGGTGATATTGCTTTGATCGCGCAAGTAGATAATCTCCTGATAGATACCGTCATCCATCCGGAAAGTCTTGGCAGCATTCAAATCGACATGTGCCGCACAGAAATCAATAGCACCTTGCAAAGTATAAAAGTCAGCATTAGGGTCGGTGTGACTAATCTTCACCTCATAGTTCGGTCCGGTCAATGCTGGTGCCGGCTTCGTTTTGAATGTCCATGCACGGCCGTATACTCCCTTGAAGTCTGTTTGTTTCACAGCTGCCTGTTCGATGGTTACATAATATTCGGTGTCGGGCTGCAAACGCTGTTGATGAGGCTTGATGATGAAACTGTTATTTTCCACCCGTGCCGGATAATAATTGACGATACGACGACTGACGGAAGAGCCGGTGGGCGTAACGCCGATAATATCCATCCACGTATTCAATTGGGTCTGACCGTCTACAATAGATTGTCTGCGCTCTGCCATATTGATTTCGTCTACCTGTTTATGATCGCTCATACGATAGATACGGATGCAGCCACTCGTGCCAAGTTCGGGTGCAGTGCCTTCAAAGGCTATTTTCAGTTCGGTATCTGCAAGTGCTTGCTGCGTGCCGTCGGCAGGTGTGAAAGCATATCCTGCTACAGGAGTCTTATCTCCATCGGCCGTACCGTCTTCACTGCTTCCGTCTTCCCAAGGAGCCGATGAGTTTCCGCCTTCCACATTTTCAAGACGTCCCATCTCTACAAAGCCGCTGTCGTCTATGTAGAGTGCAAAGGTGTAACTATAACCTCTGTGGAATTGCGGCAAAGCAATGTCCAGATTGGTAAATATCCACTCTTTCTCTCTATCGTCCAATACGAAAGACACTTTATAGCTGTCTGTCAATGCCGAAGGAAGAATGATAGCTTCGTAGAATCCTGTTGTAGCATTGTGATAAGGGTTGATTGTAGCAACAGAGCTTTCGTCAACCGTCAGTACATCTGTTTGTATATTGAATGAAGCGGCAGTTTGCATCCCCTCAATCCGTACATCACTTACTTCCAACGGTTCTTTTTCCATATTCACAAACTTCAGAATCACTTTTGCCAGACGATGGGTAAAGTTTAATGAGATATGGGGTTCGTTCTCCGGAGAGTAGGTGTATTCTTCTTTCGTGGCAGCATATAGTAAGTCGCACGCCGTACTTCCTCTTTCTTGAGCGGCCAGTTGCACGGGATAATTAAAATTACGTACATCGGCATTATACGGATAGTATGCCACAAACTTCACCGGTGTTCCATCATTTTGCACTTTCAGCGGTGTAGTGGAAGTGAAAGAAACCGACGCACCCTCTTCCGAGCAGACATAAGGTACATTCGCTGCTTCTGTGGCAGGTTCAAGAGTCTTCATATCCAGCACGTATGTTCCGATCTTATCTCCGTCATTCCATGACGATCCGTCTTGGGTGACACGGGTTGAGAAACCTGTGAGGTCTACACCGAAGGTAACCTCTCCCGCAGTAGTAGGTTGTTTTGTGCCTGTATCTTGCTCATCATCCGAACAAGAGAGGCAAAACAAACCACCTAACAAGGGATATAATAATGAATGAAATAATTTCATAACTGTAATGTTTAATCAGTATTACAAGAGTAATTCAATGGTTATTTTACATTCTTATACCAACGCGGGTCACCTACTTGAGCATCAATTTTCAGTTTGAAGTTGCCGTTTCCTGCATCTTCAAACAGTTCGGTAACTGTTTTGGACGTATCTATCCAGGCATTAGGAAAGGCGTTGGTATCTATCGCTTTGTTATGTACGTTCAGCACTGCTAATTGTCCGGCTTCGGTAGCTGCCGCCGCATAGTTACCAGAGAATTCCTTTACAGTCATTTTATAGCCTATATTAGGGTTCTCCTTTACGAAGCAGGCCGAAATATTATTCTTATAATAGAAATTACCATCACCATATCGGCTCTCAAAAGGAGTCCTGCTCAAATTCGCTAATGTACAATTTTCGACAGTGATAACTACACCATTAGCGTCCTTGACGTAAATGACACGTTCTGTCATTTTATAAAGTGTAGAGTTAGTGATAGTGATTGCTTTAGAACCATAATAGTTGAAGACATTTTGCATATTGGCAAACAGACAATCATCGATCACTACAGCAGAAAGTAAGTTTTGTGCCCCGTTATCTCCGGTTGGCCAGTCACAAACAGTCTTCATGTTACTAAAGTTACACTTCTTGAAATCTACCACAGCATCAGCAGCGAGTTGGGCAGTTTCATTGTTAGTCAGCAGAGCAGTTGAGTTATCTCCTGTAATATCCAAGTTATTCAATGCTATCTTTTGAAGACCGGTATGTTGTATCTGTTTCAGATTCATCTTCACTTGCTCTTCAGTATCACCAATCAATAACAACTCTGTTACAGCTTCGGGCACTACCATTGCATCGCTAAAGGTATAACCTTCCGCATTGGCAGCAAATACCAATGCAACTTTACCGGAAGCACCGGACAATACCGTTGACAGGTTTGTTTCTGCATTAATCGCTTTTTGAGCATAGTCAGCAGGAATTGCTTCATTCTCTGAAACTTTATCACCGTCGCCATCCTCGCTGCCACCATCACCCCAAGGTGTGTTGCTGCCGGAACCACCGCCTATTTCTCCGCTAGTCTCTTTTCCTACATTGATATTGAAGGTATACTCATAGCCTGCAACAAACTTATTTATCTTGCTGCCTTCAGGCACTGTGTACTGATACTTACCACCGTCTGCCATGATAGTGAGCGACATTTTATTTATCAACTCTTCAGCAGGCAACATGATACCGATAAAAGATTTATCTCCTGTTTTCTGCAGGGAAATAGACTTCTGCGTATCCATGTTAGTCAATTTACCGTCTATCAGGCTGAAAGTAGCTGTGGTATTCATCCCCCCTACCGTTATACTTGTCACATTCGACACGTTTTCATTCGTAACCTTGACACGTAGAAGCACTAACTGATGATGGAAAGTGAATGCCAATCCACCTGCCAACAATGATTCTGTAGACTGGTTGGCGGCCTTTGCCCACATTAAATCGTGGGCAGAGATACCGTTAGACTGATCGCTCACATCTACTTTATAAAGTGCTGCTGTGGCATCAATAACATCTGCAGATGTAGTATGCGGATAATAGGCTACGAAATTCGTAGGCATATCATAGATTGCTATTCCGGGATCGGACGAGAAGTTCGCCGTAAGTCCCTCGCCAATCGTCGTATATTTCACGTTAAGGGCATCGTTCAACACATTCTTATCTTCTGTATCGAACATATATATACCAATAGCATCACCGTTCTCCCATTCACTGGTTTCGCTATTCAATCGTGTAGTGAAACGGTCGTTGCCCGAGCTGATAGTGCGAAGCATTCTTTGACCATCGCCATCAGTAAGAGAATTTTCATTAACTTCACTACAAGCTACTGCCAATGTTCCGGCAACCGCTAAGAAAAATAGATGTTTCAGATTCATAATATTATCTTTTAATTTATTCTTAATCATATAAGTTCATATTCTCAATTTAAATTTAAGGCAACCAACGAGTATCACCGGCACGGTTGCTTACAATCGGAGAAGAGGTATCCTTAATCGTCAAGTCTCCATTAGCCGGATCGGCAAACAGTTCGGCTGCCGTAATTTTCAAATCGGTCGCATTCATATTCTTACCTCCCAATGCATAGTCTGCGGTAGTATAGTTATTAGAGAATGTAGTAGTAGTGTTAGCACCGATAGCAAACAAGTCACCGCAAGGGGATGCCAACAAGATACCTTCCATTACCAATTTGGAACCTACGGCAGATTCAATGTTTATCAGACGTTGATTACGGCTGTAGTTGTAAATAGTTACATTCTTATATTCTAGGTCGATAGTTTTATCCATATAAGGAGCATAGAAGAGATTACCCCAGCCATAACCATCGGTTCCGTTATTGTCGTTACTAAACGTACAGTTGCGGAAAACAGCACGGTCTACCTGGTCATAAGACACTCCGTTATCTTTGTCGAAAGACTGAAGATTGAATGCACCATAAGCACTTGTCTGCCATCCACAACCTTCGAAACGGCATCCTTCCATTTCCAGATTCATAATGTACTTGGCATTAGCGGACTGATGGCGCCAGAAACCTCGGCGAAGACTTATGAAATCGCAATTTACAAAGCTGACATTCTCTATTGTGTATGCCTTGCTGGTATTCATAAAGTAGTTATTGTTTGCTTCATGACGGAATTCAATATTATCAAACTCCAGACTGGAGAGGTAAGAACCCTCTGCAATACTCCAGCTACCTTCCAAAACAACAACAGGTTTAACTCCATCACGGCTACCGGCCAAACGGAAGCCTTTCATCAAATCGAACGGAGTGACACGGTAGGAAGAACCTGCAGGCAAATAGTATTCTGTACCTTCGGGCACTTCAGGATCAACATCGTTGTCCAGCAGCATCGCAGATAAGTCGTCATCCAAGCCTACCTGTATGGACATAGCCGACGGACCTGCCGTACGGAACGTTACCTGATTATAAGGTTTGTCATATTTACGGGGTTTACTGGTGTCATACAGGTTGACAGCATACAGTGTATTCTTCGTTAAGCCATCCACTTCGGCAAATCCCTGCATCATTTCTTCAATGGTCAGATAACGGCTAATACCAGGCAGTGTCGTATTCATCATAGGCATAATGCTTATACTATCCACCGGATTATGTTTATTGTCTTTTTTCCAGCGAATGATAGCCGATGATTCCGTAATCTCGGTTTTGGAAACATCTTCCACCAGTTGGGCATATTCCGGACGAGCTTCAGTAGAGGCACTGGCATAACTCCACTGCGAGTTATTGATAGCTTTGGCAGCATTACTGCGTACACGAATATAGAAAGTTGTACCGTAAGGAATATCATCGATGAATACATAAGGGTCGGTAGTTTCCATCTCCATAAACAAACTGGTATAATATTGATCCTGATGTAGTTGTACCGTATAAGAGGCAGCATCGTTCACTTTATACCATACCAATGTCACAGAGTTTGCTTTTACCTCCGGTTTCTCCAATACAAACCGGGGCTGGAACAGGTCGTCCACTTTCGTATATTTATCATCTGCCTCGCAGCCTATGAACAGAGTGCCGCAAAGAAGTGCGGGCAGCATAGCCGTTGCAAGTTTTCGTAATAACTTTATCATAACGTTTGTCTTTTTACTGATTAGTATCCATAATAGTTCCGAATCAATCCGCGATGGTCTGTTATAACCTTTGCAGGATAAGGACACAGGTATCGCACAGGATCGGTAGGTTTCACTAATTGATCGTTGTTCTTGTTGATAAATCCACGGAAACTCCATGAAATGGCATCCAACGTTTCATAAAGCTGTGTTTCTTTGTTCAACACTCTCCATCCCAACGCATACTCCAATACTGTGTAACCGGCAGGGCGACCTACACCGGGACCATATTCGTCAATACCTACAATATCCAATATCTTTCTATCAGAATGTTCAGGGTCCGTCACTTGCTTGTAATAGATATTAGACGGTACTTTCTCAATGCCCGGTACGTAAGCTCCGTTAGCAACCAGTCCCCAATTAGTCATCTCATTATAAAGATTATAGATGACTTCACCGTACTTATTCCAACGTGCAAGATCGTATTTACGAATACCTTCTCCACCGAACTCCCATTTACGCTCATCCATGATAGCCTGAAAGAAATCCGCTTCGTTAGTCAGACTCTCTACGTAACTTTCTACTTTATCCGCCCATTGAGCCGCATCGAAAGCACGGCGGCGAACACGTTTCAGTGCTTCTTTGGCATCATCACGCGGTCCGTAAAGTTCGTTCACAGCCTCAGCATACATCAGCAACACATCGGCAAAACGCATACGTACGCTGTTGATGCCCGTATTGGAACCACTGGAAGCACCTAGCGGAGACTGCATATAGAGCTTGGACCATTTACCAACACCCATACCGGTCACTCCCATATCGATCTCTTGATTCAGGTCTTTATCATATTTATAAGGTACACAAGTCATATCACGACGCAAATCATCTTTATCAAATGAATAGACATAAGTACCGCAGAAAGTCACATAATTGCGGGCACTGCCGTATGAGTGTTTACCTTCCGCAATGGTAACACCAATGTTATAGCCATAACGGCTGGTGACACTTTTCAACATCGGAACAGCAAACAATACATCATCGTTGTTGGCTGTCTTCCAGTTACATTCATTCACCCACAAATTTTCAAAGCTTTGAGTAAGGTCGTGTTTACTTTCTTTAATTACCTTTCCAAGATAAGTGACAGCGATCTCATAATAATGCTCGAAGTTATCGCCACGTTCCATGTAACCTACGTGAGTCACATCCTCTTTGTCGGCACGAAGAGTCCAACCACCCCGATAGAGAGCCAACTGTCCGATAAGCGACTGGCAATATTCGCGTGAAGCACGTTCTACACCATAATCCAAATCGACTGCATATTTCATCATCGGTTCTACAGCTATCAAGTCATCAATCAGATATTCCAGAATGACATTGCGGTCGGTAGTACCCAGGCTGAAGAAGTCATCGGTAGATTCCGTAGGCTCTGTTACAAACACTACATCTCCCCATGTACGAATCAAGTCCAGATAGAGCATGGCACGAAGAGTTTTCACTTCTCCATACATCTGTTGTGTTTCGGAAGGAGTATCACCTGTTACTTTATCGGAAAACAATGGTGACTCCTGCACAGCCTGCAAAAAGTCGTTGGCATAATTGATAGCATAATAGATATTGTTCCAGGTAGCGTTCAACACCGACCAGGTGGGACGGGAATCAAAGCAGCCTATATCCGAGCCATTGGTACTGACAGTGTTGTTCTTGAACGAACTCATCTCCACATCGGTATTCGTATTCAAACCGCTGGCAAGGTTACTTCCGTACAATCCGTCTTCCGTCATGGAAGAGTAGATACGGGTCATCAACGCTTTCATCTCCGATTCGCTGGAAAATATGTACTCGGGAGTGAAGCCGGAGGCGGGCTGCACATCAAGAAAATCATCGCAAGACGTCAAAGTGAACATAGTTCCGGCAATGAGTGAGTATATTAGTTTCTTATTCATTGTTCTTTCATTTTATAGATTTCAATTAAAAAGTCAACTGTGCACCAAATGTATAGGTACGGCTACGCGGATAACGGTTATAATCAATGTTCGGTGTCAAACCGGTAGCGATGTTCACCTCCGGATCATAACCGCTATATCCGGTAAGAGTAAACAGATTATTGCCCGATACATAGAAACGCACTTTACTCAAACCGACTTTCTTCGTCCACACACTTGGTAAGGTGTAACCAAGGGTAGCTGAATTAAGACGCAGGAATGAACCGTCTTCCACGGCATACGACATACAGATAGGGCGTCCGATGGAAGTGGGATTCCACATGGTAGCATTCTTATTGAATTCTGCCAGCACTTCCGGACTGTAACGGATCTCATTACCCATGTCGTCGAAGTTACGCCAGCGTTTATCCGAAGCGATGTCCATCAGGAAGTTGTTCTCTTTATTGTCCGCCCAAGTGGTCAGCATAATTTTGTTGGCATTCAGTACATCAAAATCATACATAAAGTTGAAGAACATACTCATATCAAATCCTTTATAAGTAGCATTCAGACCAAAACCTCCCGAGAATTTCGGAGTGGTGTTACCAATAACAGTACGGTCGGCTTCTGTCAGCTGATAAGGATTGGTGCTGTTGGGATCTACCGGAGTGAGTTTCTTGAACTTGGCATTACCGGGACGCGGAGTGTCGGACAATGGACTTGAATCTACCACTCCTTCTTTTAGTTTCCATGTTCTGGATTTGGAGTCGAAGGATTCAAAATCAGCTACGGTATAGAATCCATCATTGACATAACCGTAAATCAAACCACTGGTACCACCCACATAGGCACGATAATCATCAGAGTTCACGACATCATTTCTCCAGGCTGAAGTGAGAATCCATTCTTTTTCACCACTTGCCAGTTTATCAATCTTGTTTTTATTATGACCGATATTGAATGTGGCGTTCAGTGAGAAGTCTTTCGTTTCTACCAGCCAGGCATTCAGTTGAAGTTCTATACCCCGATTGGATGTCTGTCCCACATTGGTCATCAGTTTAGTGTAGCCTGTGTAACCTGGAATATCCGAAGGCACCAGCAAATCTTTGACTGTATTCCAGTACACATCAATCGTACCGCTAAGGCGTTCTTTAAAGAAACCGAAGTCAAGACCAATGTTACGTGTGATGGTGGTTTCCCATTTCACATCAGGATTGTACACATATTTAGAGTTGTAGAAGTTATAGTAATAGTGGCTGACTTCTCCCCATCCGGCAGGACGGGAACTGCTTACCCCATACAATTTCTGATAAAGGTCGGCATCGATGCGGTCGTTACCGGAAGTACCGTAGCTTAATCTCAACTTTAAGTTGGATACGACCTGATTATCTTTCAAAAAGTCCTCATTAGAGATACGCCATGCCAATGCTCCTGCCGGGAAGAATCCCCAGCGGTTACCTTTGGCAAACTTGGAAGAGCCATCGGCACGTAGCGTTACTGTAGCGAGGTATTTATCATTATAGCTATAGTTGATACGGCCAAAGAATGAAGAAATACGCGAGGGAGAGGCCGCTGACGAGGAGTTCTCGTAAGGAGTACCCAGCGACAAATTATCAAAGACCTTTTCTGCCGTGATATTTTCCGGGAAAAAACGGGTAGAGTAAGTTTTGGTAGTAGTCTGGTTATGCTTGATTTCCTGTCCCAACATCAGACGGATATCATGTGCTTCTTTCAGCATAAAGTTGTAGTTCCACACGTTGGTAAGCTGCCACTTGGTACCTTGTTTCATGCTCCATTCCGCCACCGGCTGGTTATTGTTGCTACGAGCTTTACTAGTCTCCATACCCCAGAAACGGCGTTGTTCTTCAGAGTTATTCTCGAAACCGAATTCACTACGGAAAGTCATACCCTTCATAATATCCCAGGTCACGGCTCCCATCGTATTGAGCGACTTGTTGATTCTCTTTTTGTAATTCCGTTCCGATTCTTCTTTCGGATTGAAACGGGTTACCTCTTCCAGTTGGTCGGGATCGAAATAGGTATCATCTTCGGGAAGCGTCATGTACTCATCCAAACCGGTAGTAGGAGCTTCACGCAAAGCGGTCAGCAGACTTACGCCTTCCGTACCGGATCCATCCACTTCCTTATGCAACAAACGCGTGCGGTATTCCAATGTCAGGAATTTAAAAGGTTTGAAGTTGAAAGAAGCATTCATATTGTTTTGTTTCAGTCCGTTGCCTACCATCACACTCGGTTGGTTCTGATGGATAAAGGATAGTTTATATTTGGCTTTCTCCGTACCACCATTCACACTAAGGTCTACATATTTGGCCACCGGATTGGAACCGAACACCTCGTCCTGCCAGTCAGTTCCGGCATTTCCCTGATAGATGTAGTGTTCGTAAGCATGTCCATACTTATTATTGAAAGCTGTAGGATTAGAGCTTTTCTGACGCGCATTTTCATATTGCATCAATACAAATTCGTAAGGGTCCATCACATCCAGTTTGTTGGAAAGTTCTTTGGTCTGCACATAAGTGTTCAGGCTAATGACAACCCGTCCTTCAACAGGACGTTTGGTTGTCACCAAGATTACACCGTTGGCACCACGCGCACCATAGATAGCTGTGGAAGCCGCATCTTTCAAGACCTCGATAGATTCAATATCGGTAGGTGGAACATCATTCAGACTGCTTACTTCAAATCCGTCCAATATGATAAGCGGACTGTTATCTTGTGTAATAGAACCGCCACCACGTACCAAAATCTTAATTTCAGCATCCGGCGAACCGTCTACAGCTGTCACCTGCACACCCGGCAGTTTACCGACGATGGCTTCAGCAGCAGAAGTGGTCTGTACTTTCTCCAATATCTTGCCGGATACGCTGGCGATAGAACCGGTAAGGTTACCTCTTTTCTGCGTACCATAGCCGATTACGACTACGTCGTCCAACATTCCGACAGCTTCTTTCATGTGGATATTAATGTTCGAGGTACGTCCTTTCAACGGTTCTTTTGCTTCTTCCATACCTACATAGCGAACTATCAACACGGCCTTGGCTACATTGGGCACACTGGTCAATGTAAATTTACCATCCAAATCGGTCGTTGCACCTATTGAAGTGCCTTGCACCGTTACTGTGGCGCCAATTACCGGCCCCATGTCGTCGGTCACCGTACCGGTCACGGTAGCAGTCTGTGCCATAGCACCCGCTGCTACCCACAGCAGGATAAATATGCTTATGATTATTTTATTCATCATTCTATGCTTTTATTGTAAATAGATTTATTTGCTTCACATCTTTATTTCTTTTCCATTACTATTCCGCCTTGGTTCTGATAATAGATAATGTGCTGAACCAGGTTGTGGAAATAAACTTCGATGTTCGGATAGCGTCCGTTAGGATCAACCGACGAACTGATTTTTTGTGCATCACCCGGATCGTTAGGATTCAACCCGTAAGCTTCTTCCCAAATATCAGGAATTCCATCACCATCCGTATCAGGCCAGGGATTCAACGACTTCACCTTAATGTAACCTTCAGTATCTGATACTGTATCAATGATACCGGGTTGCTTGGCTTTGCCGTCTTCTTCGGGTTTGGAACCGATATAGGTGTAAGTACCATTCTTTACTTCGCGAACGATACGCTGATCTATCACATCTCTACGCAAAGAAGCTCCGGCATATTCCAATACTTTATCGTAAGCTTGTTCAGCTGTGTGACTGGTCAGTTTGCTGAAAGGTTGGTAATCTGCCATCTTCATAGCTTGCTTTTCTGCTTCAGGAACCGTACCCAGTGAAGAGTCGAATTGTCCCCAAACACCCTCTGTCCAGTTATCAGCCGTGACACCTGTGTTACCTAACACATAATTGCCATTGATATAAGCTCTGGCAGTAGGATCACTTGACAGGATACGGTAAGAACGGTTGTTTGTTCCGGTAGCTGGTCCCGGTTTATAATAGCAGTTGGTCAGGTTGAAAGCAGCATACTTTCCGCCGTAACTGCCTTGTCCTCTTCCACTCCAGTTGTAGTAGACGTTATTCCGCACATCGAAATATCCGGTAAAGTCATAATCCGCTTGTGTGCCGGGAGCAGACAAATCCGAGATACGCGGGCAGCGGCTACCGTGATGTGCCAACAATATGTGGTGGAAAGAAGCATTATCTCCACTGAACATAGCACCATAACCATGAGCACCCTTGGCATGATTAGACAGGTTCATACTTTCAGAAGCAATGCACCATTGTGCCGTGAAGTTCTGCACGCCATAGAAAGTCAGTGTCTCATCCACACTCCATCCGGCTGTAATATGGTCGATAATGGCATCTTTGAAATAGCGTCCGCCAATCGCATCTTCTCCATAATCGGCAAACTGATCGCCCGGACGACAACGCAAGAAACGAACAATAGCATTCAGGCTGGACCCTGCACCTATAGCCGGATCTTTAGAAAGGTTAAAGGTAAAGTTGTAATTCTTCAACGTGATACCGTCGCCCGGAGCGGTCTGCCCAATGATACTCAAATTAGGAAACTCATTCAGATACAACCCTCTTTTCAGTTCGATGATACCGGATACATCAAAGATGATGGTACGCGGTTGGTTGGACTTCTCAATTCCATAGCGCAAGCTACCTTCAATAGGAGTTTCATTTTTATTATAATCTGCCAGCGTTGTCACACGATAGATTTCTCCGCCACGACCACCGGTAGTAAAACGACCGCCACCTTCGGCACCCGGGAAAGCGAGTATAGAAGTAGAATGATCGTCACCGATGCTTGTATCGGGTTTACCATATTGGAAGATGGTAATTACCTTATCCAACATCTCTACCGTTGCTGTACGTGGGAAGACTGTTTCATTATTTTCGATATTCAATACGACTTCATTGGCAGTAGAGTTTTTCTTATCCTGCGTAATCCAACTCTCGGATATTACAGCATCGTAATCTACCGGATTTTCTCCTTGCGGAGCCGAGATAACCAGTTTAGGACATTTATAAGGAATGATATACTCATCCTGTTCTATTGTCACCGCACCGCTTACACCGTCTTGTGTCACTTTCAGAACGCGTTGCAAAGTGTACTCTCCTATGGATTTGAATACCAGAACAGCTGTTCTGGTTTTGTTCGTATTGGCATCTACGGCAAATATTACTTCGTCTGTCACAAAACTGCGGGTTCTGGGAGTTGTTTCCTTCAACCTGATCCAGTCGTATTCTTCTGCTATCTGCAATTCCCATTCCACATTTGCCACTACCTTACAAGTAAATGTACCTTCTCTGAATGACAAAGGATCTGATGAACAATCAAACAAAATATCGGGATCGGCCCCCAGTTGCTCTACGCTAATCTCTTGTTCCAATGTCGAGCCTGCACCCGACATTGATACTTTTACTGTTCCGGTGCGCTTGGGGCCGTCTGTATTCTCGGTAAAAAACAAACGGAGATCACCATTCCCCTCTCCGGAGCTTTTTGATATAGTCAACCAATCGCCTGTCGAGGTCACTTCGGCAGTCCATGTAGAGGTAGCCGTTACGTTGATTGTAAACGAACCGTCTACGTTACTCAACTTCACCTCATTCTTCGACACTTCCAGTTTGGCAGCTGTTGCGCCCGCATTAGATTCGTCGTCCGAACTACATGCGTTCAACAATCCAGCCAACAATATGAATAGAAAATATCTCATGTTTTATATCTTTATATTGTTAATACTCTATTGATTATTTAATCCAATGCGGGTCACCGATTCCATTAGTATATACTTCGGAGTTTTTATCGGTAATAGTGAAATCTCTACCAGCCACATCTTTGAAGAGTGTCTCCATAGGGAGAGCTGTTTCTACCGGTATTTCAGCGGTATCGACTCCCCAGTTAGCCACTACAAAGCCATTGGTGCGATAGTTATTCTCGAAAGTCTTGCTTG
>ENA-ORRZ01000968-ORRZ01000968.1-human-gut-metagenome-genome-assembly--contig:-NODE-968-length-21777-cov-3.496179_pt1 | contig 21777 bp, 18 predicted proteins | sample MGYA00242185_ERZ509152 | MGnify/ENA primary metagenome ERZ509152 (study PRJEB26280, sample SAMEA2338668) | human gut metagenome | biome: human gut; feature: human-associated habitat; material: faeces... | reverse complement strand
CCTGCCGGTACCTTGAGAGGCTGATTTACAAAGTCGATTGCAATAGGCATTGACGGGGGAGCGGTAGATATGTACAGAAGAGATTCAGGCGGATGGATGAAGCATATCGATTTCATCATCCTGGATGTGATTTCTCTGCAGGCGGTATTAATACTTGCCTATGCATGCAGTGGGTATGGATGGGATATATACACACCGATTTTGTATCGGAATATGGCGATTTTCTTAGGACTGATGGATCTGATTTTGCTGGTTTGCCGGGAGACAATGCGGGGAGTCATAAGAAGAGACCATTTTGTGGAATTTATAGTAGCTGTCAAGCAGGCCGTTTTGATAGAAGGCAGTGCTCTTTTATATCTGTTCCTTCTGCAGGAAGGGCAGAGGTATTCCAGGCTGGCACTGATGCTGACGGCTGTCTTCTATATCGGAATCGCATATATTGTGCGTGAATGCTGGAAATGGCATCTGCAGCGAAAAAAAACAGTCGATGGAAACAAGCGCGTTCTGCTGATTGTGACAAATGAGGACATAGCCGGACGGACGGTCAAAACGATCAAGGAAAACAATTATGCACAATACATGATTGTGGGGGTCTGCCTGATCGGATGCCACGAATCGCATGTAGGAGAGAAAATCGAAGAAATCCCTGTGATAGTGGAGGAGGAAGAACTTCCCCATTATGTCTGCCAGGGATGGATTGATGAGGTTGTTGTTATAACCTCAGAGATGGAGCCATATCCGGATAAGCTGCTGAACCAGCTGACAGAAACCGGCGTAACGGTGCATCTGAACCTGGCAAAAGTGACAAGTGTGCCGGGAAAGAGACAGTTTGTGGAGAAAATAGGACCGTATACCGTGCTGACAACGAGCGTCAATTATGCGTCGTCTTTCCAGCTTTTTCTCAAACGGATGATGGATGTCATAGGCGGACTGATCGGCTGTGCTCTTTTTATTTCTTGCACCTGCGATTTATCTGTCATCACCGGGACCGATCTTTTTTACCCAGGAAAGAGTCGGAAAAAACGGAAAACGGTTCAAAATGTACAAATTCAGAAGTATGTACATGGACGCCGAAACACGCCGTGATGAGCTGATGAAAGAAAATAAGCTGGGCGATGGAAAGATGTTCAAGCTTGATTTTGACCCGCGCGTGATCGGAAATCAAATCATGCCGGATGGAAGCCATAAGACCGGAATCGGTGAATTTATCCGCCGGACAAGCCTGGATGAGTACGATATAATAGGACAAACCCGTAAAAGCCTTGAAAACAGAGGGTTTCGCGAGGTTAGTCCAATGAATTTTTTTGATAATCATACCCGTTTCGGGTGGTATTCCTGTGATATGAGGATTGCGACAGTTTAGAACAAACAGCTCAGAATACTTGTAGATGCAAAGGATTTGAGGTGGTTTAGGCTGTAGGAATCCTGTTTGTTGTGTAATGACCAAAAAACAGATGGTCAAATGTGTTATGGCAGGTTCAAGGTTCGTTATGATGGTTATTTCAGCTTGGAAAAATCATGATAAGGAGGTTTGAATAAGAGTCTTTTAGCACTGGTTTGTGCGGTGATTTAGAAAGGCTGTCTGCCGTATTAGACGCTCCAATTTGTTGGGGGTAGTGCAAGATATGACAGGAAAAGTAAAAACTGACGGTTATAAGAGGGTACTTCGGAGATCCGGAGTGCGTCTGGCTGTGTCCTTCACCCAGTAAAATATGTTTACAGAAGAAAAGAAAAATATTTATTAAAAGTGCCGGATAACAGGAAGGAAATCTGGTGAGAAGAGAGGTACAGATGAAGGATAAGAAACGTAAAAAAAGGAATATTCGCTGGACATTGGTTTTATATGATCTGCTTGTTTTTGCTCTGGCGGCGGTGCTGCTTCTGAGGCTTTATGGAGGTAATGACAAGCTCACATATAACGGAATAGTGCAGCAGGCAGCATTGGCGCTGGTATGTATTTTTGCCAGCAGACTGATTGGGAATGTGTATGGTCAGATTTGGAGATATGGCGGCATTCAGTGTTACATCAGATTACTGTGTACAGATGCGGTAGCTTTTCTGTTTTATATGTGTCTGGAAATGTTGCTGCCGGTAGAAAAGATTACTTTTGCAAGGATGCTGTGTCTGGCATGCCTGAACCTGCTTGGTGCACTGACACTCCGTATGGCATATCGCTATGCGTATAAATGCGGGAATCAGGAAACAACATTTGGACGATTCCTGTCGTGGGTTTTATACTCTGTTTCCGGTGTGAAGGCAGCCTGTGATAAGGAAGTCCAGAAGATTAAAATTGCAATCATCGGAGCTGGACGTGTTGGAGTCAGCTTTGCAGAAGAACTGATTAATAATGAAGAAGCTGCTTACATACCAAGATGTTTTATTGATACGAACCAGGATAAAGTAGGACGTGAGATCCAGGGAATCCCCGTATGGTCTGAGGATGAAGCAACATTCAGAAAACTTGGAGAATTTGAGGTACAGGAGATTGTCTTTGCCATACCGTCTATGGATGTAGATAAGAAAAAAGCTCTGTACGATTATTACAAAAAAGCAGGCTATAAGTTAAAGGTTTATGATTATCCGACTGTATATGCCGCAGGCGGAAAGAGACATTTAAGAGAGTTTGATGCGGAGGATCTGCTGTTCAGAAAACCTCTGGCTGTGGCTGATGAGCGTACTAACGATTATTACAAAGGCAAGGTGATTCTGATAACCGGTGGCGGCGGTTCTATTGGATCTGAACTGTGCAGACAGCTGGCAAAGATGTCACCGAAGAAGATTGTTATTCTGGATATCTATGAAAACGGTGCTTATGATGTTCAGCAGGAATTAAAGATTGCTTATGGCGGTGCTTTGAATCTGCAGATTGAGATTTGCTCTATCACTCACAAGAAAGCACTGGAAAAAGTGTTTGAGAAATATCATCCGCAGATCATCATCAATGCGGCTGCTCATAAGCATGTGCCGCTGATGGAGCATAACTGCGTGGAAGCAATCTATAACAATGTGTTTGGAACGAGAAATCTGGTGGAACTGTGTGAAAAGTATGAGGCAGAACGTTTCATGATGGTTTCCACTGATAAGGCAGTAAATCCTACAAATGTAATGGGTGCAACTAAGCGTATGTGCGAGATGATCGTGCAGAGTGCAAGTACCCATGGAAAAGTGAAGTACAGTGCAACCAGATTTGGAAACGTACTGGGAAGTGCAGGTTCTGTTATTCCACTGTTCCGAAGACAGATTGCAAACGGCGGACCGGTCACTGTTACTGATAAGAGAATCATCCGTTATTTCATGACAATTACGGAGGCATCCCAGCTGGTATTGCAGAGTGGAGCAATGGCAAAGAACGGTGAGCTGTTTGTACTTGATATGGGAAAACCTGTAAAAATTTATGACCTGGCTGAGAATATGATCCGTCTGTCTGGCGTGCATGGAGTGCAGATTATTGAAACGGGATTAAGACCAGGAGAAAAACTTTATGAGGAACTGCTGGTTAAAACAGAAGAACTGGATAAGACTGAAAACAGCATGATTTTCATTGAGAGAGATACTGCATTGAGTGAGGAAGAAATCAGCAGACGTCTTGCCCTGTTGCAGGATGCCTGTGATACCGGTGACGATGATGTGGCACGTGAAGCATTGAGAAAGGCTGTGCCAACGTTCAGGAAACCGGAAGAAGTTAACAGGGAAGCTGATTTGAAAGAAAAGGCTGAGGAAAAAGATAGTTACAAACTGAAAAAATCTGGCTACAAAATTGCGGCCTTATAAAGGAGAAAATGATGTTTAAGAAAAATGATACGTTTGAGAAATTTCCGTCAAAGGTCTGGCTTAGCAGTCCGACTATGTATCCGGACAGCATGAAATACGTTATGGAAGCCTATGAGACAAACTGGATGTCAACAGTTGGTGCAAATATCAATGAAGTAGAACGCCAGACCTGTGAAAAGGTTGGATGCAAATATGCAGTAGCATTATCAGCAGGTACCGCTGCATTACATATGGCTGTGAAACTGGCGGGCGAAAAAATATATGGTAAATCCGAGACCGGAAAAGGTGCTCTTTACAACCATAAAGTTTTCTGCTCCGATATGACATTTGATGCAACAGTAAACCCAGTGGTTTATGAAGGGGGTATTCCGGTATTTATTGATACGGAATATGATACCTGGAACATGGATCCGGCAGCACTGGAAAAAGCTTTTGAACTTTATCCGGAGGTAAAAGTAGTTGTTGCTGCACATCTCTATGGAACACCGGGCAAAGTAGAAGAGTTGAAAGCAATCTGCGACAGACATGGGGCTGTGATTGTTGAAGATGCTGCAGAATCCCTTGGTGCTACTTATAAGGGCGTACAGACAGGAACATTCGGAACATTTAATGCAATTTCTTTTAATGGAAATAAGATCATCACAGGCTCATCAGGCGGTATGTTTCTGACAGATGATGAAGAAGCAGCTAATAAGGTTCGCAAATGGTCTACCCAGGCAAGGGAGAATGCACCATGGTATCAGCATGAAGAACTGGGTTACAACTACCGTATGAGTAATGTGATTGCCGGTGTTGTAAGAAACCAGTATCCGCATCTGGAAGAGCATATTGCGGCGAAGAAAGCAATTTATGAAAGATACAGAGAGGGACTGAAAGGTCTTCCGGTCAGCATGAACCCATTTGATGGGGAAAACAGTGAGCCGAACTTCTGGCTGTCCTGCATGATTATTGATAGAGATGCCATGTGCAAACAGGTAAGAGGAGAACAGGAGCCATTATATGCGCCTGAAACCGGGAAAAGCTGTCCGACAGAGATTCTGGATGCAATAGCAGGAATCAATGCAGAGGGACGCCCTATCTGGAAACCAATGCATATGCAGCCAATTTACCGTATGAACGGATTTGTGACAAGAGAAGGAAATGGACGTGCAAAAACCAACGCCTATATTTCCGGAGGGGCTGTGGGAAAAGATGGCAGACCGTTGGATGTGGGAATGGACATCTTCCATAGAGGATTATGTCTGCCAAGTGATAACAAAATGACACCGGAGCAGCAGGACAGAATTATTGAAGTGATCAGAGCTTGTTTTGAATGATAGTAAGGGGAAAGTGTTGTGTCTAAGAAAAAAACAATAGCATTTCTTGCAGGAGGAACTGCTCTGGCAGCAGGAATCACTGCACATGTGTTGCGCAAAAAGGCAGAAAAGACCACATATAAGGCTGAATTAATAGAACCAGTTCAGCCACGTAAAATGGGATTTTATGAGAAGTATGTGAAACGTGGACTGGATGTGGCGTGTGCTTCAGCTGCCATTATCTGTTTTAGCCCACTTTATATTGGTGTTGCACTACTTGTGAAGTTTAAACTTGGTTCTCCGGTTATATTTACTCAGGATAGACCAGGATTGGTAGATAAAGACGGCAGAGAAACTGTATTCAAAATGTACAAGTTCCGAACAATGACTGATGAAAGAGATGAAAATGGGGAGTTACTTCCAGATGATGTCAGACTGACAAAATTTGGCGCCTGGCTGAGAAAAACCAGCCTTGATGAGCTTGCAGAGGCATTTAATATTTTAAATGGAACAATGAGTGTTATAGGTCCAAGGCCACAATTGGTTCGTGATATGACTTTTATGACAAAAGAGCAGAGAATGCGCCATACTGCAAAACCAGGACTTTCCGGACTTGCACAGGTGAATGGAAGAAATGCCATAACATGGGAAGATAAGCTGGAATGGGATCAGAAATATATTAAAAAAATTGGATTCAAGGAAGATGTCAAAATCATTCTCGAGACGGTTAAAAAAGCGTTTATTAAGCAAGAGGGGATTTCACAGGATAATATGGCAACAGCGGAGGACTTTGGGGATTATCTTTTAAAAAATAAAAAAATAACTTCTGAAGAATACGATAAGAAACAAATAGAGGCTAAGCAAATTTTAAATAAAAATGACGGAATACTGAGAGAAGAAGACTTGGTTTCGATTATTATGCCCTCTTACAATACCGCTTCATATATAGAAGAATCAATACAGTCAGTTTTAAATCAGACTTATACGAATTGGGAATTGATTATTGTAGATGATTGTTCAACTGACGAAACAGATGAAGTAATTAATACAATCACAGATTCTCGAATCAAATATTTTAAAAATAAAGAGAACTCTGGAGCTGCAATAAGCCGGAACAAAGCATTACGAGAGGCCAGAGGACAATGGGTTGCTTTTCTTGATTCGGATGATCTTTGGATGTCTAATAAACTCGAAAAACAAATTAATTTTATGAAGAAAAATGGATATACGTTTTCTTATACGAATTATGAAGAAATTGATATGGCGAGTAATAAAACAGGTATAAAGGTAACGGGACCAAAAAAAATTACAAAGATGGGGATGTATAATTATTGTTGGCCTGGATGTCTTACGGTGATGTATGATGCTAATGAAATTGGATTGATTCAGATTGAAGATATTAAAAAGAATAATGATTATGCCATGTGGTTAAAAGTTTGCAAAAAAGCTAATTGCTACTTGCTGGATGAAGTACTAGCACAATATAGAAAAGGACGTGCAGGAAGTGTAAGTACACATAGTATTAGAACAATGATTGGCTGGCACTATATGCTTTATCATGAAGCAGAAAAAATGGGAAAATTAGAGAGTCTATTTAATACGGGAAGAAATTTGCTATTTGGTTTTTATAAAAAGAAAAAATATGTAAGGTAAAGGATATATATATGATAAAAGGGTGGAAATATTATAATCATGCTTTGATTTCAACATGTGCGCCACATGAAGTGCCAGATTTGTCAGTTATAAAGGATGGCAGTATATGGAAAAAACTGGGGGGGGGCAAAGCTGTTTTTGCGCGATGGACATCGGAATATGACAATGATGCCTATACAGACTGGTGGTATATTGTGCATGATAGTCCATACGAACTCGAAAAACAAAAGAAATCACATAAAAGAAAAATAAAAAAGGGATTATCTAATTTTGAATGTAAAATTATTAATCCGTTAGAATATGCAGAACGAATGGCAGAGATAACAATTCTTGCTTGGGAAAAATATCCTGCTAAATATCGACCTACGTTCACAAAAGAACAGCTTAAGGAGTCATATTGCAAGGTGGATAAGAACAATTTGGTTTTCGGCTGTTTTAATGGTGCTGGTTTATTATGTGGCTTTGATTTTGTAGAAGATTGTGAGAATTATTGGGTTCTAGGACAAGGAAAAACAGATCCTGAATTTGAAAGAGGTTTTGAATTAAATGCTGCAATGACATACTCTGAGACTCAATTTTTAAAAGAGGATATAAAAAAAGGTAAGTATTTAACAAATGGCCAGAGAAATATTCTTCATGAAACAAACTTTAATGAAGATTTGTGTCATTATTATGGTTTCAGAAAAGCTTATTGTAAATTAGTGATAGTATATAATCCAAGGTATAAGTGGATTATTAGTATTTCGTTTCCTTTTAGAAAGATAATTTCTAAGTTCACTAGAATTAGTTTATTTAATAATCTTTATCATATACTAGAAATGGAAGAGATTGTTAGAAAGCAGCGAGAAATTTAAACATACATTGCATAGAGAATCGAATAGTAATATATCGGTGAAAGTTAAGAACTAAAATACTAAGAAATGTCAGATTTTGTCAATATAAACAACAATTTAGAGAGGGAATATTAATGGAAAGAGACTCATTCTTATATAACATAAGAAGAAAAGGACAAATAATAGCACACAAAATTTTCCCAGATGAAATTCTATCGAAAATATATTTTAAGGTTGTGCTTGGTAAAAAATTAAATTTGAAAAATCCAAAAACATTTAATGATAAAATGCAGTGGTTAAAATTATATTATTATCCATTTAATCCTACTGTTGTTAAATGTGCTGATAAGTATGCAGTTAGAAAATATATGGAAGAAAAGGGATATGCTAAATTATTGGTTCCGCTCATTGGTTATTGGGATAATGCAGATAAAATAGATTGGGATAAATTACCTGAGAAGTTTGTTATGAAATGTAACCATGGTTGTGCGTATAATATTTTGTGCAATGATAAAAGAAGCTTCGATACAAAGAAGGCTACATATCAATTGAACAAATGGATGAAAGAAGATTTTGGTGCATTCAATATTGAAAACCATTATTCAAAAATTAAGCCACACATGATTACTTGTGAAAAATTCTTAGGTGATAGCATTACCGACTATAAATTTTTTTGCTTTAATGGAAAACCAGAATTTATGTATGTTTCAAATGATTTAGTTCATGATCGACAAGCACAAATCGGCTTCTTTTATTTGAATGGGAAAAAAATGCCATTGAAAAGAGAAGATTATACGGATATAGAAAGCATTCAACTACCAGAATTTTTAGATGATATGATAGATGTAGCAAAAGATTTGTGTAAAGATTTTCCATTTGTAAGAGTCGATTTTTTTATTGCAAATGAGAGATATTATTTTGCAGAACTTACATTTACTCCAAGTGCATGTATGATGCCTTTTAATCCGGATAAATATGATTTAGAGTGGGGAAATCGATTAAATATCAGAAAATTGGTGGAGGATTATGAGAAGAAATAGAAAAATTGCAATCATTGGTCATTTCGGGGGTTCTGAAAATATATTAGATGGACAAACAATAAAAACAAAAATATTGTATGATGAATTAAAGAAGGCATCCTCTTTTGAAATTCAGAAAGTAGATACATATTATAAAAAGTGCAATCCTATAAAACTATTGAAAGATACATTAATTTGCATATTTACCACAAAAGATATTATTGTATTGTTATCTGGAAATGGAATGAAATTTTATTTTCCATTATTATTTTTCTGCAAAAAAATATTTAAGACTAGAGTTTATCATGATGTTATAGGTGGAAATCTAGATCAATATGTATGTGAGTATCCCAAATTTAAAAAATATTTAAATGCATTTGAAATAAATTTAGTTGAAACTAAAAGTATGAAAGACAAATTAACATTGCAAGGAATAAACAATTGTGAGGTGATGCCAAATTTTAAAAGACTAAAAATAGCAAAAGTAAAGCAAGAAGAAATGAAAGAACCGTATAGATTTTGTATGTTTTCGCGTGTTATGAAAGAAAAAGGAATTGAAGATGCAATTAAGGCTGTTGAACAAATTAATTTCAAAAATGGTAGGATAATATGTGAGTTAGATATTTTTGGAAGAATTGATGATGAATATAAAGAAGATTTTGAAGTAATCATGCATAATTCTTCAGAGGCTATTTCATATAGAGGAATGATTCCGTATGATGAAAGTGTTGATACAATTAAGGATTATTTTGCGTTGCTTTTTCCTACATATTGGTCTGGGGAAGGTTTTCCTGGTACAATAGTAGATGCTTTTTCTGCTGGAATTCCAGTAATTGCTACAGATTGGAGTTGTAATGGGGAAATCATTGATAATTTTAAAAATGGAATAATATATCCGAATGACAAAATGAAGAATTTAGAGAATGCAATGGAGTGGTTAATGAAAAATGCTGATCAAATATTTTATTATAAAATGAATTGCGTTAATGTAGCCAAGAAATATCAACCAGATAATCATATAGCTAGAATTATAGAATTAATAGAGCGTTGTAAGTAGAGGTGGAGCAAAAAGTGGTAATTGTTATAAGGTGTAATAATGGGATAGTTACAGATAAGTATTTAGATTTAATTGGAAATTCATTAAAAAATGATAAATATGGTGATGTAAAGTATGTGTCATGCTATAAAGATGTTTTGAAATATCAAAAAAATAGTGTTGTTGTTGCCGCGAGAATTATGGATGCAGTACCATTGTTATTAAGAGGATATAACAATATGATAATGTGGTTTCAAGGTATTGAGCCTGAGGAAAGTTATATGTCTCACCATAGTAAGTTTAGAATGAAAATTCTTAGTAAATTAGAAAAATATGTCTTGAAAAAGTCTTTATTTAAATTCTTTGTTTCAAAAGAGATGCTTTTACATTACAAAAAAAAGTATAATTTAAGAATAGAGAATGGAACCTATTATTGTATGCCATGTTTAAATACGACTATTCATCCAATGTCGTTCAAAACTGGAAAAAAATACGAAAACAATTATTTTGCTTATGTGGGGTCGATGGCAGTATGGCAAAAATTTGAAGAAACTGTCAAGCTATATAAAGAAATTGAGCAATTAGGAATGTCAAACACAAAATTTTTTGTGTTTACAGGAGATAAGGCTAAGGCTGTAGAAATATTAGAAAAAAATGATGTAAAAGATTATAGTATAGATTTCGTTTCAAATGAAGAACTGCCAAATGCATTAGAATCTATGAAATATGGATTTATTGTCAGAGAAGATACAGCAGTAAATAGAGTAGCAACGCCAACAAAAATATCAACATATTTATCATGTGGTTTAATTCCGATTTATAGCGAATGTTTAAAGGATTTTGGAAGAATAGCACAAAATATGAATTACGTGATATGTTGTGATAAATCAATGAAGAAAAAACTTCTTGATTTTAATGATACTATAATTAATCCAAATAGTATATTTAATGAATATAACAATATTTTTGATACTTATTATAGTGAAAAGGAACATTCCGAATATATTAAACAATTACTTGGAAAAAAGATGAACCGTTAGTATATAATTTGTGTTTGATGAATATTCTTGTGAATTGAGATTGCAAATCTGAAAATTTGAAAGTCTGAGTTTTAACATTCAAAAATCATTTTTGGGTAATTAATTACGGTTTTTTCTGTGGATATATGCAGCAATAGATTGCCGTATATGTAGTGCATTGTAGCACTTACATATATTTCTGTAGAAATTATATTTTAGTTTGCACAAGAGGAATTCTAAAATAATGATTTACCTATGCTGGACTGGTGCTGGACTTCAATTGGAGTCTTCATTGAGAATAAAAATTAAAAATATTTTATGCAGTTCGTGACGTTTCCTAACGTATGGCAATGAAAAGAGGAAGGAATTTTTCATGAAAAAAACGATACAAAATTTAGATTTGTCGATAGAATCTATTTGTTCATTAGTTGTTGCACTTAGCTTATCATTTTATATCTATTGTGCACATCTTAGCTTCTCATTTGAGGCAACAGATTTTTTATACATAGCATTTATAATGGCCATTGCTGTTATAATTATTAGGAGATACATGATCACTAATAAAGCTTTAATAATTTATTTTCTAATAGTTTTGTATACAGGTATAGGTTATTGCTACAGTGATAACCCTGAAGATGGATTAAGGCAAACACTGTTTTTGGGAATTTATACGGTATTCTATTGGTTGGCAATGCAATGTAGTACATTTCTGAATGTAATGAAAAAAATAATCTGTGCATTTTCTTCAATAGGTATGATATCTGTATTTGTTCAGTTTGCTAAGCCAGAGTTGGTTAATATCTTTTTGATTACAGTGCTACGGCCTTGGGCTTATGAGAATATTATGTGGTCATATAATGTTGATGGGACATATACTGGATTGACTGCTTCAGTTTCTATGGCTTCATTTTCTATGGCTATCATATTTTTTGTTGCTGTTCAGAAAATATTATGTGCAAATAAAACGAATTCTACTTTAGAAAAAAAAACATCGACTATATTGAATTACATTAACTATTTAGTGGCTTTTTTGGCGTTGTTTGGAATAATTTTGACAAGTAAAAGAGGTATTTTTATTGCTACCATAATAGCATTTTTGTTGTCAATAGTACTGGACAAGGATATTAAAATACAAGAAATAAAAAAAAGGCATGTTATTGCAATTGGAATAGGAATAGTTTTAGCGATTATCGGAATAATTTATTTGGTAGAAACAAATGATTATGTGATTGCATTTATATCTAGATTTACTGGAAATAATATTACTACTGGGCGTAATGTATTTTATGAAAATGCTATAAAAATTTTTTCACAAGGAAGCGTAGGAACTTTATTAATAGGATATGGAACTGGATCGGCATATCTTATTAATAAGACAGGACTACATAACGTATATCTTCAAATATTGTTTGATCATGGTTTGATAGGACTGGCACTTTATGGAAGCTTTTTTATTATTAATATAAGAAATGCAATCAAGAAGAGATACTTTTTTTCAATGTGTTTACAGATAGTATTTTTGATATATTGTATAACGGGAAATCCTTTATATGACTATTATTTCTTTATCCCTTATTTATTATTTGTTTGCTACAAGGGATAAAAACATACGACATTGAGGAGATGATAAAATATGAAAATTGGAATTCTTACTTTTCACAGACCTATTAATTATGGAGCATTTTTACAGTCATTTGCTTTATCGGATTATTTAAAGAAAATTTTTCCTAATGAAGAATTTGAAATAGTTGATTATATTGCTCCTAAAGAAAATAAAAATATTTTTTTGAATATTTTACGTACTGTAAAATGGTATGGAGTATCATCAGGAATCAAAGAGATAAGAAAAATAGAAGTATTTAAAAACGCATTACAATATTTACCACGTTCAGAAAAATATTTCTGTACAGGGGATTTAAATAAAATTTATTCATACATAGATAGTAAGTACGATATGCTGATAATTGGAAGTGATGCTGTTTTTAATTGGAATCAAAATGGGTTTCCAAGCGCGTTTATTCCAGAATACAGTTTTAAAATACCGGTAGTTACATATGCAGCATCAGTTCATGGCTTAGAGTATTATGATGTTGAAGCAGAGAAGATTGACCAATGTGCTTCTGCATTTTCTAATATGTCATTTATTGGTGTGCGTGATAAGAATACAGAGGAATTCGTGAAGTTTTGCAATGAAGCATTAACGCCTATTCATTGCTGTGATCCAACAGTAATAATGGATTATCAGTCTCTTTATTCAATTAAGCATAGAAGTTTGACGGAAATTTCAAAAAAATACAATATAGATTTGTCGAAGCAATATATAGTAATGATGTTAGAAGATCAAGAAATAGCAAAAGAAGTCTATGAGCGTTATTCAAAAATATATACAGTAGTCAGCCTTTTTAAAAAGAATAAGTATTCGGATAAGTTTTTATATGATTTGACACCTGTTGAATGGGCACTGGTATTGAAATGTGCAAAAGTAGCTGTGACAAATTATTTTCATGGTACATTAGTTTCTTTAGGACAAGGAACCCCAACAATTGTTGTGGATTTATCTAATTATGATGAGCCATACGAAGGTAAACTAGATGATCTTGTGTGTCATAGATTAGAATTACCGGAATTATACGTAAAAAAAGCTGATTGGATTTTAAATAAAAAAGAAATATTTGAAACCATGGATCTATGTCTCGATGGGAAATTTAATTCACGAATAAATAATGCTATGAACATAGAATCTAAAACATTCGAGCGATTTCATGAATATTTGAAAAAAATATTTTATATAAAGAAGACCAGCTATGAAAAGTCAAGTATAAATTAGCCAGAAATTCATTTTTTTTGTTTCGGGTAAAAAGGGTAACTTTAATAAAGCTCCCTAAAAGCCCTTTTTCAAAATCTATCGATTATGGTATGCAGACCTCTTATTCGAGGTTAAATTCTACTTCGTCAGTGAGCATCTTCCAGATGACTCTGACAAGCTTGCCGGCACAGTGCCCAAGTGCATTGTAGTGAGACCGGCCTTCAGCCCTCTTGGCATCATAATAAGCCTTGAAGGTTGCGTTGTTCCTGACAACGTTCCAAGCTGCATTTACAAGAGCATATCGTAAAACACGAGAGCCACGTTTGGACATCCTTGTTGTCTTAGCCTGAAAGTTACCAGACTGATAAACAGAAGGATCCAGGCCTGCAAAAGCAAGCAGCTTGTTTGGATTGGAGAAACGGTGAATATCGCCTATTTCACCAAGGATCATTCCACCATTGATATAACCGATACCAGGAATGGTCATGATGACAGAATCGTTAAATTTCATGATATCCGTCATCTCAGCTTCAATCTTTTCTAATTGGCTATCCAGTAACTCGATTTGTTGAATGGTTTGAGTTATCTGAATAGATATAGCGCTGTCGTTGGCACCGACAGACTTCTGTGCGAGAATTCTTAATTCTTTGGCCTGCTCTTTAGTAAAATGTCCGTGCGAGTTCACTTTGAGCAGATTTGCCAGATGAGTCATATGCATGGAAGCAATCTCTTTTGGAGAAGGTGCTTCTTTTAAAAGAGCATAGACAGCATTCTGATGCAGACCGGATTTGAAAAAGTATTGAATCTCCGGGAATACTTGATCAACATAGGTTGTCAGTTGGATTTTCAATCGGGTGCGTTGCTTAATGGTTTTCTGCCGAAAGCGCCCCAAGGCCTTAAGATCCATCATATCGAGATCAAAGAAGGTAATAAATCTTAGGTCATCCTGCATCATAAGAGTTTTAGCAATAACAAATGTGTCGACCTTATCTGTCTTTGTTTTACGAACATTGTTCTTACGCATCTGACAGGTTTTGATGGGGTTCAACACACACACTTGGTAGAACTCAGCAACAAGGTATCGAACAAGGTTGTCACCGTAGTGTGCCGTCGACTCAAGACCGATGATGATGCTGTTCTTATCGAATGATTCGAGCTTAGAGACCAGCAGTTGGAAGCCATCAGCGTCGTTTGTGAATTTGAACGGCTCAATGAGTATTTCACCGTCCGAAGAAATCGCAGCGGCGAAATGGTTGAGTTTGGCAATATCAATGCCTACAAAAATTTTCATGAGGTTGTACCTCCCTTTCATAAAGTCTGATACCATGATGTCCACCATCGATTATCATCGTAGACTTGATAGAAATAAGTACTCTGAGTGAAAAACACTCCGGCAACATCCAGCTAATAAACAATTCAGATAAATAGAGATGGCAATACACTCCTGTTGAGTAGTCAAAGCTACAGAAAAAAATCAAAAGTCACAGTATCTGAATGTATTAAACCACGAAACAAAAAAAGAAAGGAAGTATGTTGTTTTTGCTTCTAATAACATCATACAAGAAGTATATGAGAATAATTAATTTCATTAATAAAATATTATATCCAACCAGATATTCTTCAGATGCATATATTAAGCATATGAAAAAAATAGGTGTGAAAATTGGGGGGGGTGTTATATATTTGAACCCAAATCAGTAAATATAGATTTATACAGACCATATTTATTAGAAATTGGAAATAATGTGGTACTGTGTGCCAATTCTACGATACTTACCCATGATTATTCGCATTGTGTATTAAATGAAAAGTATGGTAGAAATATAGGAGATGCTAAACCAGTGAAAATTGGTGATAATGTTTTTGTTGGAATTGACGCAATGATATTGATGGGAACTGAAATTGGAAATAATGTTATTATTGGGGCAAAATCAGTAGTTTTTGGAGAAATTCCAGATAATTGTGTAGTGGCAGGGAATCCAGCAAAAATAATATGTTCTTTGGATGAGTTTTATAAAAAGAGAGTGAAAAATGAAATTATATGTGCAAAAAAAATGTAATTTTAGCTAAAGACAGAATAGGAAGAGTGCCTACTGTTAATGAAATGGGAGATGCATTTGCGTGGTTATATTTACCACGGACAAATGAAAGCATACAAAAATATCCACATTTTTTTGATTTGCCGGGGCAAAATAATGAAAAAGTGAAAGAAAACTTTCTTAAGAGTATTCCATTATATGATTCATACGAGATATTTATTAATGAAATAAAGGACAACTATTAATTTAACCTATTGTGTTACTTCAAATAAATTATATGAAAACTTTTTGAAGTACAAAGAATCCCTTGGTAATTCTATTTGGAAAATATGATTTTGAAAACGTGAAATGAATGCTATCGTTAATTGGAATAGATAATCATACATAATAGGTTTCTTAATCGAGATGTTTGCCCGAATTTGTTAGGAGGTACAACTTGGAAAAAGGGATGAAGCAAAAATATAAAATGTTCTTTTCAGATACGGTTGCATTTACAATAAGTAGTTTTGCGTCTAAAATATTAGGTTTTTTATTAATTCCGTTATATACAGCTGTTTTGTCGGCAGAACAATATGGGGTTGCTGATTTGATTACTAATACTGTTAATGTTGTCTATCCAATAATGACTTTAAGTATTATGGAAGCGACTTTAAGGTTTGCGTTTGATGAGAAGAATAATAACACAGATGTATTAAATAACTCCCTATTTGTTATTGGCATTGCAGAATTTATAATATTGATAATGTGTCCATTTTCAAATATATTCGGAAAGACGATGCACGATTATTGGTTATGGTTTGCTGTTATTTTCGGTGGATTTAATTTGCAAGAAGTACTAGCGCAATATACTAAGGGAATAAACAAAACAAAGGTATTTGCTATAGCTGGTGTCATACAGACATTAGTAATAATAATTAGTAATATTGTAGGATTACTTGTATTTAAAGGTGGATTAACTGCATATTTATTATCAATTGTATTGGGATATTATTTAAGTAGTGTGTATCTTATTGTTGCAGCAAAGATAAGAGTGAAACATTTTTCGATAAATTGGGAACTTTTAAAAGAAATGATACAATTTAGTATACCTACAATTCCGGTGTTAGTGGCGTGGTGGATTAATACATCGGCAGATAAGTATATAATAATCGCATATCAAGGAATTGCTGAAAGCGGAATTTATAGTGTGGCTTATAAAATCCCATCAATTTTGGCGATGGTTACATCCATTTTTACGTCGGCATGGACTATATCTGCTATAAAAAATATTGGAGAAGAAGATAATGATGAATACCAGACGAATATATATCGATTCTTTAATATTGTAAATGTTTTGGTGTGTTCGGTATTAATACTATTTTCAAAAGATATATCATCAATATTATTTTCGGATTCGTTTTTTGTGGCATGGCACTATGTTCCGATATTATTAGTAGCATATTTGTTTTCGGGACTGTCGGGATTTATGGCTAGTAGTTTTAGAGCTGCAAAATATACAAAGGGATTATTTAGCTCAACTGTTATTGGTGCAATTATAAATATTGGTCTGAATTTTTATTGTGTAAAGCGATTTGGAAGCATGGGTGCAGCATTTACTACAATGCTTGGTTTTGCAGTTGTGTTCTACATAAGAAGACAAAGTATGCAAAAAATTGTAAATTTGCGAATTAATATTGTGAAGGATTCATTGATGTATGTACTGCTGTTAGTACAAGCGATTGTAATTTCCTTTGAAGTATCCTATAGTTGGTGTACTGCCATAATTATTTTGATTTTATTAATACTTATCAATTATAAATACATTTTTGGAATATTAAAAACATTTTTTTCTATGTTTAAAATTAAAGAAAGAGGTTAAAATGTTATGAAAAAAGTAATGCTTGTTTTTGGAACACGTCCTGAAGCTATCAAGATGTGTCCGCTTGTAAATGAGTTAAAATCAAGAAAAACCATTCAAACAATTGTTTGTGTGACGGGACAACATCGGCAAATGTTAGATCAAGTACTCAATACCTTTAATGTTATTCCAGATTATGATCTTTCTATTATGAAAGAAGGACAATCATTGTTTGATATAACTACGAGAATTTTAGAAAACATTAGGGCTATTCTAGAGGAAGTAAAACCAGATGTTGTGCTTGTGCATGGAGATACATCGACAACATTTGTAACTGCATTGGCTTGTTTTTATCTTCAAATTCCGGTGGGGCATGTAGAAGCTGGTCTTCGTACATATAATATATATTCTCCATATCCAGAAGAATTTAATCGACAGGCTGTAGGTATTGTTTCTCAGTACAATTTTGCTCCAACACAGATGGCGGCAGATAATCTAATCAAAGAGGGGAAAGATCCATCCAAGATTTTTATTACAGGTAATACTGTAATTGATGCTATGCAGCATACTGTAAAAGAGGATTATACTCATCCAGAGCTCGAGTGGGTTGGCGATGGAAAGCTTATATTTATTACTGCGCATAGAAGGGAGAATCTAGGAGAGCCGATGCACAACATGTTCAGAGCTATACGTCGTGTTCTTGATGAGCATCCAGAGTGTAAGGCAGTTTATCCAATACATATGAACCCAGCAGTAAGAAAGGCAGCTGACGAAGAATTGGGTGGATGTGATCAGATTCATATTATTGAGCCAATTGAAGTATTTGACTGTCATAATTTTGAAGCAAGATGTCATTTGTGCTTAACTGATTCAGGCGGAATTCAAGAAGAGGTACCATCTTATGGTAGACCAGTTCTCGTGATGAGGGATACTACAGAGAGACCAGAGGGAGTAAAAGCAGGGACGCTAAGACTTGTTGGTACTGATGAAGAAACGATTTACAATAATTTTAAAGAACTTCTTGAAAATCCAGAAGCGTATAATGCGATGGCTAAAGCTTGTAATCCATATGGTGATGGTCATGCATGCGAAAGAATTGCTAATATTCTTGAAGGAAAAGAATATCATGAGTGGATTGTCGAAAATTATTAAAATATAGAGGTGCATTGAAAAATGAAAATTGCGGTAGCAGGAACAGGATATGTCGGTTTATCCATTGCGACATTGTTATCACAGCATCATGAAGTAATGGCGGTTGACATTATCCCGGAAAAAGTAGAAAAAATTAATAAGAGAATCAGTCCGATTCAGGATGAGTATATTGAGAAGTACTTGACAGAAAAAGAATTAAATTTAACAGCTACACTGGATGCAGAGGCGGCATATAAGGATGCAGATTTTGTTGTCATTGCCGCGCCGACGAATTATGACAGCAAGAAGAATTTCTTTGATACTTCTGCAGTAGAGGCAGTTATTCAGCTAGTGATTCAGTATAATCCGGATGCGGTAATGGTCATCAAATCTACGATTCCAGTTGGATTTACAGCCTCTGTTCGTGAGAAGTACCATTGCGATAATATCATTTTCAGTCCGGAATTTCTTAGGGAATCAAAAGCACTTTATGATAACTTATATCCATCTAGGATTATTGTAGGAACTGATGTACAGAATGCAAGACTTGTGAAAGCTGCCAATACATTTGCTGAACTGCTGCAAGAAGGTGCAATCAAAGAGAATATTGATACTCTGATTATGGGATTTACAGAAGCAGAGGCGGTTAAACTTTTTGCGAATACATATCTGGCATTGAGGGTATCTTATTTTAATGAGCTTGACACTTACGCTGAGATGAAGGGACTGAATACACAGCAGATTATTAACGGAGTATGTCTGGATCCGCGTATTGGTTCTCATTATAATAATCCATCCTTTGGATATGGTGGATATTGTCTGCCGAAAGACACGAAGCAGCTTCTGGCAAACTATGAAGATGTTCCACAGAATATGATGTCTGCCATTGTAGAATCCAACAGAACGAGGAAAGACTTTATTGCCGACAGAGTTTTACAGAAGGCAGAATACTATGCTTATGGTGATGAAAATACTTATGATGCTTCAATGGAAAAAGAGGTTGTAATTGGCGTATACCGTCTGACTATGAAATCTAATTCTGATAACTTCCGTCAGTCATCTATTCAGGGAGTTATGAAGCGTATCAAAGCGAAAGGTGCAACCGTTATTATCTATGAACCAACGCTGGAAGATGGAACAACCTTTTTTGGAAGTAAGGTTGTAAATGATCTTGCCAAGTTTAAGGAGCAGAGTCAGGCAATTATCGCCAACAGGTATGACAGCTCTCTGGATGATGTGAAGGATAAAGTTTATACAAGGGATTTGTACGGACGGGATTAAATCTGGCAAACACCTGAAAACAGAGGAAACTGTAATGAAAGGTGTAAGGAATGGACATTTATCAAATCTGGGCAACATATAATCCAATGTGGTCTGAACGTGAGATCATCTGCTTTTTAGTACTTATGATATTGGTAATGGCGATGGTAATTCAGGGCATTCAGAAGAAGATATGGAATCCGATACAGGGAACTGCCATTGTAGTGTTGGTACTGTTTCTTGGAATTGTATTTGGTTCTACTGTTTTTACAAGAATCACTGCAATCCGGCAATATGAATTAAAGCCATTCTGGTCCTGGTGTGCAGTTATCCGTTATCATGATCGGGAACTGTTGAAGGAAAATCTGTTAAATTGTCTCCTGCTGGTACCTATGGGACTCCTGTTACCAATAATCTTTAATCACAAAGTCAGATTAAACCGGGCATTACTAGCAGGTTTTCTGGTATCAGCGTCCATTGAGCTGTCACAGCTTATCTTCAAAAGAGGGTTGTTTGAGTGGGATGATATGATTCACAATGCGTTGGGCTGTGTGCTCGGGTGTTGGGTTATGAACTGGATTTCTGTAAAATTGAAAAATCGTAAATAAGATGGGACATGTACCGACCCCCAAAAGTTAGACCTAAAAATCTAACGATTGGAGGTCGGTATTTTTATGGCTAAATATTCTTTTGAATTTAAAAAGAAAGTTGTTTTGTCATATTTAAACGGAGAAGGCGGGTACAAATATCTTTCTAAAACGTATGGAGTCCCTGCTAAAAGAAATATTGAGCAATGGGTTCACAATTATCAAACTTTGGGAGATGAAGGATTATTGCGTTCTCGAAAAAATGATATATATTCTTTCGAAAAAAAGCTTTCTGTTGTAGAATTATATTTATCAAGTGAAATCTCATATCAAGATTTGGCACTGCAAGAAGGTATTATCAATTCCAGTATGATTGCGAACTGGGTGAATCGCTTTCGAGCAGCTGGCCCTGATGCGTTGAGACCACATAAGAAAGGTCGAAAGAAAACATTGGATAAATCAGTTGAAAATTCCAAAATAGTACCATTAGAAGAATCTTCTGTTGACACAAGTGTAGAGCACGTAAAAGAACTGGAAGATGGAATAGATCAAAGGCCTTCTGCAAAGAACGTAATGGATGCTTTAGATAAAGCAATTGAGATTACTGCAGATTGCCCATACAGAAGAACTTTTCATTCTGACCAGGGGTGGGCATACCAAATGAAAGCATACTCCCACAGATTAAAAGAGGAACGAATATTTCAAAGTATGTCCAGGAAAGGAAACTGTCTGGATAATTCAGTAATGGAAAATTTCTTTGGACTGCTCAAACAGGAAATTTACTACGGTATTGTTTATTATAGCTACGAGGAATTAAAATCTGAAATAGAACGTTTTATAAAATACTACAATGAGAAACGAATAAAAGAAAAGTTAGGATGGAGGAGTCCTGTCCAATACCGACTCCATCTTTTAACTGCATAAAGAAAAACGAGATGACCGAAGTCGTCTCGTAAAAGTCTAACTTTGAGGGGGCACCTCAACAGCCGGCTACTGGTTGTCCCTTTTTATTTGCTCGTCGATGGCGCGGTTGATGAAGGCGGATGTACTTTCGCCATGATCAGTTGGTGCTAGAATATAAATAGTACAAGCCAAAATGAGAAATTCCAAATACACATAAGCATGGTACAATAGAGATATGCTGAAGGAGGATCTCATATGGCAACGCAACATGACAAACAATTTAAACTTGATGCAATCCAGTATTATCAAGATCATAAAGATCTCGGTGTACGTGGATGTGCTGAAAATCTTGGCATCGGATACAGCACACTAACAAAGTGGCTGAAAGACTTCCGGGAATCAGGTGATATTCTTGCTCGGGGTTCTGGTAATTACGCATCCGATGAGCAGAAGGAAATCGCTCGTCTCAGACGTGAATTACGCGATGCCCAAGATGCACATCTGGACAATAGACGGATTTGTCTATCTGACCAGTATTATGGATTTATTTTCCAGAAAGATCATTGCCTGTACACTTTCAGAAACATT
>ENA-ORRZ01000959-ORRZ01000959.1-human-gut-metagenome-genome-assembly--contig:-NODE-959-length-21957-cov-3.271665_pt1 | contig 21957 bp, 36 predicted proteins | sample MGYA00242185_ERZ509152 | MGnify/ENA primary metagenome ERZ509152 (study PRJEB26280, sample SAMEA2338668) | human gut metagenome | biome: human gut; feature: human-associated habitat; material: faeces... | reverse complement strand
ACAACAAGTCTAAATGATGAAGTAAATATAGAGCCGTTAGATGTGCCGTCATTAGAAGGAATTTTTCAGAGAAGTAATATAAGTAAGATCTTAAATTTATCCGTTCAAAGTGCATATACCGCATTTAACGCCTTTGAAAGTTCAAAACTAACGGAAATAGGCAATATCGATTTACCGGATATCGTCACCGCAACATACGCTTTTTCAAATATTCCTATCGTTCATTTCCCGAAGATAAATATTCCGAAAATTGCTAATTGTAGCTTTATATTCTATAATAACCAATCCATGCAATCTCTTGAATACTGGGATTTTTCGAACGTAACAGTAGCAACAAACATGTTCAAGGGGTGCTCGGCTTTGTCGTCGATCGGCGATGTGATCTTCTTACACACCGCTCTATCGCTGGCAGATTCCCCGAATATCGATGAAGATACTTTGAATCGATTCGGAGGATTTGCCAATGCTGCCGGAGAAAGTGGTGTAGCTCCTTTAAAAACTTTGGGACTACCGGCCGCTACGTTGACGTTCAACACGGCTGTACAAACTTTTTTGGAAACGGAAGGTATCATAGCGAAACTGACAGATGAGAATTGGACGGTTAATTTCGCCGATTCGATGTAAACGGGAAAATGAACAAAAGAACACAATCAAACAAAACCTCATAAAAAACAAATACCCATGAATATAGAAGAAAAAAGTTATCAAAAAATCACTCCGGCAACGGAAGGTAATTACCTGACTACATACCGAGAAGGCGACGATATAAAGACTTACGAAGGAGTAAAAGCGATGTACACGCCAGCAGACTTCGACGCTTCGTCCGTAAGGGAGATTACACCGGAGCAACATCTAAGCTACCAAAAAGCCAAAGAACAGGCTTTGCAGGAGGAAACAGAATAAAAACAAAAACATTGATATGGGAGGGATAAACGAGGCTACGGAGGTAGCCAGAGGGATAAGCGAACAGGGGTTCTTGGTGATGACCGCAGCATTCTTCTTGGTGTTGTCGGCCATGATGATGGTGGCCTGCTTCAAGTGGTTCAAATCGATTATCACCAAGAGCATGGAGGATTACGGAGAATCCCTGAAAGAGCTTATCGAAAAGACGAACGACCAGAATAACATGCTGTCTGACATATCGGAAGGTCTTAGACCGGAAACGCAGCTTCGGATAAAGAACATGACGAGTGAATTTTTCAACCTTTCCGCCAGACGGGTTTTGGAAATTATCGAACAAGTTAGGAAGGAAAACCATATATCCGACAGGAATAGGACGCATGAAAAAATTATCGGAAATCTCACGAACCAGTACGAGGACAGGAACAGCCGTTTCGACTACTTTACCTATCGGGGTAAACGTCTTTCATGTTATACCAATCCTGAATGGATAGACTGGGTGGCAGAGGTTGTCGAGAACGAGATATATGCCCATACGGTGAACGATGACAGGGCTAAAACCAATGTATTTTCTGTCTATGACCGTATAAAGCTCGATTTTTATCACCGATTAAATAATGAATAATATGAAGAAAATTTTGGAAAGAATCAAAGGGTTGTTATTGTCTATTCCCCACGACAAGCTGCTGCATTTTATCGCAGGAGGTGTCATCGCCTCTTTCTTCGCCATCGTAATAGGTGCGACGGCGGAATATTGTGTGCTGTTCTCTGCCATAGCGGGCTGTATCAAGGAGGCTGTCGACGAGTGGAGGAAGCCGGGGGCTTGGTCGTATGCCGACTTGCTGGCGACCATACTGGGAGGGCTGGTGATTCAAATCGAGGTTTGGATTGCCTGACGAAAAAAAATGAATTTTTATAACCCGGCGACGGGAAAGCGTTCTTTGACTTCTTGGAATCACCGTTTTAATGTTAAATATTGGGCAAAAAAGAAATTTTATTTGCAAAAAGAAATTTTTATCATTATGTTTGCAGCAACATAATTATGCCTTTGGCCTACGTTTGTCCCTTCTTAATAACGGATAAGCTTTACCAAAGGCCATTTTTTTTAATTTAGGATAATGGTAAATCATAGAGGAACATCTTACACAGAAACACCGATAAGAGTAGCTATTTTAATTGATGGTGGATATTTCATAAAACGATATAACATACTTTATAATAAATCCGGTAAAAAAGAACCAGAAACAATAGCTAACGATTTATATACAATTTCACATTCACATGTAGGAAAGAATAACTATCTATATAGAATATTTTATTATGATTGTATTCCTTTCAACAAAAAAATCCATAATCCAATATCAAAAAAATGTATTGACTTCTCTAAAACAGAAGAGTCCATACGCCGTAATGCATTGATAAATGAATTAAAGAAAAAACGGAAGGTTGCATTGAGACTTGGATATATAAAGGATTGCAAACAATGGAAATTGTTTGACAATGTAATGAAATCCTTGTTAAGAAAAGAAATATCAATAGAAGAAATTAAAGAAACCGATGTTTATTACGAATTAAAGCAAAAAGGTATAGACATGAAAATCGGCGTTGATATTGCTTCTCTTTCATTAAAAAGATTTGTCGATAAGATAGTCCTTATATCTGGGGATTCTGATTTTGTACCAGCAGCAAAGCTAGCAAGGCGCGAAGGAATTGATTTTGTTCTTGATCCTATGCACTCAGAACATATAGAACCGAACTTATATGAGCATATAGATGGATTGAAAAGTATACCTATGTATTATCAAAAAGAAAAAGGAAATAAAAAGACCCTTCCTGAAAACAGAGATTAATAGTTACATACATTCGTTACAAGCGGTGATTCTAAAAAAGTCACCGCTTTTTTTGTTGCCAAAATGAAGAAAGACATGAATAAGAATGTACAGGATTTTGTCATCGAAACGATCCAATCGATTGCCTCGAAAATACCGGGAATAAGTATCAGGTATGCCTACGACATACAGACCAACTTCCATATCGTGGAGGTCTCTCCTGAAAGCATAAGAAGAGGCAGTGAAGAATACATGGAAATGGAGTATCTGTTATGGAAAGAATTTCAAGAAAAATTTCCGGAAGAGGATTTGCTCGTATCTGAGCCGGACAGAATTAACAACATGGAAAACTTAATCTTCGAGATATGAAATACTTCACGATGAAAGAACTCACAAAGAGCTCGACGGCAGATAAACTGGGTATAGACAATACCCCGACGACCGAAGCGTCTGTTGCGCTGTCGAACCTTGTCACCCATGTTTTAGACCCCTTGCGGGAGATGTACGGGAAGGCGATAACCGTCAATTCGGGCTATCGTTGTCCCAAACTCAATGCCGCTGTGGGTGGTGCGAAAAACAGCCAGCACATGAGGGGTAATGCGGCGGATATAACGGCAGGGAACAAGGAGGAGAACAAGAAACTGTTCGAGTTGATTCGGGATAACCTTCCCTTCGACCAGCTTTTGAACGAGAGCAATTACAGTTGGGTGCACGTGTCTTATGTGTCGACATCGAAGAACCGGAAACAAATACTGAGCCTATGAGACATACCGTATTCCTATTGTTGTTTTTGGCTGTCTTGGCTGCGACGAGTTGTACCAGACATGTGTATGTTCCGGTGGAGACGACAAAGAGCGACACGGTGTATATGAACCGGGTGCAGCTCGATTCCATATACATGCGGGACAGTGTTTTCATCGAGAAATCGGGAGACACGATACGTGAGTTCCAATACAAGTACATATACAGGTTCAAGGACAGAATCGATACGCTGTATATATCCAAGACGGACAGCATACGAGTACCCTACCCCGTCGAGGTAGTAAAGTACAAGACTCCCCGATGGTGCTGGTGGGCACTCGGTGGCATTGTCTTGCTGCTCGTCCCTTACATCATGAAATGGATAACAAAATTGAAAGGACTGGGTTTCTTGATATAATTTGATTTACGACTCCTTCCGGGGCTTCGGAGTATAAAGAGGAAAGCCTCAATCTCTTGCTGCTCTTCCAAAACTAACAAGAGACAACATCACGGGGAATGTTACGAGGCTTTCACAGCCTTTAAACAGGAACGTGATGTTTTTTATTGTGTCAACAATCTATAATTTAACAAATATTTAAAAAGGCAAGAGATATGAAAACCAATGAAATCTTTGAACACGTTTTGCAAATCGTTTGCGAGGAATGTGAGCTGTGTTACGGCGAATTGATTAACGGGGCGAACAAAAATGCGGTCGACGCACGTTGCCTGCTCATCTGTGCGTTGGTATCGCTAGGCTTCTCCGAGGAGAACACCGCCGCTTATCTTTCCATGACCAGACAGGGAGTGAACAAATTGAAAAACAGCCTGAAACAGCGGTGTTCGGGAAGTTTTATTCTGACAACGACAAATCAACGGGTCAGCAACAGGATAGCCACCGAAATCCGAGGATAGCAACGGCAATAGCCATACGTTTGTATGCGGCCGATATTGGCCGTAACCATCAATTATATCTATATGGAAAGAACGTATGTTTTCAATCAAGAGCCCAATGGTGGCGGAAGCAAGTTCGACATCATGGCTTTATTGCCCAACCTGATGGGCGGTAAAGGGGTCGATCCCGGACTCTTGGCCCTTCTCAATCAGGGAAGGAACAATCAGGACGCTTGGGGCGGAGGCATGTGGTGGATTTGGATTATCCTGCTGTGGTTCTGCTGGGGCGGTAACGGATTCGGAGGTTTTGGCAACCGGGGCGGGCTTCCTGCCGAGTTGAACGGCGATGTCGGACGTGAATACCTGATGTCGGCCATTCAAGGGAACGGTAATGCCATCAACCAACTCGCCTCGTCCTTGAACTGCTCTACCCAACAGTTACAATCCGCCTTGTGCAACATTCAGGGCTTGATTCAGGGTGTCGGCAACCAAGTGGGCATGTCCGCACAACAGATCATCAACAGCATTCAATCGGGTAATTGTACGCTGGCGACTCAAATCGCAGATTGCTGCTGCAAGACGCAAAACGCAATCGAGAGACAAGGATACGAAACCCGTATCGCCACTTCGGAACAAACCCACTCCCTCGTGGACAGCGGCAATGAGAACACTCGTGCCATTTTGGCGAAGCTGGATTCTATCCAAACTCAGGCTTTACAGGACAAGATCACCGCTTTGACGGCAGAGAAGGCTACTTTGGCGGCTGAAATCTCCCAACGGAACCAGAATGCGACCATTCTCAATGCCGTAGGGCAACAGATTGCACCCCTCGCTGCCGGTTTGCAGGCTCTCCAAAGCGATGTGGACGGCATCAAATGTAAATTGCCCAATACCGTTCCCGTGGTATATCCGAACATTCAGGCTGTAAACACGGACTTGTGCCGGGCTGCCGCTTATGGTGCTTATGCGGGCGATGTCGCATACGGACGCAGCGGTTACGGATGCGGTTGCAACAACTACTGGGGTTAATTCCAGTAAGAAAGGAGGTATATATGTGGCCTAACTTTTTTACAGGGTTTCCCTTTCCGTTCCCGACGCTGGGCAGGGCGAATTTCAACACGCTGCCCACGGTGGCGGTGACGGTCGGCACGGAGAACGTGACTTTGGAACTTCCAAACCATGCGTTCCGTAACAGGGACTATGTGGGAGGATTCTATATCAATCTCCGTCAGGCGATACCCGCCGGAACGACCGCAACGCTTCCCATTCTCATCGGGACGAATGGGGACACGAGACCTCTGCTGGCTTACAACAACGAGCCGGTGACGGTAGAGAATATCGCCGGTACGGGGATCTATGAAATCCATTACAACAAGTACACCAACGAAGTGTACCTTGTCAACGGTGGGTACAGACCTACTACGGCGACGGCGGCAACCAACGTCGCTGCCAAAAGCAAATAATTAACACGGGGCTGCCTTTTATCGGGCAGTCCCATTAAATCAAAAAAACTATGTTTCAGAATCTTCGAGCAAACAACCAGTTATTTATCCTTCATAAGGACGAAAATCCCTTAGTGGATATAGGCTCCGTCGTCAGCGTTTCGGCTGCGAAGCCCAAGTACCCCATGCCGACACCTATCGGGCAGATACCCCAGATGGAAATGGTGGTGGACGTGGTGGTCTGCGTGAACGGGCAGAACACGACGTTCCAGAACTTGCCGGCAGGGGCGGACATCGCTGACTTCGGGCAAAACGGCAACATCGTCATATCTTGTTCCAGAGAGGCCATGAACTCGGAAGTGTCGGCTATCCGGCAAAAGAGCTTGGACGAACTGAACCGGCGTAATTACCACGAGAACGTGATTGCCGGGTGCGACAAGATATTGACAATTTTGAATCCCGAATTTGCGGAGAAGCAAAGGCAGGAGCAGGAGATTGCCACCCTCAAAGGGCAGATGTCCGAAATGAGCAGAAGCATGGCGGACTTGATGGCCATGAACAAAAAACTGATGGAACAGCTCGGTGTTGCTGAAACTAAAAACAAAAAGTAATATGGGAAGAATGTTTGAAATCAACGAGGGCGATAACTCTGAAAAAATGATGGAGTACGCTGAAAAAGCCTACAAGTATACGAAAAAACTTCTCGAATGCTTGGAAGAAGAGGGCTTAGGTGAACGCTACGATGATGACGACTTCGATGACAACTTCGGAGAACGTGGCGGAAGCAGTGGATCAGGCGGTGGTATGGGTCAACGGCGAGGGGTTCGTGGAACCGGTCGTTATTCTCGTTATCGCTAATGTTTAACCAGAAGGGTGTGGTAACTACTACACCCTTCTTAAACTATTTACCTTATGAAAAGAGAAAGTTTAGATATGTACGATGATAGACCAAGAGAAATGACCGCATATCTTAGAAATTATGGTTGGCACTTTAATAAAAAGTTATGTGAATTTGCCATTTCAAAGATGAATCGGTTAAACCCATCAACCGGAAAGAAGGAGCGAATCGAACCTCTGACACGAGACATCGTAGATGAAATATTGAGTAAATACAATATTAAACTCAACAACAATATTTTATACGATTATGTGTATGTTGCAAATATGTGTAAAGCAGATTTGTATAAATCTTCTGTTCCTGATGAACAACATTTGGCATTGTATATCAAAGATACAATAGATGATATAGATGCCCCAGATGGTACAACTATGCGCCGTTGGTATGCAACAATGATAGCCGGTGGAGAGCCCATTGAATGGGACGATGTTTTATGATACGACAAAAATTTATATTAAAGGAATATGATTGGTCGGTACAGGTCTATTATGCCGTGGATTGCTATTATACCGACGAGATTATGGAAGCTTTATATTCTATTGGCTGTCGTGGAAAAAACTTGTCCGTTGCTTTTGGCAATCTATCTTCTTGTAAACTTGATACCGGCCTGACATATTCTAACTATTCTACACACGAGACGGTGATGGTAATCGGTATAAATTCTTCCGCCGAAGAGTTTATGAATTCGTTTTGTCATGAGCGAAAACATTTGGAAATGCATATAGCGAAAGCTTTCGATCTCAATCCGTGGGGAGAAGAAGTAGCATATCTTAGCGGAAAAATAGGACAGAAAATGTATCGGGTAGCTAAAAAATTTTTATGCGAACATTGTAGGAAACTAATATAATATATGGATATAGCTAGAATCCTCCGAGCCATATGTTCCGGCAAGTCGAGGAAAGAGGTTTATAACCTGCTTTCGCCAGAAGAGAAGGATAAACTAAACTCTTTGTCCTCTAATCTCGCTATAAACCGAAGAAATCGTAGAGCTCTTGAAAGAAAAATAAGAAAGAATATTAAATAAGGTTCTCATTTTTTTCTACCACGGGTGTATTCTTCTGCGTATTTTCCCAGATTTTCTCCGGCTTAATGAAGATACTACATTATCTGCATTATCATCGGAAAGAGTTTTATATACCATTGCTTCTTGTGGATTTTTAATCATGAGCCAGCGATATATTATGTAATTTATCAGGAACTGCAATATATAATTATCGGCTACACAGATAGATGTATCTGGTATATCTTCATTCATCTGGCATGGATAACAAAGACGGTACAACCTTAAATCGTCGTCTGAAAGTCTATTATCTGGGTCTAAATCACATATATCAATTTGACTCATTTCCCTTTCGTCATCTTCTGGTTCTATGATATAGGCAACCAGTTTATTTTGCATATAGGCATGTGCATCTTTTAAAAATCGCTGAAATAATAAATCATCGTCTTCGGTAAGGGATAATGACACTAATTGAGTGCTCCCATCTTCATTTCGCCGAGAGGCTCCAAGCATAGTTGTAATATTCTTTACTTCGGACAATATTTTTTCTGCCGTATAGTGAAATACATATCTTTTCATCTTAACTTGGTATTAAATGTATTTTTTTCCTGTATATCTAATCTTGTAATGGTTGAATCGGAAAGCATATCGCCTTCTATAAATAGATAGAAGTTCCTCCAAGATGACGGTATTCTAGGGAGTAGAATATCAGATAACAGCGTATCGCTGTTTATGTTCATCGATATGATCTTATAAAATGTTTTGTTATCGTTGGAAACATATATGGAAATAGAAAAATGTCCTCCGGCCAACATACGCAAAATGGAGCGTTCTATTTTTTTGAATCCCGGTGTTCCTAGTGTTATGGGAGCTGTACAAATGGTAACATTTTGTAACTGGTTGGACTCTTGGGATAAATCATATACTTCATCTTCATCGGATACGGCATAACAAACCGGATACGACGGTATAAAATAGGAGGCTTTCATTTTTCTTTGTCTCCATATTTTTCGTTGAAGATCGTAAATAAAGGCAGTATTTGCTTCTGTATTTTTTATGATAAGCTCACCAAAAGGATAATTGTATGCCAACAAAGGCTCGGTCAATACATTTTCTATCCCTTCCATATATACGTGTGCTGGGTTGGGAATATAATCAGCTTCGAGAGAGTCGGAAATTGATTTAGCAGAATAGCCGGAAAGAACAAATAATTTTCTATCGGAGGTAAAAGCCACAGCATTATCAAGAGATATAATGGAACGAGCATTGCTGCAAATATCCCTTGATACTGGAAACACATTGGAATAAATGACTTCTCCTGTACCGACTTGCATCATGTATATGCCCTCGTCGGTGAATACATATAGAGGAAATTGCCCGTATTGCCCTTGTGATAGAGCGGGCGTTGCGGCGGCCATGCCGATAATTTTACCGTTTCCTATGGTGTAGGTTTGCTCGACGGGAAATATAAATGGATTGTCCGTGGCAGAAACTTTAAGTTTGTTGGGGGTTGTCTCAATGTTATTCGAAGATTGGGGAGCCTCTGGTATTTCTGTTATTACTGCACCTGAAATTGTTATCGGATTTATCTCTCCCGTGGGTAGATAATATGCCAAATTGAGGAAGTCATGCGGAGTGAGATCGAAAGAGGCTGAGAAACGATAGTTTGTTAACGCACCCGATTCTTCTCTTACCCGATATATAATGGTTATCTCCATATTATAAGCCCGTGAATCGGGGTATGAGATATATGGGGAAAGGAGTAAAAGATTATCCCCGTTCGGTATGTCTTGGTCACGCACCACAATAGAAGTTCCTGATTCGGTTTTTATATAGGTTTTTGAAATGTATTTTATGACGTCTACGGTTGAACCGGCATAGGATATGAACATTTCGACAGGATAGCCATCATATAATTTTTGGGACGTACCTGAGATGTGCAACTTGCTATTATAATTAAATATTTTTTCGGCAATGAGCTTATTATGAGAATAGGTATCATCTGTTAATGTGGGCTGATACACGAGGTTCTTTAATATGTCGGATAAATCGGGTATATCTGAAAGAGTATTATTATTGAATTTATCACTATCAAAATCGTATTGTGCAATGCGGTAGAAATTGGCAGTCTCTAATATTCGCTCTCGTAGTTTTTCGTCATTTGTGTAAAATGGGTCGCCACCAAACGAATAAGGATTTCCATTACCTAAAACAGGGAAATTATTCTTATAAGTATCGGTATCATCATAATATGGAATCTCAGCCATAAATACGTCTATCCCCTTATATATATCGGATTCTTTTAACGATTTAGGGATAGCTATATCTACTTTTATCCTATAATATCCAAAAAGAGCTTGAACCGACCTGTTTTTATATTCACTATTCATAGTTCCACTAATTAATATCGGCGTTCGTCTTATAAATAGAATAGGAGCTGAATGTAACGTATATGTGCCGTCGTACATTCTTATAGCCCAACGGATAAGAGATACGTTTTGAATTTCACCTTTTGATCGTAAATTATCCATTTTTTCATAAATAGCACCATCTGGGGTCTCTCCTTTGGAGCCTATGAACTTTCCGCCAACTTCAATGACATCATATGGGAAACTTATATTTACAGATTCAAAATGTCCAGTGTCTGTCTGGTTGATTTTTACAGTTATATCATCTTCATTTATAGAAATATTTTTGTAAACGTATGTGCCAGATGATCCATACAGATAACACAAGAAATAAAAAATACCACCGTCTGTTGATACAACAAGGGTGTTTCCCACGGAGGTTATATCATTTAAACCATCAATTTGATAAATAGGAACTCCGATTTTTGCTTCTGAACTTGCCCCGTCGTTGTAATACATAGGTCTAACGACTTTATCATTGCCATAACGATATGCTTCGTAGTAGATAGTGCTTCCATCGAAAGTAATCCAATTTTCATAACCATTGCCTTTGTGAATATAAATGAGTTCTCTATGATTGGAAATAGTATATATTTTCTTATTCACACCAGTCGGAGATATAGATCCAGTGGAAGTGTGACGGAGATTTACCATAGCGGTTAACTGCCCGTCTTGTGGATTTGAAGTGTCTAATACTATACCCGAAAAAGGAATGGTTTTCATACAAAATATTTTTTGTAAAACTAATGATGTTTATTGATATGTCGGCGTACGTGGTTGCCATTTGTTTACCTTATTGTTTTTTTGATGAAATCTCTTTTTTTAGTTTGTCTATCATTCTCTGAAATTTTGCAGCCACCCGTAGACAGTGTATTTTTAAGTTTCTATCTCGCTCGGCTTCGTAATAGGCTATTTTATATTTAATTTCTTCTTTTTTCATGAATATCTGTTCATTACATTTTAATTCTTTCCCAAAATATTTTTGGATTGGAATTATATTCTTTTATCTTAAATTCCAGCTTTTTAATAGAGGCTCTATTATCATGCTCTATTATCTCTAATCTGCTAATTTCTCTTTTAAGATTTTCGTTTTCTTGTAACAAACACTTGTATTCATTCAATTGGTCTTTTAACTTGTCAATCTCACTTTTCAATGCCTCATTTGTAAATATCCTATAAACATGGTTTTCTGGATATATCAAATCATTCACATAAATAGCACCCACTTTATTTATGGCAGTAAGTAGGAATGAGATAGAATAAGCATCAATAGTGTAAATTTTAGAAGATTCAAGTTCGGCATAAAATGTACCATCGCTTTTTATAATCCCATTGTCAGTTTTGACAATTAACTTGTCATCTTCAATATAAACTTTTCCCATGTTAGTGATTTTAATTAGTAGTGAAAATATCATCTATACACTCGTTCACCCTGTCACATGTATCTCCAAAGGAAATGGCAAAAGATTCGTCGCCTACACGGTCTATGATGGATCGCAGGTCACGGGCGATGTGGTTGAACGCCCGCAGTTCTTCCAGCATAGGGAGGGTAACAGTGCCGTCGTATTTTTTCAGTAGTGAAAGTAAATCGACGGCGGAGGATTCTGCAATGTCCGCCAACTCTGGGATTTTTCTCAGGAGGCGATTACATTTCTCTTTGTCCTCTTTGCTCATGGTGTCGGTGATTGTTTTTGCCGTGACTTGCTCACGGGTTTGCAGTAGCCGGTCGTATTGCCTTCGTAAGTTGTCAAACAGATCGAAGTCGCCCCTTCTCAGAGCCTTCTCCATCTTGCGGCTGTACTCCTCTTTCAATATTTCAATGTCCATGATTACTCCTCCCACTCGATTTTAATAGTTGTGATGTAATCTTTTTCTGTTTCGCCATCTTCAAGAGCTTCTTTTTCTGTTGGATAAACACAACAAACTGTATCCTCGAAATCTTTAAAGATATTCAACCACCCCTCTTTCTTCCGGGTGAACATCATGAGGTCGTATTTATTGTGATTGATTATATTCTCATTACAAATTCCGTCTAAGGTATAATCAATAACCTCCTCACATTCTGCATTTTTCGAATCAACTACAAGAGCAATAATGGGGCAATCTTCACCATGTCTATCAAAGGAAATAATCCTTGCCTTTCTTCCGTCTCTTGTACATACTGGCTTGCCAGCTTTGGCTGCTTCAAGGTCAAAGGGTTTAAAATTCAATTTCTTTTCTTCCATATCTTCTTTGTTTTGTTTGATTTCTACATAGATTGCTCTTACGCTATTTTTGCATACACCGCCACTTAAACATGCTCCTCCTTTTTTGAATACACAGAAAGTGCAGTTTGCGTATCCAGTTACAATTGACTGTACTTTCTTTCCATTTATAATTTCAGGTTCTCCTACCTTTTCAAGTTTCTTGAAGATTACAGATTTACCATCTTTTCTATAACATGATAAACATTCTCCTCTTATCTCAAATACATCACTACAATGAATATCACTCTTGGTAGCTAAATCACAATTCTCACATCCAAGAGATTTTGTATGAATACACTGATACCATTCTCCGTTGTACTCAAATATTTCTCCTACTTTTCTTTCCATAATTTCACTTTACCAATTCAAAATCATACACAAATACATAGGGGTTTCTCTCCCATGTGCCTTTACCGCTTACTTTATCAATTAGAATTTCGTAGGCATCTTGCGGCGTACAATAAGGTTGTATATCATTTGGAACATAGTATGCGTCCATAAAATGAGTATCTGCACTACCACATTGCCCCTTTATTATTCCCTCTTTCAAACAATCTTCATCTGAAATATCTTGTAACCGTTCAACACGTACATTGGTTATGCGGATTTGGTGTGGCATTAGCTCTGGCTTCACATACATTTTATTTGTCCAGCCTGCACCGTTTGGGAATAAATTAGGATTGCACTCATCATTGTAAAAGGAATTGTAGCTTTGAGCGACGGCTACGATTTCACCTACTTTATACGGGAGTCGGAATATGCTACCACCTTCCAGCTTTGCTCCATAACCACAGAACTCACAATAAACACTACCATCTTCGTTGACAACCAAACTCATGGGTTTGTCCTTCCAATATGCTGATTTATACCAACGATGTACCGTAGAACAGTCCTCCGGTTGTGGATTCATTACCCGCCTTGTCTGAGTTTTTCTGCCTCCAAGTACGGCTTGTGTGAGTCTGTATTTATCATTGAACATTATTTTCTTCATATTTCAATCGCCATTAATTAAATCCAAATTATAAATACATAATCGCTATTAACTGTACGATTTATATCATTAGTCTCATAAAGCGAAGCTACTTTAATAAGTTTTGACTTATCTTCCACTTTTTCAAGTTCGTCAATCAATTCTTGTACTGTCATATTCTTTTCTTTTTAAGTCTTTCAACCTCTATTCCTCCTTTAATCATCTAACTATCTTTTTTTATATACATAAATTTAATATCAGACTTTTCTCTCATTTTTTTTATTTCTTCGATAATAACTTTTCTAATAAACCAGCGTCCACCTGTAAGAAAATAATTTAAACCGCTTACTATTTCTGACTCATATCTCGTTCCTTTATAGATAACTCTATAATAACCACTCCATCCACGATCATGATATTCAAAATTTTTTAGAATATCATTCCTTAATCTTTTCAATAATTTAATCTTCATATCTTATTCCTCCTGTTTATTTGGTAACAAGTCTTCTACATATGCCCAACGTTGCATGTTAACTCCACGTGAAAATTTTACCCAATTTCCAGAGTCATAAAAGGTATCAAAGGCACAGTCTCCAAGTTGAGCAAGATATATTCTATTCCTTTCGGGTTCTTCACTTACCTCATGCCACACTGAATTTATCCGCCAGTTCGCACCATGCTCGAAAGCATCAGCTATTGCGTACTTATCAAAATCTCCAAAGACACAAGATGGGGTTGCTGTTTTGGCATATTCTAATGACTTCTTCTCAATATCTTCTATTTTCATTACCTATCAATTTTTCTCATTAACTTCAACTAGATGACTGTCTATTTCCTCTATAACCTCAATAGCCGCTTGTAAGAATGCTTTATTAGTTGTACGGATATATCCTGATCCGAACTTACCTATCTTGTATTTGTCTGCCGTAAAAACGATATATTGCTTTGCAAACAGAATGTTGATACAGCATTTTAATCGTTCAATCATTGCTTGTCTCCTTTCAGTAGTTCGGGGTTGTCGTGGATGTTGCCGAGAACGTAAGAATCAAAATAAATCCTTCTTAATGGAAAAGGTCTGTTTGAACTACCAATCTGACGGTATTCAAACATGCCATTTTTAAAATAGACTTCAAACTTGGGTTCATACGCTTTAACTTGAAATATGTCACCCTCGTAGATTTCTTTTCCGTCGGCGTCATACAGCCCCGTGAACATACCTATCGTTTCTCTACGGACATCGTATCTAATCTCTTGATTGTTTTTGTAATCTACGATTTCGCAATTACCGCTATCGTCAATTATCAGATTGCCGTAAGCCCATTGCCCGTTATCGAATCGTTTGCCACGAAAATTAATTGTCCTGCTCATTGCTCTCCTCCTTTCATAAGTTCTATTTCTCCCATATCTGTATGATTTTTATAATTTATTGAAATAAACTGACTTGTATTCTTTTCAAGACCTTTTCATTTGCGTCGTTATAGAACTGTTTGTTGACCTCGAAGCCATATGCCTTTCTTCCCAATGAGGCTGCCGCATACAGGGTTGTGCCGCTTCCTGCGCACGGGTCGATGACAACATCTCCCTTGTCCGTGAATATCTCTATCAACCGTTTGAGGAGCGGGACAGGTTTCTGGCAAGGGTGGCATTTGGGCGTGGTGTTGTCCCTCACCCAGTCGAAGCAGTTGAATATCATTCTCCCGTTGTTGTTGAATTTGGGCAACTTGTCCCGATAAAGGATAAGACCGTATTCGCAGTTGCCGACGACCTTCATGTTTGCCTTCAACACTTGCGCCGAGAAGTCCTTGCGGAAAACCAGCGGTATGTAGTGATTTAACCCGTATTTGCGTCCTAACTCTATGAATTTGAACTGTTGTTCGTACTCGCAGAACAGTATCATGCAGGGGGATTTGCCGGCTTCTTTCGGTTCTTTCACGAGCATTTTGGAACAGAAGTGCATGAACTCGGCCGGACGGAACTCGCTGTCGGACGAGAAGAATTGTTTGCCTGCCAATGCGCTCTCGCCGTTTTTGTTGTCTCCGTCGATATACCATGCGGGGTTGCTGGCGTAGGCGTTATTCGCCAAATTATATGGCACATCGGCTATAATCAGCTGGGCTTTTGGCAGACCATATACCTTATAATTCTGGAATGAGTCGTTGTAAAGCTCTATATCTTTCATTTAAAATATACTCCTATTCTTATTGAAAATATTTACTGCATAAAAATCCTTTCCGGGGCTCATAATCTTTAAAATCACAGGTGAAATATATCTCCCTTCTCATCGCCCAACGTGACATATCTTTTTGCCATTGGGGGATAATTTGATGGTTGTTATTAAAATCCCTATATGGTTGTGCTACGATACGAACTCTTTTGTTTTCCCGGAAGTGCGATACCCTACTATATGATTCTTCGATGTCTGAATTGATCATGGTATACATTAAATAGCATGCAGGTGTATCTCTATACTTGTCTATCATCTGCATAGCCCGCTCGCAATCTGCTATCTGTTTAGGTGTATCACAACCGAATCGTATTTTATTCAGCCATTTGACACGAGATAATATTTTTGCGATTTCTTCCGTGACAAGACGGGCATCCATCGCTTGGTTGAAATCGACTCGATAACCTCTGTCTATTATCTTTTCAATTTGTACCAAACCATAATCGGAGGCTAATATGTTATTATCCATCAATATCAGATTAGTCCTCCCTTCTATGGCTATTTCTTCAACGTCCATATAAGGCCTTACTTGCCCCTCTTTAACAGGGACTACACACCACCGGCATTTATTTGGGCAGCCTCTTGTTAGAAACCCGTAGGCGGTATGGCCGTCGACTTGTGGATATATCGAGTAATCGGGTTGTACCCGGTCGACATCTTCGGATAGTATCTTATGAAGGTCATAGCCTGTGCCCCCCTTTTCAACTTCCCGGCTATTGATGTAATAACCGTAATCCGGGGTAAATGTGAATATCTTGGAAAGATATACTTTGTCGTATTCGAATAAAGGGTTATACCATTCGACCGTATCTCCTTTACTCTTGTGATACCGGCTTATCTTGCCCAATGCGATATTGGGAAATCCTGTATGATCTACATCTAACAACCCTATCCTCATAAGTCACTGAGATTAAAAGTTTTTATTTCCTCCTCGGTGAACCAATATTTGACTTTGAGAGGCCTTATGCTGTAAAGCATTTCGTCGTAGCTATTCCTATTGTATATCTCGTCTAATCGGCTATATAGTTGCTTAGCTCTGTCTATGTCTTCATAGATAACTCGCTGAACTTCTTCATGGGAACAGTTGATAATATGCTTCGAGAAAACATATACTCGTTCATTCCTTATGTCAAGATAAATAAATATTACAAGCGTAATAAAAAGAATGGCTAATCCCGCTATCAATGTTATTTCCATGTCATTTCTCCTTTCTTAATTTTACTTCAAATCATTCATTTCATATCCCATGTTAAACAGCCATTTGAGCTCTTCCCATTCCTCGAAGGTGAGGCTGGTGGTTCTGCTTCGTTCCCATTCCCGTTCCTTTTCCTCCTGCCTTTTCTTGTCCTCATAGAACCGCAATAGTTTCTCTCTGTCGGCTCTGAACTCTCGAAGAGACCTTGTTATCACCATAGGGTCGAAAACTCCGTAGAACGTCCCGTAAAGACCTTGCTTGAACCGCTGAAAGAATACCATGAACTCGGTAAGCTTGAAATCGCCATAGCCGGAGATGATGATACGGGCTATCTCCTCGTACTCCTTTTCCGTCATTCCGTCCTTGCGGACTCCCGAAAATTCGGCGAGGTCGAGAAGCTGTATTTCCAGCCACGACTCGGCGATGTGGCTCCCGAACGTCCTCGACACACGGGCTATGCTCGGAGCTTTGCCGATAAAGCAGCGTTCGAGGCTCTGGCAATAGCGGCTTTGATTGTCTGGGCTAAAAAGGCAGAGCAGATTCTCCCCCGTCTTGTAGGCTGCCAGTATCTCCCGTTGCCAGTTTGTCGGCGATGGCTTTTGCAAACTCTGCATATCGCTCCTGTTTGGTCTTGGAATTAGGTTTTTGATGGATTCCGGATTGCTCATCTCGTGCTCGTTTTAGTTCGATTATTAACCAGCGGGCAAAGTGTTGTTGTGCATCGCTGACGCTTTTTCTTGCAATACCCTCGTTTTGAAGTTTACGGATATATGCCTCGATATATAACCTCGATTCGTTCTCGTCGATGTGATTGTTCATCGATAGCGTTTCTATCCACATTTGATTTGAGAGTAGTTCTTCACGCAGTTCTGTCAGTAGCTTGTCAACGTCTTTGCCAAAATCTTCTTTTTCTTTGCTTCTCGATAGAGAAGTTTCTTTTAAATCATTATCATTTTCATTATCATTTTCATTATCATTTAAGCCCCCACTGGCTCGTTTGGCTCCCACTGGGTTATTTGGGGTCGAGTGGCTCGTTTGGCTCCCACTGGACTTTGATTTAACCGTTTCAGAGTTTTTGTCATTACCTCCTTTACGCCCGTTGTTCCGGTTTCTCTCGACAATGCCCTGATATTTGAGTTCATCTATCTCGAATTGATTCTTGAAAAACTCAAATGCCATTTCAATGTCCTCCTCTACCGTAACCTCCTCGCCAAGTTGATATTTGAATATTGCTCGAAACAGCCTGCCCAGTTGTTTGTCAGATAATCTCGATATGGGTTTATAAAATGATTTATAAATCAAAAAGCTGTCTTTCATTTATTCTCAATATTGATAGTGAATGCCCACCCGTTCAGGGTCTTGTGCTTGTCAATCTCACCGGTTTTGCATAGCTCGTTTATCTCGGATTTGAGTGACCGTATAACCACCGACTGTATTTCGGTAAAGCTCGCTATGGAGGGCTCCTTGTTATTCTTTTTCTTTTCCTCGACTATCGAGGCGATGATGTGCTTGATGTCTATCATACGGCTTGTTTCTGTTGTTTTTCACGCAAGAATTTGTTGATGAAGTAGATTTGACCTTTACCGGTTACCTTCGTAGTGGTCGTTACCAGTATTGTGCCGTCGGGCTTGTTGATGATCGTTTTCTTTATCTCGAAGAGATTCATCTCCATTGCCCGTTGGGTAGGTAGGTTGTAATTCTCGCCTGTCTTACAGAGGTAGCCCTCATCTCTCAACAATTGGAACAATCTGTTTTGCCCTATCTTGATTCCGTTTTGATTGAGGATTTTTGCCAGCTCTCCAATGAGGTAGGAGCGTTGCGATGTCTCCACCGCCTCGGCAAACAGGACTTTGGGGCGGTTGGCTTCTATCATCTTCTGCTGTTCTTCTATTCGGGCTTGTTGTTCGGCGGCCAATAGGAGGGCTTCACGGAAAGAGCCGGGGACGTGGTGGCCTCCGTTTCTTATCGTCTCCTCCATTTGGTTGAAGGCGTTGATGTATTCGAGTTTGAATTTGAGAGCCTTTTCGCCGGTGAATCCCATAGCTAGCAAGGTGAAGCCGTCTCGGTTCATGACATACATAGGGGCTTTGCGTACTGCACCTGTACCGTTGTTTAAAGGCACATCGTACTCAACCAATGCGAACATTTTTGTAAGTTGTTGATTATTAGTTTGAGCCGAATTTTCGGCCGAAACAAATAGATTATAAATTGCATCCAATACATGCCTATGTTCTTTCCCGAACTTTTCAGCGACCAACAAACTGTTTGTCAGTGCTTGGTTGTTCTGACCTTTGAATACAAGATTATTCATAACTGATTAAGATTTGATTTTTCAAGATTATTCCCTGAAATTCAACCTATGCAAGAAGGTGAATTTATGATGTTTTCGTTGTGGCAATATGTGCACATAGATGTCATTGGCGAATAAACCCTACCGCACTTAGGACATATCCAGCCCTGCATACCGACAAATGTCTGCGCTTTTTCGCGTCTCGTCATCTCAATAGCTTTTAAGGCATTATCTTCTGAAACTCTACGGTATATATGCCCGCCTGCGCAATCTTCTACGCTTACCGATTTTATAAATTCTTCTGCTGTCATATCATTTGTTTATTTTAGATTCTCATTTCAATCGAAAAGTGTTTTTGGCTTTTCATCGGGGAGAAACAGCCCATTTACAGCTAATACCTTTCTCATCGCTTCTCGATAAGTAACGCCGTTGTTCGTATAGTTCATGAAGTGATTGTACATCTTAGGGTACAACTCATAGCAAAGTTGAAGCCTGTTATCGTCTTTGAATTGGCAACCATATCCGCAGAACATACAGCCTGTTCGTTTTGCCCCTTTATGGTATATATCTGCAATTTTCAATCCCCTCTCTCTTATGTATGCCCAAATGTCATCTTCAAGCCAAATTGATAGAGGTAACGATTTTGTTCTCTTACCATTTTCTCCAAATACATTACAACTACCTTGTTTTATATATGTAGTTTGTCTTTGTCTACTTTCGCATGCCATAATGCCAAGTATCGGAAATACTTTGTTTTTTCTATCATATATTGCGAATGGTTCTTTTTTTAATTTTTTGCAGCAGGCATTGTTTATATCAAATTTAGAATTAGTAAACAGAGCCCATTTTTTAGCTAATCTATACCATTTACTTGGCTCCAAACCCATAGCTATTTTTCCTCTCATAAACTCTCTATGATACTTGCAATAGTATAGTTTTTCGCTTACCTCCTTGCTGATAAGTGGGAATCCATATTTTTCAAATACCTGTGCTGGCTTTAATGTTGGATATATAATTTCAATGTCATATCCTTCTGTGTTTTTAAGTTCTCGGACGAACCTTACTATATCGGGATATTCATTGCCCGTATTGCAGAAAACAGCCTTTATATCGGGTTTGACGATACGGCATAAATCAAGTAATACGGTACTGTCCTTTCCGCCACTGAACCCAACGTAAACCTGACCGTTTAGACGTGATACGAATTGGTCTATCACACCGAGGCTGTGGTCTATCTTTTGGCGAAGAGTCCAGCTTTGTCGCTCTCTTAATTCTTTCAAGTCCATATATCACTTATTAAAGTTTGATTCGACAACCTTGTATTTAATGGGCAATCCGGAGCAGGTGATGGCGAGCAGGGCAGAGTCCCTTTCTTCTTGGTTGCTGCGGGGTCTGTTAAACTCTATCCCGCTCATCTGGCACAACCGCTTCAATTCTTCATGGGTGATCTTGCCGTCTTTCCCTTGCCAGCACTTGCGCAACGGGGATTGCTCCATGACTTGTATTCCGTAATGCCTCAGCATTTCGACTATCTTGCGACCGGTCTCTTGGTTGCGACCTACATGCTCGCCTTTCTTGGCTGCGCTCGCCCGTGTGTCTTTCGGTGACAAGTGCCAGTTGGATTTGTTTTTCCAACCGGCCTCGACATATACCGCCACTCGTTCATCGTTTTTCTTGCAGTGCTCATGAAGTTTTTTTATGCCCTCTACCAACAAGGGGAATGGGCAAACACTCATCTCCATTTTCATTTTCCTTGTGTCCAATACGGAGTAGCCGCTACGCTCAACGTCGGGGTCTATCCCTATCACTACATCGTATTTTATTTTTCTATTGTATGTGGCTTGTTCTTCCATTATATTGTATCTTTCTCTTTTTGTTCGGCAGGCGGGACTCGAACCCGCAACTGTATATTCGCTCCTTATACTCGACTTATACCGCTCTCCCGTTTGAACCACTGCCGATACCACCTAAAACACTTATGGCTAATTTCTCCCCGCAGTTCCTTCCTCCGTATGGTGCTCGACCTCGTACCCGGATCGGCTTGCGGGAATGTCTAACATTATGCTCCTATATCAGGTCCATGATTTTTGTTTTCACAATTCCGTCCAACCTCATGTCTTTAAGGCCTTGTCTCATGTGTTCTTGCATGAGGCGGTTGGCTTCGGTGATGTCTTTGGCGCAAACGAGGTTGTAGTACTTCGTTTCCTTTTCATTGCCGTTGTCATCGATGAATATGTCTATCAACGTGGCTTTGTAGAAGGGCTTGCCTTCTTCCTTTTCGTTGACTATCTCGATGACTTTCGAGCGGGTGATAGAGAATACATCGCAATCTCCGTTGTACTGCTCTAATCCTTTTGCCTCGGCCTCGGCAAACAATTCTACGTTGGTGATGTAGTGCTCGATGATTTCTTTTATTTCACCTTTTTCATTCTCCTTGTTGACTTTTAATTTGATTTCATACATCGTTATTTTAATTTTTACCGGTTAAACACTTCTTTGAATTTCTCGTCGAGGGCATTCAGTATCCTCATTCGCTCAGCCGCTCTACCTTGATTATCAGTAGTGTAAATTCTCATTAACAATTGCTCTCGTGAGCCACAAAAACAGCCACATGTATAAAATGGAGCAACATTGGGATAGTTGTGTTTATACCAGATATGAGTAGTACCTTGTACTGACACATAGGTATCTTTTACCGTAAATTGAAGTTCTTCCGCTTCGTAATCGGGCATGTTGGGGTTCCCTGCCGCACTAATGCGGACAATACAGTCGCTGTCCTTTGCCAGTTCTGTGAGTACATCGGCGGGAATGTTGGGGTTCCCTGCCGCATAACGGCGGACATACCAGTCACTATCCTTTGCCAGTTCTGTGAGTACATCGGCGGGAGTGTTGGGGTTCCCTGCCACACTAATGCGGACATCAC
>ENA-ORRZ01000955-ORRZ01000955.1-human-gut-metagenome-genome-assembly--contig:-NODE-955-length-22027-cov-8.880666_pt1 | contig 22027 bp, 19 predicted proteins | sample MGYA00242185_ERZ509152 | MGnify/ENA primary metagenome ERZ509152 (study PRJEB26280, sample SAMEA2338668) | human gut metagenome | biome: human gut; feature: human-associated habitat; material: faeces... | reverse complement strand
AAACAACAGAACAAATGTTTACATAAACCAATACATATGGTATAATATTTATATGGAAAAAGATATATTTAATATAGATAAAAACAAACTTTCATATGGTAGGGGATATGTCTATTCCTTGCAGTATCATCTTGTCTGGTGTACAAAATACAGAAAAAAGGTTTTAAAAAACGGAATCGATACAGAATGCAAAGAAATGTTACAGAATCTTGCAGAAGAATATAAATTTCAGATTCTGGCAATGGAGGTGATGCCGGATCATATCCATCTGCTTGTGGACTGTAAACCTCAGTTTTATATTTCAGATATGATCAAGATCATGAAAGGAAATCTTGCACGCCAGATGTTTCTTGCGTATCCGGAGTTAAAAAAGGAACTGTGGGGTGGGCATCTGTGGAATCCGTCTTACTGTGCCATAACGGTCAGTGACAGGAGCAGAGACCAGGTGCTTGCCTACATCGAAGGACAAAAGGAAAAAGAAAAGAAAAAAGCCTGACAGAAGAAATGATTTGTTGGAGGAAAAGAGATGCAGACCGTATCCAGCTATGGCGTAGAATTACGAAAACAGAATATCCCAGTCCGCCAGACACTGGAAATCTACCGGTCTGCGGTCTGTTACCTGACAGAAATATATGAGCAGGTGTGGGAAGAACTGGCAGAGATACCGGATGCCAAAAGGCGGTTTAATGCTGCAGAGCATCTGGTGCATACTACAAAAAAGAATCCTGCACGCTTTGATTTTGATCTTCGCTTTCCGAAGATGCCGTCCTACCTGAGGCGAGCCGCAATCCAGCATGCATTGGGAAGTGTATCTTCTTACGAAACACGGATGGATCTGTGGGAAAAGTCAGGAGAAAAAGCAGGGAAACCCAGACTGGCGTATGAGAATCATGCCATGCCTGTTTTTTATCGTGATGTCATGTACAGAGAGGAAAAAGAAGGAAAAGACGAAGCATACCTGAAACTGTATGATGGTCATGACTGGAAATGGTTTTGTGTGCGTTTAAATCACACAGATATGGAATATCTGCGCAGGAACTGGTCGGGGAAAAAGGCATCAGCCCCGACACTGGAGAAAAGGCACCATAAATATTTCCTGCGTTTTTCTTATACGGAAGAAGTGACACTTACGAAGACACCGGTAAAAGAACAGATCATCTGTAGTGTGGACCTGGGAATCAATACCGATGCGGTCTGTACCATTATGCGGGCAGACGGAACTGTCCTGGGGAGAAAATTTATCAATCATCCCAGTGAAAAAGACCGGATGTACCGCACACTGGGCCGGATCCGAAGATTCCAGAGGGAACACGGCTCTGCGCAGTCACGGGGAAGATGGGCATATACGAAACGCCTGAACATAGAGCTGGGAAGAAAAATTGCAGGTGCGATCGTAAAAAATGCAGAAGAGAACCATGCAGATGTGATCGTATTCGAGTATCTGGAAATGCAGGGAAAGATATCCGGAAAGAAAAAACAGAAACTGCATCTGTGGAGAAAACGGGATATCCAGAAACGCTGTGAGCATCAGGCACACAGAAAAGGAATGCGGGTATCCAGAGTCTGCGCATGGAATACGAGCAGGCTTGCATACGATGGCTCCGGAAGTGTGTCCCGTGACCCGAAAAATCACAGTCTTTGTGTATTCCAGACAGGAAAAAGATATAACTGTGACCTGTCGGCATCGTATAATATCGGAGCAAGATATTTTATCAGAGAACTTTTAAAACCCCTTCCGGTAACGGAAAGGTCTTTGCTGGAGGCAAAAGTCCCTTCGGTAAAGCGTAGAACCTCATGTGTTTATGCAGATCTGAAAGAACTTCATTTACAAATGGAAATCTTAAAGGCAGCATAAATGCAGGCAGATATACAGCGGACTACCTGCAATGTGGGAACCTGCCATATCTGGCATGGAAAAATGCGCATAACTGCGCTGGCCTAAGTTATAGGCGTATCCGCCGATATTTAGTCTGACGCCTAAAGCGTCTGGAAGCACGCGACTTCAGTCGTGTGAGGATAAAGTTTTTAATTCACGATCTTGATTATGAAGAACTGACAGATTACAGGAAATTATATAAATATTTAAAGAAACGTCTGATTGATGGAAAAATGACATATATTTTCCTTGATGAAGTTCAGAATGTAACAGATTTTCCAAAAGTGCTGGACAGTCTTTATATTAAAAAAAACATAGATATTTATGTGACTGGTTCCAATGCATATATGTTGTCCAGTGAGATTGCAACTATGATTTCAGGAAGATATATTCAGATTGAAATGTTGCCGTTGTCTTTTAAGGAATATATGGAGAGTACTGGCAGTATGAATGACAGAGGAATCAAATATGCTGAGTATTTGCAGAATAGTTCATTTCCGTTTACACTGGAATTAAAAAATCAGCCAGATGAGATCAGAGATTATCTGGAAGGAATCTATAATACGATTGTTGTAAAGGATATTATAAACAGGAAAAAAATCACAGATACTATGATGCTTAAGAGTGTCTTAAGATTTGTGTTTGATAATATAGGAAATCCATTGTCATCAAAAAAAATTGCAGATACGATGACCTCAGAAGGGCGAAAAATTGATACAAAAACGGTGGAAAAATATCTGGAGGCTTTTAGCGAGAGTTATATTATATATCAGGCAAAACGTTATAATATAAAGGGAAAACAATATTTAAAAACTCTTGAAAAATATTATATAGTTGATATTGGAATGAGGTATATGCTTTTAGGATCGAGGCAGGCAGATGCAGGACATGTTCTGGAAAATATAGTCTATCTGGAATTGTTACGTCGAGGATATGATGTGTATGTTGGAAAAATCAATTCATATGAAGTGGATTTTGTGGCACAGAATAAAAAGGGAACAGTATATTTCCAGGTGGCACTGACTGTACGGGATGAAAATACACTTTTGAGAGAATTAAGACCATTACAGGCGATACGAGATCATTATCCAAAGATTATCTTAACAATGGATGAAGAACCAGAAGAACAATATGAGGGAATTCGACGTATTAATGCCAGAGACTGGTTATTGGGGATTGTAGACTGAACAATGCAAATTAATTAGTACTCATCACTTGATAATGGAAGTTGATTTTTGTCCTGTCTTGTGTATCCCGGAAGTGCCTGTTTTACAGGCTTTCCGGGGCATCAGTCATTTTGTCTGGTATTGTAAAGCAGTGTCAGATTTGTCGTAAATGTCGTAAATTTGTGGTCAAAAAATGATGAGAAATGGAGAGTACTAATAAAATGGAATTAACGTATACAAATGTAAATGGATATCTGATCCCGAATCTCACCTATAAATCCGGTGAGCAGATGGAGCAACTTGGCAAGTATGGTTTTCTTCGCAGAGATTATCTGAAAAACTATCGAAATTCAACCTATCAGATGATGCTTTTACAGGATACCATTGGAGAGCATCTTCTGGAAGTGGACAAGGCAGCCAGGGAACGGGAAGAAGTGATTCTGAAACAGTTGGAAGAAAAAGAACCACTGCCGGATAAGGAGAAAGATCAGATGGCATGGGTAAGAGCTGCCAATCAGCACAGAGCGATTGCAGAAGAGATTATCCTGAAAGAATTGATTTATGTATAAGGATAGCCAGTAATCAATCTGGCAGGTAACTGATAAAAATAGAATATTGTGAGTGAAGTAAGGCGTGAGTCATAAAATATGGCTTGCGTCTTTTTCTTTGCCTGAAAGGAAGTGATAAGTTTGAACAAGAAGTTTTTGAAGCATTATATGGAAACCAATCCAGAAGGGACAGCACAGACCTATATCTTTTTGGTGGACAATCAGGATATAGCGTTAAATATTGTAATGTCAGGTTATCAGGCACTTTGTCTGGTGCAGGAAGATGACGGGTATTATTTCAGTGCAGATTCTTTTATAGAGGAAATGAGAGCTATTCAGTTTACTGGAAGCTGTCAGTGTGCCTATCATTATGTGGCTTCCTGTACGGTGAAGTGGGTAAATGATAAGTTACTGACATTTTTCAAAAACGCTGGTCTTGATGGAAAAGCGGGCTGGCAGTTGTTCAAAGAGAAAGAGTATCTTGGCAAACTGGATAATCAGAAAGAAGTTGAGAAATTACTGGAACAGTATATTCTTCGGTTTGAGCGAAATCCAAAAGAAGAACCGGAACTGAGTCGTTTTCACTTATTTGATGCAAAAGGAAATGTGAAAGGTGTTCGGGATATGGAGATTGTAGATTATCTTGTGGAGAATGTTCAGTTTTTTGCGGTAGGAATCACACTGTATTATTATGAGCATGGTGTTTTCCTGGAAGACCATGATGGGGTAAGAATGAAATACCGTATCCAGAAGCTGATCTATCGAGACCAGGTACAGAGTGGAGTGATCAAAAGAATCTATAATCTGCTGATCACACAGCCGAAAGTCCACAGAGAAGCCTATGAATTAAATAAACAGCCGGTAAGGTGGATCAATTTCAAAAATGGATATTATGATCCGGTTACGGGTGAAATGCTGGAACACAATCCAGATTATCTGACAATCAATCAGATACCATTTCCCTATTATCCGGAGGACAGGGAGCAGGTGTTGCAGGGTGGAGAAAATATCAAAAAGTATCTTGCATCGTCTCTTCCTAACAAAGAAGAACAGCAGACATTCTGGGAGTATTTTGGATACTGCATGACACAGGATACGCAGTTTCAGAAATTCCTTACACTGAAAGGAAATGGTGGAACTGGAAAGTCTGTGGCAGTATCACTGATCCAGTATGTAGTTGGAATCACCAATATGTCCAGTATTTCTTTACAGGATTTAAATAAACGATTCTATGCGACTGGAATGTATGGAAAGCTGTTAAATGCCTGTGCGGATATTCCCTGCAAAGCAATGGAGAACACAGATGTATTAAAGAAAGCAGTCGGTGAGGACACACTGATTTATGAGAAAAAAGGACAGGATGCAATTCATTTCCACTCTTATGCGAAGCTGCTTTTTTCTACCAATGAAATGCCGCAGAATCTTGAGGATAAGTCAGATGCTTTTTACCGTAGACTACTGATTCTTGATATGAACCGGGTAGTAAAAAATGGTGAAAAAGATCTGCACTTAAAGGAAAAGGTACAGGCAGAATCCGATTATGCAATTCATATGGCGATGATTGCATTGAAAAATCTGTACGAACAGGGAAAGTTCACGGAGAGCGAACACAGCAAAGAATGTGTAAGAGAAGTGCAACGGACGTCAGATAGTATCTGTGCTTTTATTGATGAGTCATTGGTGCGTGCCAAAGGAAAACGTCTGAAACGAAGTGAAGTGTTCCATATGTATGAGGAATACTGCAAAGAGAATGGCAGACAGGGGCATGGTAAATCCAACTTTTTCAGGAATATGACAGATAAAGGTTTCCTTCTGAAACAGTACAATGGTGAGTTTTATTATCAGGATATTGCAGTTAAGGAAGAAGATTTTTGTCCTGTAGATCCAGAAGAAAGAATACCTTTTGAAGAAACAGATACAGATTATAAACAGTTACAGTTAAATATGAATCAGGGAATTAAGGGCATTAAGGGCAAAATAAGCAAAAAGAAATGTTACCGGAGCAGGAGAAATAACAAAGATAGCTGCCAGAGTACATAAAATTTTGCTTTTTTTACACTGACTGCCCTTTTTATGTATCAACATTTTAGCTGATACAAATATAGGTTTTTCCCGAATTTGGGAGAAAGTCAAAAATAAATATTAAGAAAGTATGAGGTATGATTATGAGAATGATGAAAAACAACAATAATGAGACAGTTATGGTGCTCGGGATTGATCATGGGTATGGAAACATGAAAACAGCCACCAGATGCTTTCCATCCGGTGTAGCCAGATATGACAAGGAGCCAATCTTCCAGAATAATCTTCTTGTTTACAATGGCATGTATTACCAGATCGGAGAGGAACACAAGGAGTTCTGTGCAGAGAAAACGCAGGACGAGGACTATTATGTGCTGACACTGGCGGCTATCGCAAGGGAACTGGATGGGAAAGGTATGAACCGGGCAAAGGTACACATTGCAGCCGGACTTCCCCTTACCTGGGTGGCTACGCAGAAAGAAGATTTCCAGAAATATCTTCTCCAGAATGAAAGCGTGGATTTTACATTCCGCAATAAAGAATATCATGTGGAGTTTGCAGGAGCTGACATTTACCCACAGGGATTTGCAGCAGCCTTTTACCGCTTACAGGATTTTAAAGGCATCAATATGCTGGCAGACATTGGAAACGGGACTATGAACATTATGTATATCAATAATTCCCGCCCATTAGAGAAGAAATGCTTTACAGAGAAATATGGAACACACCAGTGTGTGCTTGCTGTCAGGGAATCCCTGCTGAAAGAACTGGGAACAGTGGTGGATGATCTGGTGATTGAGCAGGTGATCCGTACCGGGACAGCAGATATTGGTGAGAAATATCTGACAGTCATTCGTAAAGCTGCCGGAGATTATACGAAAGAAATCTTTCATAAGCTGAGAGAACGGGAATATAATCCAGAACTGATGCGTCTGTATGTGGTCGGCGGTGGCGGTTGTATGATCCAGAATTTTGGAGAATATGACAAGAGCCGGGTGACAATTGTACGGGACATCTGTGCCACAGCGAAAGGCTATGAAGCAATGACCGTAAGGAAAATCCAGAGAAACGGAGGGATGCTTGTATGAGAAAAGAACGGAAAATCATCAATACAAATATCCGTTTGAATCTTTGTGATGAACAGGACAGGCAGGCATGGGAATATTTGCAGACGATGGACAGGGAAAAATATAAATCGTACACCAGAGCAGTTGTAGTTGCTTTAAACGATTATTTTTCCAGAGAGTACAGGAATGAAGCAGATCCGTATCTGGAAACCAGAGAAAAGGAAGATGTGTTTCTGGAAAGGGTGGAAACAGCTATCCGGGATGGAGTGAAAGAATCCGTCCCGATGGCTATAGCGAAGAATTTGATGGAAATGCTTGTACCGTTTGTAAAAGAATCGGTAGGAGAAATTAATCTGCCGGACAGAACACTAACAATGGAGAAAACGGATGGAGAGATCGCAGAAGATAATCTGGACTGGGAGAAAGAAGCTGATATGGATGCAGCACTGGATTTTGCGGATAGTTTTTAGCTGTCTGTAAAAAGGAAAAGCAGTCCGGTTTGCATAAAATAAATCGGACTGCCTTAAGTGGAGCTATTCTTTTTTCTTGGGTAAGGACGTTTATCATCTGTCAGGTTTAGCAGATAGTCAACGCTGGTGTTATGAAATTCAGCCAGTTTAATCAGAATGTGAGTAGGGATATCGACATCACCACATTCATAATTACTGTAAATACGCTGACTGCAATTCAGAATTTCACCCATATTCTTCTGCGTAAGGTCACGATCTTCACGCAGATCCCGTATTCTCTGATACATGCGTTTCACCTCTAGCATAATAATAACTTAGCGAGATATTCACTATTGAAATATAGCGAGAAATTCGCTACACTGAATTTAAAAATGCAGGAGGGAGAAGTACAGAGTGAAAGAGAAAGTGAAAAAGGTGCTGGTGTGGATTTTTGAATTTGTTTTATTTTGTGGATATTTCTATGTTTTATTCGTGAATCTGATATGTGGATTTGGATATGGAGGGATAAGCAGCAGAGGACAGGCAATAAAGATTTTATGTGCTTCGTTCTTCCTTGCAGTGGGACTTCCCGGATTGATCTGGTATCAGCATCGCAGACTTATGAAACTGGAGAATTTATTGCATGACCTGTTTGAAATTTGCGACAAAATAAAATAGCAGTAATAGAAAAATAGACTGACAGTAAGGAAAGCTTTACGGAAACAGAATAGCAGAAAAAGGTAATGGCAGTGATGGCATTTCTATTGGTAAAAATCAGTGAAATGTTCATGACTGCTATTTTTATGCTTTTCAGCAGAAATGGAAAGTGATTCAGAAAAAGAAAAGCAGAAATAACAGCGAAATATGGCAGAGAGGCATTTGCAGATGGAAAACGTTGTATAAGCAAGGCAAAGAAGAAATATAGAGTGCCGGATACGGCACATGATTGTCCGATACTTCGCATCGGAGTGGTGCATGACTAGCCTGTTTCAGAAAGGAAAAATCTATGGAATGTGGAGATTTTCTCTTTCTTTTACAGTCAGTTCCTGCACCACAAAACCACTGTCATCTCAATTTTGGCTTAATAACGCAGAGGAGAATGTTGCTTACTTGGTGCTGGTTCAGTGGTGGGGAGATGACAGGCAAGTTTCGCAAAGTGGCAAGCCACTCTGCACCGGAGCCAGCCTTTGGGCTGCTCCTAAACTTGCCAGAGGGCTCTGCCCCTTGGAACCCCGGCACGTTAATGGCGTAAGTATTCCTGCGAAATGTCCACCGGACATTCCTACGGAACACTTACTGATTGACTAGGGTTTCACCCTGCACCCACCAAAGGGGCGTTGCCCCTTATGGAATCCCTGTAAATTTTAGCCGAAACGCTGTGTCTGTTGATAAAGAATGAAAATGAAGCAAGGAAGGAGACAAAAGCCTATGAGAAAACGAAATCATACAGTAACCATACGGATGAATAACGAGGAATATAATCTGCTTCAAAACAAAGTGAAAGAATCCGGAAGAACACAGCAGGAAGTTGTAATAAAAGCAATCGCAGATTTGAAGATAGCTTCTACAGAGGAAGTGGAAGAACTGAAAAGATTGAACCAGATGTTTGTAGATATTCTCAGTCAGCTTCGTGGAGCTACTACAAATATCAATCAGATTGCAAGAAAGCTGCATACAGATGGAGAAGTTCCAAATGACAGTACGCTGTATTTCCTCAATAAAAATATTCTTAAGTACCGGAAGGAGAGTGAAAAGATATGGCTATTAATAAGACGATTAATAAGCGGACAAATTCACACGGAGCAATGAGAAACTGTATCGAATATGTTCTGCGACCAGATAAGACCAGTGAGCTGCTTACTTATGTAACAGGCCCGTACCGCCACGATGAAATCAATTATGATCTAGTGTACAGAACCTTTCTAGAAGAAAAGAAGATGTGGGATAAAGACACTGGGAGAATGTATGCCCACAACATTATTTCCTGGCATAAGGACGAGCAGATTACTCCGGATCAGGCATTAGAATTTGGAAAAGAGTTTGCAGAAAAATGGTTCAGTGGATTCCAGACCTTAGTGGCTGTGCATAAGGATAAAGAGCATATTCACTGTCATCTGGTTACAAATTCTGTGAGTTATGAAGATGGAAGAAAACTGCATAACACCAAAAAGGATCTGGAACGTATGAAACAGCTTACCAATCAGATGTGCCGAGAACGTGGACTGACAGTAGCCGAAAAAGGAAAGCACTTTGATGGAAGTCAAATTGAAAAAGGGGAAGTCATTGCATGGAGCAAAGATAAATATAATCTGTTCCGACAGCAGGTGAAAGACAGCTTTGTAGCGGATTGTGCAATGGCGGTGTTAAAAGCACTGGAGAATTGTATCAGTAAAGAAAAGTTTATAGAAAAAATGAAACAGCTTGGATGGAGTGTGAACTGGACAGAAAAGAGGAAGCACATCACGTTTCAGAATCAGGATGGAAAGAAAGTGCGTGACAGCAATCTGTCCAAAACCTTTCATCTGGACATCAGCAAGGAGGGGTTAGAGAATGAATTTAATGGAAATTACGAAAGGATACAAGCCGAAGCAGAACGAACAAATGGATCAGACGATGTATTCGCTGGATACTACCGACAAGTGGAAGCAGCTTGCGAAGGAGCAGGCAGAAACGCTGGAGAAAGTGACGGCAGAGAGGGACGAGTTGCAGGTGAGAAATCAGAAGATGAACGAGTTTATTCAGGAATTTCAGGAAAGGACGCACAAGTTGAAAATGGAAAAACAGAAGTTGTTCTTCGAGAATCACGAAATGCAAGAAGAAATGCAAATGTCGAACGCCGAAATTCAGCGGATGACAGCAGAACTGTCCGAAATGCGGAAACTCAATCAGTCTTTACAGCAGAGCAACGACGACTTGAGGAACAGAAACGGATTGATGAGCAGGAGCGAGCAAGAGCATCTCGAAGAAGAAATAAAAGACGTTCGGGACTGGAACTCTAAATTACAGACACAGGTGAACCAATCGTCGGTGAAAGCGGTTGAACAGGCACAGCAAAAACAGGAAGAAGCAGAAAAACAGGCAAGACAGGCAGAGTATCAGGCTGAAAGGGAAAAGAAACGGGCAGATATGGAGATACAAAAAGCCAGGAGAAAAGCAAAATCGGAAATGGAGGATATGAAAGAAATACAGTTTTTCTGGACTTGGGGATATCTTTGTGTCATATTCTTTTCACTTATTCAGAATGGAGCATTTCAAAGGGATTTAATGCAACTGATCATGTTGCCAGTTAATTGGTGCAGAAAGTATGCGATATGGTTTGAACAGCTGGATTATATGGGATATTCTACGGGAGAGGTAGTTTTTGAACGAATATTTTCAAGTGCTGTGATTATGGCGGGAATTGTCGGGGGTGTATTTCTTGTATGGGGCGGAATTGAATGGTATCGAAAGATATGGGATGATATTTATAAAATGGTTTTGATAGCCAGCTTTTCCTTTATTGCGGTATTAGGAAACTTGATACGGGAATATTTGCCATTTAATCTGCTGTTTGTGATTTTTGTCATAAATGTAGGGGCTGTTCTGATTAGAATATATTTGAATAATAAGAATGTTGGCTATTGAACAATAAATCGAATTTATTTGCTATAATGAATTTCTATATTTTCTTGTCAGTCAGTCCTAACGGTGTTACACTGAAAGAGTATAGAAACTCAAACAATGTTACCTATTGTAGGGACTGGAGCTTTATAAGGTAACATTTTTTTATATGAGAAAGTTAGATAAAACTAATTACTGAAGGAGATAAGCTATGATGTTTTATGAAAGAGGAGACAAAAGTAAGAAAAGCAGCGGAAGAAAGTGGACAGTGTAATATGAGAACAGTAACAACAGAGGACAATCCATATAAGGTTGCTGGAGATATACTTTTTGCGTCTTCGGAAGTGGAATCGGATTTCAGAAGTGTTGATTTATATGGATCTTCTGTCCGGAGAAAAAAAGAAGATGCTATATGTTCAAGATTTCATCTTGAGAATGAAAGTGGTACAGGAGATATCGCCGTATATCAGACATTTCCAGGAATGGAGCTGGTCTATAATGATATGCATATGGAATATTGTAATAAGATGCAGAGTCCACGTCCTGGATTTATTGAAATTAATTATTGTCGGGAGGGGCGGTGTGAGTGTGCGTTTGGAGAGCGTAGTTATTGCTATATGGCAGCGGGAAATTTATCCATTTGTACCTTGCATAAGAAATCACATACATCAACATTTCCTACTTCCCATTATCATGGGATAACGATAACGATTGAGTTGGAAGAAATTACAGATGAGATGAGAAGAATCTTGAAACTTCTTTCTATTAATCTTACCCGAATTTCAAAGTTTGCAGGAAAACAGGATTTTTATATGGTTCGTGCAAATGAAACTGTCCAACATATATTTTCGGAATTATATACTGTTCAGGAACATATAAAGCCTAGTTATATCAGAATAAAGCTTCTGGAGCTTTTATTGATACTAACAGAAATGGATTTTGACAGGATTAAGAACGACTATGTTTATTTCTCAAAATCGCAAAGGAACTGTACCAGACAGATTCATGATTTTATTGTAGGACATATCAAAGAACATTATACAATTGAGGAGTTGGCAGAGCGTTTTGAAATATCACCTACGGCAATGAAACGTTGTTTTAAGGGAATGTATGGTGCACCTGTTTATGCGTATCTCCGGACTTATCGTTTACAAATTGCTGAAAAATTATTACGGGAGGGGAATTTATCTGTAGGTGAAATCGCAACAGAAATCGGATATACAAATCCCAATAAATTTACTTCGGCATTTCGAGGTGAATATGGAATGACACCAACGGAGTATAAAAAGAATGTCTGATTGGATAGAAACTAGTCTGCCAGGTCATTGAGTTTCATATTAGTACCAGATAAAATATGCATTAGTTAGATAAGACTGACTAATACATATTTTTTATTTAGGAGGATTATAATGAAACAGAGAAAATTATTAACAAGTTTGTTTTTAGCAGCAGCTTTGTCTATTTCTTTATTGACGGGATGTGGAAATACAGGCAGTAGCACATCTGAAACAAAGCACACAGAAAACAGTGCTACAGAAGAACAGACTACAAGCGTACAGAAGGAAAGTGAAACTGATGAGAATCAGGATGCAGCAGATCAGCTTTTATGCGATCTGAAAGGTACTTATCAGGAACTGTGGCCGGTTATTCTGGCAGATGAATACGATCAGCTGTGGCTCGATGACAGTGCTGCAATTGTAGGAGAGGATAATGCTCAGGCGGCTGTTGAAAAAATGTCTTCTATGGTAACTGGAACAGTCACCGGTGAAGAGGCAGTGGAAACCTACAAGGATGGAAATATGGCATACGACTGTGAATTTTTACAGAATATAGATCAGTTCACGTTTGACGGAACAACAATATCTGGTGTGGATGAAGAGGGGAATGATGTATTCAGTCATTCTTATCATTACGTAGGTATGGAAGAAACGCGTGGTCTGTACATCTACGAAAGTGATGATGCTGATTCCGGCGAGTTTACCTATTTCTGTATCGCTCCGGATACGATGAAAACTACATGGCACATTGAGTTCAGATATGGAAGTGACCTGGATGCATTGGAAAAATATGATGCAGGTGAATATGCTTATTGGCTGGCAGCAGGAATTTCTGTTGACTATACGAAAGCCGATGTTGAGAACTGTATACAGTTATTCTGTAAAGAGAATCTGTCTGAATAGTGAAAATAAATTTGAGTCGGTGGAAATCGGAGAGATTCTGATGCCACCGGCTTTTTGAGGAGGATATAAGGTCATGAGCAAAAAGAAAAATGCCGAGTTATCCCGGATGTGGGGATTTGCAGGGAAACGTCATTGGTTGACTATTGCCAGCTGCATTCTGGCAGGAATATCCACGGTGCTTTCTATTATTCCATTTGTCTGTATCTGGTTTGTGATTCGGGATATCTTGTATGCGATGAAAAAGGGAGATTTGTCACTGGCAGCTTCCAGTGGGCATTATGCGTGGTTTGCAGTAGCATTTTCGTTACTTAGTATTTTATTATATTTTGTAGCATTATGTTGTTCGCATCTGGCAGCATTTCGTACAGCTACCAATATGAAAAAAGAGGCAATGCACCATATTGTCACGTTACCGCTTGGATATTTCAGTCAGAATGCCAGTGGCAGACTTCGGAAAATTATTGATGACAATGCTGGACTGACTGAAGGGTTTCTGGCACATCAGTTGCCGGATCTGACCGGTGCAGTTGTTATGCCGGTTGCAGTCATCAGTTTGTTGTTTGTCTTTGACTGGAGACTTGGAATCTGTTGTTTGATTCCACTGGCAATCAGTGTATTTTTCTTAAAGAAAATGATGGGTGGAGATAATGCCGATTTTATGTCGGGATACATGACCGCACTGGAAAATATGAATAAAGAAGCGGTAGAATTCGTTCGTGGAATCCCGGTTGTAAAGGTATTCCAGCAAACCATTTACTCATTCAAAAACTTTCATGCAGCGATTGAAGAATACAAAAAATATGCCAGTGGATATGCAATCTGCTGTCGTATCCCATTGACGGGATTTAACATTACTTTAAATGGAACTTTTATTTTGCTGATCCCAACTGCACTGATGCTTTTTTCGGCAGCAAGTGGACAGGCGGATCGTCAGAAACTGTTTTTAGATTTCCTGTTTTACAGTCTGTTTACGCCAGTCTGTACAACAATGATGAATCGAATCATGTTTGCAAGCGAACAGTTAATGGCGGCAAAAAGTGCAGTAAGCAGAATAGAAGCAATTTTGCAGGAAAAACCGCTTAAAGAATCAAATACACAAAAACAGCCAAAGGATGCTTCTGTTGTATTCGGGGATGTTTCTTTTACTTATCCAGGTGCTAAGAAAAAAGCATTGTATCATGTAAGCTTCGAAGTCCCTGATGGTAAGAAAATTGCATTAGTCGGAGCTTCCGGTAGTGGCAAATCTACAGCGGCCAGTCTGATTCCACGTTTTTATGATGTTCAGGAAGGAAACATCTTAGTGGGTGGTGTGGATGTTCGTGAGATTGCTAAAAATGACCTCATGGAGCAGATTGCATTTGTGTTCCAGAACACCCGTCTTTTCAATGATACCTTACTTGAAAATATCAGAGCTTCCAGGCCAGATGCCACACGTGAAGAAGTGATGAGAGCGGCAGAAGCAGCACAATGTCAGGATATCATAGAGAGACTTCCAAATGGTTTGGATACTATAGTTGGAAGTGGAGGAACCTATCTGTCGGGTGGTGAAAATCAGCGGATTGCATTAGCACGTGCAATTCTGAAAGATGCACCAATTATTATACTTGATGAAGCGACAGCTTTTGCAGATGCGGAAAATGAGCATCAGATCCAGCTTGCCTTTGAAGGACTGACCAGCGGAAAAACAGTACTTATGATTGCACATCGTCTGTCCACGATTCAGGATGCAGATATGATTCTGGTCTTTGGTGATGGAAAAATAATAGAACGAGGCAATCATGATGAATTGCTGAAACAGAATGGTGTCTACGCATCCATGTGGAAAGAATATCAGACACAGATTATCTGGAAGGTTGGAACGACTGTGAGAAAGGAGGAAAATCATGATTAACAGATTACAGAAAAAATACGCTCTGAGTGTCCAGGGTGCAAAGGATCTTTTTAAAGCAATTGTTTATTCTGTACTGGCAAATATCAGTCTGATGCTCCCGGTTGCCCTACTTGCAATAGTATTAAATACGATGCTTCCTATGGCTCTTGGAATGGAAGAAAAAGTGGCAGGATTTGCAGGATATACAGTTGTTGGAATTATCATTTTAGTGATTATTTTTGTCCTTCATTATCTGCAGTATACAAAAGCCTATATTGGTACCTATGAGGAAAGTGAACGTAGACGCATTACACTTGCAGAAAAGCTCAGGACGTTACCGCTTGGATTTTTCCATGAACGTGACCTTGCTGATCTGACAAGTACAATTATGGGCGACTGTGCCAGTTTTGAGCATGCGTTTTCCCATACAGTTCCGCAATTTTTTGGAGCACTTATTTCTACAAGTATTGTGTGTCTGGTACTTCTTGTTATGAACTGGAAAATGGGAATTGCTCTTTTGTGGGTTGCACCGGTGGCATTTGCAATTGTTCTTCTTTCACGCAAGTGGCAGGAACTGCTTGCAAAGAAATATATGACAACAAGAATTGATCTGTCAGAAGGAATACAGGAATGTCTGGAAACGGTACAGGATATTAAGGCATGTAATCAGGAGAAAACTTATCTGGAGAAACTGGATGCGAAATTGGATGCAGCAGAAAAAGCGCAGATTTCCAGTGAAATGGTTAGTGCGAGTCTTCTTACAACCGGTCAGATGGTCTTACGGCTTGGACTGGCAACGGTTATTGTTGTGGGAAGTTCGCTGATTTTAAAGGAAAAAATTGATCTGTTTACTTATATTCTATATTTGATCGCAGCCTCCCGTCTGTATGATCCACTTTCTGGAGCTATGGCGAATATGGCAGAACTTTTTGGTGTGAATTTACAGGTAAAACGCTTGAAAGAAATCCAGGAATATCCGTTAGAAAACGGGCAGACAGAGTATCACACCAAAGGATATGATGTGATTTTTGACCATGTGAAGTTTTCTTATGAAACAGGAAAAACAGTTTTAAAAGATGTATCTTTTACTGCAAAACAGGGACAGGTGACTGCATTAGTAGGACCATCCGGCGGTGGTAAGAGCACCATAGCAAAACTGGCAGCTAAATTCTATGACGTGGATGGTGGGAAAATTACACTTGGTGGTGCAGATATCGCAAAAATTGATCCGGTTGCATTGATGAAAGATTTTTCGATTGTTTTTCAGGATGTTGTTCTTTTCAATAATACAATTATGGAAAATATCCGTGTCGGACGAAAAGGTGCAAGTGATGAGGATGTTATTGCTGCAGCAAAGGCTGCAAAATGTCATGATTTTATCGAAAAATTGCCGCAGGGTTATCAGACGGTAATCGGAGAAAATGGTTCTACGCTTTCTGGCGGGGAGTGCCAACGTCTTTCCATTGCCCGTGCACTTTTAAAAGATGCACCTGTTATTTTACTGGATGAAGCAACTGCTTCTTTAGATGTGGACAGTGAAACACAGATACAGGAAGCGATATCTGAACTAGTCAGTGGGAAGACAGTTCTGGTAATCGCTCATAGGATGAGAACGATTGAAGCAGCGGATCAGATCGTTGTTCTGGATAAAGGTGTTGTGGCAGAAAAAGGAAACCATGATACGCTTATGAAGAAAAATGGTCTATATCGTAAGCTGGTTGATCTGCAGACGGAAGCAGCAAATTGGAAACTTAGTGTATAGAACAAAAGGCACTGAAAACCATAGAATTATTGGTTTGCAGTGCCTTTTTTGAGCAAAGAGAAAAAATACAGTGAATTTAAGTTTTGCTAAGTTTCACTAAATTCTATTCGTTTGATTTCCGCCACTGTTTTGAGGGTTTCCGTTTTCCACAATCATCACAAGTCTGTGGCCAGTTAATTTTCCATTCAAAATATTCATCTCTGGTAATCGCACCAGATTTCAGTTCTTCTTTTCTAAGAGTCCATTCTTTCAGAAAATCGTTGAGAACTCTATAATTAAACCACATACCAACAGGCGAATGTGCAGGCCAGCTATCAGAATCATGGTAGCGGATAGCGGCATCGTCACTGGAATTTGATTTTTCACCTGGATATGTCTCTAGTTGAAAGAGATTAATCATGCCGGGATTAAATTCATCAATCCAGAACAGAATTTCCATCAGTTCAGAGGCGTCCATCGTGGTTGGCTCATGTAGTGTCAGTGGGTTTACGTCCAGAATCTTAGCCATTTCAGTTACTAGATCTTTGCGGGGAACCCGGTAATTCGTTTCATATTGGGCAAGACGATTTGCACCTTTATCGCCCCAACCGAGGGCAGCACCAAGTTCTGCCTGTGTCATATTCCGGAATGTCCGGATTTTTTTTATTTTATCACCGATTGTCATATCAGATTTCCCACTTTCTTTTTGATAAATCCATTTTACTACCAAAAACAGTGAATGTAAACAGAAAGATTCGCATTGAAGCGAACAAAATACTTGACATTCGCATGAATGCGAATTAAAATGACAGTACGATAAAGGTTCGCATGAAAGCGAATGTACAGATGAGGATAAATACTTTTTGCAAATTATTGCAAAATGAGGTTGGTAAAATCCTTCTGTCAGGCTTTATTAGTGAGAGGATTTTTTTGAAGTGAACAACATTTTGGTGTTTCCAGGCTGTAATAAGTGAAAGGATATTCAAAAAAACTCTTTTGTACCTTGAAAATTACATGAGCTGTATAATCTGATCTCACAGATGCCATAACCCTGTAAATGATTTTATGGGCGAGCGTCGAAGATACTCCGGAAACGGCTGGTAAGTTTGCGAAGAAGCTGCCAGCATTCAGAAATATTCTGATAGAGGTTGGATGTAACGCTGACAACAGATTATACGAATGGAAGCCAACACGCCGAACAGAATATGCAATGCCATAGTAATAGATAAAATTTGAGAACAAAATGCGAAAGGTAAGGTGATGTGATTGAGAAAATTGTAGGTATAGGACGACTTATACAAAGAATATGTTGGAAAAGAGGTGAGCATCATGGTAAATCAGTCAGTAATAGATTCCAGTGTGAATCTGGAGCAGTTAAAGGATATTGAAGACTTAATTCCTAATATAGATAAAGCTATTTCTGAGAAAGTGGAAACTTTTCTGGATAAATCTGGCGATCAGCCGTATGCTCACATGAATGAAGGGTATGTGGTAGTCGTGGAAATGACAGGAGAAATGGATGCTACAGATGCGATCAGTGATTATCTAAGAAAAAGAACGGAGTTGATGTATTAGATGCAAGTCTTGAAAAAATATCTTGCGAAGCTACAGATGTTATGTTAATGTGAAGTCAGGGAAAATGAACGTGATACATGGTTTCTGACTTCAAATTCAATGGAATAAGTAAGTTGGGAGCGATGTAAAATGGAACAAATGCAAATGAATATGCCAGATATGTACGATGCTGCATTGTATCTTCGGTTATCGAAAGATGATATGGAAGAGGGCGGTGCGAAGTCAGAGAGCAACAGCATTGCAAATCAGAGAGAGTTACTTCGGAGCTTTGTAAAAAGCCAGCCGGATATTCAGATCTTTGATATATATGTGGATGACGGATACTCAGGAGGAAATTTTGACCGACCTGAGTTTAAACGAATGACAACTGATATAGAAGCTGGAAAAGTAAACTGTGTGATTGTAAAAGACTTATCCAGATTCGGAAGAGAGTATATAGAAGCCGGGCGATGGATCGAAAAGACCTACCCGGCTTTAAATGTGCGTTTTATTTCAGTTACAGACCAGTTCGACAGTAAAACAGCAGATTTTTCAGAGAAGTCATTTGTAGTTCCGATCAAAAATTTTGTAAATGAAAGCTATTGCCGGGACATTTCCGGTAAAGTGCGAAGCCACCAGAAAATCAAACGTGAAAAAGGTGAATTTATTGGAGCATTTGCCCCGTATGGTTACTGCAAAGATCCGGAGAATAAGAATTGTCTGGTGATTGATTCTTATGCAGCGGATATTGTAAGAAAAATATTTTCATGGAAAATTGATGGATTCAGTCTTGGAGCAATCGCAGAAAAACTGAATGTACGTCATGTGCAGTCGCCAAAAGAATATAAAAAGGCAAATGGTGAAAATTACAATTCCGGATTCCATAGTTCAGATACACCGAAATGGTCGGCAGTGCAGATCAAAAGGATTCTGACCAATGAAGTCTATATTGGAAACATGGTACAGGGCAAGCAGGAACGAATCAGCTATAAAGTAAAGCAACGCCTGGATAAGCCAGAATCAGAGTGGGTGAAAGTAGAAAATACGCATCCGGCAATTATCAGGCAGAATGATTTTGATGTGGTTCAGAAGCTGCTTCAATATGATGGCAGGGCATCGAAAACATCAGACAGTGCAAACTTTTTTTCAGGTTTTGTATTTTGCGGAGATTGCCATACACCGATGATACGCAGGGTAAATCAGTATAAGGGAAAGAAAAAAGCCTTTTATATTTGTCAGACAAAAAATAAAGGTGGAGATTGCACCAGACACAGTATTCCGGAAGAGGTGCTGAAAAGAATTGTGTTGAAAGAGATTCAGGCATATACGGCACTTTTTGTAGACTATCAGATGATTATGGAAGAACTTTGTGAGATGCAAGTCAGCTACGATCAGGTAATCGGTTATGATACGCAGATTAGTAAGTTGCAGGAAGAATATAACCGTTATTACAGCCTGAAAGCGTCTTTAAGTGATGACTTGAAAGAGGGACTGATCAGTAAAGAGGAGTTCGATGATTTTCGGGAAAGTTACGGAAGAAAATGTGAAGAACTGGAGCAGATGATCGAGAATCAGAAAAAATTGGTAAAGCAAATGTTTGAGGGTGGAGTGTCTGCAACTGTTCAGTTGGAGGACTGGAAGAAATCACTGGAAATCAAAGAACTGGATCGCACATTGCTGGCACTGACCGTAGATAAAATCTATATTTATGAAAACAAACAGATCAAAATTCATATCCGTTATCAGGATACGATTGAGAAAATGAAAGTCATAAGACGGTTTTATGCGGAACACCGGACAGAGTGCAGGAAAGAGGCGAGATAAATGGCAAGGACAGCAAAAAGATATAAGAAAAACACAGAGAAGAAAGTTCTTGGGATTCCGGTATGTATGGCTGCAATTTATGCCAGATTATCCGTAGACAGTGATGAAAAAAAGTCAGAATCTATTGAAACACAGGTTACGCTGATAAAAGAGTTCATTCAGAAGCACAATGAAAATCCGAACAGAGAGTATGAGATTGCTGTATATGATATTTATTCTGATTTGGGAAAAACCGGAACAAATTTTGACAGACCGGGATTTGAACGGATGATGAATGATGTCAGGGCAGGTAAAATAAATTGTATTCTGGTAAAGGATTTCTCACGATTTGGAAGAAATTATATCGAAACCGGAAATTATTTGGAAAAGATTCTCCCTTTTATGAAAGTGCGGTTTGTTTCTGTTTGTGACAACTATGATTCATTTGCACCGGGTGCTAAGAATCAGGAATTATCCATGAATATCAAGAATTTGGTGAATGATGCTTATGCAAAAGACATTTCTGCAAAGGAACGGGCAGCAAAACGTATTGCACAGAAGAACGGTGAGTATGTGGGATCTACAGCTCCATACGGATATTGTGTGGAAAAGGTAAATGGAATTTATAAGTTGATTGTGGAACCAGAAGCTGCAAAGATTGTCCGCAGGATTTTTGAAGAGTATGCTTCAGGAGATGGGATACAGAGCATTATTGACAGGCTGTTTGAAGATGGGGTACATCGGATTTCGGACTATAACCAATATCATCATGTGTACTGTCAAGATGGAGAGAATCTTCATCAGTGGGGAAATTCTTCGATACGTGCGGTTTTAAATCGAAATAATTATTATGGTGATCTGGTTCAGAGAAAATATGAATCCAGATTTCAAAGAGGTGAAAAATGGTGTGATATACTGGATGAAAGCCAGTGGATTATTACGCCAAATGCCCATGAGCCGATTATCAGCCGAGAACTGTTTGACAAAGCACAAGTCAGGTTAAAAGCAGCACAACAGAAAACAACAAAAACTACGGCAGGATGGGAAGAGGATGAAAGAGCATTTTATAATGTATTCTATTGTGGAGACTGCAAGCGGAAAATGTGTACACGCAGATACAGAGGCAATGTGTATTATTTTTGCAACGCTGCTCAGTATCGGGATGAAAGGAAATGTAGTCATAAATCTATCTCTGAAGAAAAATTGCAGAAAATTGTCCGCTCGGAGCTGACCAGACAGTTTCAGTTATCTGGCTTACGGAAAAAGGATATGTCTGCTATAAGCAATGCGGTATTTCTTTCCAAAATCAAAGAAATTCAAACAGAGATTAGGAAACTGGATGCAGATATGGAAAAACGTTCAGAAAAACTGGCACAGGCATTCATGCAATATAAAGAGGGTGAACTTTCCAAAGAAGCCTATATAGAAATGAAAGATGACCGTAATAACTGGAAAGCATTCTGCGAAGAGAGAAAGAGAACTCTGGAGCATACCATACAAAAGCTGGAAAAACAGCAGAAAGAAGAAGCAAGATTTTTACGAAGCCTGCTGGAACTGGATGGGACAACCAGAATCAATGCGGAACTTGCAGAAGGCTTGATTGAAAGTATGTATCTATATGGTGATGGAAAACTGGAAATCAACTTCGGGTTTAAGGGGGCGGTAGAACATGAGTGATCAGAAACTGATTATTGGATATTACCGCCTTTCCATGGAAGATGACTCAGAGGGAGAAAGTAACAGCATTATTAATCAGAGAAAACTGGTAAAAGATTATATTTCCAATATCCCGGAACTGGCTTCTATGTCATTTCAGGAGTTCTACGACGACGGATATTCTGGTTCCAGTATGGAGCGTCCGGCAATTAAGCAGGTTCTGGAACTTGCTAGGGAGAATAAAGTGCAGTGTATTGTGGTAAAAGATTTTTCACGTTTTGCCAGAAACTATATTGAGATGGGAACTTATCTGGAACAGATTTTTCCATTTCTGGGAGTACGATTTATTTCTATCTCAGACCGATATGATTCTAAAGATTATAAGGGAAAGAGTTCGGATATTGAAGTACAGTTTAAAGGACTGATAGCAGATTTTTATGTGAAAGACCAGTCCGTAAAGGTAAAAGCGGCAGTCAGTACCAGACGAGGAAAAGG
>ENA-ORRZ01000954-ORRZ01000954.1-human-gut-metagenome-genome-assembly--contig:-NODE-954-length-22049-cov-5.912203_pt1 | contig 22049 bp, 19 predicted proteins | sample MGYA00242185_ERZ509152 | MGnify/ENA primary metagenome ERZ509152 (study PRJEB26280, sample SAMEA2338668) | human gut metagenome | biome: human gut; feature: human-associated habitat; material: faeces... | reverse complement strand
AAGGTCATACAGCACACGCAACGCGCGAAGAGGCGGAAGAAGAGGCTATCCGTATGTTGAATGTATACGCCGAATTTGCAGAGAAGTATATGGCAGTTCCGGTAGTTAAAGGTGTGAAATCGGCTAATGAGCGCTTTGCCGGTGCACTTGACACGTATACCATCGAGGCAATGATGCAGGATGGTAAGGCATTGCAGAGTGGTACTTCACACTTCTTGGGACAGAATTTCGCAAAAGCATTCGATGTTCAGTTTGTAAATAAAGAGAATAAGCTTGAATATGTATGGGCTACCTCTTGGGGTGTTTCTACCCGTCTGATGGGGGCACTGATCATGACTCACTCGGATGATAACGGTCTGGTACTTCCTCCGCATCTGGCTCCAATCCAAGTAGTGATCGTTCCTATCTATAAGAATGACGAGCAGTTGAAGCTGATTGATGCTAAGGTAGAAGGTATTGTGGCAAGATTGAAGCAATTGGGCATTTCAGTGAAATATGATAATGCTGACAATAAACGTCCTGGCTTTAAATTTGCCGATTATGAATTGAAGGGTGTGCCTGTTCGTCTGGTGATGGGTGGACGTGACTTGGAGAACAATACGATGGAGGTAATGCGTCGTGATACTCTGGAAAAAGAGACTGTGACTTGCGATGGAATTGAGACGTATGTTCAGAATCTGCTGGAAGAGATCCAAGCTAACATCTATAAGAAAGCGCGTACTTATCGTGACTCACGTATCACTACGGTGGATAGCTATGATGAGTTTAAGGAGAAAATCGAAGAAGGCGGCTTTATCCTGGCTCACTGGGATGGAACAGTGGAGACGGAGGAAAAGATCAAAGAGGAGACAAAGGCGACGATTCGTTGCATTCCGTTCGAATCGTTTGTTGAAGGTGACAAAGAGCCGGGTAAGTGTATGGTGACAGGAAAACCGTCTGCTTGCCGTGTGATATTTGCTCGTTCTTATTAATCATTAATATAAGGTATAGAAAGAAAAGGTTGGAGGTACCCGAAATGTGAACTTCCGACCTTTTTCTTTTTTATCATTAATCTGATAATTCTATGAATCCATTGTTAAATCTTATCTGGCTGCTTTGTGGCGGCATCTTTACTGCGATAGAATATCTTATTTCAAGTCTTTTAATGATGATTACCATTATTGGTATTCCATTCGGCTTTCAGACATTGAAATTGGCCGGACTTGCTTTATGGCCATTTGGCAAAGAGGTGAGAAGTACTCCTGATTCTGGAGGTTGCCTCAGTATCATAATGAATATCATCTGGTTGTTTCTAGGTGGAATTTGGATCAGCCTCTCTCACTTGGGATGGGGGATTTTGCTTTGTATTACCATTATCGGTATACCGTTCGGAAAGCAGCACTTTAAGTTAGCCGGACTCGCTTTGACTCCTTTCGGAAAGGTGATTGTCGACAAAAGTTTCTAAATGAAATGCTCTTTCGGCGCATTTAGCAAGTTTTACTCTAAGAGCTGTTTCACTTCTATTTGGTAGTTTTGTCATCAGTAAAAAGACAGAGAGCATTACATTGGATGCTCTCTTTTCATTTCCGATTTCGCTTTTAGGGTCTCTTTCACCGAATCATTCGGTATGCTGTCCTTAGCGGCAGCTTGCTTCCGTCTCAGGTTTCTCAGTTTCCATTTATTCCAAAAAAGAAGCTCACTCCATTTATTGAAGTCCTTTTTATACATGATACCGATTCCTTGTGTAGTCAGGTTGGTTCGCGTATAATAGCGGTCATTCGTTTCATTGTATGCTTTTAGGCGTATGTCTCCCGAACGGTTGAGTAACCATTCTGCTTCAAAGTCTCCAATGAAGTTGGTATTTGCCAATGGATTGTCCCGGTAGCCGAAATTCCCGTTGATTAGCAAGCGGTTGTTCAGCAACTGCCCGGATAAGATGCCTTCTATTTCCATGTCCGTCCAACCCTTGTCACCTGTACTGAGATTAGTGCCGATGTTCCAGTTGTTGTTATCGAATACTTGTGACAACAGATTGTTTAACTGTCCGGATAGGGTAGAGAACAGGGCCGATGATGTCATGTTGGAGTTTTGGGTACCTCCGGTACTTTCCTGCGGATAGAACTTGCCAATGCCCAACAGGTAGAGAATTTGCATGTTCATCTGTTCGTCTGTACTGATATAATTGCGTACCAGTGTCTGTATCTCGTCCCGTTCATTGGGGAGTTCAATTCCCAACTTGATGTTAGGACGCCAGAGAATTCCTGTCAGATTCATGATGCAATTCACTTTCACATTAGGTTGTTGGGTAATCGTTTCCGAAGCGTCGGGAATCAGGTCGTTCAGTGAAGCTGAATTTACCGTGTAACTAGCCTGAATGTCAAGCGTCGCATCCAATGGGGGACCGTTGAAAGTGATGCTGCTTCCGTCTTTAATGATAAAATCTTTGCGGATGACCTCTTGTAAACTGAATTTGTAGATACCTTGGTTGATACGGTAATTACCGAACATTTTCACATCTCCTTTATTAAAGAACTCTGTACGTATGTTACCGGAGCCTTTACCGCTGATGTAATCTCCGGCAATAGGGTCCATGATAATTTTCATTGTAGCATCCGGAGTAGCATCTATCAACAGGTTCAGTCGAATATCCGTTTTGGATTCTTCCTCTTCCATCTCTTGCTGTAACCGATCGTATTCTGACATTACATTAATGGAATCCTGCACAAACCTGCGGGGCGTTTTATCGACAAACTTAATAAACTGGTTGCTGGCTGCTGAAGCTGTTGCGTTGGTTATATAGACAAAATTGGTGTTACGATTGGTAGTGACAGCTGCATTGACTTGTAATTCCTGCGGGTTTCCAATCAACATTGCATTACCGGTTCCATATACTTTTCCGTAAAAGTTAATATCCGGATTTTCTTTCGTATTCATAAGTAACATGTTGTTTACGTTGAATTCGAAATGATAACTTAGGTCCCTGAAATGCCGGAAATTCAGTTTGCCGTTCATAGTACCCTGATGTCCTTCCATATCTGCTATGCGTATATTATCGAAGCTAATGCCACTGGTGGACAAACGGATGGTGTCTGTTACGGTGAACGAAGTATTCAGTATTCCTATTTTTAAGGATGCGTCCGTCATCAGGTTCCCTTCGATATTGAGTGCTTTGAACTTTCCGTAGAAATGGGCTTTACCACTGGTACGTCCATGCAGGTCTTCAACAATGGAACGCATGAAGTATTGGAGAAATTGGATATTCGTATGCTCCGTTTCTATATTCAAGTCTAGTTTGCTTTCCGGTTTTAACGGATAGACATGCCCGATGACATGCGTCTTCGATACTCTTTCTTCTTCCATGTGTGCATCAAGAAAGATAGCACGCATGTCGTTCTTCCACGCACCGTAAATATCCATAGCCCCCAACGAGGCATCATTAAAGGTGAAGTTTTTAAAATGCAGGCGGGTGTTCATGACCGGTTCTTTTAAAATGCCACTGGCATATGCTGTTCCCGTAGCGTCTCCTTTGAAGTCCACATCGTCAAAGTTTACCACATCGAACACGTAGCCTACATTGATGTCCTTTAGTTCTACTTTTAATGTATCTTTGGCTTGTTCTGAAATGCGTCCATTGATACGGATATGACGGTCCTGATGTGAAAAATAGAAATCATTCACATCTATTTTTTCTGAATCGACGACAACTTGTGAGGGATGAACCTGCCATAGAGTATCATTCAGGATGATGTCTGTCTGTTTAATATCTACGACAGTTTTCAGTGGGGACTTTTCTTCGGCTGCGCGGAAGAAACTGGCGGCGGCAGATAATCGTCCGCTATAAGTACTGATGGCATTGTTACCCCAGTTGATATTGGCATTTATAGTGTCATTCTTGGCTTGTGCGTCCAGAGAGATGCTTACAGCACTTTCTTTCTTTAGGTTATTGAACCGGACCTTTGCTTTGAACTGATCGGTAGGATTCTCACAAAGTACCAAACCTGACTCGATAAACGTGTTTTGATATTGTAAACGTGGAAAATAGCCTTCTACACGCAAGCGTTGTGCCTGATCGTTGAAGTAACCTTTCACAGTCGAGTGTGAATATATTTTCAATGGGATGTCAAATACTGTCGACAACAGTTCTGTATTAAATATGTGAATATCGAAACTAAAGTTATTATTGGTTCTAATAGGCTTTTTATCCGGTTGAATTAGTGAAGGAATATATCGCCGCATAATGTTCATAACACTTGCCGGAAGCGTATGATACAGGTAATTGCCTTCGATACTTGCTTTTAAGAAACTGGAGGTTAGTTTCAATTGGTTCTCTTTATCTTGGCGGGTTGCAGTGATGTTGATATTATCCAGAAAATAGCTCTTCTCTGGTGCGGTAAATTGTAAACTGTCTATATTGATTTCACCCATCATTTCATCGATGGAACCACCCCGGAAATTAGCTTTTAGTTTCAAAGAAAATTCTGCATCCGGATACTCCTTTGTCAGATTCAGGTCGTGTGGACGTATTTTGTCTATGACTGCATTGAAGTTAAAAGTAGGGACTTTTTCGACTACATTGATGTTGCCGTTTAAATGTACCGAACCGTTTTCGTCATTCAATGCCACTTTACCGTCAAAACCACCGCGTTTGAATTCTCCGTCCAGCGTGATGTTTTCATATTTATAATTACTGTATTCGAGGGATGCTATCAAACCTTTTAACGTAATGGAAGGATATTGGCTCTTGTAGTGGTTTCCTCGGACATCCAGATTAAAGGTAATCTTGCCCAATTGCTTGTTTCCTAGCAGTTGCCCTAACTCAAAATCGGTGGTCTTTACGCCTCCTGAATAAGAAAACAGCGCTTTAGCTTTATCGGAACTAAGCTTTAAGTCGGTTTGGACGGAGCCTATGTCAGTACGGAACAGGCCGTACATAACCAAGTCTGTAAAGTACCCTGATATTTCACCATGAAAAGAGGTATTTCCTAAGTGTTGTAATACAGGGGGAACGCCATTATAGTGCGGGCTTAGATTGCGCACTAAAAATCCGATCCCCTCTTTGTTGGCAGAGAGGTTGGTCAGATGTCCATAAACGTAAGCGTCTTGAGGACGTGATAAGTCTTGTAAAGATACATCTCCTTTTAGTCGGAACTTATCTCCTGCGTTGATTTCCAGTGTCCTGCAATTCAGTTGATTGAGCGTACCTTCTACATCAATGTTGAGATCTAGTTTTTCTTTAAAATTGGATAATGCCGGGACAAAAGCTGAAATGTCATTCAAAGTCACATGAGATGGTAAAGTACGGAAAGAGAAGCGAACGTTATCGGCAAAATGGTTGAGTGCTTTCAAACTGTCATATTCCATTCGGATAGTATCCATTTTCATTTCGGTACCCGGCATTTCTATTGCGAAATTTTCTATTTTCATGCCTTTGTTATTAGCAATGACTTTCAGGCTCAACTTTCGTAGTTCAAAGCCCGATTGTTCGTCTACACTCAGGCGTTTGATGGCTGCATTGATCGAATCGTTTTGAAGTGCCTTGAGTGAAATGTTGGCAATGATATTGTGTAGTTTGATATGTTGCGGGTTAAACTTTCCGGGCGTTTCTTCTTCCGATAATACGTCGTAGGATAGTTTACCACGGCGTATTAATATGGAATTAATACGTAGATCAATGTCCTTTTTTGTTTTTACTGTATCTTTGGATGCAAATGCGTCCAAGACGAATTTAAAATTTGGCTCCATGTGCGGAGCGGGCTTATTCAAGTTGATATTAAAGCCAAATAACTGCACGCTGCTGATTGTGATTTTTCCGTTGAATAAAGGAATAATATCAAATTTGGCAGAAAGACGTGTAATTTTGAGCATTTCTTTTCCCGATTGATCGTCAAGCAATACATCATCTATAATGATACGGTTTAATAATCCAATGTCTATCTTACCGATAGTCAGTTCTGTACCCAAAGTCCGGGATAGTTCTTTTGTGACAAACGTAGTCATATTTCGCTGAATATATGGAATATTCAGCAAAATAATAGTTCCGATATATATACCTAATATGATACCGATAACCCAACGTACAGTCTTCTTCAGCGTTCTGATAGGCGGTTGTTTTGATTTTGAGAACAAAAATATAAAATAGTTCGTTATGAATCCTACTTTTATCATTACTTTTGCATCGTTTAAATATCAAAAAGCGTATGAGTACAATTATATTAGGAATTGAATCTTCCTGTGACGATACATCAGCTGCAGTTATTAAAGATGGTTATTTGTTATCGAATGTGGTATCTAGCCAGGCTGTACACGAAGCTTATGGTGGAGTAGTACCGGAATTGGCATCGCGTGCTCACCAACAGAATATAGTACCTGTGGTGCATGAAGCGTTGAAGCGTGCAGGAGTGACCAAGGAAGAGCTGAGTGCGGTAGCCTTTACAAGGGGGCCTGGGTTGATGGGATCATTGCTGGTTGGAGTATCTTTTGCAAAGGGGTTTGCACGTTCATTAAATATCCCGATGATTGATGTTAATCATCTGACAGGACACGTGTTAGCGCATTTTATTAAAGAGGAAGGAGAAGCAAATGAACAGCCCGATTTTCCATTCCTTTGTTTGCTGGTATCCGGAGGTAATTCTCAAATTATATTGGTGAAAGCATATAATGATATGGAGATTCTGGGACAGACTATTGACGATGCTGCCGGAGAAGCAATTGATAAATGTTCGAAAGTAATGGGACTTGGTTATCCGGGGGGACCTATAATTGACCGTTTGGCACGTCAGGGCAATCCGAAGGCTTATACTTTTAGTAAACCTCATATTTCTGGTTTGGATTATAGTTTTAGCGGATTGAAAACGTCGTTTCTTTACTCTCTGCGTGATTGGATGAAAGAGGATCCCGATTTCATCGAACACCATAAGAACGATTTGGCAGCTTCGCTTGAAGCAACGGTAGTAGACATTTTGATGGATAAACTTCGTAAAGCAGCCAAGCAATATAAAATTAATGAAGTGGCTGTAGCGGGCGGTGTTTCTGCTAACAACGGTTTGCGTAATGCCTTTCGTGAGCATGCAGAGAAATATGGTTGGAAAATTTTTATTCCCAAGTTCAGCTATACTACAGATAATGCCGCAATGATCGCTATCACCGGATATTTTAAATATCAGGATAAAGATTTCTGCTCTATAGAACAGCCTGCTTATTCACGTGTAACTTTGTAAGAGTCCTATGTTTGCGGAGATAATAACTATTGGTGATGAACTGTTGATAGGACAGGTGACTGATACCAATTCGGCATGGATGGGGCGCGAATTAAATAAAGTAGGTATAGAGGTGATTCGTGTCGTGTCTGTACGAGATCGGGCAGATGAGATTATTGAAGCTGTAGATGCTTCGATGAAAAGGGCAAATATTGTACTAGTGACAGGGGGCTTGGGACCCACCAAAGATGATATTACCAAACAGACTCTTTGCAAATACTTCGGTACCAGACTGATCTTTAGCGAGGCTGTCTTTGAAAACGTAAAACGGGTATTGGCGGGAAAAATACCGATGAATGCGTTGAATAAAAGTCAGGCAATGGTACCTGAAGATTGCATCGTTATTAATAATCGGGTAGGGAGTGCTTCTGTCAGTTGGTTTGAGAAAGATGGTAAGGTACTTGTTTCTATGCCGGGAGTTCCTCAGGAAATGACCACTGTGATGAGTGAAGAGGTTATTCCACGTTTGTGTGCAAAGTTTCGTACGGATGCAATTATTCATCGAACATTTACTGTACAAAACTATCCCGAATCGGTGTTGGCTGAGAAATTGGAATCTTGGGAAATGGCATTACCTGCTTGTCTAAAACTGGCTTATTTACCAAAACCGGGTTTGATTCGTTTAAGATTGACGGGACGCGGGCAGAATCGTAGCGAGGTAGAAGCTTGTGTAAATACTGAGAGTGCCAAACTTGAGGCAATTTTAGGAGAAGATATTTTGGATGAGGAAGATACTCCGATTGAAATTTTGATAGGCGAACTTTTAAAGAAGAAGAATTTGACTCTTTCTACCGCAGAAAGTTGTACCGGTGGAAGCATTGCAGCCCGTATCACTTCGGTTGCCGGCAGTTCGGAATATTTTAAAGGAAGCATAGTAGCGTATGCCAATGAAGTAAAGACGGAGTTGCTGGGTGTATCGATGGAAACGCTTGAAAAAAGAGGTGCGGTAAGTGAGGAAACGGTCATTGAAATGGTAAAAGGTGCGATGAAAGCGCTAAAAACTGACTGTGCTGTAGCTACGTCTGGAATCGCAGGTCCCAGTGGGGGGACTGAAGAGAAGCCCGTTGGTACAGTTTGGATTGCTGCTGCCTATAAAAGTGAAATTTGCACTATGAAGCAGGAAACTAATCGTGGAAGAGAGATGAATGTGGAGAGAGCAAGCAATAATGCCCTTCTATTGCTTCGAAAATTGGTGAAATGAAGAAAAATTACCGCTCAATAATGAATTTATTTAGGAAATACTTGTTTTATATACATAAAAGTGCTTACTTTGCGCTCTGTTTGAAAGAAGTATAGATTAAAACTATAAAAATAAGATAGAAATGTCGAAGATTTGTCAAATTACCGGAAAGAAAGCCATGATTGGCAACAATGTTTCACACTCAAAGAGAAGAACTAAAAGAACCTTTGATTTGAACTTGTTTAACAAAAAGTTCTACTATGTAGAACAGGACTGCTGGATCAGCCTGAGCCTCTGTGCTGCTGGTTTGCGTATTATTAATAAGAAAGGTTTGGACGCTGCTTTGAATGATGCGGTTGCCAAAGGGTATTGTGATTGGAAAACCATTAAAGTTGTTGGCTAAAACGTTAAAAAGAGGAGAAACTGATTATGGCAAAGAAAGCAAAAGGTAATAGAGTTCAGGTGATTCTGGAATGCACAGAACACAAAGATAGCGGTATGCCGGGAACATCTCGTTATATCACAACTAAGAACAGAAAAAATACTACTGAAAGACTTGAGTTGAAGAAGTACAACCCAATTCTGAAAAGAGTAACAGTACACAAAGAAATTAAATAATAAAGAAAGAGTATAACCCATGGCAAAGAAAACAGTAGCAAGTTTGCACGAAGGTTCTAAAGAAGGTCGTGCTTATACCAAGGTTATCAAAATGGTAAAATCTCCGAAAACTGGAGCATACGTTTTTGATGAACAAATGGTTCCGAACGAAAAAGTACAAGACTTTTTCAAAAAATAATCGAAATAGCATATACGCTATAACTGCAAAATCCTCTCATTGGTGAACAATGAGGGGATTTTTTATTGCTTCTTTTTTTACTTTTCCAATCCTTTGTTATATCTTTGTAGCATAATGTATCATACAAACATCTATAAATATGGGATTTTTTAGTTTTTTTTCCAAGGAGAAGAAGGAAACTTTAGATAAAGGATTATCTAAAACCAAAGAGAGTGTCTTTAGTAAGATAGCTCGTGCCGTAGCCGGTAAGTCAAAAGTAGATGACGAAGTGTTGGATAATCTGGAAGAAGTGCTGATCACATCTGACGTAGGTGTGGAAACCACTTTAAATATCATTAAGCGCATAGAAAAACGTGCAGCGGAAGATAAATATGTGAATACTCAAGAGCTGAATCATATATTGCGCGATGAAATAGCCGCTTTATTGACTGAAAATAATTCTGGAGATGTAGCCGATTTTGATGTAGCTATTGACAAGAAGCCATACGTAATTATGGTTGTGGGAGTTAATGGAGTAGGCAAGACCACAACAATCGGTAAATTGGCTTATCAATTCAAAAAAGCAGGCAAGTCCGTTTACTTGGGAGCTGCCGACACATTCCGTGCTGCCGCAGTAGAACAGCTTATGATATGGGGAGAACGAGTAGGTGTGCCTGTCATTAAGCAAAAAATGGGTGCCGACCCTGCATCGGTGGCGTACGATACACTTAGTTCTGCGGTTGCCAACAATGCGGATATTGTAATTATTGATACTGCCGGACGTCTTCACAACAAAGTCGGTTTGATGAACGAGCTGACAAAGATAAAGAATGTGATGCGGAAAGTAGTGCCCGATGCTCCTAATGAGGTTCTATTGGTATTGGACGGTTCTACAGGTCAGAATGCTTTTGAACAGGCAAAACAGTTCACTCTGGCAACGGAAGTGACAGCGATGGCCATTACAAAACTGGATGGTACAGCGAAGGGAGGAGTTGTAATCGGCATATCAGATCAATTCAAGATTCCCGTTAAATATATCGGATTAGGTGAAGGCATAGAAGACTTACAAGTATTCCGTAAGAATGAGTTTGTAGATTCTTTGTTTGGAGAGAATGCATGAAAAAAAGAATTGATATAATCACTCTGGGATGTTCTAAAAATCTGGTAGACTCGGAACAATTGATACGTCAATTGGAAGAAGTCGGATACAGTGTGACTCATGATACGGAAAATCCGCAAGGTGAAATAGCTGTTATTAATACATGCGGTTTTATCGGTGACGCAAAAGAGGAATCTATCAATATGATTCTGGAATTTGCCGAAAGGAAAGAAGAAGGTGATTTGAAAAAGCTTTTCGTAATGGGTTGCCTTTCCGAACGTTACCTTAAAGAATTGGCAATCGAGATACCGCAGGTAGATAAGTTCTATGGCAAGTTCAATTGGAAGGAACTGTTGCAGGATTTAGGACAGACGTATCATGATGAATTATATATCGAACGGACATTAACGACTCCCCGACATTATGCTTATTTGAAAATATCAGAAGGGTGTGACCGGAAATGTTCCTATTGCGCTATTCCTATCATCACAGGGCGTCACATATCCAAACCGATTGATGAAATTCTTGATGAAGTCCGGTATCTGGTATCTCAAGGTGTAAAAGAGTTTCAAGTGATTGCACAGGAACTGACTTATTATGGGGTCGATCTATATAAGAAACAAATGCTTCCGGAACTAATTGAACGTATCTCCGACATTCCGGGTGTAGAGTGGATCCGCCTTCATTACGCTTATCCTGCGCATTTTCCTACTGATTTGTTCCGGGTTATGCGTGAACGCGACAATGTATGCAAATATATGGACATCGCCCTCCAGCACATCAGTGACAAGATGTTGAGATTAATGCGACGTCAAGTCACTAAGGAGGATACTTATAAACTGATTGAACAATTCCGTAAAGAAGTGCCGGGCATTCACCTGCGGACAACTTTAATGGTGGGACATCCGGGAGAGACAGAAGAGGACTTTGAAGAACTGAAAGAGTTTGTACGCAAAGCGCGTTTTGACCGAATGGGAGCTTTTGCCTATTCCGAAGAGGAGGGAACTTATGCTGCGGAAGCGTACGAAGACTCTATCCCGCAAGAAGTTAAACAAGCCAGACTTGATGAGCTGATGGATATCCAGCAAGGAATCTCAGCTGAATTGAGCGCCGCTAAAATCGGAAAACAAATGAAAATTATCATTGACCGGTTGGAGGGGGATTATTATATCGGACGAACAGAATTCGACTCACCGGAGGTGGATCCGGAGGTTCTGATTAATAGTCCTGAAAAAGAGCTTGAGATTGGGCAGTTCTATCAGGTGGAAGTGATAGATGCGGATGATTTTGATTTATATGCAAAGGTTATAAATGTATGAATAATAAGGAATTTACATCCGAGCTAGCGGAAAGACTAGGATATACCATCAAAGATACTTCTGAATTAATCAATTCTTTGTTGGCTAGCATGACGCAAGAGTTGGAAGAAGGCAACATGATTGCGGTACAGGGGTTCGGTTCTTTTGAAGTAAAGAAAAAGGCGGAACGCATTTCCATAAATCCGGCAAGCAAACAGCGTATGTTGGTGCCCCCAAAACTGGTATTATCTTATAGACCTAGTAATACATTGAAAGATAAGTTTAAATAAATATATTCCCCGTTATGAATGAAAGACTAACAATTCAAGATCTTACTGACTTATTGGCAGCAAAACATAGCATGACCAAAAAGGATGCTGAGGCGTTCGTAAAAGAGTTTTTTCTTTTGATAGAACAGGCCTTAGAGAGCGAGAATACTGTAAAAATCAAAGGATTGGGTACTTTCAAACTTATTGATGTAGATAGCCGGGAAAGTGTTAATGTGAACACTGGGGAACGTTTTCAAATAAAAGGCCATACCAAAGTCTCGTTTTCTCCGGATGCAAATTTAAGAGATACGATAAACAAGCCTTTTGCACACTTTGAGACGGTTGTTTTAAATGAGAATACTGTTTTAGAGGACACTCCTATAGAAGAAACGGAAGAAGAGGAAAGCGGGGAAGAAGTAATTCCGACAGTCATACCGGAACCTATCGAGCCACAATCCCAGCCTAAGGAAGAGGTAATTGTAGAAACTAATCCTGAGGAAAACATAGAACAGCCTCAAAAGGAGGAAGAGCCAGAAGAGGAAAAAGAAGAAATATCTCTTACAGAGGTACAACCTATTGTAGAAACACAAGTTGTAGAGCCACAAGCTATTGTGGCAGAAACACGATCTGTAGAACCGAAAACAGTTCCTGTAGAAAAGAAAGAAATAATTACTGCAGAGGAGATTATAGAACAAGAGCTTCTGAGGGCAAATCTAAAACCGGAAAGTACGATAGTGCGGTCGCAAGAAGGTAAGAGCGAGATGGCAAAAGGGGCAGAAGTAGCACAGACTGCTATACAGCCGACTCCCCAAAAGAATATTCCCGATTCTTCTGTAAAAGAGACATCGCCTGTTCCTTATTTAATAACGATCATCATACTTGTTCTGTTATTATGTGGAGGGGTTGTTTTATTCATTTATTATCCGGATTTATTCTCTTCGTCATCCGACAAGAATGCTCTTGATATGCCGCCTGTAACAACTCAGCCTGTCAAGCCGGAAGTACAGTTATCCGACACGTTCGAACAAGACTCTGTGAAAGATATAAAACCGGAGACACCCAAAACCGCTATCACTCCGACACCGGTTGTCCCTCAAAAGAAAGAAGCAGTGACACCTGCCAAAACTGAAAATAAAGTTGTCCGGCAGCAACCTTCAACATCTGTATATTTGGATTCCGCCTCTTATAAAATAACCGGAACCAAGACTAAATATACGGTCAAAGAAGGTGAAACTTTAACAAGGGTCTCCTTGCGATTCTATGGAACCAAGGCTATGTGGCCGTATATTGTGAAACACAATCCGGACGTTATTAAGAACCCGAATAATGTACCGTACGGCACAACAATAAAAATTCCGGAACTTACAAAAGAATAAGTGATAAGAATTCCATTCACCCGGCCTTACAACCCTGTATCGGCCGGGTGAAGTGTTATGGATGTACAAAAGCGTATGAAAGTACCTTAATCTAAAGACTTCGCATTGTTTTTTAATAAAAATTAGTTGCAATCGTTAATTATATGGCGTACTTTTGGAGGCAAAATAAGAAGCCTTACAACACACAGGAAAGGCTTACATAAAATAAAAGGGATTTAAATAATAAAATATTAAGTATTTATGGCTGAATCAATTGATATCCGCGAGTTGAATGAGCGGATTGAAAGACAAAGTGCTTTCGTTACCAATCTTACAACAGGTATGGACCAAATCATTGTTGGTCAGAAACATTTGGTTGAATCGCTGCTTATCGGATTACTCTCCGATGGTCATGTTCTTTTGGAAGGTGTACCCGGTTTGGCAAAGACTTTAGCTATTAAAACGCTTGCTTCTCTGATTGATGCGAAATATAGCCGCATTCAGTTTACACCGGACTTATTGCCTGCGGACGTCATAGGTACAATGGTCTACAGTCAAAAAGACGAATCTTTTAAAGTTCAAAGAGGACCTATTTTCGCTAATTTTGTATTAGCCGATGAAATTAACCGTGCTCCGGCTAAAGTGCAGAGTGCTTTATTGGAGGCCATGCAGGAACGTCAGGTTACTATCGGTAAAGAAACATTTACATTGCCGGAACCTTTCCTTGTATTGGCTACTCAGAATCCTATCGAACAGGAAGGAACTTACCCGCTTCCGGAAGCGCAAGTTGACCGTTTTATGCTGAAGGTCGTTATTGATTATCCGAAGTTGGAAGAGGAAAAGTTGATTATTCGTCAGAATATTAATGGAGAAAAGTTCAACGTAAAACCAATTCTGAAAGCTGACGAAATTATTGAAGCGCGTAAAGTAGTTCGCCAGGTATATCTGGATGAAAAGATCGAACGCTACATCGTAGACATTGTATTCGCTACCCGCTTCCCGGAGAAATATGACCTCAAGGAATTAAAAGATATGATCGGTTTCGGTGGTTCACCCCGTGCATCTATCAATTTAGCATTGGCTGCCCGTACATACGCTTTCATCAAACGCCGCGGTTACGTAATTCCGGAAGATGTACGTGCTGTCGCGCATGATGTTCTCCGCCACCGTATCGGATTGACGTATGAAGCGGAAGCTAATAACATGACTTCGGACGAAATCATCAGTAAGATTTTGAATAAGGTTGAAGTGCCCTAAATGGAAACAAGTGAAATACTAAAAAAAGTTCGTCAGATTGAAATTAAGACACGAGGATTGTCTAATAATATCTTTGCAGGCCAGTATCATTCGGCTTTCAAAGGTAGGGGTATGTCATTCTCGGAAGTCCGCGAATATCAATTCGGCGATGATATACGTGACATAGACTGGAATGTGACCGCGCGTTTCAACAAACCTTATGTAAAAGTGTTTGAGGAAGAACGTGAACTGACAGTTATGTTAATGGTTGATGTTTCCGGAAGTTTGGAGTTCGGTACCGTCAAGCAGTTGAAGAAAGATATGGTGACGGAAATTGCTGCCACCCTTGCTTTTTCTGCTATTCAGAATAATGATAAAATTGGAGTGATTTTCTTTTCAGACCGGATAGAGAAGTTTATTCCTCCTAAAAAAGGACGTAAACATATTCTATATATCATTCGTGAATTGATTGACTTTCAACCGGAAAGCCGTCGTACTAATATCCGTCTTGCATTGGAATATCTGACGAATGTAATGAAAAGACGTTGCACTGCATTTATTCTGTCCGACTTCATTGATCAGGAAAGTTTTAAGAATGCTCTGACTATTGCCAATCGGAAACATGATGTAGTAGCATTACAGGTTTATGACCGGAGAGTGAGTGATCTTCCTCCTGTGGGTCTCATGCGAATAAAAGATGCGGAAACCGGACATGAGCAGTGGATTGATACTTCATCAAAAGCTGTACGCCGCGCGCATCACGATTGGTGGATTCAAAAGCAGACGGAACTGAACGACACATTTACGAAAAGTAATGTGGATTCGGTTTCTGTCAGAACCGACGAGGATTACGTAAAGGCATTGTTGAACTTATTTGCCAAACGAAATTAATGAAATCAAAGATGAGTAGAAATATTATTCTGATAGCATTATTAGGTCTATTATCCATTGATAAAGTAGCTGCACAATCTGTTACGGTAGAGGCGAAGATAGATTCATTGCAAATACTGATCGGTGAACAGGCAAAAATGCAGTTGCAAGTGGCTATGGATGCTAAACAACATGCTATTTTCCCTGCTTATACTGATACTTTAGTAAAAGGTGTGGAAATTATAGAAACAGTCAAACCGGATACGCAATTTTTGAATGACCGCCAGCGAATGTTGATCACACAGGAATATGTTATCACTTCCTTTGACTCGGCTTTGTATTATCTGCCGCCAATGCCTGTTACGGTAGATGGCAAAGAGTATAAGTCAAAAGCTTTAGCACTGAAAGTCTACTCAATACCGGTCGATACATTACACCCTGACCAATTCTTCGGACAGAAACCTGTAATGAAAGCTCCTTTTGCATGGGAAGACTGGTACGGTTTAATTACCTGCTCATTCTTAGCTTTACCTTTACTCGGTTTACTGATCTATCTCATTGTTCGTATCCGTGATAATAAACCTATTATCCGTAAGATAAAAGTAGAACCGAAATTGCCGCCACATCAAGCTGCAATGAAAGAGATAGAACGTATCAAAACCGAGAAAGTATGGCAGAAGGGAAGATCGAAGGAATACTATACAGAATTGACTGATGCTCTTCGCACGTATATAAAGGATCGTTTCGGATTCAATGCATTGGAAATGACATCATCGGAAATTATTGATAAGTTATTGGAATTGAAGGATAAAGAAGCTATATCTGACCTAAAAGAACTGTTTCAGACTGCCGATTTAGTGAAGTTTGCCAAGCATGATCCTCAGATGAACGAAAATGATGCAAACTTAATTAATGCAATTGACTTTATCAATGAAACAAAACAACCGGAGGAGGAAAATCAAAAACCGCAACCAACGGAAATTACGATTATTGAAAAACGTTCTTTACGCGTTAAAGTAATGTTGATTTGCGGAATTGCACTTTTGTCTGCGGCATTGATTGGTGTCTTTATATATATAGGTATGCAGATATACAATCTTTTTGTGTAAAGAATGAGTAACTTGAATACTAAAAGTAAACTGTTAAATCATAAATAAAATGGTTTTTGCCAATATAGAATATCTGTTTTTGCTATTACTACTTATACCTTATATTGTATGGTATATCTTGAAGCAAAGGAAAAGTGAAGCAACGCTTCAGATTTCGGACGCTCGAGTATATGCGCATACACCTAAAAGTTATAAGAACTATTTGTTGCATGCTCCTTTTCTTTTACGTCTTTTTGCGTTAACATTGGTAATTCTGGTCCTCGCACGACCGCAAACAACCAATAAGTGGCAGAACAGCGAAATAGAAGGTATTGATATAATGCTGGCTGTCGACGTTTCTACCAGTATGTTGGCCGAAGACTTAAAACCCAATAGATTGGAAGCAGCCAAAGATGTAGCGGCAGAGTTTATCAACGGACGTCCTAATGATAATATAGGTATTACTTTATTTGCCGGTGAGAGTTTTACTCAATGCCCGTTGACTGTGGATCATGCTGTATTGTTAGATATGATTCACAATATCAAATGCGGTCTTATTGAAGATGGTACTGCCGTAGGCATGGGAATAGCAAATGCCGTAACTCGACTGAAAGACAGTAAAGCAAAATCTAAAGTCATTATTTTGCTGACAGACGGTACTAACAATAAAGGTGATATTTCTCCTATGACGGCTGCTGAAATAGCAAAAAGCTTTGGAATTCGTGTGTACACCATCGGGGTTGGTACGAATGGAATGGCGCCTTATCCTTATCCGGTCGGAAATACTGTACAATATGTCAGTATGCCTGTTGAAATTGATGAGAAAACATTGACGCAAATCGCAGGTACTACGGACGGTAATTACTTCCGGGCTACAAGTAATTCGAAACTGAAAGAAGTGTACGAAGAAATTGATAAGCTGGAAAAGACTAAGCTGAATGTAAAAGAGTATAGCAAACGGGATGAGGAATATCACTGGTTCGCACTAGCCGCTTTCCTTTGTGTTCTATTGGAGGTATTATTGCGTAATTCTATACTGAAGAAGATTCCATAAGGTGGTCAACCGTAATTAGTCAATCGTAAAATAGTTAAGAAAGATGTTTCGATTTGGAGAACCTACATATTTATACCTATTGCTGCTATTACCATTTTTAGCAGCTTTCTACTTGTATTCCAACTACAAGAGAAGAAAGAATATCCGACGTTTTGGAGATCCGGTTTTATTGGCGCAGTTAATGCCCGATGTATCCAAATATCGCCCGGATGTAAAATTCTGGATACTTTTTGCCGCTATCGGTTTGTTTTCAGTATTATTGGCACGTCCTCAGTTTGGTTCCAAACTGGAAACAGTAAAACGTAAAGGCGTGGAAGTCATCATTGCACTGGATATTTCAAATTCTATGCTCGCTCAGGATGTACAACCCAGCCGTTTGGAGAAAGCCAAAAGACTGATATCCAGATTGGTGGATGAGCTTGACAATGACAAAGTGGGAATGATTGTATTTGCCGGTGACGCTTTCACTCAACTACCGATTACCAGTGATTACATTTCCGCTAAAATGTTTCTGGAATCTATCAATCCTTCATTGATATCCAAGCAAGGTACGGCTATTGGAGAAGCGATTAATTTGGCTGCACGTAGCTTTACTCCACAAGAAGGAGTAGGACGCGCCATTATCGTAATTACTGACGGTGAAAATCATGAAGGTGGTGCTGTTGAAGCGGCAAAAGCTGCTGCCGAAAAAGGTATCCAGGTTAATGTATTGGGAGTAGGTATGCCCGATGGTGCTCCTATCCCGGCAGAAGGTACCAACGACTATCGACGTGACCGTGAGGGTAATGTGATTGTTACCCGCTTAAATGAAGCAATGTGTCAGGAGATTGCCAAAGAAGGAAAAGGTATCTATGTACGAGTAGATAATTCTAACTCAGCTCAAAAAGCGATCAATCAGGAAGTCAATAAGATGGCAAAATCTGATGTGGAATCTAAGGTATATACGGAGTTTAATGAACAGTTCCAAGCTATTGCCTGGATTATTCTATTATTGTTATTAGCGGAAATATTAATTTTAGATCGCAAGAATCCTTTATTTAAGAACATTCATCTGTTTTCTAATAAGAAGTAGTTATGCGCATGTTAAAAAGTAAATATATTCTATTCGCTGTGTTTCTGCTGTCAGCCGCCTCTGTATCGGCTCAGAAAGCAGAACGTGACTATATCCGCAAAGGAAACCGCCTGTTTAATGACAGTGTGTTTGTGGATGCCGAAGTGAATTATCGGAAAGCTTTGGAGGTGAATCCTAAATCTACAGTATCTATGTATAATTTAGGAAATACACTCTCACAACAGCAGAAAATGCAGGAAGCTATGGAGCAATATGTATCGGCCAGCAATATTGAGAAGGATAAGATGAAGTTGGCTCAAATATATCATAACATGGGCGTACTTCTTCAAGCCGGTAAAGATTATGCAAAGGCTGTGGATGCTTATAAGATGTCTTTACGCAATAATCCTGCTGACGATGAGACTCGGTATAATTTGGCTCTTGCACAAAAAATGTTGAAAGACCAACAACAAAATCAACAGAATCAGGATCAAAACCAGGATCAAAATAAAGATCAGCAAAAGCAAGATCAAAAGCAAGACCAGAACAAAGATAAACAGAACGATCAGAAGCAAGACCAAAAGAAGGATCAACAACAACCTCCAAAATCTGAGAAACAAAAGAATCAGATGTCAAAAGAGAACGCTGAACAATTGCTTAATTCTGTGATGCAAGATGAGAAAGACGTACAGGATAAAGTAAAGAAGCAACAGCAGGTTATGCAAGGTGGTCGTTTGGAAAAAGATTGGTAATATAAAGTTGACGATATAAATTTCATAAGCAATGAAGAAACTGATTATCATATTGATAGCATTGATAGCATATAGCACTCAGGCATTTGCCGATAAAGTGTCTTTTACTGCTTCTGCTCCTGACGCAGTAGTAGTAGGCGATCAATTCAGACTATCTTATACCGTAACTACACAAAAAGTAAAAGATTTCCGAGCCCCATCAATCAAAGGATTTGATGTGTTGATGGGACCAAGCCGTTCACAACAAAGTAGTACTCAGATTGTAAATGGCAATGTAACATCTACGAGTAGTATTACATTTACGTATATATTGATGGCCAATACTGCCGGTGAATACACAATCGGCGGTGCTTCAATTGTGGCCGATGGTAACCAAATGGTATCAAACTCCGTAAAAATCAAGGTTTTACCACAAGACCAGAACAGCAATGGTGGACAAGGAGGTTCTTCCGCCCATTCCTCTTCCGGTACGAGTGTATCCGATCAGGATCTATTTATTACTGCGACGGCTAGTAAAACGAATGTATTTGAGCAGGAGGCATTTGTCTTGACTTATAAAATTTATACCAGAGAGTCTAATTTGCAATTGAATAATGCAAAGTTACCCGATTTCAAAGGTTTTCATTCACAAGAGATTGAAATGACAACAAATGCCAGATGGACTCCGGAACATTATCGTGGACGTAATTATTATACAACTGTCTATCGTCAGTTTGTGCTATTCCCTCAACAATCCGGAAAATTGTACATAGATCCGGCACAATTCCAAATGACTATAGGCAAACCGATACAATCGGATGACCCTTTTGATGCATTCTTTAATGGAGGAAGTAACGTTATAGAAATTAAAAAATCTATTGCTACCCCTAAGATAGCAATAAATGTAAGTCCGCTTCCGGCTGGTAAACCGGCTGATTTCTCAGGTGGAGTAGGAGAGTTTACAGTTTCTTCTTCTATTAATAGTAAAGAATTAAAAACCAATGATGCTATCACTATTAAGTTAGTGATTTCCGGTACAGGAAATTTGAAGTTAATTTCTAATCCGGAAATAAAATTCCCGGAAGATTTTGAAGTATATGATCCTAAAGTAGACAATCAAGTTAGGTTAACTCGGGAAGGACTTACAGGTAACAGAGTAATTGAATATTTAGCTATCCCTAGACATGCCGGCACATATAAGATTCCAGGGGTATCTTTTAGCTATTTTGACATTCGTTCCAAATCATACAAAACTCTGAAAACAGAAGAATATGTAGTGAATATTGAAAAAGGTGCAGGAAATGCCGACCAGGTAATTGCGAACTTTACCAACAAGGAAGACTTAAAAGTATTAGGTGAAGATATTCGTTACATCAAACAGAATGAAGTAACTCTCCAACCTAAAGGAAGTTTCTTCTACGGTTCCATGTCTTATTGGCTTTTCTATATTATTCCGGCTCTTGCCTTTATAATATTCTTTATCATCTATCGCAAGCAAGCTGCTGAAAATGCGAATGTCGCTAAAGTACGAACTAAAAAGGCCAACAAAGTGGCTACCAAACGTATGAAATTAGCAGGAAAACTGCTTTCTGAAAATAAAAAAGATGCTTTTTATGATGAAGTGTTGAAAGCTTTATGGGGATATATTAGTGACAAATTAAATATTCCTGTATCTCGTTTGTCCAAGGACAATATAGAAGAAAAATTGAGAAATCACGGAGTAAGCGAGGAATTAATCAAGGATTTCTTGAATGCACTAAATGATTGTGAATTTGCCCGTTTCGCTCCGGGAGACGAAAGTCAAGCTATGGACAAGGTTTATGCATCTTCAATAGAAGTGATAAGCAAAATGGAGAATTCAATTAAACATTAACCTAGAAGAGATTATGTCATGAGAAAAATATTATTTTTTATATTAATGTCAATGTCAATCACTTGTTTTGGACAGGATTCACTGAATGTTGATTCCAAGCAAGTGAATGAAGGAGATTCCATCCATGCAGCAAGTACCACTATGTTCTCCAATAACACATTGGACAATGTTACGAAAACGGAAGGGGATTCTGCATATATAAAGGAAGATTATACCGCAGCCATTCAAATCTACGAAGCACTGCTCAAAAATGGAGAAGCGGCTGAGGTGTACTATAATTTAGGAAATAGCTACTATAAGATAGGAGAAATAGCCAAAGCTGTTCTTAATTACGAACGTGCCTTACTGCTACAACCCGGCAATAGTGATATTCGTGCTAACCTTGAAGTAGCGCGTGCAAAAACAATAGACAAGGTGGAAGCTATTCCTGAGATCTTTTTTGTTTCATGGATCAAGTCGTTGATAAATAGTATGAGTGTAGATGCTTGGGCTACATTAGGAATTATCTCTTTCATTTTATTAATTGTAGCTCTCTATTTTTTCATCTTTTCAAAGCAGATATTATGGAAAAAAACTGGATTCATCTCAGGAATCATCTTTTTAATCATTACTATATGTGCCAATCTGTTTGCTTCTGAACAAAAAGAGCATTTAGTAATCAGAAACGAAGCAATAGTGATGAATCCAAGTGTTACTGTTCGTAGTACTCCAAGCGAAAGTGGTACTAGCTTATTTATTCTTCATGAAGGGAGAAAAGTAAGTATTAAAGATGATTCAATGAAAGAATGGAAAGAAATTCGATTAGAAGATGGAAAAGTTGGATGGGTACCAGCTTCTGCCATTGAAGCGATATAAACAATAATAATAGATTTTATAAATTAAGAAAAAAAGATAAGCAAATAATTTGTTTTATCTTTTTTTTTGCTTAAGTTTAT
>ENA-ORRZ01000938-ORRZ01000938.1-human-gut-metagenome-genome-assembly--contig:-NODE-938-length-22426-cov-3.224442_pt1 | contig 22426 bp, 22 predicted proteins | sample MGYA00242185_ERZ509152 | MGnify/ENA primary metagenome ERZ509152 (study PRJEB26280, sample SAMEA2338668) | human gut metagenome | biome: human gut; feature: human-associated habitat; material: faeces... | reverse complement strand
GTGCCCGTGTGGTCTGAATACGCCGGAGCTGCTGCAGAGAAACCTGAAGGATTATGAGGAGGTTCTTGCGGGTAAGGAGATCCTGCCGGGGAATTTCTGAGGATAGGAAATAGATAGACTTGGCGAAAAGAGGATGGGTGGCTGTCCTCTTTTTGCATATGATGAAAGCGGAACATGCAAATTTTGCACATCGATATTCGGCAATATGCAAAAGTGCTTTTTGATAAATTTTATGGAAATCAGTTTAAAGAATGTAGTTACAGAAAAAGGCTTTCCGGAGAGAAATCTCTGAAAAGCCTTTTTTCACGAAAAAAATATAAATAATGACAACAAATGACATATATGACAGCTTTTGTCCATATAAAGTGCTATAATAACAGTATCATGATTCCTCGAACACAAGAAACTTCTGAGCATCGACATGCAGGGCGTCAGCGATATCGAAGAGGGTATCTAAAGACAACGCCTTGGAAATATTCGGTGCCTCGAGGTGTCCGATGTAGGCGGGAGTCAGTCCGACCTGTTCGGCAAGCTCTTCCTGGGTGAGACCGCGGAGCTTGCGGTAATAGGCGATCTTCAGACCAATTTGGCGATATTTTTCAGTGTGGATCGATTTCATGAATGTTTCCTCCGGGTGCTGCTGTTCCTGCTCTGGGCGGACAGCAACGGGACAGTGAATGATAACTTCAGACACATTTAATGATAACGAATCACGACAAAAATTGACATGAGCTGAAAAATATAATATTATAACTAACAGATAGTATTATATGCTTACAAAGCCATAAAATACATGGGAGGGCGTATGAACAGTACAACAGGTAAGTCAGACCGTCTGCTTCAGATCTATTCCAGACTCGTCAACGGAGAAATCCTGTCGAAAAAGGAGATGGCGGACCAGTTTCATATCACCGAGCGAAGCGTCCAGCGCGACGTGGAAGCCCTGCGATGCTTCTTCCAGGAACAGGGCCTCAGCCAGGACGTGATCCTTGACCGGAAATCCGGCGGATACCGCCTGCAGCGGGAGGAAAAACCTCTGTTGAATAACGGGGAGATCCTGGCAGTCTGCAAGATCCTCCTGGAAAGCCGCTCCATGAAGAAAGAGGAAATGTTCCCCATTCTTGAAAAATTAACGGCAAGCTGTGTCCCGCCAAAGAGCCGGGCCGCAGTCGACTCACTCATTTCTAACGAAAAGTTCCACTACATCGAACCACATCACGGAAAATCCATCATCCCAGGTCTCTGGGACATCGCGCAGGCCGTACAGAATCACCATGTCATGGAGATCGAGTACGAGCGCATGAAAGCCCCCAACCTCGTAAAACGGACCATTGAGCCGGTAGGGATCCTGTTCTCGGAGTATTATTTTTATCTGGCGGCATTCCTGCAGAATATCGACCGGGAAAAGGAATTCACCAATAAAGATGATATCTACCCAACCATCTACCGGATCGACCGCATCCGTTCCTTTAAAATCACCGACGAACATTTTAATGTGCCGTATAAAGACCGCTTCGAGGAAGGAGAATTCCGGAAACGGGTGCAGTTTATGTATGGCGGGAAGCTGAAGAAAATCCGGTTTAAGTATACGGGGATGTCGGTGGAAGCGATACTGGACCGGCTGCCGACGGCGAAGGTGATTAGAGATGGTGAGGATGGCAAGGTGATTGAGGCGGAGGTGTTTGGCGGAGATGGGGTGGATATGTGGTTGAAGGGGCAGAATGTGGAGATGATATCAGGAAAACGAGAATAGAGGGATATAGATTATAAAGTATGTTTAAATGTGATCGCTGTGGTTTATGTTGTATGAATTTGAAAAGTTCTCCTATTTATGCAGACTTGGACAGAGGAGATGGTATTTGCAAATTTCTGGATATGAACAGCGAACTGTGTAGCATATATTCAGAAAGACCGTTAAAATGTAATGTTGATAAAGTTTATGAATTGTATTTTAAAAATAGTTATACATTGGATCAATATTATCAAATGAATTATGAAGCATGTACAAAATTGAAAAAGAGAGGACAATAAAATGTATCTTGTGTTACTTAACAATGAAAAGAAGGAGCTTTTTTTAAATCTTGCTTGCAGGATCGCTGCGGCCGATGGAAATTTCAGCGACGAAGAGAACGCTATGATTGATGGTTATTGCCAAGAAATGAATATTTCGTTTGACTATAATCGACCCTTAAATACAACCGAAAAAATTGTTTCTGATATGAACTCTATATGTGATTTGACAGAGAAAAGAATAATTATATTTGAAATAATTGGGCTTGCTATGGCTGATGGAGAGTATGATGTGTCGGAGAGGGGTGTTATTAATGGCATAAACAAGACGTTTGCCTTACCGGAAGGATATCCTGCTGATTGCGAAAAAAAGTTAAAAGAATATTTTGACATACAGAGAAAGCTTAATTCATTAGTAATCGGCTAAATGTATGTATTTATAACTGTTAAATAGTACAGATAAAATCTATTTTTAAGACATTCATGGGAGGTGGAAATGTGTTTGATTTTATTAAGAAAAAGTTTTCTGGCACAACTGACATTGTGGTTAGAGAGGAAGCTGGCGAAGATGAGAATGGAGCAACTGATATAGGTGCTAGTTACGCTGCAACGACAGCTGCACAGGAGGCAACCAGACGGGCTGCAGCAAAGTTTGCCAAACCGGATACATATACTGGAAATAGGACTTTGTATGACAGTTCAAAAGCCAAGGTAAACGCGAAAACAAAACTTTTTCAGACAGGAGAACCTGTTGTTGATCCATATACAGGAGATACATTGGTTCTAAGAAAACAGGAAGCAAAACTTTTATATGGAGACGATTGGCAAAAACATTTAGCTGAGAGTGATCATGTAAAACCACTTGAGCAAATATATAAGGATACAAAAAGAGATGTTTGGAACACCACTGAAGATATTAGAAGTGCGGCAAATAGTGAAGATAACGTCAGAGTTGCCTCTAGAAAGTTTAATAACCCTAAAAGAAGTAGAACAAATAAAGAGTATGTAGAAAATGAAGAATATCTTAAAAGTAAGGGTGTATCCCTTACTGAAGAGGGAAAACAACAGGCTATAAGGGATGGCGAGAGAGCTGAGGCCTCCATCAATCGGCAGCTGAAAAAATCAGCTATTAATAATATTGTTAAAACAGGACATGAAGCGGGAATGGATGGGGCTCAAAATGCGGGAATCACTGCATTAACAATGTCTGGCATCATGAATATAGTTTCCGTTATTCGTGGAGAAAAAAGTAGTGATGAAGCTGTAGCAGATACGGTAAGAGACAGTGGTAAAGCAGCAGTGACGGGATATGCCATGAGCGGTGGTTTAACTGTCGTATCGCATTCATTATCGAATTCATCATCGGAGTTCATACAAGGACTAATAGAGTCAAATGTTCCGGGAAAAGTTATTACAGCAGTAATGGTTACAGGAGACACTTTGGCCAAATGGGGAAATGGAGAGATAACGACTCAAGAATGTTTGATTGAATTAGGAGATAAAGGACTAAATATGGCAACCATGGGATATTCAATGGCGGTCGGACAAGCTTTAATTCCAATTCCGATTGTTGGTAGTGCTGTGGGTGCATTAGTGGGCTCTATGCTTACAAGTACATATTATCATAATCTCATTAACACTCTTCAAACTAGAGAACTAGAACATCAGGAAAGAATGCGTATAATTGAGGAGTGCCATAAAGCAGCAGAACAGACAAAAGCTTATCGAAAGGAATTAGAAGCGTATCTTGAAGCATACTTCAAGGAATATAAGGAATGCTTTAATTCAGCAATTTCGTCAATGAATTTTGCTTATCAGTGTGGAGATGCTGATGGAATAATTGCGAGTGCAAATGATATAACAAGAAAGTTGGGTGGCACAGTTCAATACGAAACAGTTAATGAGTATAGAAAATTTTTAGATTCGGGAGCAGTGTTTAAGCTGTAAGGAGGATGTAGTATATGCCAATACCATTTTTAGTAGCTGGAGCAGTGGCAGCTGGAGTTCTGGGAATCGGCGGTCATATGAGTGCCAAAGAAACTAACGAGAGGGCGGAATCTATTTCAAGAGATGCCAAACGTATGTATGATGATGCCAAAGAATCATTAGAAACTGCCCAGGAAAACACAGAAGGGGCGTTACTGAAACTGGGTTATTCTAAGAAAGACATTTTAGCTAGCTCAATGAAAAAGTTTGTGCAAAATTATGCAAAGGTGCAAGAAGTATCTGTAAGACGCTCAATAGGATTAAATGAATTATCTAACTTCACAATTGACAAACAGGAAGTATTACAGATGCAGAAAATGTCGGACATTTATTCTGATACACTTGCATCTGGTGCTACTGGTGCAGCAGCAGGTGCTATAGTAGCGCTAGCCGCAAGTGGAGAACTTGTCGTAGTGACAGATTGTCTTGGAATAGCTGGAACTGCATTGGCGGCTGGAGAAACTAGTGCGGCGGCTGGAATAGCCGGATCTGCGTTATCGTTTGGTGCGGCAATGACTCCATTAGGTGCTATTGCGGCTCCTGTTTTGCTGTTTACTGGCATTTCAGCAAGTATGAAAGCAGATGAAAATTTAGAGAAGGCTCAAACTATGCATGCTCAGGCTGAGGAGGCAGTTGAAAAAATGAAAGTCTCAGAAACCTTGAGTGTTGCAATTGCTGATAGGGCAGAAATGTTTGATGAAGTGCTGAGCAATTTAAATGTATTATTTGCTGAATGTACAGAAAAACTAGACCAGTTGATTCGTAAAAAAGAAAGAAGACTTCATCATAAAAAATTAACATCTGCAGACTTTTCTGAGAATGACTTAAGATTGCTTGCGGTTACTGGGGCGTTAGCAGGTGCTGTTAAATCTGTGATAGATACACCTATATTGACCAAGGAAGGAACTATATCCAAAGAATCTCAGGAAACATATGATGCGGTTGCATTGGGATTGCCAGAATTTGAACAAGAAGTCTCTGCTGTGAGAAATTTAGAGTATGATAAAGTTCCAAATACAGAGAAACAAGGAGCTTTTGCAAAAACTCGGAACAATTCCGCAAATTCAGTACATATGCCTAAATTAGAAAGTGGTAATATGCCATATTACGCCCGCTGGATTGGTTCTATTATTCTCTTCATATTGGGAATTATGGCCCTGTCTGGCGGAGCGGTTCCGATTGCTGCTATATGGATTGTGATAGGGTTAAATCTTTGCCCTAAAACATATCCAATAGCACGTAAATTTGAAAGATGGCTTATTGCAATAATAATATGGTTATTTGGTGCAAGTTCATTATTTAGTGGATTAATTCTTGTTGCAGCAGCTTTAATTCTTGTTGGAATGAATATTTGTCCCGCAACATCAGAAAAAACGATGGAGAAGGAAAGGAAAATCTGGAGTAAGATTAATAACAGTCTGAAAAAATAAACTTGTCTAAAATTTATTTGCGTATGTAGAATAAAAAAGTGTGCCAGCGATTAGTAGCTTATAACTTGATTGCTGGCATTTCTTTGTGTAGGGAATTTATAAAAGTGAATACTTATTTAATATGGGGGCGGAATGGTTGTATTCCTTGAGGCAGAATACAAGGAGAAACTTTTAAATTTTTATGATGCGCAGAACGATTTGAACATTTTTCTACAAGAAAAGTGAAGCGTGGTACAGAGGATGCGCACGGTTTAGTTCAACTTTTGAATGTACTGTAAAAATATAGGAATTTTATAGAAATTTTATCTTTTTTTATACCGGACACGCTTGAGATTGAATAGCGAAAAATTCATAATGAAATAAAAAAGGGGATAAAGACATGTATTTTGAAATAATCGACCAGTTGATAGCAAAATGCTTAAAGAAGCTGGTGGATTGGCAGGACAATCAACGGATAAAAGATATAAAAAAATGCTTATTGATGGAATACAGTATTGAAGATCAGAGAAGATTGGACAGGAGAGATGCACGGGCAGAGGGAATAGAGATAGGAAAGCGAATGAAAATTTGTACAGAAGAGAATCGGTGGAAAGAAGAGGGACGAGAGATATATCGGATTTCCCTGATAATGAAGAAGGTGGAAAAAGACCAGTCATTGAAGCAGATTGCAGATGCGTTGGAGAGTTCTCCAGAATCGCTTGAGCCAATCTATAGTACTGTTTTATCAGCAATTCCGGACTATAATGATGCAGAGAAAATATATGATTTTGTACAGAGTAAAAGGAAAGAGGGTGCTCAGAAACAAGTATCCGAAAAGCGGAGAATATAATTAGACTGCGATATAACAAATGGGGGTGCTAAAAATGCCAACTTCTAGTATCACGAAAACCTTTATTGTATCAGGCAAAGAACAGGTTGAAAGATTTGCAAATGCAATTGAAGAATCCGATCAGGAGTCTCTTTACCGCAAAGAAAGCCTCGATTTTAAAATCACATATTTACATGGAGCAGATGAGGTGAAAAGGTTCATGGAGAAGAGAAAGAAAAAATTATAATGCCAACAGCCGCTGTGGTCAAAGGAACTGACTATGGCGGCTGTTGACGTATAATAGAAATGCTTGGGGAAACTTTGAGAAAATGTTCAGATTATAGCAGCATCGTCATATACACCGGCAAATACAAAATCCCATTTTCTTCCTTCAAATCCCCAGTATGCAGCACATACGGAACATGGATCTGTTCATCATATTTGGCTTTAAATTTCTGAAGAGAAGAAATCGTATAATTTTTACTGGACTTCACCTCGATCGGTGAGATATTGTGGCGGTTGCTGATCTTGCTTTTGGCGATCAGGAAGTCGATCTCCATACGGCTGGAGGCATCATCGCGGGATGCGTTGTAGTAGAAATAGAGCTTATGACCGCTGGCGGCGAGCATCTGAGCGACGATATTTTCCATGATAAAGCCTTTGTTGGCCTCGAGTTTATCGAAAAGCAGTTTTTTGTAGATCTCCTCGCTGACGATTCCATTCTCATCAAAAGAGTGGCTGATCAGCAGACCGGTATCGGCTATATAACATTTTAAGGTCATGCGGTCCATGTTGAGCTTCAGACCAATATTGGGAGCTGCGGAATTGTAACACACATTTACGATCATTGCGTCGGACAGCCAGAAAAGCGCATCCTCGTAATCGCGGAGTCTGGCATCCTTTTTCAGGGAAGATAGCCTAAAGCGTGTATCATGCTTCTGGAGCTGTGCAGGGATATCATCGAAGATCTGTTCCACCTTCATTTCGTAGCCCTCAGCATGCTTTACGATATCGGCCCGGTATAATTCCAGAATATCGCGTTTGATACGGTCAACACGGTCAAAATTGCGTTCTTTGATGTAAGCTTCCACAGCCTGCGGCATACCTCCGACGATCAGATACTGGCGGAAATAATCCATGGCCATCCGGTGTAACGCCTGGCCAAGAGGTTTCTTTTCGTTAAAGCATTTCCGGACAAGCTTCATCAGGGTATCGTTTTCCATTGCCCACAGGAACTCTTCGAAATCCAGAGGATACATTTTTAAATGGCGTTCTTCCGATGGAATCACGATATCCCGTACATTTTTCTTGATGGACATCAGGGAGCCGGTTTCCAGGTAGTCGTATCGTCCGTCAGCGACAAGGTATTTGATTGCAGCGCGGGCTCTTGGGAAGAGCTGGACCTCATCAAAGATAATGAGAGATTCACGCGGATACAGCTTTACGTTATAGTAGGTGGACAAATACAGAAAAAATGTGTCCAGGTCATTCATATAGTGGAGAAACAGATCGGTGAGCTCCTGGGTGACGCGGTTGAAGTCGATCAGAATATAGGACCGGTATTCAGATCTTGCGAATTCCTCCGCGATATAGCTTTTTCCAACACGGCGTGCCCCGTCAATGAGGAGGGCTGTTCTGCCATTTTCATCTGTTTTCCACTGCATTAAAGAGTCATAGAGTTTTCTTTTCATATGGAAGCACCTCCGTAAACACGAAAACGAGCTTTTTACATCAAACATTATACACGAAAACGAGATTTTAGATCAGTCGTGTGGAGATGTATTCATGGAACCATTAAAAAAATTATACAGTCCATTTTGACAGTAAAAAGAGGATAAGAAAAATTCACTCTGAAAAAGAGTTTGAAGGAACAAAGCCAATAAACTACCCCCGCAGATCCTCGTAAAAAAGGCTCTGCGGGGGTAGTTGTCTTAGCCGGATAATCTTCCCGGCACGTTCATATGGTGAATCATAACAGATTTATTTATACAGTAACTTTCTGATAGGCCTCTGTCATACCGGTTCCGTCTTTGCGGATTCCGGCAAATAATGAGCCTGATATATTGTGCCATACGCTGAAGATCGCTCCGGGAAGCGTAGCCAGTGGATTTGCTGCAAAATTAGCGGCTGCAAGGGAAATGGCAAGTCCGCTGTTCTGCATTCCGACTTCAATTGCAATCGCGGTGGCTTTATTATATTCGATATGTAAAAGTTTTGCGGCGCCAAGTCCGATCCCCATTCCGCAGAGATTGTGAAGTGCCACAACTCCAAGCACGAGCAGACCACAGCTTATGATCTTCTCTGAATTGACAGAGACGATTCCACTGATGATCATGACGATCGACACAACAGAAATCAGAGGGAGTACTTCTGATATTTTCTGGATCTGCTTTCCGAAGCCCCAATTGATCAGAATACCAAGAAGAACCGGAACAAGTACAACCTTCACGACAGAAATTACCATCGCGAGGAAAGATACTTCTACCCATGCACCGGCAAGCAGATACACGAGTAATGGTGTCATCAGTGGAGCTGCAAGTGTGGAAGTGATCGTCATTCCAACAGAAAGCGCTACATCACCTCCGGCAATATATGTAATGACGTTGCTTGCTGTTCCGCCGGGACAACATCCCACGAGAATAACGCCAAGTGCAAGATCGGTCGGAAGCTGCATCAGCCTGCATAATCCCCATGCTACAACAGGCATGATCGTGTATTGCGCAACAAATCCGATAACGATTTCTTTGGGTCTTGAAAAAACCCGTTTAAAATCTTCAATCTTGATGGTAAGTCCCATGCCGAACATGGCAACACCTAAAAAGGTGGAGGTATATTTGGTTGTCCATGCGAATCCATCATGCCAGAAAAATGCGATCACAGAGAAACAGATAATGATAATTCCAATATGTTTTGTAAGGAAAGAACTGGCTTTCCCTGCTTTTTTCATTAAGTGTTCCATTTCTTATACCTCGTAGCTGAAGTTGTCGATCAGTCTGGTTTTTCCGATATAGACTGCCATAGCGACCAGAACATCTTTTTCTACGCTTTCTACCGGCTGCATATCCAGTGCATCTACCATAGATACATAATCGATCTTTGCCAGAGGCTCCGCTTCAATGATCGCACGCATTTTTGCTAATACTTCTTCTGCCTTGATTCCCTTACAGATGGTATCCTGACCGGCTTTTACGGCTCTTGAAAGACAAAGAGCGGCTGTTCTTTCTTTTTCACTTAAATATGTATTTCTGGATGATTTGGCAAGGCCGTCTTCCTCACGGATGATCGGGCATCCTACGATCTGGATATCAAAATTCAGATCCTGTACCATTTTGCGGATGATCGCCAGCTGCTGTGCATCCTTCTGACCGAAATACGCTCTGTCCGGTGCTACAATGTTGAATAACTTGGAAACGACCGTACAAACGCCTTTAAAATGAATGGGTCTTGTTTTACCGCACAGGGTATCGGATAACGTATCAATGCTTACAAATGCATGCGGATCCTGATACATATCTGTTGGTTCCGGATGAAAGATGAGATCGGCTCCGAGGCTCTCGCAGAGTTCGCTGTCACGTTTGAAATCTCTTGGGTATGCTTCCAGATCTTCGGTCGGTCCAAACTGTGTCGGGTTTACAAAGTCGGATACGACAACGATATCATTTTCTTCGCGGCACCGTTTGATCAGACTTGCATGTCCTTCGTGCAGGAAGCCCATTGTCGGCACAAGTCCGATGGTTTTTCCTTCTTTTTTCCAATTCTTGATTAAAGCTCTTGTTTCCTGTACTGTTTTTGTTACCTGCATGATGTTCTCCTTTTTAAAAATAAATTAGGAGATAGCCTCTTGTTCTGAATTCAACAAATTTCATTTTTATTGATAAGTTACAGTCAATCTTATCGTTATGCCATATCTTTCAGTAATCCGTGCTTTTCATAGTTTGTAACACGGCTGATCTTATTCGAATCATCCACAAACACAACCTGTGGTTTATGTTCCCTGGCTTCTTCAGCCTCATATTGTGCATAGCACATGATAATGATCTTGTCACCATTGCTTACGCATCTTGCCGCAGCACCATTCAGGCAGATCATTCCGCTTCCGCGCTTGCCGCAGATCGTATAAGTTTCAAACCGGCTTCCGTTGTTCACATCCACGATCTGAACTTTTTCATATTCCATAATTCCTGCTGCTTCCAGCAGCTCTTCATCGACAGTAATACTTCCGACATAATCCAGTTCAGCCTGTACTACGGTAGCACGATGAATTTTTCCTTTTAACATCTCAACAGTCATTTCTTATTGGTCTCCTTATAAAAAAAGCATTCGTCAAGGCATACTTGTCCCTGCAAATGCTTTTGCTATTCTTCGTATTCCCTGAGTCTTATTTTATGTCTTGATAAATATAAGCTTGATTTCCACCGGTTCCGGCGGGGTAACTTTTCAATATGAAATTGTTGTGATTCAGTCAGAGTATAGTTTTGTAGTATTCCAAATACTATCTCCGCGGCTATTATGACATTTTAGAAAAGGAATGTCAATATGAAGATGGAAATGAACGGTAACCAGTCAGCGCAGCAAGTGCGCAGATCTGTCGAAAGTTACAACGAAGCTATTTTGTGATATAAGCCTTCAACAGCTCAAAGGTATTGCGAACTCCGTCCATATGGGAGCGTTCGTAATTATGGGAGGCATAGACTCCCGGGCCGATGAGACCGTGACGGATATCATATCCGGCGCGCAGGGTAGTTTCCACATCGGAGCCATAATGCGGATAAATATCAATGGCATAATCCAGCTTCTTCTCCTTCGCAAGGTTGGAAAGAGCCGTGATCAGATCATAGTTATAAGGACCACCGGAATCTTTGGCACAGATGGAAACCATCCGTTCGGTGCAGCCGAGGTCGCTGCCGACACAGCCCATATCGACAGAAATCATCTCCTCTGTATCATCAGGAACGACACTTCCGCCGTGCCCTACTTCTTCATATACTGTAAATAATAAAGAAACCTTGCGGTTCAGCTTCCAGGTATCTTCGCGTACGGCTCTGGCAAGACCCAGCAGGATAGCGGCGGAAAGCTTGTCATCAAGAAAACGGCTTTTGATGTATCCGCTTTCTGTCACAACCGTGCGTGGGTCCATGGCGATGATGTCACCGGTCTGGATCCCAAGTGCCAGAGTATCCTGATCGGAAGTGACATTTTCATCCAGCAGGATCTCCATATTTTCTTCGATCAGCTCGGTCTTCTGATCAGCAACGTGGGAAGAAGGCTCCTTGTTCAGCACTACACCGGTGTAAACTCTGCCGTCACGGGTGTGAATGGTGCAGTTCTCGCCGTCCGCTGTGGACCACTGATGTCCTCCGATGGTTGTGGGCCGCAGACGTCCATTTTCCTTGATGGAACGAACCATAGCCCCCAGTGTATCCACATGGGCTGCCAGTACCAGAGGAGAGCCGGAACCACCCAGGGTAACGAATACATTCCCCTTATTGCTGCGCTCCGGGGAATACCCCAGAGAAGATAATTCGGACAACAGGTAATCAGTCACTTTTGTTGTAAAGCTGGACGGACTTGGGATAGAAGTCAAGGTGTATAACTGCTCTTTGATAAAATTCATATGAGAGTTCATGTCTACATTCCTCCTGAAGGATATTTCTGATTACTATTGTAGCGAACCGGAGAAGAAAGGTCAACAAAGGACCTGACGAAAAGAAGAACGATCCAGCTCACCGACAACTGATGACGATCAGAAAATGAGGTCTGCAAATCCGGTGGATACCAGGAATAAGACGAGCATTACGACCGGTACGACATAGCGGATCATGAAACGGTACAGACCGGCGCGCTTGAAGGATTCTCCGTTTCGTTCCACTTCCCCGATGATCCAGTCAGGTCCGATTCCCCAGCCGATTAAAATACTGGTCAGGAGGGAGATGAACGGCATCAGGAAGCTGTTGCTGAGATAGTCCATAACATCGAGCAGCTGTCCGATGGATCCGTTTGGAAGCTTCAGCTCGAAATAAAGCCTGTTGTATCCAAGACAGATCAGTACAGCAGTAATGAGTGAATAAATACCAACAGCGCCGCACATGCTCTTACGCGGTTTGTGATATAATTCCATGCAGTTTGCGACCAGTGTTTCCATAACGGATACGCAGGAGGTCAGTGCCGCGAAGCCCATCATCAAAAAGAATGCGATCGCTGCAGGACGTCCGAATACTCCCATGGAATTAAAAACTTTTGGCAGGGAGATAAAGATCAGGCTTGGACCGGAAGCCATTCCGTCATTTCCGAGAAATACGAAAACGGCCGGTATGATCATCATTCCCGCAAGGAATGCAACACCTGTATCAAACAGCTCAATCTGATTGGTTGCCTTGTTTAAATCGATCTCATCTTTTACATAAGAGCCGTAGGTGATCATGATTCCCATGGACACGCTTAAGGAGAAGAATAGCTGGCTCATTGCGTCAAGAAGAATCTCTAAAAAGCGTTTTACGGTCAATCCATGAAAGTCCGGCTTTAAATAAATAAAGAGCCCCTGCATACCGGTACGGACGGTACCGTCGGCATCTGTATGGGACAGGGTCAGGCAGAAGATCGCAATGACCACGATTAAAAGGATCAGTCCCGGCATGATGATGCTGGAAAACTTTTCGATTCCTTTTTCAACACCGCGGAATACGATCCATGCAGTGAGTGCAAGGAAAATCAGCATAAATACGATCGGTGCGACATCGGATGTGATGAAGGAGGTAAAATACCCATCCGCCGCAGCCTCTGTTCCGTCAGAAACAAGATAAATAAAAAAGTACTTTGCGATCCAGCCGCCGATCACAGAATAGTAAGTCATGATCAGGGTCGGAACCAGAAATGTTAAGCGTCCAAGAAATTTCCATTTCGGATCAAGTGCCTCGAATGCTCTCAGCGCATTTTTCTTTGTCTTTCGTCCAATCGCAACGTCAGTTGTCAGCAACACAAAGCCAAAGGTCAATACGAGCACAAGATAGATCAAGAGAAACAGACCGCCCCCATCCTTCGCACAGAGATACGGAAATCTCCAGATATTTCCGACACCTACAGCACTTCCGGCAGCCGCTAAGACAAATCCGATGGACCCGGAAAAACTACTTCCTTTTTCTTTCATTTTTAAATCCCCTTTTCCAATACATGTTTATCAAACGCTGGCGTCCCACAGCCAATAGCTCTATTCTATATGAAAAAAGATAAAGTGCAAATCGGAGAAATTTCTTTACAGGAAATTTTGCACGCAAAAAGTTTCGTATCGCTTTACAAATCACCGGGTTCTCCGATATAATTGTTTGAGAAATCAAGGAATCAGAAGAATGGATAGTTTAAGGAAACAATATGAGTGAATTTACCTGTTATGTAGGAGAACAGATACGAAGATACCGGAAAGCCGGAAATATGACATTGCAGGATCTGGCAGATGCCATCCATAAAAGCAGAGCAACTATATGCAAATATGAAAACGGGGAAATCTCCGTTGACGTTGAAACATTATATGAGATCAGTCAGGTCCTTCAGGTATCGATCTCCCAGCTTACCACATATCTTCCGGAATCCGGGAATGAACCGGTCAGTATCCCGGGGAGAGGACAAAAGAGCCCGTTCTTCCAGGCGCAGAGATTATACTTTTACTTTTATGATGGACGATCCCAGCGCACAAAGGACGGTGTCATTGATATATATGAAAAGAGAGGCGAAACCGGAAAATACGAGGCGACCCTGACGATCTGTACGGTTTCTGCCAATGGAAGAAGCAGCGAGATCTTTTACACCGGAAGAGTCGTTTACAGCGATATGCTGATCCGTTTTTCCTTCGTCAATCAGTATAATCCGCTGGAGGAGGATCTTTTGTATATTTTCAATCCTCTGGAGCGGAGAGATTATACGATGGGACTTTTGTGCGGAATTTCCAGTGCGGATCTCATGCCATGCGCATACAAATGTATGGTCACGTTAAAGCCGCAGGAGCATTCGGAAAGCTTCCGAAGCCAGCTGCTTTTCACAAAAAAGGACCTGAAACGTCTGGAACAGCTCAATATGCTGCTGGTAGATAATATCGAGCAGTAGAGATTCAGACGGGAATGGAAACAGGAAAACAGGGAGACAATAGGATATCAAAGGAGAAAGAGAGAAGAGATTGTTGCGAACAAAAAAGGCATTTTTTCAAGGCGCTCTGTTGATCGCCGGTATGGTCATGCTGTGCGCCGGCGTCATGCGGGGAGAGGCGGATACCGTGTTAAGTAAGGCGATCAGGCTGTGTTTGGAGTGTGTAGGAATTGGATAACAGAAAACATATCATATCAAAGAGCCTGAGCCGGTTTCGCGGCTGGATCCAGGCAGCGGCGGCGCTTCTTACGAACCCTCACCTGCCGAATTTTTTCAAAGGCGGGATCTATCAGGGAAAGGCAAAGGCAGTCTGCGTGCCGGGGCTGAACTGCTATTCCTGTCCGGCGGCAGCCGGGGCATGTCCGATCGGTTCCTTTCAGGCGGTGGTCGGCTCATCGAAATTCAGCTTTTCCTATTATATAACAGGATTTCTGATCCTGTTTGGTGTCCTTTTAGGGCGCTTCATATGCGGATTTCTGTGCCCCTTTGGCTGGCTGCAGGATCTTCTTCACAAAATTCCGGGGAAAAAGCTGTCTACGGAAAGACTTAAGCCCCTGACTTATCTTAAATATGCCGTGCTGTTTTTTACTGTGACCGCACTGCCGGCGCTTGTTGTAAATGATGTGGGAATGGGGGACCCATTCTTTTGCAAGTATCTCTGCCCGCAGGGAGTTTTAGAGGGGGCAATTCCCTTGTCAGTCGTTAATCCGGGGATCCGGTCGGCATTAGGACATCTGTTTACCGGAAAGCTTATGATCCTGATCGGAGTTTTCGTTCTGAGTGTGCTGTTTTATCGGCCGTTCTGCAAATGGATCTGTCCCCTCGGTGCGTTTTATGCGCTGATGAACAAGGTATCCCTGCTGGGAATCAAAGTGGATGAACACAGATGCATCTCCTGCGGAGCATGCAGAAGAGTCTGTCAGATGGATGTTGATGTCACAAGCACGCCCAATCACACGGAATGTATCCGATGCGGAAAGTGTATCAATGCCTGTCCCACGGACGCCGTCAGCTTTTGCTACGGTTTTGCGTCCGACTCAAATAGAAATGGAGAAAAGAAATGAAACGATCAAATATGACAATGTTCCTGCTCATTCTTGTGCTGGCATTTGGCCTCACAGCGTGCGGGGAAGCAAAAAATAACAGGGAAACTGCCTCCGGGCAGACATCAGAGAGCGGGACGTTACTGTCCGCGGAGCCGGGAGATGCCAAAGAAGCAGCAGACCTGTATCAAAAGCTGATGCAGAAGGAGGAGAAAATTCAGTCAGCCAATGCAACGCTCTGGGAAAAGCTGTTCCTGACGATCGATAAAGACCAGGTGGTAAGCGGAGACAATAATAATTACGGCGATTTTCTTCTGAAGGCGATCGAAGCTGCAAAGGATCAATTTACAGCAGATGAGTTGAAAATTCTGAATGACGGAGCGGGACAGATCCGGGAGATCGAGGAAAAGCTGACGGCTCTGGAGGAGAAATATCCGGATTGCGTCAAGATGCCGGGGGAAGGTGAGAGTGCTGAGGCAGGAAGTGCGGAGAGCGGTCAGGAAAAGTTCCCGGACTTTCAGGGAAAGGATCTCGATGGCAAGGATGTAAACAGCAATGAACTCTTTTCCGGCAATACCGTAACTATCGTGAATTTCTGGTTTACGACCTGCAAGCCCTGTGTCGGAGAGCTTGCGGATCTGGACGCGCTGAATCAGGAGCTGGCGCAAAAGGGCGGTGCGGTCGTAGGAATCAATGCATTCACGCTGGACGGCGATGAGGGTGCGATTGCCGAGGCGAAGGAGATCCTGTCAAAAAAGGGAGCAGCCTATCAGAATCTCTGGTTTGACTCCGACAGTGATGCCGGTCGCTTTACCGCCGGACTGTACGCATTCCCAACGACCTATGTCGTTGATCAGAACGGGAACATCGTGGGACAGCCGATCGTAGGCGCGGTCACATCCCCGGAGCAGACGAAGGCGCTTAATGCCCTGATCGAGCAGGCGCTTGCAAACGGTAAATCATGATACGAAAAAGCAGGGACAGATGAATTTTGAAGGTTCGTCTGTCCCTGCTTCTCTTTTATAAAAGTCCCGTTTTGAAGTTCTATTCGGCTTCGGAAGCTTCAGCGTAATTTCTTCTTTCGCTGACGCGAAGCACGATCTCCTCCGGATCGATCTTAAGTTCAAGCTTATCGCTCATAAGCTTCGGAATATCCTTTACCATGAGAACGGTGCCGGTCGTAATTCCGTCCATGTCGATCGTGAGCGTATCGATCATATCTCCCGGTAAGGAAGCGTAGGGGATCTCCATCAGCATCTTTTCGAGCTGACCGGAAACTTTATCATCATTTGCGAGGAGAATATGGATCACACTGTTTACTTTTTCATCGGCGGTCAATGTCTGGAAGCTGATGTGCTGAATTTCTCCTTTTATACTGTCAATGGCTTTTTCTTTGATCTGAACCAGCAGTCTGGTTCCGTCCACATCAAGGGTAAGTTTACTTCCCTCATGCTTCTGGCGGATCAGTTTCCGGGCATCATTTTCCTTTAACTGAATCGAGATCGGATCCGGCAGGGACTTTCCGAATACATTTGCCGGAATGAATCCCAGACGTCTTAACTGTTTTGCTTTCATAGCGTCTTCTCTTTTCTGACACAAATTGTTTCCATTGTTTTTCCCTCCTGGTGTTAGATTGTTTGTTTTAACAAAATCACCGGAACATAACAAAAAGAAGGGACTTTTCATATGTCACCCAAAAGTGTAATATCAAAAGCCCTTCTTTTTAGACGGTTCTTTTCTATATGATTTTGTTAACATTATTATTCCATACAATATTAAAAAAAGTAAATTTTAAAAACAATAAAAAATTTCAGAGAATTAAGAAAATAAAACGGGCATATGTCAAAAATGTTATTGACATATGCCATTAACTGGGCTAATATATAAGAAAAGCGAGAAGGGAGTCATTTATGCCAAGACCAGTAAAATGCAGAAAAGTCTGCCATTTCCCGAATGTCTTAGAATTTCTTCCGGCAGATGATCATAAAAAAAATCCCCCTATCGTTCTAGCGGTAGATGAGTACGAGACGATCCGGCTTCTGGACAAGGAAGGTTATAGTCAGGAGCAGTGCGCGGCATTTATGCAGATTGCCAGAACAACGGTCCAGAGAATTTACGAGAGTGCCAGAAAGAAGATCGCAGACGCGATTATTGACGGACGTGCGCTTCGGATCGAAGGTGGAGATTTTAAGATCTGCGATGGTCAGAGCAGTAACTGTGGACTCGGCGGATGCTATAAGCAGGCGCTTTATCAAAAGTATGCGGCAGAAAAAGGAGAAGGTATGATGAGAATTGCAGTAACATATGAGGCCGGACAGATCTTCCAGCATTTTGGACACACAGAGGCATTTAAGATTTACGATGTAGAGGAAGGAAACGTGGTACATTCCGAAGTCGTAGATACGAATGGAAGTGGACACGGTGCATTAGCAGGAGTCCTCAACGCGCTGAATGTGGACATTTTGATCTGCGGCGGAATCGGCGGCGGCGCGCAGGCGGCGCTGGCAGCAGCAGGGATCAGACTTTTCGGAGGCGTTTCAGGGGATGCGGATCAGGCAGTGGAAGCATTGCTCAATGAAACGCTTGATTACAACCCGGATGTAAAGTGCTCCCACCACGAGCATAACCACGGGGAAGGTCATACATGCGGTGAGCATGGATGCGGAAGCCATAGCTGTCATTGAGAAGAATTGTAAAGAATACTGACACAGTTACTGTATACAGTAACCTGACACAAAAGGGTGTGCAAGGGTAATGGAGAAAAGTTACCGCAGCACATCCTTTTATGTTTTTTCATGGTTTTTAGAGTATCTCATAAGAGCTCGATTCAGCCAAGGCGAGTGATTTGACGTTTACGATTTTTAGAGTGCCATATACTGGACGAAAACGAGATTTTTGACAAGATACTTGTAAAAGAAATCCCCGCCCCGTATAATAAAAGTCAGGGAATGGAAACATGATTTCCAGAAAAATATTTGAATGGAAAAGGTGAAAAAAGGTGCAGACAGACCAGAAAACAGGCGCACAGGCGGCGGATCCGATGACGGGGGAAGAGGTGCTGACTTGTGCGATCAATATTGGGGAGCAGCTTTTGATGAGCGGAGCGGAGATCAGCCGTGTGGAGGACACGATCCGGAGGATCTGTGACGCATATGGGATTTTGCAGAGCCATATCTTTTCAATCGCGTCCTGTATTATCGTGACGCTTGAGACACAGGACCGGGAGTGGATTACGCAGACGCGGCGGATCGTAAGCTATGGAACAGATATGTGGAAGCTTGACCGGCTGAACGATCTTTCCAGGCGAATCTGCGCGACGCGTCCGTCGTTTGATGTGATCGACCAGGAATATGAAAAAATCTTGAAGGGACCGACGTATTCCACGGCGATACAGTGTGCGGTCTATGCGATGACGGCTGGAGCATTTGCAATCTTTTTTGGCGGAAATTTATGGGACGGGATTGCGTCCCTGTTTGTGGGGGCATTGATCCGGGTGACGTTGTATGCGTTTGCGAAGGTCCATATGAAGGCGATCTTCTCAAATATTTTGTGTTCTCTGATCTCCGGAATGGCGTGCATTCTGATGTGCCGTGTGGGACCCGGACAGCATGTGGAGATGATCATGATCGGAAATATCATGCTGCTGATCCCCGGAGTTCTCATGACAAACTCCTTCCGTGACTTTATCAGCGGGGACATGATCAGCGGACTTTTGCACTTCTCAGAGGCGATGATCACGGCAGTCTGTGTGGCGGTCGGATTTATCTTTTCAAAAATGCTCTTGGGAGGGATGTTATGATTCAGGATGTGATGTCTGTTATCGCGGCGTTTTTTGGTTCCCTGGGATTTTCTATTATTTATAACATCCGAGGGCAGAGGCTCTGGATTCCGTCTATCGGCGGCGCCGTTTTCTGGGCCTTGTATCTGGTGTTTCTGTATTTTGTGGATAATGAATATCTGGGATTTTTCGTGATTGCGATCCTGATCACGATCTACTCGGAGATCTGGGCGAGGATTTTAAAGACTCCGGCGACGACGATTTTGATGCCGACGGTCATTCCGCTGATTCCCGGAGGATCCCTGTATTACGCGATGGATGCGGCGCTTCGCCATGATGCTCCGGAGTTCATCCTGAAGGCCCAGAAAGCCATCGGGCTTGCGGTTGCGCTTGCGGCCGGAATCATGATCGTTACGTCGTTAAGGCGGCCGATCGAGGCAGTGATGCATGTTATAAAAAGAAAACAATTGACGAACAAATGTTCGTAATATATAATAGTGATGTGGGAAAGCAGAATACATGAAAGGCGGCCTGCCCTCCAGTTTCGGAGGGGCTTAACCCTCCAGACATAAGAAGGAAGGGGTGCCAATGTACGTTACATATTCGGATTTAGTCCAGATAGGTATCTTCATTGTTGCTCTCGTTGGATTGTGTTACACAATCTTCGGGAAAAGAAAATAGCCGCCACTACCGCAAATAGTGACGGCTGTTACAATGTAACAAACTAAACTATGAAGGGTAGGCCACATGTATCTGACTTTCCCTTTTGTATTTATAGTGTAGCATATTCGGAAATTGAATTCAAGTCTTTATTTATTTTCCGTCGTCACCGACATTCCAGGTATAATCTTCCCTTCAGCCGCCTTCTTAAACATCTCATCCATCGTATGCCAGCCTAACACGGCGCATTTTACACGCGCCGGCATATGGGACACATCCTGTAAGATGGAAGCTTCCTCCAGAGGTTCCAGCTCATCGCCCTTTGCAGTTCCTTTGATCATCTCAAGAAACAGGTTTGCGAGGCGCAGCGCCTCATCCTTTTTCTTTCCAATGATCAAATCTAACATCATATCCGCGGAGGCCTGGGAGATCGCGCAGCCGTCCCCGACGAACGCTCCGTCGACGATCTCATCGTTTTCGACTTTTAATTTCAGCCAGATATCATCACCGCAGCTCGGGTTTACGCCCTCTAAGACGAGGTTTGCGTCTGGCAGCTCATGCTTGTGGGTCGGATGAAGATTGTGTTCAATTAAAATTTCATTATAAAATGTATTACTCATATCCCATTTTTCTCCTTAATCCGCTAAGACTCTCAAGGAATGCCCGGATCTCATCCTCAGTATTGTAGAACGCGAGGCTCACACGCGTCGTGGAGGCGGTTCCAAGGTACTGTAACAGCGGCTGTGCGCAGTGGTGACCGGCGCGGACACAGATATTGTCAGCGTTTAAGATCTCTGCCACGTCATGGGGGTGGACGCCGTCGACAGCGAAGGACAGGATTCCGTGATGGTTGTCCGGATCGCTGCTCCCGAGAACACGGATTCCTGGAATATTCATCATGCCCTCATAGGCGATTCTCGTGAGCCTGTTCTCCTGTGCCTCGATCGCGTCGAAACCGATATTCTTCATGTAGCGGACTGCCTCAGCCAGCGCGTAAGCGCCTCCGGCATTGACGGTTCCTGCCTCGAACTTATGCGGAACCTCCGCCCAGACAGCGCCCTCTCTTGTGACAGATTCGATCATCTCGCCGCCTGTGAGGAAGGGCGGAAGCTTCTCAAAAAGCTCTTTCTTTCCGTAAAGAGCGCCGATCCCCATTGGAGCCAGCATTTTGTGACCGGAGAAAGAGAGAAAATCCACGCCCAGATCCTGCACGTCAACAGCGATATGCGGAACACTCTGGGCACCGTCACCGACCAGGATCACACCGTGGCGGTGGCAGATCTCAGCGAAGGTCTTTAAATCATTCCTGCATCCGAGAACATTGGAGATCTGTGTGATCGCTGCGATCTTCGTGCGGTCGGTGATCATGCTCTCCAGACGCTCAGCCGGGATCGTTCCGTCCATGTCACACTCAAGATATTTCACCGTCGCGCCGTAACGCTTTGCAGCCTGCTGCCACGGAAGAATGTTGCTGTGGTGTTCCATGATGCTGACAATGATCTCATCGCCCGGCTTTAACAGGTACTCGGAGAGAGTGTAGGCCGCAAGATTCAGGCTCTCTGTGGCGTTTCTTGTAAACACGATCTCCTCCGGACATGACGCGTGAAGGAAGTCAGAGACCGTCTTTCTCGCGTCCTCATAACATTCCGTTGCCTCTTCACTCAACTCGTAGAGACCGCGGAACGGGTTTGCGTTATATTTCTCATAAAACCGTTTTTCCGCGTCCAGAACACATGCGGGCTTCTGGGAAGTCGCCGCATTGTCCAGGTAGATGATGTCACGGTTTTTTAACAGCGGGAAATCTTCCCGGATTTTATTTACATCCATTGGAACCCTCGCTTTCTAAGTAGGAGGCAACGTCTGCCTTCGTCTTCTCATCAGGTACGAAACGGAGAACCGCGTCGATCCTTGCTTTCGCCATCATTTTGTAGATCTCGGCGAGAGCCATGCCGCGGCTTTCCAGATAGAATACAAGGTCCTCATCCAGCTTTCCGATGGTGGCACCATGGTTTCCTTCCACATCCTCCTCGGCGCAGAGGATCAGCGGGATCGTCTGGTTGACTACATCGTCGTCGAGAAGAAGAACGTCCTCTTTCTCGTTTCCGACAGCCCCCGCAGCGCCTTTCTTAAAGTCGATGGTTCCGCGGAACAGCTTTCTCGCGTTTTCATGGAGCACGCCGTCGGTCCTGATCTCACTGACGGATTTCTTCCCCTCGTGGAGTGCCACGTAGTTCATATCGAGCACGCAGTCATCGGCAACTGTGTAGGCAATGTCTGCTGTAAAATTACTCTGTTTGCCGATAAGCTCAGCCTTACAGCCGTTGTAGATCTTATCACCGCTGAGGAACAGGTGGATCACGGAGAGCTTCGCGCCGTCAGCAACCTTCGCCCCGATATCATTCAAAACGGTCTTCGCGTTTTTGTTGCGGATGATCTGGACAAGAGTCACCTTCGAGTCTCTTTCCAGTATCAATTTCGTCTGCACAGCGGAAAGTCCGGTGTGTTCAGACTGGGAGACGGCAGCAGAGCTTTCTCCGACCGGGCTGGGGCCGCCGGTCCTTACAGGAGCGTCGTTTCG